>JGI24422J19971_10000303_pt1 | contig 26775 bp, 25 predicted proteins | sample DeeMarSWOR152_54_FD_19971 | JGI IMG/M metagenome (IMG submission 19971) | reverse complement strand
GAAAACAGGGAAATCAAAATGAAAACAGACCAGATGATAAAACTATCATTAATACGAGATGAAAAATAAAATAACAGAGCCATTCCTCCAAGAGCAAAAATGCGAGCATTAATTCCGCCCAGTAAGTAACCTTTCTTTGAAGATTGATTATTCAAGAAGGGAGCAAAAAATATTTGCGCAAATCTTGCTCCCCCCAGCATAATTGCTGTTAGTATCCCAAGCTGAAACGAACTGCCGCCCGCATCAACCATCATAGCGGGAATAATTGTGTCTACATCCATGAAATTTATTGCCAATGCAAGAAACACAGCATGCCATAAAAATGAATAATAATTGTGTTTTGATATCTGCTTGTTTAATTTCACTGTATAAATCTATTTCGTATCATTGGTTGTAAGTCTGTTCATATTAATCCATTATTAATCTTCATCCAGATGCTATCAAAAATAAGATTTTACGCTATTGTGTCAGTAACCATTAAAAAACGAGGCTTTCAGAGCATATCTAAATGACGATCTCGAGCTAACCCATATCTAAAACCCTTCATCATTTTCTTTCTTTCATAGGGCAACTGATTCTGATCAGCATGATTGGTTTCCTCTCTCAATTCGCCATTTATCCCAGTGCGACATCGGGGATCATCATCAAAGTAAAGCCTAAGAGTGCCCCAAATGTAGCCACATCGGTGCTAGATTGCTGTTGTGATTCTGGAATTAATTCCTCCACTACCACGTATATCATTGCTCCTGCAGCGAAAGCGAGCGCATATGGAAGGAGCGGTCTTGCAATGATGACGGCTATTGCTCCGATAACTCCGGCCGCAAAAACCGGGCATACCATCGAGAACATGCCTGTTGATCGTTTTGAACATAAATACTGATCCAACTTCTATGGATGTAAGGGCCCACGTAAAAAGGGTTGCAATAAGCGCTTGCATAATGGGATGTAAAGATGAAAACCATGTCATCGTGTTGTCTTCTTTATTATTGTTGACTATAGGCCATATTTCACCAAATTACCATTTTCCTTTGAACTTATCCAGAACCGGCCGATAAGAAATTCAGAAAACCGGGGTCCTATCTATACTTCTAGACCAGTCTTAATGGCAAAATCTACAAACCATTCCACATCGGCTCCACCGTTGATCTTTCATGTTCTGATTCCCGATATTGAGGCTCATTGCTAATATGCTTTTTTCATGAATTTCCCTTTGAAAGCTTGTTGTAATTTAACTATAATATTTAGATTTGAGCAGTTCAGAAGGAGAAAAAAATGAATTATGAGGGGAAGGATCTCACCATTGCAGGGTCTGACTCAGGCGGAGCAGCAGGTATACAGGCTGATTTAAAAACATTTTCTGACAAATCCAGAAAACGCTGTCAGTATCAGGGTGGGACGCGGTTTACAACCTACAGGAATTGCCAGTTTAAAGAGATAAAGGAGTAAATGCATGATTGATGAAAAAATGATGATAGCTTATGGTCCTGTGCCTTCAAGGCGTTTAGGACAGAGTATTGGAATAAACAATATTCCACCGAAAATTTGCACATATTCATGTATATATTGTCAACTTGGAAGAACCCTGAATATGGAGATTAAAAGACAAACATTTTATAAACCGGAGAAGGTTGTGGAGGCTGTAAAGAGAAAAATCCAAAGAGCCAAAGAAAACCAAGAGTCTATAGATTATCTAACTTTTGTTCCTGATGGTGAACCCACATTGGATAAAAACCTGTGGAAAGAAATTGAACTTCTTAAAGAAATTAATATTAAAATTGCTGTTATTTCAAATGCTTCTCTTGTTTGGAGAGTAGATGTACAAAAGGATTTGAGCATGGCTGATTGGGTTTCTTTGAAGATTGATACAGTGGATCAGGATATATGGCATACTATTAACAGGCCCTACCGAGGACTCGAATTTAAAAAAGTCTTGGATGGGATAATAGATTTTTCCCAATCCTTCACCGGTGACTTAACAACCGAAACTATGCTTTTGCAGGATGTGAATGATAAAACCGAAGAAGTAGAAAGAGTGGCTGAGTTTATCGGAGGATTGGATCCCCAGAAAAGCTATATCTCCATTCCCATAAGACCCCCAGCTGAAAAATGGGTGAAGTCTGCCTCTGAATTTGGAGTAAATTCAGCATACCAAATTTTCAGAAAACAAGGGCTTAATACAGAATATCTTATCGGCTATGAGGGAAACGCGTTTGCCTATACAGGGAATGTGGAGGAGGATTTGTTAAGTATTGTATCTGTACATCCCATGAGGAAGGAAGGCGTTAATAACCTTTTAACGAAAGCCGGGAAAGATTGGAATATTGTAAAGAAGTTGATCAAAGAAAATAAATTGATAGAAACAGAATATAAAGAAAATAAATATTATATTAGAAAACTACCAGGATAAGATTATGGAAGTGTTCTTCACGGATGAGTTTTTTATTTAGACGCTAATCTATTCTCAATTCCTTTATCTCATTTTCAATTATCCTTCTTGCCCATATCTCTGCCGTACCTCCGCACAACATCACAACAACTCCAACCACTTCAGCGATTTCCTTTGCAGTGGCACCTGCTTTTATTGCTCTTCTGGTATGGATTTTTACACAAGGCTCACAATGTGCGGCAATTGCAACACCCATAGCTATAAGTTCTTTAATTTTATTAGAGAGAGCCCCATCTTTCACTGCTTCTTCAGCTTGCTCAAGATATAATTTCCATACCTGAGGAACATACTCATCTAAAAATACTTTTCGCATACTTTCTCCTAATTTTTAAGAATTTCTTTTTGGAGTTTGCTAAAAACCCCTAACCATTCTTTACTATTTTCGCCATCTGACATCAATGGTATCCGGAAGATGAAATTTAATTTACAAGTAACTTGATTAATATCAATATGTCAACACAATTGAAATTATTTGAGTTATAACCTGACATCAGTGAGGCTGTATGTATATTTATATCCTCCCGCTTATGTTTCTAGCACGATGTGTTTCCTATCTCCCTCCTTATTCTTCTCCTCCATTATTCTGCCCATGTTGCTGTAAACAGCTTCAATCGCATTGCTTAAGCTCTGAGTCCTCACTACTACACAGACAAATTTCCTGAGCAACCTGGTAATATTAGGGCCGAATTTTTTGCCCACAAGAACGTCTATACCTTCCAAAACAGAATAGGTAGCCTTGGCTTTCTTCGGGTCTCCATGTTTTATTGATTCATCACCTTTGAACGCTACATTCTTTCTTTTTTCAATAAGCACTTCTTTATTATTGATGAATTTGTAAATATAGAAGTATTTGGCCATTCCTACATGATCATTGTTCAAATTCTCACCACCGTCCGTGCCAAAAGCTATTAGCAATTCCTTTTCCATCTTTTCCTCTTAAGTCAGAGTATGTAAATTTAGCAAAAATGAGTAGAAATCGCAATAAGCCAAAAAATCAAATTCCTTCTATGGTGATTTGATGCAAGTATTTTCTACATAGCAAAAAATCCTATTCAGTATGTTTGGATAGGTTCTATTACAATGTAGTGATTATACCTTCGCGCATGTTTTTTTGATGGTCCTACTTATGTATTGCTAGTATCATCTTGGCCGTGGCTCTGTACCATGAGCTAAAGTGCTCAGAGCATGAGCGGATGGCCCTCCTGGAGTTTATCGCCAGAGTCGCCTTCCACATCCTTGGCAAGGAGCAAGCTAATTTTTGAGGAGGAAGCGTTCCGCCTTCCATCTTCAAAGCTGAACGACTGCCTCCACCGTAGTTTTTCCAGCAGGAGCTTATGATGGCAGCCAAAGGGAAAGGATAGTATTTTTGAGGGCCTTCATGGCTGCTTTTTCTAGATCTCAGTGGTTAGGTCTATCTTATGGCAGGGTGTTTTGCTGTTTTTGCTAACTTGTCTCTGTTTTTGTTTGTTGGCAATTGACGTTTTCATTTTGAACGTGATAGTATAAATGTTAATTTTCAGAGTGTGCAAATAGTCGTCTTATCTCATTTACATGGGGATCATACCGGAGGTTTAAGAGGTTTTTCAATGCCAATGGTCATAAAGCTAAAGCCGCTCTATGGAATCAGAAGAGTCAATAGACAGGGCAAGGAGTTTCAGTATATCTAATTTGCCATCTATTTTAATAAATGAAAATGGAGAGTTTTTAATATCTGGTATTATTTCGGAAGAAAAGCTTAAATTTATAAAAATGGCAAGGGAGGTATGGAGCAGATAAGTATGAAAAGCGATGTTAAAATGTGGTTAAAAAAAGACGGGGAAAGATTTCTGAAGAGTATTGGCATTAGAGAAGGACAGGTTATACTGGATTTTGGTTGTGGGGAGGGGCATTATACGATACCTTCTGCAAAAGTTGTAGGAGAAAAAGGCAAGATATATGCTATAGATAGAGATGAAGAAGCCTTAGATGAGTTAGTTCAATTGATAAAGAAAAATAATATAAAAAACATAGAAGTTATAAAAAAAGAATCAAATATCACCTTGGAAAATAATTCTATAGATTTTATTTTATGTTATGATGTTGTCCACTACTTAAAAAATAGAAAAATTATTTACAATGAATTCTATAGAGTTTTGAAGCCAAAAGGAATTTTTTCTCTTTACCCTAAGCATCACAAAAATGACTATCCTTTAATGGAACTGGCTCATATGGAATTAAGAGATATTATAAAAGAAGTAGAAGAAACAGGTCTCTCTTTGAGAGATAAAATTTTTAAAACGCTTATTCATGATGACTATTACAATGATGGTTATATATTAAATTTTAGAAAGGATTGAATTGATATAGGTGGTCATGGTTCAGGCAAATTAAGAACAGAGAATGCAATTTTTCACGTTGTGAGAAAAATCTGAGATGCAAAAATTATATCCAGAGTCAAAAGTTGAGACGGGAGGATTTACGGCAAAATATTATGACGCCTTGATGGATATCATAACCTTTGGCAGATATCATTTATTTATAGAAAGATCCATCGAGTTGATGAGAATTAGACCCACAGATAGAATCTTGGATTTAGGAACAGGTACAGGCAGAAATGCTTGTTTAATGGCGAAATATCTATCGAAGAAAGGAAAATTAATCGGGATTGACATTTCCCAAGAAATGATTTCTCAATTTAAGAAAAGATGCGCCAATTTCCCCCATATTAAAATTCTCCATGCAAGGGTTGATCAATCTTGGCCTTTTAGAGAAAAATTTGATAAGGTTTTTATTTCTTTTGTACTGCACGGATTTCCACAAGAGGTTAGAGAAGCGATTATAGAGAGGGTCTTTGATGTCTTAAGGAGCAATACCAGCTTTTTCATTTTGGATTATAATGAATTTTCTTTTAAGGAAATGCCTTTTTATTTGAGAGTTCCTTTTGAACTTATGGAGTGCCCTTATGCTTTTGATTATATCAAGCGAGATTGGAAAAAGATACTGTCAAAGCATAATTTCGGTGGCTTTGAAGAGTTTTTCTTTTTCAATGATTATATAAGACTATTGAAAGCCAAAAAATTAGATTCCATCAAGGAGATTTGAAATGATCGAAGTTAAAAAGAAAAGCGATCAGGAATTTTTGGTAGCCGTAGTAGAAAGAGATACAAGAACAGAGCATGAAGTAACTTTGGACGAAGAGTATTACCAGATTCTGACTGATGGTGAAATGACAAAAGAAGAATTGATAAAAAGGTCTTTTGAGTTTTTGCTGGAAAGAGAACCCAAAGAATCCATACTTTCCAAATTTGACTTAAAAATCATCAAAAATTATTTTCCGGAATATGAGGAAAAAATAAAAAATTTTTAAAAATCCACAGAAATACCGGGAGAAAAAATGTTGCAATTAAAAAATCAATTCATTTTTGCCCCCATTAAAACAGGATACAGTGACGGAACTGGTGTGGTAACTGAAAGGCATCTTGCTTTTTACAAAAGAAGAGCCCCATATTTGGGCGCGGTTATTCCTGAACCTTTTTATATGGACAAAGGCCTGAGAGAACTGCCAACCCAGATGGGGATTGATGAAGATGACAAAATAGAAGGTTTGCAAAAATTAGTTGCTGCAATTCATGAGTCGGGTACGAAAGTCATTGCCCATCTCAATCATCCTGGAAGAATGGCCAATCCTAAAATTCCAGGCAATTATTTTCTATCTTCGACGGATAGTCCGTGTGAAAACGGCGGCTCAACTCCAAGAAGAATGGAAAAAGAAGACATGAAGAAGGTTGCTGATCTATTTGTAGAAGCGGCTGTGAGAGCTGAGAAAGCTAACTTTGATGTTATAGAATTGCAATTGGGGCATGGCTATCTTCTAGCTCAATTTATTTCACCTTTTGTTAATGACAGAAAAGATGAATTTGGTGGAAATTTTGAAAATAGGATAAGGTTCCCTCTGGAAATTCTGCAAGCAGTTATGGATGCTGTAGATTTACCGATATTTGTCAGAATAAGCGGCGATGAAATGATTCCTGAAGGCATAAAATTGCCAGAAATGACAGCTCTTTCAAAAATTCTTGAGAAAAAAGGAGTTAAGGCTATACATGTTTCTGCTGGCACCGTATGTTCTACTCCACCCTGGTTCTTCCAGCATATGTTTGTTCCAAAAGGAAAGACATGGGAAATGGCAAAGGAAATTAAGAAGGAGATAAATATACCTGTGATATTTGTCGGCCGCATAAATAGCTTCGAGGATACTGAAAAGGTCAGAATAGAATATTCAGCTGATTATATTGCCGTTGGCAGGGCTTTAGTAGCAGATCCAGACTTTGTTGGCAAATATTTGGGGGAGATGAAAGGTACAGTAAAACCCTGTCTGGCATGTGTCGAAGGGTGTTTGGGCGGTGTGAAATCAGGGCAAGGACTCCAATGCCTTGTGAATCCAGAGGTAGGAAAAGAAACAGAAACGATTAAGCCTGCAAGACAATCTAAAAAGTACGCTGTGGTAGGAGGGGGCCTGGCGGGGATGCAAGCTGCAATAACATTAAGGACCAGAGGGCATGAAGTTGACCTCTATGAGAAAAATACCCTGGGCGGACAGTTTAATCTGGCTCCATTGACCCCTAATAAAAGATCAATGGCAAAATTAATCCCCTACTTCAGGGAAGAGTTGAAAGATAACAAAGCGAATGTAATTTTTAAAGAGGCGAAGAAATCAGATCTCATTTCAAAGTATGATGGCGTTATTTTGGCCACTGGTTCTAAACCAGCAGTGCCACCCATCCCTGGATTGGACAAATTTTACTGGGCTGATATTTTGCTCGAGGAGAATCTGCCTGAAAACAAAAAAGTATTAATTATAGGCGGCGGGCTTATCGGCGTTGACATTGCTACTGCTTTAATTCCTAGAAATAATAAAGTGATAATTGTTAAACGGACAACTGATTTTGGTGAAGACATGGAAGCGATTGCCAAGACCCTTTCTCTCAAGATGATGAAAGAAAAAGGGACTGTTTTCAGCGACCACACGCACATTAAAAGAGTTGAAGGAAGAACTGTCTATGCTGAAAGAAGCGCAAAGAACATCCGATTTGATGATGTAGATGTTATTGTCGTCTCCACTAGCATGAAAAGCTATAATCCTCTCGAAAAGGAGCTAAGGGATAAAATGCCGGTTTATGTAATTGGGGATGCAAGGGAAGTTGGAAATGCCCAGGATGCGATTAGAGATGCCTATGAAACGGCAAGAGAAAATTGAAATCCCAGGTTTTTTCCGTATTTAAATCAGTTAAATGTGCAAAATGCGGCGCAAATGTGATGATATCTAAAGCAGTAAAGAAAGATGGGGAATATTTTTTAAATTTACTTACTCTAGCGCTTTCGTCTCGCTCGCCTTCCTTTGCCCAGGATGCCGCCTGATAAGAAAAGTCCAGCGCCGAGCACAAACCCGAAATTATACCAGAATCCGTTGTTATGAACCTCGTAGAAACGTACTTTCTTTGTAAATATAGAGATAATAAACGTTATGGGGGCGATAAGACCGTGCCACAGACCCATAAAGAATCCAGCGATCTTTCCTTCCTTATTTGGTTTTTTCTCAAGCTCATTCGGACCTGCAACGCAACCGGAAAGGATAAAAATTAAAACAAGAAGAATTCCCAAGACACTAATTACTTTCATCCTTCCTCTCCTTTTTTCTTTTTCTTGACTTCAAAATTCAATAGGCTATCTTATCATTTTTTACGGGATGGGTCAGCGAATACCTCAAAAGTATTGTAAAGAATGGATATTTCTTGGGACAGGTCTGAGAATTCTANCAGGTGCTTCTTACACCCACGTCGCGAACAAATCTGGACCTTNCCTCCTTGTGATAATTCAAAAAATGTCATCGGAGCACTGCATTNATCGCATAGATCTTTAAGTAGAAGAGAAGATTGACAATGGGGACAGAAAAACAGAACGATTTCATCCAGGGGTACGTATACCTCTGAGATGAAGTTGTAGCTTCCATAAATCGAGCTCAAGTAGAGCAGGCCACGTTTATTAGAATTTTGAATAACAACTTTAACGCTTGGATAGCTGTCAATTTGTCTTTCCTCATCCATTAGACTTTGCTTGCAGTAAGGACATCTTACATTTAACTGCAATTCATTCATTTTTTCCTCCTTTGAAGGAAAAAAGGGGACAGGCTACTTTTTCCGAAGGAAAAGAGGCTTCGCTTTTCTTTCCAGTTAGAACTTGGCACATCAAACACTATTNNAGGGATACACCGCAAAAAAAGGTAGTCCGTCTTCTTTATGTACATTAAAAAGACAAACCACAATGAAAAAGTAGCCTGTCCCCTTTTCATTTTCCTTTTCATTTTTTAACGNTGGCCTTTGGAGAGGACTTTCAATTTCACTGCCTCAACTTTTNGGTAGACCTTATTGAAAGTGCGGAGTTTACCATTCGGACTCAATAAACGTTCTACAGGAATATTGAAGAGTCTTTCATTCTCTTTTAAGTAGGGAAGAATAAGTTCCCAGTCCTTTTCGGTTAGCTCAACAAACCTTCCCCCGTTTAGCTGGCCTTCTTCAACTTTTAAAAATGGATCTCTTATGTAAATGGCCCCACCAGAGGCAAGTGAAAAGAGATTCCCTCCAGGATAAGGTTCTTCTGATTCGACTATTTCGCCCTTTTCATTGAATTTCAGTCCATGAAGAATGACAAATCCTCCGCCATCCAGGGGATCGCCTGCCATGAATGATTCTGCCAGATAGTCAAGGCATGTTCCGTTTATGACGACTCTTGGCGCTCCTACAGCATTAATGAGAGGTCTTCCGGCTGCATTTCCTAGAACATAGACTTCACCACCTTTAGCTCCATACATAAAGGTCTGCCCGACATCCCCGTGGACTACTAGTTTTCCGCTCTTCATTATCTGGGCTACTTGGTCCTGAGCGTTCTCGTGGACAACAATTTCTGCTCCGTCAAGACCTGAAGCAAGATAATCGCCTGGGCTCCCGAATACTTCTATCCGGACATCGTTAGATTCCGAACCTAATCCGCATCCGCAAAACCTCTGACCTCTCCAGTTAAAAGTTATGAAATTCTTCCAGCCTAGCTGAAATGCTTCCACCATAAATCTGGAGATTGATTGACTCCCCTCTGAAGGAAATTTTTCACAGTTGATCACCAGAACTTCTTTTTTGCTTTTTGGCGGGGCTAGTGAATTTATTTTTTCCCAGTCTGTATAGAGATATAGATTTTGTGCTTGTTTTCGGGCAGGCATCGACAGGAATATTTCATTGAGATATTCCTCAGCGTTTGATAGTGCGCCTGCTCTGTCTTTTATCGGGATTCTCCATCTCTGGTCGATTGTCTTAGTTAATTCTGTTATTTTTTCTGCAGGGTCTTTATCCTCAGGATTTCCGGCTGATATATTCACAGAGGGGCAGTCATATTCTTTATCTACTGAGATTCGTCTCCCGAATTTATCTGTTATTACCAGCTCATTTCCTTTTACAGTAAAGATAAACGCTCCTCCGTCTGTATAGCTTCCACCTCTTGCGTTCCAGTATAAATCAGCATAAGGTAAGAATCTTTTATCTTCCTGGTGCAAGCTTCTCAGTGTTGCATCTATAGCCTGCTTTTCGCTGGCCACGAGTCCAATATTCACGCCATTCTCCTGGAAGGCAAAGACCTGGGGTCTGAGCATCGATGTATCTGTTATTCCCAGGAGTTGAAAGCTCTTTTCTTTGGTATTTGTATGTCCGATTATAAAAAACCAGGGTCCATCAGGGGAGCTGTGGATATGAGATGTCTGAATAGCGCGGTATATCTTTCTTTTTTCCTCGGGCAATAAATAAAAGTCCCTTTCGGTAGTGGGAGCGATGGCTTCGATTATGTACTCGAGAGGGTACTCGTATACTCTGTTGAGCAGGTCAAAAAGAAGCACAGCTACTTCTGTATCAGTCAGAAAAAGAGGGTAGATGTTTCGCTGACTGAGATACTCGGCTATTGAGTAATAGTTGGCAAAATCTCCGTTATGGATCAGCGCTTCATTCATTCCCATAAAAGGATGAGCCCCCCCGGGATGCCAGACTTTTCCTTTGGTGGGATATCTTTGATGTCCGACCCAAATATGAGCCTCCAGATTTTCAATCTGATAATACTCTATTAGCTGCTCCCCATAACCTACGATTTTAAGAATGATCATATTACGCCCATGCGAGAGGACAAATGCCCTTTTTTCCCCAAGAGATGTATAAAACTTATTATTTAGTTTGTAGGTGTTTTGATAGATGAATTCATCTTCAGCCTTTTGTCTTTCAAGAGCATCTAAATTATTTTTAAGAATAAACCGGCTCAGGGCTTTGTCTTTAACTCGACAGAAATATCTCCATACTTCAGGTGGTTTCATATCTAATCCATTGACAGCTCTATAGTCTTTTAATGCGGGCAAAGGGTAGGATGTATGAACATCCAGGTTTGAGATTATGAATTCCTTTTCCACCTGATCCCTTACGCTCGAATCAAGATAAGCCACCTGAATCAAATAATCTTCTTCGAGTATTTTTTGGCTTACACCGCATTGGGAGGAGTTTAGCCCGAAGGCCGCAATCCCTCCGCCCTTGCTGTTTCCCCTGTTATGCATCTGAATAAGAGACTGCATGATGTGTTTTCCTGAGATTTTTTCATCACAGGCTAAGCCAACAACCCCACAGCCTCCTTCCATTTCCAATTTTTTAAGGTTGCCTGGAGGAATAAGGTTACGCCGTGACTCGATTATGCGAATTACGTCCTTATTTTTCATCGATGCGCCTTAAAAAATCTGTTCGACCTCTCAGTTCCTTTATGTCTTTGAGGCCAAGTTTGTAGAGAAGTAATTTCAGTTGTTTTTGCCAGGAAGCGTAGAGGTTTGTTATCCTTTGAGCTCCCCAGAGATAGTCTATTTGTTTTTCAAGCTCAGGATCAGTTGTCGCAATGCCCCGAGGGCATCCTCTTCCGCTCTCACAGTTGCCGCATCTTACACATCCCAGGGCAACCAAATCCGATGTTCCGATGATGGCACCATCTGCTCCAAGGGCAATTGATTTTGCTATGTCTAAGGCAGTTCTGATTCCCCCGCTGGCCAGGAGGACGATTTCCTCGCGAACACCTTCCTCGACAAGAAATTTATGGACTTTTGTTACCGCATATTCTATGGGCATGGCAATGTTTTTCTTGGCAATCTCGGGTGCAGCACCTGTTCCACCGTAGCCTCCGTCCAGGTTGATAATATTCGTTCCTGCGTAGTAGCTTCCTACGGCGACCATATCCACATCCGAGGGAGTTGAAACCTTGACTGAGATAAGAGCATCGGGATTTATGGACTTTACCCAATCAATGTGCTTCTTATGGTCTTCGACTGAGTAGACGCTGTGGAAAGGAAAAGGAGAGAAAAGAGAGTTCCAGGGAACAGCTTCTCTCATTCTTGCCACACCTGGTGTGTTTTTGTCTCCAAGCAGATGTCCTCCAAGACCGGGTTTTGCACCCTGGGCATATTTAAATTCGATGATCGGTGCTCTTTTTATCGTCTCTTCACTTACCCCGAACAAGCCAGTGGCTATCTGGGTTATGACATGGTTGCTGTAGGGAATGAGCTCATCCGGATAGCCGCCTTCTCCAGTCGACGTGAAAGTGTTCCATGCTTTTGCAGAGTGAGCCCGGGCTAACATTGAAGGAAGGCTTATAGAGCCGAAGGACATACCTGCTCCGTACCAGGGAACCGGGATTTCTATCGAGGCGCCCTCTCCACGGCGGTTTAAACAGATGGAGGTACTGATCTTATCGGAAGTAATGATATTATCGATCTCGCTGGATGACATGTCAGTCAAGCCGTCTGCCGTAAAATCGAAAATATCAAAACCGCCTCCAGAGCCACCCATTCTGTACTCAAGATTGCCGCGCGGGATTTCTCCTGTTTCTGCTTGTTGCCAGGTGGTGATTATCAGATCCGGTGTCCAGCGGAAATCTCCAAGAGTTTTCCATTGAGGGTCTAATTCGATCTTTATGGCGTCCACCGGGCATTTTGTCGTGCAATAATAAGGACCTTCCTTGCATTCCGGTCCCAAGCAGCCGGCAGAGTTGGGGGCCAAGACGTGGTTGAAACCATCTTTCCTTTCAAATACACAATAAGGGCATATTTCGACACAGAGCCCACAGTGAAAGCAGCTATCACTGAGAGAGACTGCATATTTGCCTATATTCTTATGAAATCTTGAGTTACAGCTTTTTATCTCAACACTTTTCATTTGGCCGTCTCTTTTTGCTTAAGAATAAATTCAAAGGACTCTCTCTCTATTTCTTCATAAAACATTGCTCTTCCCTTCTCGCCACGCAATCTTCTCACATCCCTGATTCCCATCGCGCTAAGTATTTCTAAAAGCTGGTCCCTCCAGGCGCATATCATGTTGATGATGCGTTGTTCGGCAATTTCTGGATCAAGTTTTTCGATCTCTGCAGGACAATCATCTAATTTGCAGGCTTTACATACTCGACATCCCGCAGCCACGAGCAGAGAGAGGTCCAGAACTGCAGCATCCGCACCGCAGATGATAATCTTTGGCAGGTGTTCTGCAGCGGCAATCCCTCCTTTCGCCAGTATCGTGACTTCACCCCTCATACGCTGTTTAACTAAATCAAGCTGTAATTTTCTTATTGAATCGCAGATAAAAATATTGCCCTCAAAGCTTTGGCCGTGGTTATCAGCATGAAAATTCAATATATCTGCCCTTGCTTCCATAAATTGTTTAAAAATTCCTTTTGAAAGAGAGAAATCGGTCAATGCGAGAGAGATTAAAGCAGTCCGATTCTCGCTTTTCAATTTCTTCAGAGCACGTTCAAGTTCTGAAATTGAAAATTTTCGAGTTAAGACTATCTCTATAAAATTCACCTCTTTCCAAGGGGATTGATCGAGGTTCGTAATCTTATCGAGAGAGCAGCGTAAAGCGATCGATTTAAGGTAAGGTTTTAGCTCATTAACATAATTTTCGATGTCTAAAAAGGCAAAAGTCCCGAGCTTATGGGCAGCTTTTATGATAGATAGGAAGATACTTTTTGAATTGAGCCCTAGCGGATTTGTATCAAACAACATAGGAATCTGTATTTCATAGGAATTTGGGAGGTTGAGTCTTCGAAAGTCAGATATCCAGGCCAGCTTTCTCCCCAGGTCAACAGAGGTGGCAATGTATTCTCTTCCATGGATCCCGTCCCTTGTTGGTCGGACTATTTCTGACATATCTGTCCATATGTCGTCGAAGCCAGAGCCTCTGAACCGACCACGGTACCCCGCACCAAACACAGGAATTTTTCCCTCTTCTGCTTCGTTCCAGATAGTATGGATAATTTGAGGTGTCCAATAGGTGTTTCCCAGTTTTTCAAACTCCTTGTTCATAACCATTTCGAGGGCATGATAAGGGCAGTTTTGAATGCAGGAGAAACAATTCTTACAGAGATGGTTAACCGGGTCAGACATTATACGAGGATCATCAGAATCTCGCTCGTGGACATCATAAATGCAATGAGTCATACACCGACCACAGTTCAGACATGCATCGTTGCGTATGATCTCGAACTTCCCAATTTTTGTTGTGGATAATTCAACTGGAGATGTTTCTATGTGGTATCTTTTATACATACTTTTTTTCCTGGTGGTTATTATTTGATGAATTGCTCAGGAAATCTAAAAGCCGGGTGTAAGCCGGATGAGATTCTACCTTTTTTATGAATTCGTCTATTTTTTCTTCAGGACGTCCAGATTTTTTTTCTGCGATAGCTTCGAGTTTGTCCCAGACTGGCATTAATTTTAGTTTGCTCTGGCATACATATTCACAGAGACGACAGTGCAAACATAGAAATATGTTCTCAGCAACAGGCCCTGGAATAGATGAGCCGCTTAGCAGTTGTTTCAGGAGAAAGAGCTTTCCTTTGGCGGTGATGATTTCTGACCGATTTGTAAAATAGGCGGGACAGACAGCAATACAGGCTCCGCAGTTTGCACAGGCGTCTGGTTCAAGCAGGCTCCTTCTGTGTTTCTCATGGTTGGGGCTCAGGATTTTCAGGAATGGCTTAAAAAATGGACTCCCGTTTGAAAATAATCCGCTTGTTGAATATGCCAGTTTTAAAAAGTAGACGATTCTCCAGTCTGGAGAGAACGATTTAGCAGGATTTAATAAATGAAGCGGGTCTAATTCTTTTTTTAAACGAATGTATTGTTTTAAGTTTTTCTCAGAGAATTTTTTCCTGAGCAGGGGGAGGTTCCATGTTCCTATTCCGTAAGGCTTTCCGCCACATTTCGAAGCGATATGGGTTAATGAATATGTTAAGAAAAGATGAACAAAGTGAATGAGTTTTTTTGGGTCAGATGGAAAGATTGTGAAGACGACAGCCTCATCTCCGCTTATTAACGTAGCTTCAGTCGAGAGCGGAATCCCATAATTTTTCCCAAACTTTCTTGTCTTGGAGATGAGATGATTTAGGTTTTCGATGGGAAGGATTGTTTCACAACCGAGGATAGAGGGATGGAAATGTTTTATTGAAAAAGGGAAGTATCTTTCATTCCATAAGAACGCTGTCAAATAATCTTCGGCTAACATTCCCTTTTTTCTATCTGCAAGGCTCAAAAACTCTGCTTCGGAGGAGAGATCTTCAAAGACTGCCAAAATACCTTCCATTTTTGGGAATGAGACTTTGCCGTTTAGCAATAAATTTTTATGTTCTAGCCGGTGCCGGTCAAAAAAAGATAAATGGACTGGCGGTGTTTTTAATGATTTTGAAACCTCTGATAAAAATCCGGAAGCCTCTAAAGTATTATTGAAGAAGACGAGATAGGGCTTGGATGGTTTAGCTTCTCTAATTTTGAGCTTCAACTTGCTTATAATCCCCAACTGGCCCTCGGCTTCCATGAAATATTTGAAATCATGATCTTTACGGTTAATCCTTTTTTTCTTTTGGGGTGCTGCAACTTCGATCGAGTCAACAAGGTTTGATATGTGTCCGTGCCTGAAGCTGTTGACTCCATAACCTCCGGTGGACAGCCAACCACCAACAGTGGAAAATAAGCTGGTCGGGTAGGTATAGAGATCGAGAGAGTAATTCTTCAAGAAGTTCTTAAGGTCCCACCATCTCAGACCTGCTTCGAAATGGATGGTTTTCTTTTTTTCATCGAAATCTAGGATTCTGTTTAGATGGGTGAGGTCGGCCATTATTGACCGCCTGAGCGGAGCGATGCCTCCCATCCCGTAAGTTGCCGCTCCCCGCGGTATTATCGAGAGCTTGTTTTTCCTTGCATAAGAAAACATTTCCTGGATATCATCGATGCTTTCGGGCTGAGAAATAAATTGAATTCTGGGGAGCCTATCTTTTAAAATACTGGGGAGTTCGACAGACTCCTTTGTGTATAATTTGACTTCGAGAGGCGAGTTTAGTATCATTTGGATAGATATTTTATAGAAATATTGTCAAATGTCAATAAATATTTTGTAATTTATTAACAAATATATAATTTTTATATAATATTTATTACATAAGATAATGATAAAGGAGGAAAGATGATTGAGGAGCTGGAATTAAAAATTGTCAGATCTCTTAATCAGAATTCAAGAAAAAGCTTTCGAGAAATTGCCAAAGAAATCGGAACCTCTGCTCCGGTGGTGATTAATAAGATAAAAAGGCTCGAAAAACTGGGCGCGATAAAGGGATATATTCCTCTTCTGGACCCGGAATACTTCGGGTTTAATCTAATTGCTGTTGTGGGGATACGAATATCCCATGGTATGCTCATAGAGACTCAGGAGAAAATCGCAGAAGATCCCCATGTGTTTTCGATTTATGATGTCACTGGAGAGTGGGATTCCATCGTGATCGCTCATTTTAAAGGCAGGGAAGAATTAAACAGTTTTATAAAGAATGTTCTTTCTCAGAAATATGTGGACAGGACAGTTACCCATATTGTGCTTAATGTAGTAAAACACGAGCGCAAACTTATCATCTAGTAAACAAATTCGAGGGTTTTTATCTCGGATTTTCCGAACTTTAAAGAGATAGAATTCTCCTCAAACGGGACTGAATGCAACCGGTTCTCCATAAGATCCAACTCATAGATTTTATCTGGCCTGTGGAAGAATTCAATGAGGGCTTCGGCCTCGTTGCCTTCTGATTCATACAACCTCAGGATTAAGCTTTCCCTGTCTTCTGCTTTTTTAATTGTCACCAGAATAATGTTTGACGGAGATGCTTTTAAGAAAGAAAAGGAGGGAGGATACTCCCCTGGATGGGAATCCGTGATAATCGCCTGAAGAGGATCGTTAAATTCATATCCTCGCAGGACCGTATCCGCCTCTTTCCAGTCTCCATTATGGGGATAGAGCGCATAAGAGAATTTGTGTTTGCCTTTGTCAGCCATAGGATCAGGCCACAACGGAGACCGCAGAAGAGTCAGTCTCATCACATTGTCCTTGATGTCATAACCGTATTTTGAATCGTTGAGGAGGCTTACGCCGTATTCTCCATCAGAGAGGTCTGCCCAGCGGATAGCAGGTACTTCGAACCTGGCCCTTTCCCAGTCTGTATTACGGGCCGTGGGCCTGGCGACATGTGCGAACGGGATTTCATAAAAAGCCGAGTCGCTTTCCACATCTACCGGAAAAGCGACTTTAAGAAGCACATGATCTTCCCACCAGTCAGCTTTCATCTCAATATCAAGGCGAGGGATATCCTCGTAAAGGATGATTTCCTGAGTAAAAAAAGAAGAAGGGAAATATGGGGTAGGTTGCCTCTTGGCTTTAGAAAAACCGAGATAGCTTTTCTTGACTTTGAACGATGCCACAACCGGACCTTTTTTATCGAGCTCGATGCTCTCTGCCTTATCCAGTTTCCAGTGCCGTCCTGTGTAGCCGATATTCCAGGCATCCCATTGATCAGGAATATCTTCCATGAGTTGAAGCTGGTTTGCCTGGGCTAAAGGTGCAAGGACTTCTTGTTTTTCCAGTTTATCGAAAATGCTGATAATGTTTCCTGTTTGAGGGTGAAGGGTTACCTGAAAAAAACGGTTTTCTAGGGTTGTTTCTCCAGTCTTAAAAGAGTTCTTGTAGGTTTCACCCTTGCCTTTTTGCAGTTTGTAAGTTTTGTATCCAAGGGATGGTACTCCTTTAGCGATAAAGCAGAGGATAGTTCCTTCAGTTGAGCTAAAAACCTGGGAGGGAATTTCTTCTGCAGAATCGTCCATAACTTTTGCCTGTCCTTGAAATTCTGCAGGCAGCTTGACCTTTATGACTCCGTCTCTATCCCAGGAAAGGGAGTTTAAAACGAGGAGGGGAACGCCATCCTCCCCTTGCGAAGTATCTATTTTCCCCGCAATATGCTTCAAGCTTTCGAATAATTCCTTCTTTGCCAGATATTGGGCATAGAGATAGGATTCCCTGGCATCTTCGTAAACAGGATTTATGCTTGAGCCTGGAAGGATATCATGGAATTGATTCAGCAACACTTTTTCCCAGGCATTCTTCAGGTCTACATGGCCATAGGCTTTCCCGAAGAGGAACGCAAAAGAAGATATTTTTTCTGCGTTAGAGAGAAGAACTTCCGATTTCCTGTTGAATTTTTTCGTTTCAGCCTGGGTTGTGTAAGTTCCCCTGTGATATTCTAAGTAGAGTTCGTCTTTCCAGACAGGAAGCGATTCGAGACCTGACTTTTTAATCTTTTTCAGATATTGAGAAAACTTACTGTGCTTGATCTTTGGGAAAATGCTCTGTTTCTCGTATCCTCTTGCTCTGCTGAGCATCTCTCTGTTCGGCCCTCCTCCATGATTTCCCAGCCCATACAGAATGAATACATTCTTCTCTCCCGTGTTTTTTTCAAATTGTCTCAAGCCATTAGCCATTCTTTCAGCATTTAATCTTCCTACATACCCGGTCGGCGGGAAGTAGGATAAAATCTTCGATCCATCAGGTGCCTCCCACCAGAAAAGGTAGTAAGGAAAAACATTTGTGTCGTTCCAGCTTATTTTTTGGGTTACGAAAGAATCTATCCCGCTTTTTTTGAAGAATTGAGGCATGTTCCAGTTGTAACCGAATGAATCTGGATTCCAGCCAATTTTCACATCAACGCCAAACTTTTCCTTGAAGTATCTTTTCCCGTAAAGAATTTGACGGATGAAAGATTCCCCGTCAATCAGGTTACAATCAGGTTCAACCCACATACCCCCTATGACTTCCCATCTGCCTTCTTTGACTTTTTCTTTGATACGCTCGAATACTTCAGGATAGTATTCCTCCATCCATTTGTAAGCCTGCGCCTGGCTCTGGATGTAAATAATGTCTGGATATTCTTCCATGTTGTCCATGATCGTGGAAAAAGTCTCTCTGGCCACTTCCACAGATTCCCGCCAGCGCCATAGCCAGGCCAGACCGATATGGGAATTGCCAGCTATGAAGATGGAGTACTTCTTGGCAAAGCGGGAAACGGATTTTACATTTTTGTAGAATTTATCGAGTGATGATTTTACTTCTGAAAATTGGCCGTTTTGAAGGGGCTTAGTATCAAAATTCATTAAAGCTTTTTCGAATCGTTCCCTTAAATTTTGGAATTCTTTCGAGGCTGCTTGTTGCTGATAGACTTGAGAAACTGGCCTTTCCTGGCGTTGCGGACGGCTCCTTGACGGCAGCAAATTGAGCAGAGCGCCGCCCATTTTTAAATCAAGTAAAAACTTAGAAAGTAACCTGTGGGCATCCTTGGCTGCTTCAATTTCAAATCTAGCCTCTCGCATTTGAAAAAAAGTTCCAGGCTCAACTTCTTTTTTTTCGAGTAAGGGAAGTCTTCCTTGGTTTTCAAACCGGAAGGCTAGGAGCATTTTTTCTCCAGGCTTGGAGGCAGATTTCAGGAGATGCTCTTTTTTTACCTCGGTTACATTATTGCCAAATTCAAGCTCAAATGATTCTTCAAGTTCGCCATTACGAAAGAATTTTCCCTTGAATTTTCCCGCGCCCCTGAGCGTGTAGAGTAAATTGATTTTACTTCCTTGTGTTTTTACACCTGCGAAACTTTCAGGCACTTTGAACTCGTGCCTCAGCCAGAAAATCTTGTCCCGGATTGTGGTGCGATTCCTTATTGTCTCCCAGTTGGAATCATCAAGCTCAGCCTGTTCTCCGCCCGGAACTTCTCCTCTTTTGATTCTCCAGAGAGAAATTTCATCTTTGATAAGAGATTCTATCTCTTTGATATGGTTCTGGATCTCTTGCTGGCCGAGGCAGAGCATAGTCGATAAGAAAGCTAAGATGAAAATAAATAAGAATGTTTTTTTTATACGCATAATTACCCGCCTAAGTTCCTTATTTTATCGGATAGAACAATCATTTAGAGTGTCAGAAATCTTAACAGAAAAGAAGAAGGCAGGCAACTTCCTCATCATTAGGGTAAGCATCTCCAAATCAGTGATTGGAGAAGGTTTTGGGAAATAGTGTAGCTCCCTTATATTGACAAAATGAAGCTTGAAGAATTAATGTTAAGGGGAGATTGCCCATGAAATGGTCGGATGTTCAAAAAATAGACCCAATTTATTTAAATCTTGGCGGAGGCATTAATTGCCACCCAAAAATTGGGTATGAAAACTACATATCAGTGGATATCAACCCGCCTCATGAAGGTTTGTCAGTCAAGCACGACGTAAGAGAACCTATCCCTCTTGCTGAGCAATCAGTTACAAGAATTCTTTCTGAAGATCTTGTGGAGCATCTTAAAACAGCGGAGATCAAGGCACTCCTTAAAGAGTGTTTTCGATTACTTAAGCCTCAAGGAGTGATGAGAATTGGCGTTCCAGATTATGATAATCCAAAAGACCGGCTTTATTTCGAAAAAGGTATCGACCCCAGACATCCGGATCATATAACGCTGACAAATTATGATCTGATGAAAAATATTATTGAAGAATCCCCATTCTCGCGTTACGAGTTTTACCATTACTGGGAAGAAAGAAAATTCACCTACAAGAAAATTGACTATTCATTTGGCATGATAAAACGAACCCCAGACAATGATCCCAGGTGTCGCTTGGGCAGCTTTAAGCAGAAGACCGAGGTAGTTCTTGCCGACTTTATTTTTAAACTTATGAAGGGCTTTCGAGTGTCTGAAGAAGAAATGTCTGTGCGGCGAGGTCATCGTCTATATGTGACTTCTCTAGTTGTGGACCTTTTTAAAGATTAATGACAAACCTTAAAAATTAGCGAAAGAATCATCTTCTATTACCAGAATATGATATACAGGGCGACGGTGACGGCTATCAATGCTAAACCCAGCCATACAACCGACGCTTGAGGTTTCATATCAATGCCTCCTTTTGAAGGCAAGACTTTTGGTTTAGAAAGAGGCTTAAAAACCGTCACGATTGCCATGGCCAATATCAATATCCCGAACGTAATTGCCATTTTATTCAGAAAGACGATGTTATCGAAGTATTTCAGATGAAGAATACCATAAACAGGCACATTCAGGATTAAGGCTGTGATGGCTGCCGAGGGAGGAGCGCATTTAATGATAATTCCGAAGACGAAGGCAGCCAGGATTCCGGGTGAAATATATCCCTGGAAATCCTGAATGTAGTGGAAGATACCCTTGAATTTAGGATTACCCAGGTGGGGAGCTATGAAACAGCCGACCAGCACAAAAGCAACGGTCATGATACGGCCGATGGATATCAAGGATTTGGAAGAGGCATCCTTTTTGAAATGACGTTTGTATAGATCCATGGTGAAAATTGTGGATGCTGAATTCAGCATCGAGTCGAGCGAACTCATAACCGCGCCGAATATGGCGGCAAACATGAATCCTTTCAGGCCGGCAGGGATAAGGTTCTTGATCAACATAGGATAGGCTTGATCGGCGGTTACAAGCTGGTCTTTATAAAGCTGCAGGGCCATTATTCCGGGAAAAACGACGATAAACGGAATAAGCAGTTTCAAGCTGGCGGCGAAAATCACACCTCGCTGGCCCTGTCTTAGACTCCTGGCACCAAGCGTTCTTTGCATGATGTACTGGTTCAGGCCCCAATAATAGAAATTGGGGATCCAAATTCCCACAATAAGCGCTGTCCAGGGGATTTCAATGTGATCAGACGGAAGGATCATGTGAAGCCTGTCTGCATTCGCCTGGAAAAAATTACTCACGCCGCCTACTGCAATGAAGCCGAGGATCATGGTAAGGGCTCCACCGATAATCAAAGCCGAGCCTTGAATCAGGTCAGCCCAAACAACAGCTCTTAAGCCTCCGTAAGTGGTGTAAAATGCAGCGATGATGCCGATTATCCAGACTGCGGCTGTCAGGTCAATGCCGAATATAGTGTGTAGAGTCAGGCCTCCAGAATAGAGCACCGCAGCAATGGTTACAGCCACGTAGATAATCACAGTATAAAAAGCCATTATTGCCCGCGGTATCGGATTGTAACGGTGTTCGAGGAATTCAGGTATTGTAAAGATTCCGCTTTTTAGAAATTTTGGCAGGAAGAAAATAGCAACAAAAACAAGAGTGATGGCTGCTATCCACTCATAACTGGCCACGGCCATCCCCACGTGTCCCGCGCCTTGGCCGGACATCCCGACAAACTGCTCAGTAGAAATGTTCGATGCGATGAGAGAGAACCCAATCAGATACCAGAAAAGAGTTCTTCCTGCCAGGAAATAATCCTCGCTGGTTTCCTTTTTTTTGCGGCTTTTATACAGGCTGGTTCCGACGACAAAGAAAACAAATATTAAAAAAACTCCGATGTCCAGCCAGCTTAGTTGCATGATGAATGAATCTTTATTTTCGTTTCTGTTTTTTCCAGAGCCAGAATAAATAGACAGCTGGACTCTGATATAGGGCAAAAATCATTGGCCAGAAGATGAACCAGTAGATATTGAAGTCAAGGACGAAGAGATAAATGAAGGCTATAATACCAACCAGGGAGGCTGATATGGACGCGATAAGAAGGACGTCGGAGTAATCTTTTTTCTTAAAATTCATAGCCTATTCCGATTCCCGACTCAAAGCCTCCAATATTTATCGTGTAATTAGTCGGATTTATCCCGCAAATGGAAATTTTCTGGTGGGCGGTACTGGATTCGAACCAGTGACACCCGGCTTGTAAAACCGGTACTCTACCACTGAGCTAACCGCCCACAGTTTTCCGCGCTTTCTCTCGTAAGGTCATAACTAAAGTAGAGAAAACATTCATTTTTGTCAATGGGGTCAGACTTGCAAAACTTGCAAAAGTTTTTTGGGTCAATAGTTCAGGCCTTTCATACTCAGATAATTTGGATATTCATCGAAAATTAAGATAAGAAACTCATTTTTTATAGAAATAAGAAGAAAATGTACATTATAGAAGTTTTGCAAGTTTTGCAAGTCTGACCCCGTGTTGACCCCGTGTTGACATAAAATTAGCCATATGTTAAATTTAGATTCCATTATCTTTATGAAAAATTGAGGTAGAAAGTATGTTTGCTGTTATTAAAACTGGTGGAAAACAATATAAGGTTCAAGAAGGCGATATTCTTAATGTTGAAAAACTCAACATGGACAAGGATAAAAAGGTCACTTTTGACAAGGTTCTTCTTGTTGAGGATGAAGGAAAAACTCTGATCGGAACTCCTTTTGTTGAAAATGCCCTGGTGAGGGCAGAGGTTATTGAGAATTTTAAAGATAAGAAGGTCATTGTCTTCAAGAAGAAGAGAAGGAAGCAGTACAGAAGAACGAGAGGTCATCGCCAGGAGCTGACTCGGATAAGAATTGAAGAGATCCTCAGTGACGCGAAAGCTGTTCTTAGGGAGAAACCAGCTGAAGTCGAAAAAAAGGAAAAAGAGAAGGTAACTCCCGAGAAAAAAGTTCCCGAAGTTGCAAAAAAGGAAGAGGTGAAGACAGCTCCCAATAAGCCAGTTGTAGTAAGTGAAGCGAAACCGAAAAAGCCTAAAGAAGAAAAGCCAAAAAAAGAGAAAAAGAAAAAGGAAGTAAAAAAGGAGCTAAAAGCTCCAGGAAAGCCTGAAGCGCTCAAAACAGAAAAGCTTAAAAGCAAGGCACCTTCTAAAAAGACGACCACAGCTAAAACTGCCGCCAAAACGAAGGGGACAGCCCTAAAAAAGGAGAAATAGAATGGCTCATAAAAAATCTGCTGGAAGTGCAAAGAATGGAAGAGAAAGCCGTTCAAAAAGGCTAGGTGTGAAACGGTCAGGTGGACAATTTGTTCCTGCTGGTTCCATCATCGTGCGTCAAAGAGGCACACCGTTTAAGCCTGGATTAAATGTCGGAAGAGGAAAAGACGATACTCTCTTTGCTAAGATCACCGGAATTGTTCGTTTTGAAACAAAAGGCAAACGGGGGAAATTTGTCTCTGTCGTCTCTTCCTAGGAGGTCCCGGCTCCGCTAAATATGTTTGTTGATCAGGTCAAGGTAACCCTCTGTGCAGGAAAAGGAGGCAACGGCTGTGTAAGTTTCCGCAGGGAATGGGGAGTCCCTCGAGGGGGGCCAGATGGCGGCCGGGGAGGAGCTGGAGGGAGCATTTATCTAGTTTCCGATGAAAACCTCAATTCCCTTGCCTCTTTTCGTTTTCGTCCCATAAATAAAGCAAAAAAGGGTGCACATGGCCAGGGAGGAAATCGCCAGGGAAAAAAAGGAGAAGATCTTCGTCTCAGAGTTCCTGTTGGGACTGTAGTCAGAGAAAAAAATAAGGAAGAGGTTCTTTTTGATTTTACTTCTTCCGGACAGGAATATTTGGCTGCAAAAGGAGGAAAGGGTGGCAGGGGCAATGCTTCTTTTGCCTCTCCAACTCATCAGGCGCCTAGAGAGCGGGAGGAAGGTCAGCCAGGAGAAGAGAAAGATTTTATCCTTGAGCTTAAGCTTATTGCTGATGTAGGCTTGATTGGCTTTCCTAATGTAGGAAAGTCCACCCTGATATCTAAAATCTCAGCAGCAAAACCTGTTATCGCCGATTATCCCTTCACAACACTTATCCCGAATTTAGGTGTAGTGGATGTTGATGAATTCCGGAGTTTTGTCATCGCGGATATACCTGGTTTGATAGAGGGAGCTCACCTTGGCCACGGCCTGGGCATAAAATTCCTGCGGCATGTGGAGAGGACAAAAATATTGCTCCATCTTATTGATGTCTCACCTTACACGGAGCGGGATCCTGTCCAAGATTTCAAAGCCGTTATGAAAGAACTCGAGGCTTTCAGTCCTCGATTGGTTAAAAGGCAGCAAATTTTAGCAGCGAACAAGATAGATCTTCTCGGAGTGCAGGAGCGTGGGTTGAGTGAGGTGAGGAAATTGGCGCGGAGAGAAAAGCTTCCATTTTTTGCCATTTCTGCGCTAAAAGAAGAAGGGCTAAAGGAATTGGTGAATTCGACATCTAAGGCTCTGGACCTTTTGAGAGAAAAAAAAGAATAGATTCATGAAGAAGGAGAGAATAGGACTTTTTGGAGGCACATTCAATCCTGTTCACTCAGGGCATTTAAAGGCTGCAGAGATTGTTCAAAAAAGGTTCCTCCTGGATAAAATTCTGTTTATTCCTTCTTATATCCCCCCTCATAAAGACACAGCCGAAATTGCCTCTCCTTCCCATCGCTTGAAAATGGTCGAAATCGCACTCCGCGGCTTTTCTCATTTCATTCCTTGCTCTATAGAAATCGATGCCGAAGAAAAATCCTATTCAATCATAACGATAAACAGGATAAGAAAGCTCTACCCAAAAGCCTGGGTTTTCTTTATCCTCGGGATCGATGCCTTTTTAGAAGTTGACACCTGGAAGGATTACGAACAATTGCTGGAGCAGTGCTTTTTTGTAGTTATGAGCCGGCCAGGTTATTTTTTAGACGAAGCGAAGAAAACTTTAGAGGGAAAATACAGAGAAAAAATGTGTATGCTCTCAAGATCCGAATTCGTAAAAGATGAGATGCTTCTCTCCTTCAGGATATTCCTGCTCCCGATAGATGCTTTAGATATAGCTTCTACCGAGATCAGGGGAAGAATCAAGAGAGGGGATTCCATAAAGGGCACGGTTTCAGAGAAAGTAGAAGCCTATATAAAAGAGAATAGGCTTTATAAGATATAAAAATGGCTGAGGAAAGAACCGGAAAAACAATTTCTAAAAGAAATCTTCCACGCGAGGTAAAGATTTCAATAAAAGCCAGCCAGGCAACAAAAGGAGAGAACCTTGTTGTTCTTGATTTAAGAGGGATATCTTCCTTCACAGATTATTTCGTTATTATGCATGGAAATTCCGCAAGGCAGAATCTTGCCCTTCACGAGAATATTGAGAAAGAATTAAAAAAGGAAAAGATTATGCCCTTGAGCGTAGAAGGCAAGGAACGTGCTGAGTGGATACTAATGGATTATGGAAGTTTCATTATTCATGTCTTTTCTGAGAAAGCACGAGAATATTATTCCCTTGAAAAATTGTGGGGTGACGCTCATAAATTATCTTATTGATTCCTTTTAAAAGGGGACAGGGTACTTTTTCTTAGATATAAGATTGACGCTTTTTCGTTTCAATTAATTGTAATGTGGGCGGCCCGTAGAACGTGCCAATCCCAAACTGTTATCAGAAAATCTGGGATTAATCTATTTTCTATAAAAAAGTAGCCTGTCCCCTTTTTATTTGATAAATCAAACCCTTACAACAAAAAAATATTGACATTTTGTTTTTTTATCATTATTGTTTATTGAAAATTTTAGGTGCTCAGGAGAAAGCTTCTTAAATATATACAATCAGAAATTGACTTTTTATGAAGTTAAAAATTTTATGGCCGGGAAAAACTCGCAACAAAGAAATAATAGGCTTACAAGAATTTTATTTGAAGAAAATCAATCAGTTAGCACCATGCGAGCTTATCCAAACAAGGGAGGCAAAGGGCATTCCAGAAAAATTTGCCGATAGAATTAAAGAAATTGAGGCTTTTGGGCTTGAAAAAAACTTTAAAGATGATTATATTATCTGCTTCTTTGATGAAGGTAAAGAAATGAGTTCTATCGATTTTGCTCGTTTTTTAGAGAAGATTGCTTCAAATTCCTCTCGTGTTGTGACTTTTGTTGTCGGAGGATTTTTGGGTTTGGAAGAGAGAATTTTAAAGAGGGCAGATTTTATTCTCTCTCTTTCTCGAATGACTTTCTCCCATGAGCTGAGTCGAATCATGATTTTGGAACAGATATATCGGTCCTTAGCGACCATAAAAGGAAGACACTATGCGAAATAGGGGGGATACCTTTGAATAAGAAGGAAAGAGAAAGATACAGAAATAAGCTTTTGAAAAAAAAGGTAGAGATTGTTGATAAGATAAGTGAAACATACAACGAAAGTAAAGAAGTGGAGT
>JGI24422J19971_10000302_pt1 | contig 26806 bp, 25 predicted proteins | sample DeeMarSWOR152_54_FD_19971 | JGI IMG/M metagenome (IMG submission 19971) | reverse complement strand
TTTTAATTCGTTCAGATTGACCCAATGTTTCGGAAGAGAAACTACAAGAGAGGATCTGCCCAAAGACATAATCTTACGTTCCATAATCTTCCCTCTACCACATATTAGATTGGTCCACTCATATCAATACATGCTAAGACAAATATATATCCTAATTTCAGCAGATACTGATGAAATGCAGATGTGGGATGTGTTTAATCATTGTTCTGCAGAGCGATTGTTATGGGATGCCTTAAGAAGTGCACAAGCGTACATATAATAGCTGTATTTGACTCTGCGGAATTACCCTTACGATAATGACATTAAATATTCGTCTTAAGGCAGACTTTTCGTCAATCTACTATTATGTACGGTTTTCTATGTCTTCATTCTTCTAGAAATTTCGATAGAAAAATGCGTATTTGCATGGGTGTTCGTTTTTTAGTAAGGATTTTATCATTCTTATTCTGCCTTTTCCTTCACGTGTTACTCGTGATATTACATGCTCGATAGCTTTCTTTCTGAAGTCTCATAGTCACGGTTCTTACTCGCTTTTATGAAGCAAGGCACAGTAGAAAACAACCACGTAATATTTTTAGATTAGGTACCAAAACATAGAACCTTTTAATGCGCGGGCTGTTTCATTTCAACTTAACATGTTCAAAAGCACAGGTCAACCTTCAGATGAGTCAAGTATCCTATCAAACCGTAGAATGGAATAGAAAGAATCTCTACTATCTCTCCGGTTGAGATTGGATGGTCTCCGAATGCAAAAAAGCCCAAAACAAAAAGAAACGCTACATATATTATTAACGATTTGAAATTATGGAAGGTTTCGGTTGTCTCCCATCTTAACCGTATCCCAGCAAGAAAAGCCGCAATAAACAGCGGAGCAAACAGCAGAAGAACATATTTCTTATACCATGGTAAATTTTCAGTTGTAACTCCTACATCGCGGTAAATCTTCTTCTTTCTGTAGATGGAAGGCAAATCTGGAAGGAAGTTGCTATAAACGAAAATCAATATGCCTAAAAGCATAGAATACGAAGCATTTTGCCTGAAGAAATAGAAGTTCAAACAAACATAAAGAAGGCTTGCTGGCAAAATTATACATTTGAACACTTTAATCATAAGGTCAATATGCTGTAAGGTTTCACACTTCATAGACCATAGGACAAGTTTTGACCCAATCTTTCGGTTCAGAATCTTGAAAAAGTTCAAAACAAAGCCAAAAAGAGAGCGATACATTAATCGTGGCATTGTTTTAAGAAATAACCTTTTCGCCTTTGATGCTTTCGGTTCGTTAGTCCTACTTTTATACTCAAATCTCTTGCGTGGTGCTTGGACAACGATTTTAGTTTCCTTATGCTTTTTCTTTATTACGTTTTACCCCTTCAAAGCGAATTTATCACCCTGCTTTCTACGTGCGTTTCGTGAAGCATAAATCCAGCACGCGCGTTCGTAAAGATCTTAGTTGCGTCCACTCTGAGTTGTTTAAAAGCAAGTTCATCTGGACTGAAGCCCATAGCCAAACCTAACAGTTGAGGATAATGAAGAACGGGGATTCCAAACTTTTCGTTAAAGGTTCTCTCTATTCTAGGCTGGTTTAGGTCGTAAATCATGTGGCAGAAAGGACACACGGTGATCAACGCCTGAGCGCCAACAGCCTTAATATGATCAAGTTTTTCCCTAGCCAACTGGAGTGGAATTTTGTCGTTTACGCCGATGATTGGAGCGCCACAACACTCCATTTCATCTGTATAGTTCAAGCATTCCGCACCAGTTACTTCGACTAGGTTTTTGAGGATTGTAGGGTGTTCTGGGTCATCGAAGCCTACGGTTTTTCCTGGACGAACTACGTGACATCCGATGTGTTGTGCCACGCGTAGCGGATTTAGTGGTTTCTGAATGGTTTCCTTTATTTTGTCGAAGCCGATGTCCTGTGCGAGCACGTGGATCAGATGTTTAACCGTTATTGTTCCTTTGAATTCCGTTCCGATTTCTTCCAGATAGCCATTAACCCTCTCTTTGAGTTTTTTGTCTTCCTTGAGCTCTCTGTTCACATGGTTTAAAGTACCGAAACACCCGTTGCACAAGGTAATGATGTCTAATTTTTGTTGCTCTGCTAAGCAGAGGTTTCGCGCGGCTAAAGTGAGCATCATGTCATGGTTTACCGGGTCAAGCGGAAATCCGCAGCAGTTGAATTCCGGCATCTCAACTAGTTTCACTCCGAGTTTCTCAAGAACCTTCCTCGCGGAGATCTCGTAGCTGGAGATTCTGTAGGGAATAACGCATCCCAGAAAGATTAGGTACTTTAACTCTTGCATTCTAGGTTCCCAGCCTTTCAAGCGTCTTAGAAAGACCTGTGAGGTCGAAGAGTTTGACAAGGTTTTCCAAGTCAGCTTTTGGTAGGGAAGGCAGTCCCTCTTCATCTCTCTTTTTGAGTCGCAGTCTTGGAATCATGTATGCGTAGCCTGTTTTCAGAATGTTAGAAGCTAGTTCCTTATAGACAACAGGCATTTCCCTTTCTATAATAGTTAAGTTTCGAAGAGCCCGTACAATGTTGGCGATTCCCACGTCTTGAGGACAATGATCGATGCACGTAAAGCATGTGGAACAGAGCCAAATGACGTCGTTTGAAAGAAGCGTGTCCTTGAGGCCTAGTTGAATCATACGGATGAGTTTTCTGGGTCTGTAGAAGTCGCTGAATCGCGCGATTGGACAATCAGCCGTGCATGTGCCGCATTGGAAGCATAGCAGGATGGTTTCTGCGCCAGGGAGCTTGCTGATTTCATATTTGAATTTTGGATCCATGTCGCTCATTTTAAGCACCATTCTCTTTTCAGTCTCCTTTTCTTGGATTTCTCTATTTTTTGACATCTAATTGCCCTCCAACCGTCAACGGGTTCGGACCGAGCTTCCTAATTTCCTCGGTCATGTCCTTAACGACTTTTGCAAATCGATCTCCCTCGGAGGCGGAGACCCACTCCAATCTCAGACGCTCAGGCTCAAGACCGAGCTGTTCCAAGACCTTCTTCAACAGCAAAACTCTATTTTCTGCCTTGTAATTCCCTGTGAGGTAGTGGCAGTCACCATGGTGACAGCCAGCAACTAGAACTCCATCTGCTCCTCTTCTGAAGGCTTCGAGGATGAAAACTGGATGAACTCTTCCGCTGCACATAACTCTCACTATTCTAAGGGTTGGGGGATATTGAATTCGGCTAACACCAGCTAGGTCAGCCCCAGCGTAGGAGCACCAATTGCAGAGAAACCCCACAATTTTTGGCTTGAATTCAGATTTAGTCATATCTCGCTTCCTCCCTTAGCGCTGCCCTAACTTGAGCAAGAATCTGGTCATCCGTGAAGTGAAGCATGGTTATGGCTCCTGCAGGGCAGGTGGAGCCGCAAACACCACAACCCTTGCACAGAGCTTCGACAACGTACGCCCTTAGCTTTCCATCCACTTCTTTCATTTGGATGGCGTTGTACTCACAAACGGGTTCGCAGAATCTACATCCGCTGCAAAGGTCCTCGTCAACGCTGGCTATGCTCCCCTCTACTTCTAATGTCTCTTTTGATAAGACATTAATTGCTCGAGCCGCGGCTGCACACGCTTGTGAAACACTCTCTTCGATGGATTTCGGCCAGTGAGCCAACCCGCATAGGAATATGCCATCCGTTGCGAAGTCAACGGGACGGAGCTTCATGTGAGCTTCCAAGAAGAACCCATCTTTGCTGAGGGGGACTTTCAACGTTTTTGCTATCTGCTCATTGTTTGGATTGGGAATGGTAGCTGCACTCAGCGTCAAGAGGTCCGCCTTGATCGAAATCCACGCCTTTACGACTGGCTCCCACACTGTGACTTGGAGCCTTCCATCTTCTTGGATGACTTTAGGCTTGTTTTCGTCGTCGTAGCATATGAACAGAACTCCTTTGCGTGCAGCTTCACGATAGTAATCCTCTATGAATCCATAGGTTCTCATATCCTTGTAAAGAATGTAGACTTCTGTTTCAGGGCTCTGCTCCTTGATCTCTAAAGCGTTCTTTACAGCCTGCGAACAACATATTCGCGAGCAGTAGGTACGTTCCTCGTTTCTGGACCCTACACACTGAATCATTGCCACCGTTTTAGCGTCAAATTGTCCATTGGCCAGCTTTTCCTCCAGTTCACGCTGGGTTAACACCTTTTCGTCGACGCCATAGAGGTACTCAGTTGGTCTGTAATCCATGGCTCCTGAGGCCACTATAACTATGCCATGGTCTATCTCCTTTCTCTCTCCACTACAGTTGAGGATCGTCTTGAAGTTTCCGACGTATCCCTCGACATCAAGAATTTCAGAATTTAGATAGACCTGAATTTTCTCGTTTTCAGCAACTTCTTTAATGATTGACTTGAGTCGCTCTTGCGGGTCATCAGATCCGAGAAGATAGTAAATATGACGTAGATGTCCTCCCAATTCATTCTCCTTCTCTACTAAATGAACCTCGAAGCCTTGTTTTGCCAATTCTATAGCAGCGGTCATTCCAGACAATCCGCCACCGATCACTAGACCTGCAGGAGTAACATCAATCACAGGTTTTTTGAGGGGCTTCAACAAGCGGGCTTTGGCGACTATGGATCTAACAAGGTCCTTCGCTTTTTCAGTCGCTTCTCTAGGTTCGTGCATGTGCACCCAGCTGCATTGGTCACGGATGTTTGCCATCTCGAAGAGGTAAATGTTGAGTCCAGCTTCCCGGATGGTTTCTCTGAAAAGCGGTTCATGAGTTCTGGGAGTGCACGATGCCACAACCACGCGGTTTAGGTTGTGTTCCTCTATTATCTCCCTTATCCTCTTTTGCGTATCTTGTGAGCATGTGTAAAGATTGTGCTCCGCGTAGACAACATTTGGNAGTGTTTTNACATACTCNACGACCTCTGGGACACTGACGACTCCACCGATGTTTATACCGCAGTGACAGACAAAAACTCCAATGCGGGGGTCCTCACCAGACACNTCTCTATCTGGCGGATACTTTTTCATGGTTGTGAGAGTCCATCTCTGAGAAGAAATCAAGCTAGCCGCTTTCGTGGCAGCTCCGCTCGCTTGCGCCACGCTCTCAGGAATATCTTTTGGAGATGAGAACGCTCCGCAAACGAATATGCCTGGTTTCGATGTTTCCAGAGGCGAGAAAACACTTGTCCGGCAGAACTTGTATCGATTAAGTTTTATTCCTAACACTTTGGCTAGTTTCTCAGCGTCTTTGGGAGGTTGCATTCCAATGGATAAAATCACCATTTCGAATTGTTCGGTCTTAGGGTCTCCGTCCTCTACATAATATACGCAGAGGTTGTTCGTCAAAGGGTCTTCTGTAATGCTTGCAACTCTCGATCTTACGAATCTTATGCCATATTCTCCTTTGGCACGATCATAGTAAGCGTCAAACTCTTTTCCATAGGCGCGTATGTCCATATAAAACAACGTGCAATCAAGTTTCGTTGGTACATGTTCTTTAGCTATGATTGCCTCTTTCATACCATACATGCAACACGCGGCAGAACAGTAATTATTTCCAAGCTTGGCATCCCTTGAACCAACACACTGAATAAACGCTATTTTTCTGGGAATCTCGCCATCTGAAGGTCTTAAAACAAGTCCGCTGTATGGTCCTGAGGCGCTTAAAATACGTTCAAACTCTATGCTTGTAACAACGTTTGGAAATCGCCCATAACCATATTCGCTTTTTAGTTTTGCATCAAAAGGTTCGAACCCAGGCGCAAGAATAACAGAACCTACCTTCAAAGTTGCTTCGCTGTCTTGTTGGTCATATTTGATTGCCTCCGCTTTACAGATCTCTTGGCATGTTCCACATCCTATGCATTTTTCACGGTCTATCATGAACTTTAATGGAACTGCCTGTGGATATTCAACGAAGATGGCATTTCTATCGCTCAAACCTTCATTGAATGTATCTACAGCTTCTACTGGGCATTTTTGTGCGCATAATCCGCATCCGTTGCATTTCTCTTCGTCTATATAACGACTTCTTTTTCGAACTTTTACTTCGAAGTTTCCAGGTTGGCCATTCAAGCCTATAACTTCTCCGTTTGTTATCAAAGTTATGTTTGCATGTCTTCCAGTTGCCACAAGTTTAGGTGCCAAAATGCACATCGCACAGTCATTTGTTGGAAACGTCTTGTCAAGTCGTGCCATCACGCCGCCTATACTTGGCGACTGGTCAATAAGGTAAACTCTGAAACCCGAGTCTGCAAGGTCTAAGGCTGCTTGGATTCCAGCGACTCCTCCTCCTACTACAAGTACAGCTCCAATATTTTCTTGAGTCATTTAATGAACCTCCAATGCTTTGTAAAGCGGAGTCGTTTTCTCCACACGGTCTAAGGTTATCATTCCACTCCTACGCATGTTCACAACGTGGCGAAGCACTAAGGCTGGGTTCAAGTTAGTAATCGCTGCTATTTCCTTGACCGACATCGGCTTTTCTTTTGCTAGGAGATGTATCTTGTGTCGAATGAATTCGGTTTCAACAATTTCATGCAGCAAAGCGTCAAATTCTTCCTGTGATATTTTCTCTCCATAAATGTTCTCCTTTTCAGTCAACTCCATTTCTCTCCCGACCAAGACTCTGAGTCTAAAATCTTCCGCTGCGGCTCTAGCGGCATTTAGATTCAGAAGTATGTTAGTATCCGATCTTTCTCCAGCCAAAGGAGAAGATCCTAGCACTTTTATCTGATTTCTAAAATCGTCAATGATCTTTGCGAAACGCTCAATTTCCGATGCATAAACCCAGTCTAACCGAAGACGCTCCGGTTCAATGCCAGTTAGCGATATGAGCTTCTTCAGCACCTTGATTTTCCGTTCTGCTTGAAGGTTTCCATCGATGTAGTGGCAATCGGGTGGATGACAGCCGATTACTAAAACGCCGTCTGCGCCTTTGGCAAAGATTTCTGGCACGATAGCTGGATCGATTCTCCCAACACACATTACTCGTACAATGCGTATTTTTGGATAACCATGCACTCTGCCAGTGCTTGTAGTGTCCACTTCTGTAGGCAAACTCCAATTGCAAATAAAACCAATAATTTTGGGCTCATACATCAAGCGAAACCTCCACCTAGGGCGGTTAGTGCCTGAATCACGATTTGAGCATTCGTAAGCCGCCGCATGGCAATCGCTCGCTCCGGACAACTTGCGCTACAGGTACCACAGCCTTTACATAGGTATTCGTCCACTTGTGCAACCCCTGATTCATTCTTTTTTATCGCTCCGGATGGACAAACTACCGCGCAAACGTTGCAGCCGGTGCATAGAGTTTCATCAACTATGGCCTTGTCGACTTCACACAACCCGTCGCCTTCGAGGCATTCGCTGCATGGCCCGCATTCAAGACACCTGCGCGCCTCGGACATAGCAAGCTCTTTGATCTTCACTAAAAGTTCAGCGGCTTTCTCAAAGCTTACTCTCTGTCTCCCTATGTCGATGTTTGGGGCGGCGTATCTTTCAGGCTTTTTCTTTATCATTTTCCAGTCTTTGACCCAAGTTGTCTCCTCAATTTCTTCCTCTCTTCCAGACCTCAGATCCTTGCCATTCAAATAACGGTCAATCGACACCGCGGCTCGTTTGCCTGCACCTATAGCCTCGATGATACTTGCGGGACCGGTGACTACGTCGCCTCCCGCAAAAACACCTAGGCTACTAGTTTCTAGCGTTAATGGATCAACAGAAATCGCACGTGCACGCTCATCCAAGAGAATAGAAGGTAAACATGAAGTTTCCGCCAGTTGGCCGATTGCCGGAATTACCGTATCCACCTCATACGTGTGCTCAGTCCCCTGAATGGGCACTGGGCGCCTTCTGCCACTTTCGTCAGGCTCACCCAGCTTCATCCTCAAACATTCGATAAGCTTGACCCTGTCCCCTTCAGCGATGATTCGTGTGGGGGCAACTAGAAAATGAAGCCTGATTCCTTCTTTTTCGGTGGCCGCTATTTCATGGGGAAGCGCAGGCATCTCCTTCCGTGAGCGTCTGTAGAGAATCGTGACCTCTCTTGCCCCAAGCCTAAGTGATGTGCGCGCGGCATCGATGGCGCTGTTGCCTCCTCCGATGACTGCAACTTTTTCGCCTACATCAACGGTCTTTCCTAGAGACACATGCCTTAGAAACTCAATCGCGGGAAAAACACCCTCCAAATCCTCGCCTGGTATCCCCAGTTTTATGCTCAGTTGCGCTCCGTTCGCTATGAAAATAGCCTTGTAGCCCTTGTTTCGCAGAGTGTCGAGCTGCACGTCCTTGCCAAATTCTACCCCTGTCTTGATTTCCACACCTAAATCTTGGATGTAAGCTATTTCATTGGCCACAACATATTTTTGCAGACGATAATCAGGAATACCATACCTCATCATGCCACCGGGTTCATGCATGCGCTCAAAAATGGTGACTGGATAGCCGAGTTTTGCGAGTTCGTATGCAGCGCTCAGTCCTGCCGGTCCTGCGCCAACTATCGCCACTTTCTCGCTGTGCGTCTTGGGTATGGAATCTGGTTTGATTCGCCCTTGTTCGCGTTCAATATCTGCAGCAAGCCGTTTCAAATAACGAATGCCCACAGGCTGGTCAATGTTTTTTCTTGAACACGCATCTTGACAAGGACTAAAGCAAACTCTGCCACAAATTGCCGGAAAGGGCATACTTTTCCTGATAAGTTCCACTGCTTCTTTGAACTTGCCTTGCTGAAGTAAAGTGATATATCCCTGAACATTCACGTCAGAGGGACATGCGGCACGACATGGTGGCAGCTTCCGCTTATTTCTTAAAGCGTGACTAGTTACCGCCATCTGTTCAGTGTCCCTCATTGATTGTCCGTTTAGCGATGTTAAAAAAAAGGGAAGTCAGATTCCTAAGATCCGTGGTGGACCTAGCTTGCTCACCCACATTTTATATCGAGGTAGTCTCATCAAATCCTTTAGCTCTTCTTCCAACGTAACCAAGTTGTTAGGTTTGATTTCAGCGATCCATCCTGTTTCATAGGGATCCTTACTAACTATGAGAGGCTCGTCTTGAAGGAGCTTATTGATTTTGAGGATTTTGCCACTGACGGGAGAGTATAGGTCAAACATAAACATCCATGTCTCAACAACTCCCAAGGGTTCATCCTTCTTTATCTCGTATCCAACCTTGTGTGTCTGGATACCAGCTATTCCCTTTAGGCGCCTTTGGGCGAAGTCGGATAGACCTACTCTTATGTTTCCTTCTGGAGTTACCATTGCCCACACGTGGTTATGAGTGTAAAGAAATCGTTCCTGGATCACAGGATAGTCAGCTTTCTTCTCACTAATCTTTCCCTTGCTTTGCTTCAATTCATCTAGGTGCTGTCGAAGGGCTTCAGAAACAAATTCGGAGAGATTACGGTGACGGCTGGTCTCAAGCGTGCTCTCTACGGCTGCCGCAAGTTCTTGTCTGACGCGTATAACTTTCCGTTCTGGCGCACGCACTTTGCCCAAGCTTTTTCCCTCAGGAAAGGTGCTCCCTTGGTGGAGTTGAGCTTCAAGTTTGAGGAAAAGTCCTTTATATTCTCCTAAACTCAACAGTCCATGCGTCCATGAGTGAACTTCCGTGTGTGTAGGCTGAACCTCTACGATCCACTGATACGGGTCGGCGTTCAACAAAAACGGGTCGTCGATGATTGCTTTGTTAACTGAGACTATCCTTCCGTTTATTGGTGAATACAAGTCATACGTGAACCACCAGGTTTCTACGACTCCGAAGGGTTCATCCTTAGAAACTTTTTCTCCTGCTTTATCAGTGCGGACATTAACTACTTCCTTAAGTTGACCCTGGAAATAATCGGTTATTCCAATTCTGACAGTTCTTTGAGGGGTAGCCTGAGCCCAAATGTGTTTTGGCGTGTAGAACAATTGTGCTTGCAACTGAGGGATCCTGCTTTTTCTATCTCTCTCTAGATACTCCGAGACTCTTTCTTTTGTTAATGTCTGCAATCGAAGTTGAATTGCCTCTGAAACGAATTCGGAGAGACCTTTGTACTGGCTTCTGTCCACCTCTTTTTTGGCTTCCTCTACAAGTTCTTGCCGGACCTTAACAGCTTTCCATTTTTTTTGCATATATATCCACCGTCCTTTTCACGGAAGTATACTTATAACGTAAGCAAGATAAATACATAATGTTTATATTATAGTCAGTGGTAAATACTATAAATGCTAGCGGTGAACCAGATGGAGAGTAGAAAGTTACAAAAAGTTGGCTACTCAACTTTGTCGATCTCTCTACCTAGCAACTGGGTTAAGGAAATGAATCTGAAACGTGGAGATACCCTCTTCCTGTTGCCAGAAAAAGATGGCTCACTTAAGTTGTTTCCAAGCAGACTTCTTAGACCAAGAGAAGGAATTGAGGAGCACATCTGCAACGCTGATCTATGTGACGACCCAAAAATGTTAGAACGAATAATCGTTGGTAGCTACACTCTCGGCCGTGACCTCTTCTCAATAATATCCTCTGAAAGGGTACATTCTGAACACATCGAAGAAATCAGGGGAATAATGCGTAAACTAATCGGATTGGGAATCATAGAAGAGACGCCGGATCGTATTACACTCCAATGTTCAGTTGATCCAAGAAAATTCCATTTGGACATGCTACTTCGAAGGCTTTCCATAATTTCGTTGACCATTGTAAAGGAAGCAGTACAAGCACTCGTAGACTTCGACACTTCATTAGCAGAAGACGCTATAAAGCGAGAGGATGAAGCTGACATGATGTATTTGCTTGCGATGAGGTTGTTAATTTCTGCACAAAGAAGAAGAGAAGTAGCTGAAGAGATAGGATTGACCGATCCCTTACATATCCTATATTTTGGACTGATGTTGAGATACCTTGAGTTGATTGCTGATTATGCTGAAGAAATAGCGCGCAGAGTTATTGAACTGTTGCAAAAATACAGAGATCAATTGCCCAAATGGGTAATCGAAAGAATAAACAATCTAAATGATCTTGCTCATGATCTAGTTCTGAAATCTGTAGACTGCTTTTTCATTGGCGACATCAAGATCGCAAACAGCCTTTTAGAAATGCGGACATTCATCGAGCTTGAGAGAGACAGATTGATGCAGGAGCTTCCTGAAATACCACATTTGAGGTTGATGCTTTGGAACATCACTAGAATAGCATACAACGGTGCACGCATTGCCTTGATTGCGATAGATAACGCTCTTGAAAGAAAAACTAACATATGTACGAAACGCTGGTCAACAAGCTTCAAATAGAAAGAGAAATGCACGTGTGTATTTATGAAGGAATGAAAGATGGACACAAGACTGAGAAGCTTGGTCAAGAGCGCAACTTGGAGAACTACAGGGATTCTAGTATTAGGAACAATTACTTGGGTAATCACAGGAAATTGGATCCAGACAACGTACATCACTGCAGCATTCAATATAGTTCAGGTCGTCCTATATTACTTCCATGAAAGATTATGGGAAAGAACCAATTGGGGAAAAGGTGTGACCTAGCAATTTCATGCTCTTCAGGGTGAGAGCGCATGATGATGGATTGGATGGTTCTGTAATTTATGTGCGTAATAATCTCACCAGTAATCTAGCTAAGCGATCTGCAGCATTTTGCACTTCCTGTGTCAGACCCTCACCAAAACTCGTATCTCCAGGCTGGATCAAAAGCAACGCAATCTTGGTATTTATCACCGTTGTCAAGTACTCACAGAAGATTCGCAGGGGGAGGGCATGGGTTGACACTACATGTTGTTTCAATAGTTGTTTAAAGCTGAGAAGTTTTGAGGAGCCTGGTTCCAAACTGAGCAAGGCAGCATCAATGATCAGCACATGGCTGGGGTCAAACCTGACTATTGGTTCTATGAAATTCTCAGGAACCGTCTCGCATTCTATCAAGTAGACGGAAGATGGAACACTGTCCTGTAGGTCTCTGACTATCTTGACTCCGACGAAATCGTCTCTTCGAATAGGGTTTCCAATACCCGCAATAACTATCCTATGAGCCTTGGAAAGCCATTCTTGAAGCTCATGCTCTATTTCGTCTTCATCTCGCTTTTTGAAATCGTTCATCAGCTTGGTTCTATTCCCTTCATCGATAAGAGAATTTCGTTCAAGTCCTTTGACTCAAGAATTCTTCTGTTATATATAGTATTTACAGAGTTTCTCAGTGAATGGCTAAACTTAAATTTGAGAAGCTCTTTTTCTATCAAACTCTAGTGCAATGTCTTCATATAGGTGGTTGTATGGAAAAGCTGAAATTCGCCTTCTATTGGGCAGCAAGTTGCGGAGGCTGCGAAATCGCGGTTCTGGATATAAACGAAAAAATCTTGGACGTCGTTGCCAACGCAGACATACTCTTTTGGCCAGTAGCTATGGACATCAAATACAAAGACGTAGAAGCAATGCCCGACAAACACATAGACGTCTGCTTCTTCAACGGGGCCATTCGAACTGAAGAACAGGAACACATGGCCAAGCTTCTTAGAAATAAATCCAAAGTCCTCGTAGCCTTCGGATCCTGCGCATGTGACGGATGCGTCATAGGTCTGGGAAACCTATGGGACAGAAAAACCATATTTGAACGAGCATACTCTGAAACTCCTTCGACCAAAAACCCGGACCAAGTGACACCAAAGACTTCTTTTAAAGTCAAAGAAGGAAAGCTGACACTTCCTGAATTCTATGACACCGTGAAAACCTTGGCTCAGACAGTGGATGTAGACTATTTTCTCTCAGGTTGCCCACCACCAGTTCCTCTTGTAATTCAGGCTGTTGAAGCCATATTCAAGAACGAGCTGCCTCCAAAAGGATCTGTTCTAATGCCAAAAAAATCCGTGTGTGATGAATGCCCAAGAGAAAGAAAGGACAGAAAGCTTACTGAAATAAAGAGAATTTACGAAATCGATGACGACTTGAAAACGTGTTTTTGGGATCAAGGAGTGATATGTATGGGTCATGCCACACGAGCAGGTTGCGGTGCTCAGTGTCCAAACGTAAACATACCTTGCACTGGATGTGGTGGTCCAGGTCCGCTCGTGACCGACCAAGGTGCTGCCGCAGTCAGCGCGCTTGCATCCATTGCTGTCAGTCCGGAGGTCATTGATCAGGCTGTGGACCCGATTGGAACTTTCTACAAATATTCTTTGGCCAGATCAATCCTTAGGAGGAGGGTGATGAAATGAAGGAAATAGTTATAGATCCCATTACAAGGCTGGAAGGTCATGGAAAAATCACCATATTTCTCAACGACGAGGGAAACGTGGAAAACGCCTACCTTCAAGTCCCTGAACTGAGAGGTTTTGAAAAGTTCTGCGAAGGCAGAAGAGCTGAGGACCTGCCCATAATAACCACCCGCATCTGCGGTGTCTGCCCTGTTGCACATCACATGGCTGGCGCAAAGGCTGTAGACGTAGCGTTTAATGTTGACCCGACTGAAACAGCTAAGAAATTGAGGGAACTTGAGTATTGTGGCTATTTCATCTACGATCACATACTCCACTTCTACTTCTTGGGTGGACCAGACTTTGTTGTAGGTCCAGATGCCCCTCCAGCTAAGAGAAACGTTCTTGGAGTGATAGAGAAGGCTGGCTTGGAGATCGGCAAAGAAGTCATAAAGCATAGAGCCTACGGGCAGAAAATCACTGAAATCATCGGTGGAAAAGCCACTCATCCCGTTAGCGCATGTGTACCAGGCGGAATTACAAAGATTTTGTCTGAAGAGGAGAGGCAGGAAATCGAGAAAATGGTTAGAAGTTGTTTAGAGTTTGCAAAGTTCTCTTTGAAGCTCTTCGACGATGTTGTTCTCAAAAATGCTGACTATGTAAATCTGATCACGAGCGAACCTTACACGTTAAAGACCTACTACATGGGAACAGTTGACAAAAACAACAAGGTAAACTTCTATGACGGCGACATCAGAGTGGTTGATCCAAAAGGGCAAGAGTTCGTGAAGTTTGTTCCCTTAGAATATTTAGACATTATCGAAGAACACGTTGAACCGTGGACCTATGTCAAACTGCCCTATCTCAAGAATATTGGATGGAAAGGTTTCACTGATGGTCCGGAAAGTGGAATATACCGAGTCGGACCGCTTGGTAGACTGAACGCCGCAGAAGGCATGGCAACCCCCATAGCACAGAAAGAATACGAAAGGATGTACAAAACTCTCGGCGGTAAACCAGTTCATGCTACGTTAGCCTTCCACTGGGCCCGGCTGATAGAACTTATGTACGCAGCCGAACGGGCACTGGAGCTGGTTACAGACAAAGAAATAACAAGCAAAAATGTCAAGAACAAACCCGGAAAGCCCGGCGAAGGAGTCGGAATTGTCGAGGCTGCTAGGGGAACCCTAATTCACCATTATCAGCTGGATGAAAAAGCCTTAGCCAAGAAAGTGAACTTGGTAGTGGCCACAACCCATAACGCACCTGGCATCTGCATGTCTATAAGAGATGCTGCAAAGGGTCTCATCCATAACGGCAAGGTCAGCGATGGGCTGCTGAACAAGGTAGAGATGGCCTTTAGAGCCTACGATCCATGCTTCGCCTGTGCCACTCACTTTGCAATTGGTCAGATGCCCCTAGAAGTCAAGATTTACAGTAGCGAAAAACGACTGTTGAAAACGATGAGAAGGTGAGTGAATAAGAGATGGACAAAGCAAAAGTTGGAGTATTTCTCTCTGACTGTGGGAAACAGGTCTCAGAAATCTTGGACTTTAACGCCATAACTGACTATGTAAAAAAGGTTTCAGGCGTGGCTCTTGTTGGTAGAAGTAGTGAATTTTGGCGTGGCAAAGGGCTACAATTGATCGTTGATTCTATTAAAAATGGAAAGATAAACAGAATAGTTGTTGCCGAGAGTCTTCCCAAGCTAAGCGAGGTCAACATCGTTCAAGCAGTTGAAAACGCAGGGCTCAATCCCTATCTGGTGAATGTCATTGACCTCAAAGACCATTGCGCTTGGCCTCATCGAGAAACACCATCTGAAGCCACAGAAAAAGCAAAAGCCATACTCCTGGGCGCCATCGAACGCGCCAAGCTTCTCGAACCCATAGAGAAACTCGAGTTTCCAATCCTCAAATCTGTCCTAGTTATCGGCGGAGGTATAGCTGGCATGCAGGCGGCAGTAGATTTGGCGGATTTAGGATTTGAAGTGCATCTGGTTGAAAGGGCGCCGTTTCTCGGGGGCTTAGCCGCTCAGGCAGGCCGATTCTTCCCAACGGACGACTGCGCCATCTGCATACAGTCTCCAGCCTCAGATGTGAAAACCATCACTCACACCTCACGGAAATGTGTATACCGTTCCGGTTTCAGCGAGATTCCCAACCTAAACATACTGACTAATTCAAAAGTTATGGGTGTTGAAGGAGGTCCCGGAAACTACAAAGTAACAATAGAGAAGAAACCAAGATACGTTAATGAATTGAAATGTGTCGCTTGCGATCTGTGCACTGCTGTTTGCCCAGTAGAAGTGCCAGATGAATACAATGCAAGGCTGAAAACTCGCAAGGCCATCTACATGAACGTCCCAAACGTTCATCCACCCGTCTATGTCATAGATGAAAGCTTCTGCAAATTCCACGACTGTGCCAAATGCGTTGAAGTTTGTCCAACGAAAGCCATCGAACTGGACCAAAAGAGTGAGAAGATATCACTCAACGTAGGCAGTGTAATAGTTGCCACGGGCTTCAAGGAGTTCGATTCCAGCATCATAAAAGAGTATCATTACGGCGACTATCCGGATGTCGTAACCAATCTTGAGCTTGCTAGGATGATTGATGGTTTCGGTCCTACAGGTGGCGTGATTGTTAGACCTTCAGACCGCAAGCCTGCCAAGAAGATTGCTTTTATCCAATGTGTCGGTTCGCGAGATAGGCGCTACAATCCTTACTGCTCGAGCATATGCTGCATGATCTCACTAAAACATGCCACGTTGATCAAATCGGCCTATCCCGATACAGACATTACAATATGCTACATAGACATAAGAACCACTGGAAGGCAGCACGAAGATTACTACGAAAGGGCCAGGGAGATGGGAATCAAATTCGTCAAAGGTAGACCAACCGAAATCTCACGAGACCCAGAGACGAACAGACTAATCGTCGACGTTGAAGACGCTCTTCTGCATAGATTCTTGGAATTGGACGCTGACCTCGTGGTGTTGGCTCCCGCAATGGTACCATCCGAAGGAACCAAGGAACTTGCCCAGATTGGTCTTGAGTCTTTGCTGGATGAAGACGGCTTCTTTAAGGAGTATAATGCTAAACTGAGACCAACTGAAACCATCGTTAGAGGGTTGTACATTTGTGGAGGCGCAACATTCCCGAAGGATGCGCCAACAACTTCCCTGCATGCGCACTCGGCAGCTTTAAAGGCCGCCAAATTCATGACCACCGGCAAGATGATTAAAGACCAGAGAACCGCCGTAATCAACGAGGATTACTGCGGTGACTGCGAGTTCTGCCCGGTCACATGTCCTTATGGCGCGATAAGTTTAGAACCAACGACCGAAGAACACTTCGTTGCTCGAGTATCTGATCTCTTATGCGAAGGTTGTGGTGTTTGCGTGGGAACTTGTCCCCTCAACGCTATCGAACTTAGGCATTCAAGGCCAAACCAGATGCTGGCCCAGATGAAAGGACTTATGTCTGTTAACGGAACATCTAAGCCGCTGGTTCTAGCCATCTGCTGTTCAGAATGCGGTCACACCGCTGTAGATTCCTCTGGCATGGCTATGATGAAGTATCCAGCTAACATCAGGATAATGAAAGTTCCTTGCACGGGCATTCTGCAGATTCACCAGTTTTTGGATGCTTTCAAAGCTGGTGCTCAAGGAGTGATGATTGTGGGATGTAAAAGTGACGGTTGTCATTATGAAGTGGGCAGTCAGAAGGCTGAAAAGAAGGTAGAACTTGCCAGAGTGTTGCTGAAGGAGTATGGTATAGAGCCAGAGAGGCTAGAGATGTTCAATATGGTGTTTATCGAGGGAGACAAGTTTGCTGAGGCTGCGCAGATGATGACTGAGAGATTGCAAAAGTTGGGTTCACTGCAGTTAATGGGAGGTTCTCAATAAGGTTGAGGTGAACAAGATGGAACATGAAACAGTAACCAGTCTAGCATTTTCTGATGTAGTTGCTAGTCGCCTAGGCGGCGAAACTGTAACCCTATGCTACCAATGTGGAACCTGCGCCAGCAGCTGTCCAGTGGCCAAAATCACTGAGCGTTTCAATCCTAGAGAAGTCATCAAACTATCGCTTTTGGGAGAAAAACAGGAAGTGATTTCAGGAGACGCCATATGGCTATGTTGCTCATGTTACAACTGCCAGGAAAGATGTCCTCAAAAGGTTGAAATAGCTGACGTGATCTATGCGCTGAGAAACATCGCCTTAAATGAGGGTTACATTCCAAACATCTATTCAGAGTTTGCATCCTCTCTCTTGAACGACGGTCGCATAGTTGGGATTTCCAAATTCGTAGAAAACAAAAGACCTACCCTGGGTTTGCCGCCTCTTCAACCAACAGGCGTAGACGCATTAAGAAAAATTCTTTTCGCCACCGGGTTTGACAAACTGCAGAAACAGGAGGAAACATCATGACAAGCTACGCTCTATTCCTAGGCTGCACAATACCTGCTCGACAGCCAAACTACGAGTTGTCAGCAAGAAAATCTCTATCCAAACTTGGAATCGAGCTTGTTGATTTAGCCAACATGACGTGCTGTGCCCCACCGCCAGTACAATCTATAGATTTAGAAACCAGCCTAGCTGTAGCCGCATATAACATCTGCCTAGCCGAAGAAGCTGATTTGAACATAATTACATTGTGCAGCGGCTGTTTTGAATCTCTTGCAATGACAAATGCTATGCTAAAAGCTGACGAAAAACTGAAAGTAAGGATAAACAGAATTTTATCCCAAGCCGGGAAAGAATTCCTTGGCAACAAAGAAGTAAAGCATTTCCTCCAAGTCTTGACGGATGATGTGGGGCTAAAGCGTCTCAAACAAAGCGTCTCCAAACCCTTAAGCAACATAAAAGTAGCGGCGTTCTATGGTTGCCACGCGCTTAGACCGAGCGAACTTCTCAAACTAGACGACCCTGAACGCCCAGCCATTCTTGAAAATCTAATTGAGACGTTGGGCGCGAAAAGCGTCGAATATAAAAACAAGCTAAAGTGTTGTGGTGGGCTCTTAAGGGGTATTTCTGACGATCTCGCCCTTAACCTTGCCAGAGAAAAACTTGTTAACACAACCAAGGCAGGCGCCGACTGCATAGCGACACTTTGCCCCTTCTGCTTTGTTGCACTAGATCTGGGACAACTACAGATTAGGTCTAAGTTCAAAGAGGAATTTAACATGCCCGTCCTGCACTACTCCGAACTTCTAAGCTTGGCACTAGGAATAGACCCAAAAGAGCTGGCGCTAGAGGCCCACAAGGTCAAGACTGATAAAATCATTAGCAAAATAATCTAAAACAAAGTGTTGCATGCGGGCAGTCACAGATTAGGTCAAATTCCAAAGACTACCCAGCTCCTCTAAATTCAGCATTTGGAACGAAATCGAAAAAGCCTAGTCTCCAATCTTAGGGAAGTGGGTAAGAGAGAATCAGTTATCGCACATAAGAAATTTTGATAGAAATAAGATTTATAATGAAGCTCGCGCATTGAAACTCTCTATCAAGGGGAATAACGGATGGCTCAAAAAACTGAAGCCCCAAAGAAGAATGTTGAACCGTTGAGGGTAGATCCATCCTTCAAGTATGAAGTTATGAAAGAGCATGATGGAGAAACCCTCAAAATCTGTTTTCAATGCGGATCTTGCACATCAAGCTGTCCCACCGCTCGCTTCAGCGACTCCTACCGACCTCGCACAATTCTACGTCTGGCACAGTTGGGATTCCGCCAAAAAGTCCTTCAAAGCCCAACCCTTTGGCTTTGCACCGCCTGTTTTACCTGTACAGACCGCTGCCCACAAGATGTGGAAGTTGCCAGCGTCTTAAGGGTCCTCAGAAACCTTGCAATCAAAAAGGGACAAATTCCCAGAATTTTCACTGAGCTTGCTTCGAACATTTATGAAACTGGCTATGTCTACAAGATTCCGGAGATGAGACTGAGAAAAAGAGCAGAGCTTGGGTTGCCACCTCTGCCGAAATCGAGCGTTGACAAGGTTGATAGACTAATCGAACTGGCTCATGGATCAAAATTAATAAAGTCTAAGGAGGAGGCACAGTAATGTCAGAGCTACGATATTTGTTCTTTTTGGGCTGCACGATTCCCTACAGAGTCACAAACTATGAAATTTCAGCTAGAAAGGTTTTCGCAAAATTAGGCATACAACTGGTTGAGATGTCTGATTTTAATTGCTGTGGACTCCCAGTTGATCCAGCCAGCCACGAAATGATGCTTGCTTTGGCAGCTCGCAACCTCTGCTTAGCAGAGCAGCAAGGATTGAACATCATCACGCTTTGCACTGGATGTGCCGTAACACTTCGAAAAGTGAACAAAGTGCTAAAAGAGGACAAGGAAATCAAGAATAGAATTAACGGGTATTTAAGTGAAGTTGGCATGGAATTCAAAGGAACCATAGAGGCCAAGCATTTTATTCATGCTTTTAAGGAAGACCTTGGCTTCGACAAAATTAAAGAATCAATTCAAAAACCGCTTACAGGACTTAAAGTCGCCGAACACTGTGGATGCCATCTTCTTCGGCCAACAGGAATTTCAGGTTGGGATGACCCAGAAGATCCAGTAGTCCTAAAGGGGCTAATCGAATTAACAGGCGCGGAATGCTTAGACTATATGGATGAAGCTGAATGTTGCGGATACACAATTATTGCAATAGATGACAAAGTTGCTTTGCAGCTCACCAGAGAAAAGCTTCAACACATAAAAATGGCTGGTGCCCAAGCTTTGATTACAGTTTGTCCCTCATGCCACTTAATGTTTGACATGCAACAGTCGAGGATAGAGAGAATGTTCAATGAACAATTCGAGTTACCGGTGCTCCACTTTCCACAACTGTTGGGATTAGCTATGGGCTTCAGCCCCGACGAGCTAGCGCTTAAAGAGCTCCGAGTTAATCCGTCAAAAATTTTAGAAGCCATGAAAACAGCTTAAATGGAAAACCCAAGCTTCAAGCTTGTCGTATTGTTAAAGCATAGTGGAAAACTATTCATTTTTGTGGCTGAGAGAGACGTGAGTTATAGTTTAAACTTTCACAGATCGCGCGCATCTGAAAGAAGGTTAAAATATTCATCTGAATGTGGATAATATCAAAACAAAGAGGGAATTCTATGGGCTCTCACGGATTGAAGGTGATTGACTTCCATGCTCATTTTCCAACTACAAACTGGACGAAGTGGACGACCTCGTGGAGGCGACGGCTAGCTGAGAAATATGGAGATGAGAATGCTCAATTGCTTATCGAGCAGTCAGCACGTGATAGGGAAGAGATGAGAAAGCGTTGGGGATTTGCGCCCCCTGAATCTGAGATTCATTCAGATGAAGAGCAAGCAGCTAAGTGGGTTTCAGACCTCGATTTGAAAGGTGTGGAGAGAGTAAATTTCTTGACCGGCGGCGGAAACGACAATCTCGCCAAGATTGTGAGGTTGTATCCGAATAAGTTTTCAGGGTTTGCCCACCATAGCTTATTTTCAGAAGATGCGCCCTCAGAGCTTGAGCGAGCGGTCAAGAAGCTTGGGTTGAAGGGATACAAAATAATTGCGTCTTCGCAGACGAAGTCCATAGACGATAAGTCTGTTTACCCTGTTTGGGAGATGGCGGAGAAGTTGGGAGTCTCCGTGATTGTTCATTTCGGTGTTCTCGGCGGAGGTGGGGGACCAGCTTTGGACCTGAGAAATATGAACCCTCTTACACTTTGGGAAGTAGCTAAGATGTTTCCGAGAATTCCCTTCGTCGTTCCACACTTCGGCGCTGGTTACCTCAGAGAGCTTCTTCTGTTGTGTTGGTCATGTCCCAACGTGTACGTAGACACTTCAGGCTCAAACCGATGGATGCGTTGGATGCCCTTCGAAATCGACTTGGGAGGACTTTTCAGAAGGGTCTTGGAAACCGTTGGCCCTGATCGCCTGATCTTCGGAAGCGACTCGAGCTACTTTCCAAGAGGCTTTAGTATCCAATATTTGAGGGAGCAGCTTAAAGCTTGTCGATCGATTGGTCTGGAAAATGGGAGCATCGAGAAGATTTTCTATAGAAACGCCGCGAAATTGCTGAAGCTTGATATATGAAGATCGGAGGCGTTGTCAAGTTCTAGGTTAAGAAGTGTTTATAGGTCTGCCTTCGTCGTCCAATGGCACCTCTGATGTAAGTGATTTGTCCTGCGTGGTGAAAGATCTCTGATATATAGATCAAGAGATACAACTGTAGTTTCCTCGTGCCTCTCCAGAGGGTTATTTCGGCTTCGAGTTCTGCCGGAGTCAACTCTTTAAGACGGTTCACGACTTTGTTTTTTCCATTCTCTATATCGCTCATTATCTTTTCAAAGGAGTAAGATCTGTTGCCGACATAGTCTTCAGGCCAGTCTTTGGGCTTGTATTCTGGATCTCTCTTCAAGATTCTGTGCATTCCCACGTTCCATTGTTGGGAGAGATGTGTGAGTATCCATCTTATGGAGTTAGTCTCTTCGATAGGTCGCCAGTCAATCTCCTTCTTGGAGAGGTCTTTTATCGCCGAGTCGAATCTATCGAAGGCTATTTCAGCTAACGTCTCGATTAGTTCTATTTTTTCAGACATCTAATCATCTCATGAGTAGCTTCCGTAGGTTATGTATCTCGAATATAAATGCTTGTTGAAGAAGAACCGCGCCATTATAATTAATGGCAACACAAATATCCTCTACCCTTCAGAGAGCACAGATGCAAGATAAATGCAATAGGTAAGCGTGCAATTGGTATAGGTTAAAATAATCTTGGTGACAAACTTAAGGAAGCAAAAGGTGATTTACATTGAAATCCAGTGCCTTACCTTATGATTTCATAACTTCAGAGAAGATAACCATTGACTACCTTAATCGTGCAAGTCGTCTAGAGCACATATTCCCAAAACATTTTAGAGAACCAAGTGTTAGAAAATGCAACGTAGATCGTCAGAAAATTGTAAATAAGTTGTTGGAATACAACCAGAAAATAAATGCTCCTAAACGAGTGATTCAAAACATAGAGTCTCTTTCGCAACCTGAAACTTACGCTGTGATAACTGGTCAACAACCGGGCTTATTTTCAGGCCCATTATACACAGTTTACAAAGCAATTTCTGTCATTGTTATTTGTGAAAGATTGTCTAAGCAGAAATACTCACTTGTCCCTATCTTCTGGAATGCATCTGAGGATCATGATATTTCTGAAGTTGATCACATCAGTATGTTCAGGGAAAATGAGCCATTTATGATTAATTATGATTGCGTGTCAAAAGACGTAGCTCTTTCGCATATCAGCCTTGACAAGTCCGAATTGAATAGGATGTTAACAATTGTAGAAGATATCTCTCCGAACTCAGAGTTCAAATCACTCTTGCTGAAAGAAACCACACGAATCTTACAAGAGTCGGCTACTATAGGAGATTTTTTTTCCAGATTTATGATTTACCTCTTTGGGGAATTGGGGCTTGTTATGATAGAGCCTCAATACTTAAGAGACTTGATGGTTCCCGTTTTTGACAGACTAATTAGAAGGCCTACTAAATGTACGCAAATCCTGAATGAAGCAGGTTTAAAACTTAATAAGCTTGGTTATTCGCCTAAAATCCACAAAAAATCTAACATATGCAATTTCTTCCTTCTTAACGATGATGGGAAACGACTGCGAGTTACATACGATGGGAGATTTCGAGTTGCCGATGAAACTTTCTCTCAGAGAGAACTCCTTAATCTGTTAGATGATAATCCCTCAAGATTTAGCGCGAATGCTCTTACAAGACCTATCACTCAGGATTTCCTTTTCCCAACGTTCGCTTATGTGGCTGGGCCAAACGAGATAGCCTACCAAGCCCAATTGAATGGACTATACGATTTTTTCTCCTTAGAGATGCCTGTTATATTTCCTAGATTTGGGGCCACCATAGTCGAGAAGAAAGTTTCCAAAGTTCTTGAAAAATACAATGTAGAAATTCATGAACTGAAGAATCCAGAGAAACTATTGAAAAAATTGGCTAGAGAGAAGATTGATAATGTTTTCAATTCCTTCAAGAGTGAGGTTACACGGAGCATGAATGAAGTGACTCAGAAAGCTGAGACTATTGATGAGACTCTCATTGGATCTTGTTCGCTCGCAAGGGGTAAAATCCTTAAGGCAATAGAAGTCTTAGAAGACAAGGTCACTTCGAAAGTGAAGGAGCATAATTTGGTTGCCAGACAGCAGATCACTAAAGCACACAACAATGTTTTTCCCTACGGAGACCTGCAAGAAAGGCAGATAAATGTCTTGGAGTATCTCATAAAATTTGGAAAGGAGTTTCTGAGAATTGTTTACGAAAACTCTCTTGAGGCCGATTATGGTGAGCACAGGGTGATTAGATGTTAGATATACTTGCTGTTAGCCCTCATCCTGATGATGTGGAGCTTTGTTGCGGCGGTCTTGATCGCAAAGATGAGGAGCAAAGGGTATCGTATTGGAATAGTAGACCTCACTAAGGGTGAGTTGGGAACTGAAGGAACACCCGAGACGAGGATGCAAGAGGCAGCTAAGGCAGCTAGGATACTAGGTGTGCAAATTCGTGAAAACATGGATTTCGGAGACTGCAGATTGGGTTCTGGTTTTGATGAGGCAAAAAGATTAGCCGGTGTGATTAGGCAATATAGACCTTCAGTTCTGATAGTTCCATATGGGGATGGGCATCATCCAGACCATGCCGGAAGCAGAAAGCTCGCTGACAAGGCGGTCTTTCTTGCTAAACTGAAAAAAGTGCAAACAGGTCATGATGCTCACAGAGTTAGAATGGTTGCTTATTACATGCTACGTAAATCGTTTGATCCCTCTTTTATAGTCGATGTTACAGAGAGTTATGAAAAGAAATTGGAGGCCATCAAAGCTTACAAATCCCAGATGGGATTAATGTTTGGAACGGAAGGTCTTCTTAAATCAATAGAATTGAGAGATCAGCTTTATGGTTCAAAAATAGGCGTCAAATACGGCGAACCTTTCTTCTGCGATACTCCTTTAAAGATAGATGATCTGGTGGTCTTCTCGAAATGAAAATAGGTATTGCATGCTTTCCAACTTATGGCGGAAGCGGAATTATAGCCACTGAGCTGGCACACCTACTGGCAAAGAAGCACGAGTTGCATCTGATCAGCTACGATAAGCCTGTTCGACTGGGAGAAGAGACAGACTTCTCATTTCATAAAGTGGAACTTCTCTCATACCCGCTTTTCGAACGTGTTCCGTGCTGTTACTCTCTCGCTTTAGTCTCAAAATTGGTAGAGATCATAAAATCCCACAGTCTAGACATAGTTCATGCTCATTACGCTGTTCCTAACGCTACATCTGCTTATTTGGCTAAAAAAATCTGTAACGACTCGGTGAAGGTGGTGACTACGCTTCATGGGACAGACTCTTACTTAGTTGGAAGTCATCCATCTTACAAAGAAGTGACGCAGTTCAGCATGCAACATAGCGATGCACTGACCGCGGTTTCGGAATACTTGAGAGAACACACAATGGCTGATTTTAGCATTTCAAGAGAAATCAAGGTAATACCGAACTTTGNTGATCCGCAAAGATTTAAAAGGCTCGAGAAAGATCGAGAACAAAAGATTGTATGTCATTCATCCAATTTCAGACCAATCAAACGAATACCCGATATCATTAATGCTTTTAAAATAATCTCGAAAGAAATCGAATGCAAGTTGTCCCTTATTGGAGATGGTCCGGAACGTCCTAGAGCTGAAAAAATGGCGGAGAATCTTGGGATATCAGAAAACGTGGAATTCTTAGGGAATGTGAAAGAAGTTCAGGAAATCATTGGAAAGACGGATTTGTTCCTTTTACCATCTGAGGATGAAAGCTTTGGACTTGCCGCATTGGAGGCTATGAGTTGCGAAGTTCCAGTTGTCGCAACTAATGTTGGAGGGCTGAAAGAATTGATCTCTCATGGCGTTGACGGCTATCTAGCCAAGATTGGAGACGTGGAGGCGCTCGCACAATACTCTCTCAAGATTCTGGAAGACTCAANGTTGCAAGAAAAATTTGGCAGAAACGCTAGGCAGAAGGTTCTTAGGAAGTATACTCCAGACAAGATCGTGCCTAAGTATGAGGATTTATACAAGAGAACGTTAGAAGAGGAGTGAAGCGCATACTAGAATGGAACTCTTGGATTCAGTGTGGGACACTTTATTTCCAGAAATATTAGCAAATGTTCGTCTATTTTCCAAAAAACTTTCATGGACTGGCAGAGATCTAGACTCGGCGCCGCAAAACTACCTGAATAGTCACATCTGGAAGCCCAGGAAGGGCGGGGTGGATTTGAACACACACTTTTTATGGTTTGATACGCTTCATTTGAAGATGATTTGAACATTAGTAAAATGATTGAGTTGATATCGTACATATGTCAGTTCACAAACAAACAGCTTACAAGCAACCATTCTATTATGAAATAGCATTTGGTTTCATAGATGCCAAGAAGCAAGTGGATTTGTTTGAAGATTTCATTAGAGAGTATTCTAAGATAAAGGTGAAACGGTTTCTCGATATCGGTTGTGGTCCAAGTTTGCAGTTGAGAGAGATAGCAAGAAGAGGTTATGAAGCAGTAGGCTTGGACTCCAGTCTAGAGATGCTGGAATATTTGAATAAAAAGGCTGAAGAAGAAGGTGTAGGAATAAAGACTGTGAAGGCTGATTTGACCGACTTCAAGCTAGAGAAGAAAGTTGATTTTGCCTTCATTATGATGGGAACAATAAGTTATGTTAGGAGCAATCACGAATTCCTAGCTCATTTGGATTCGGTTGCAGATTCTCTGAAGAAAGGAGGACTGTATCTAATTGAGAACTTCAGACTGGACTGGGCGAGTGAAGATTTCTTCGGTTCTGAAAGCTGGACTATGGAGAAAGATGGGATTCGGGTTAAAACGATCTACGACATGCAACTGAATGACGCGTTGATGCAAACCATTACTGAGACAATGAGAATGGAAGTAGATGATCACGGTGAGAAATCGACTTTTGAAGAAATTGTGAATACAAAAATAATATTTCCTCAGGAATTCTTGACACTCATAAATTGAATGGAAGATTCGAGTTTATTGGATGGTTTGAACGCCAGCGAATGAAAAAACTCACAAAGGCCAACATGGATAACATTGTTATACTGAGAAAGAAATGAAGCATGCTTCTGTATATACTAAAAAAGGGGAAGGATCAGATGCGCTCATTCAATCAATTTTTATGGCAAAGATGGTGCCTGCAATAGAATCGGTTATTAAATTTACAGTAAGCGGAAATGACTTTCAGAAAGGGAAAAGGTTGATTGAAAAACGCAGGGTAGACTTGATCTTGGTATACTCGGGTGATACCTCCCAATATCCTTCCTCCGCAAAACCACATTTTTGTTATACGCTGTAAACAGTTAAGAAGAATCTGTGTACTGTCTTATATGAGAACTAAACATAGTGGTCTCAATGAAGAACAAAGAGCTATCTAGGATCTTTGCCGAGATCGCTGATGCCTTAGAGTTCAAAGGTGAAAACCGTTTCAAAATTATTGCGTATAGGAAGGCTTCTAAAATTCTTGATGAATTAACCGATGACGTAGAGGTTCTGGCTAGAAGAGGTCAGCTTCAGGAGATTCCAGGGATCGGAGAGGGAATTG
>JGI24422J19971_10000298_pt1 | contig 26874 bp, 25 predicted proteins | sample DeeMarSWOR152_54_FD_19971 | JGI IMG/M metagenome (IMG submission 19971) | reverse complement strand
ACCTACTAAATATTGAGCCGGCGTAGCTCAGCGGTAGAGCAACTGATTCGTAATCAGTAGGTTGTCGGTTCAAATCCGACCGTCGGCTCCAATGATTTCAAGGACTTAGCCGCTTTTTAGAGCGGCTTTTTTTCGTGCGGCAGGACCTTGTCTTCAACAGAATGTTCAACATGGGTTGGGGATAAGCGCCGGGCGATGCGGTTTTCGATGGTCGTCTTCCCTATGTGAAGGGATCTTCTCGCGGCCCTGGTCTTAGAAAATCATGCTTGACAATCTTTTTCGACGGGATTAGTATACTCCCGGTTTCCGGCTTTCCCTTCCTGCTCATTTCTCTACAATGCCAAGGTGCAGTAGCTCAAAGTGACACAGCACCTCTCCGACAATGACGAGCTGTGAGAAACAAGAGAAACCTTGGTTCCTAGCCCAGAGGCACTTTCTCTTTTTGACAAGCTCATTTTTCCTGCGGGATTGCCGTCCCAATCGCCACGGTCCATCATGTTTTATCGTAAAATCATTGGTCTTTTCCTCTTTAGGATGAATACAGCCAGGGGAATACGCGCTTCCGCAATTAAATGCACGAGAACGGAGGGTTCAAATGCGAAATAATGGTATAGATACCATCCTGGTGAACGGTAAAGTGCTTACTATGAATGGGAGTGACACGATCGCCCAGGCCGTAGCAGTCAGTAACGGGAAGATCTTTCAAGTGGGTGATTCTCAAGAAATTGAACAATTAGCTGGAAGCGAAACTAAAAAAATCGATCTGACGGGGAAAACGATGTTGCCAGGNTTCATCGATNCCCATACCCACAGCGATATGTATGGCATGATGACTTCAGATCTGGTGGTTGATTGCCATGTGCCGCCACTCGAATCTGTTGACGATATTCAAAGCGCGATTCGAGAGAAAGCAACGTCCATCCCCGAAGGCGAATTAATTCTCGGTCAGGGGAGAACCTTCCAGCTGTACCCGACAAAACAGCAACTGGATGAGGCTGCGCCCAATCACCCGGTTATCATAAAACCAAGCATGCACTGGTATCTGTTAAATACTTTAGCCTTAAAGAAATTCAACATAACCAAAGATCGTCCAACCTTTGAGGAGTTACTCAGGGTTGATCCGTGTGGAGTCATCCAGAGGGATTTGAGAACGGGTGAACCGAGTGGCTATGTGGAGGAATGCTGGAACTATATGTTTCCGAGATCAAAGAGCCCTTTCAACTATGACCAGACTCGTCGGGTAATAAAAGAGGGGTTGGACAAACACTCTCGGTATGGGATCACGTCGCTCGTCGAGTTCATGGATTATCCTGAAAGTCCAAGGATTTATCAGGACCTTTATAAAAAGGGAGAACTTAACATTAGGCTTCAGCTCGTTCCGTGTTTTTACGGCCTCTACAAAACAGTAGAGTTGGATGAAGTTATCAATGTGGGCCTCACCACGGGATTCGGGAATGAATGGATAAAATTCGGAGGCGTGAAAATTTTTGTTGACAGGCAACAGCACACGACCTGTTCATCTATCCGATTAAAGGATTGGTTCAGCCGGGCGCATCGAACAGGTTTGCGTATGTACATGCATGCCATAACGAGAGAGGGCCAAGATATGGCCCTAAAGGTCATCGAAGCAGAGGCCGCACAAACCGGTCTTGAATCAATTCAAGCAATGCGACACCGTGTAGAACACATGGGGAATGAGAATCATGATGAGACCTATTTACCAAGGATGAAGAAATTAGGAGCTATTGCCCTCCCTACAGCCTATTTCATGAACATGGGCCCCAACAAGTTGCTTTCTCCCAAGACGGATAAAGCATTCATGTTCAGAACCATGCTAGATTTGGGGCTCTGTGTACCCGGGAATTCAGACGGAGCAGGTGCTATCCCGGAGGCTCCGAATCCTTTGTACCAAATGTGGTGCATGGTAAACAGGAAGGCGTTGGATGGGGAGTTAGTCTGCCCCTCCGAAAAAATCTCTGTTATGGAGGCCCTTAAGGTATACACGAGACATTCTGCGTATGCGGGTTTTGAGGAGGAGATCAAAGGATCGATTGAGCCGGGGAGACTGGCGGATTTTGTTGTTCTCGCTGAAGATCCACTGACCTCGCCCGAAGACCATCTGAGAGATATCGATGTAGAGATGACAATTGTCGGTGGAGAGGTGGTCTACCAAAAGAAGTAATGAAATTGCCGATACAAGAATTGGGGAGGTTGAGCGATGAGTACGAGAAGGCAGAGACTCGTGATGGCTCATAAGCACCGCTTTAATCATTCTTGTGAGGACGTATTTACATTGGGGTGTCCCCTCAAAGAGGATGATTGGCTTCCGGGATGGCGAGATAGGAGAAAGATGGTCTATAGCGAAAGCGGCGGGGCAGAACAGGGCTGTGTTTTTGCAACGGAGGATATGCCTCATATCATGGGGCCTGCCACGTGGGTTAATGATGTCTACGAACCTTTCGAAAAAATTCAATACTCCGCCATAAATGACAAGATTGTTTACCAAATTCAGTGGGATTTTAAGCCCTTGCGGAATGGCTGCGAGCTCATTATGACTCGAAGGTGGACGGCTTTAAGGCTGGAGGCAGAGGAATTCCTGGGAAGACTAGAAGCGTCTGCAGATAAGCAACCGCCTGACCTGTTCGCCTTGATGGAGCACTATTTGGCTACCGGGAAAATGATGGGCTGCTAAGCTGTTTTGCTTGAGAGTATCGCGGAGGGAATTAAGAGAGCCTGTGAAAGGCCGTATGGGTTCTCGGAGTTGGGTTGCCTACTGCCGGGCGATGTTGCTCCCCTGGTAATAGACTCGCCAGCTCCCATCAGGCGACTGCCTCACCTCAACCCGAGCCCTGGCATAGGAAGCCCTGTGACGGCCCGGAGCAATATGGGTCGTAATTCCCCCGAGTCGGACCGCGTTGTCATTTTCCACCGTGGCCTCACAGCGAAAGGAGCAGACCCCCAGGTCCGTCCCTTGCTACAACACCCTTGAATTGCTTGACATGGCGATCACTGGCCTCTCTCAATGATAGACGCCCCTCCAACACCATCCTCAACAGATGCCACCTTCTCCACTGTCTCTGACTCAAACTCAGTTTGTCTCCCATAATGGGGACATTTTAGCTTTGCAGTTAGTGGGGACATAATGGCGTTGTTAACACAGGCTCCAGCTTTTTTCTTGACATATCCTTTAACTTTGCTAAGATGGTCGCACGGCTAGCTAGGCTCGAGCTTGGGAGTACAACCCTTCGATGTCTAAAAGGGAGATCCAAGCCGCGATAGGCTTTACGTCGGGGCATTTGGCATAATTCGAAACTGAACGGAGGGGAGGTAACAAGGTGAAGATACTCGTCCTCGGTGGTGCCGGAATTGTAGGAAAGGCTATAAGCAAAGACCTGGTGGCTCAGCCCGATGTGTCGAAGGTCGTCATCGGTGATATTAATGTAATACGGGCAGAGAAGTATTTGGATCACTTGGGCAGTTCCAAGGCCTCCGTCGAAAAAGTGGACGTCTCAGATATCGGAAATCTGATCAGAACGATGAAAGATTTTGACGTCATCGCCAACTGTATTTACTACGGCATGATAATTCCAATGACCAACGCTGCTATTTCGGCAAAGGTCCACATTGTAGACTTAGGAGGGTTTTTCTATGGGACAATGAAGCAGATGGAGTTGGATGAAGAGGTGAAGAGGGCTGGAATTACTCTCCTCCATGGTTGTGGTTCAGGGCCGGGTCTCAATAATGTGGTTTGCCGGTATGCAGCGGACAAGATGGACCGTGTGGACGAGATTCATATCCGGGCGGGAGGAGTAGCCCCTTCGCCTGGAAGGGGTCCTGTCAAGGGCGCTGGAATGACCATTCGCACAGTCATCGACGAATATACCCACAATCCGATGGTTTATGAAAATGGTGAGTTTAAGAAGATGCCGTGTATACACGGGAGGGAAATCGTTAAATTCCCCGACCCAATTGGTGAACAGCCTACGTATTACTCGCTTCACTCGGAACCGCTAACCCTGAGTAAGTATATAAAAGGCGTTAAGGTAGTTGATATCAAGGTCGTTTTTCCAGATGAAGAAGTTGCTAAGCTCTCGCCTTTGCTTGAATTAGGGTTGACAGGGAACGAACCGGTCGAATTTCAGGGTCAATCCATCATTCCTCGGCAATTTCTCGATCAAGTCTTGGTATCTCAAGAAGAAGAGGAAGAGGGAAAGGGGAAGGAGTTCTGCGCCACAGTATTGTGGGTGACCGGGGAGAAAAACAAGGAGCCTGTCAAATCGACCTATGAATATATGGTTGAACACGATAAACGATGGGGTAACACAAAGACCGGAGTTCCTCTTTCCGTGGGCGTTCTCATGATTGGTAGGGGCGAAATCACCAAGCGTGGGTTCACCGTGCCTGAAGAATGTATCGATCCCGTTAAATTCATTGAGGAGGTGAAGAAGAGAGGATTTACCTTTACGGAAACTGAGGAACGAGTTAGAAAACTCTAGAGCCTACCGGATATCCCAAGAAGTTAGGGCAGGAAATGGAGAAGGGAATGGAGGGTTTTGGGAATGCGGTTTCTCCTTCAGGGCTTTGAACTTTTCAAGAAAAAGGAGAGGAGGTGAATAATCTCGGCGAGGGAGCTTACAAGGGCAGTAATCGTTTGCAATTCAAGGAGGTATTTCCCAAGGAGAACTCAGTTGAGGTGTTAGAACAAGAAAGGAGGAAGGGAAATGAAGTTAACAAGGGGATATTGTGTATTGAGCGTAATGGCGGCGTTTTTCGTCTTCATGCTTTTTGGCGGAGCGAGCTCCGCAGCAGATGTTATCAAGGTGGGGGTGGTGGTTCCCCTCACAGGCTCGTTTGCCGATGAGGGCACCGAAATGGTCAGGGGGGTAGAACTGATGGTGGAGGAAGTCAACGCGGCGGGCGGCTTACTGGGAAAGAAACTGGAGATTATCATCGGTGACATCGGAGGCTTCTCCGCGGAAAAGATCGTCAGCGTCGCAGAGAAGCTCTATCATAAGGATAAGGTCGATTTCTTCGTTACACAGTATCTAGGGGGCATGGTCGACGTCAAGACGCTCGGGGAATTCGATGTTCCCTATCTGAACATGGATACCTCTCAAATAGAAGCCGATCTCATCGAGAAGAATATTGACAAGTTTTCCAACGTCTTTCAGGCGTGTCCACCCGAGACAAAATATAGTTCCGGGATTCTGGATTTCATGGTCCGTGTTTTTCCGAAGGCCACGGGTTATCAATACCCCAATAAGAAAATGGCCTTGATCACGATGGTACGGGCATACAATGATCGTATCTCAAAAGTCTTCAAGGAATTGGTGGCAAAGACAGATTGGGAGCTGGCCGTCGATGAAAAAACGCCTACGGGTACTGTGGAATGGGGCCCTGTTCTCACCAAGATCAGACAGGCGAACCCCGCGATCATATTCTTGAACGACCATGTACCGTCGGATGAAGTCGCTTTCCTGCGACAATTCCACGAAAATCCGACGAAATCCATGATATTCATTCAGTACGGCCCCAGTAATCCGGCCTTTATCGATCTGGGCAAGGAGAAGACTAACGGTATTTTTTGGGGGACCTTATTTGCCGGCTTCGGGCCCAAATATGACGTCTGGAGGAAACGCTACGTGGAGAAGTACAAGGAAGAGCCCGGCGTGGGCACGGCCGTAGGGACCTACACGAGTTCCATGATCTGGGCACAGGCGGTCAAGAGGGCTGGGAACGAGAAGGATTACGCGGAGATCTGTCGAATTATCAGGGAACATGCCCATAATATTACCGGGGCAACCCATGTCTTCAACCCACGCAATCAAACAGTGATCGTGGGAGAAGGTCTATGCCCGTTTCTCGTCTATCAAGTTCAGAATTTGAAACATCAACTGGTCAGCCCGGTTGGACATGCCACGGGAAAAATGGAGATACCTGCCTGGCTGAAGTAGATAATGATCACCTCTTTGAAATTCGATTGATCCACGCTAAGGTATATGTGGGACGAGGGGACCAGGAGCTGGTCCCCTCTCATTCGTCCGTATTCCCGTAAACGTTTGGAGTGCTCGGCGAGGGGTACAACTACTGAGGGGAAATCTGTAGGCGAGAGTGATTCCGCTATGGTTTCATCAACAGACAGAGCCTTCTTTGAAGTCAGCGGCGTCGATATGAACTTTGGGGCCTTGGCCGCCCTTCAAGGTGTTAGCTTCGAAGTAGAAAAGGGAGCCATATTTGGAATCGCGGGTCCGAACGGTGCCGGGAAAACTACCCTGTTAAATGTCATTTCTGGGGTCTGTAAACCCTCAAGGGGAGAGGTATATCTGGAGGGTGTCAAGATTTCTGGGCTGAAACCCATGAATGTCTGTTACAGAGGGGTGGCACGGACTTTCCAGATACCCGTGGTTTTTCCAACCTTGACAGTGCTGGAAAACATAAAGATCGGTATGATTTTCGGCCATGGGCCAGGCCAACGGAGCTCGAAGAGGATATCCGAGTTCGTTGATTTTGTCGGACTCGGGGGCAAAGAAAATCTCCTGGCGGCGAATATCGATTTGTACAGCAGAAAACTCTTGATGCTTGCGGCGGCACTCTCCACCGAGCCGAAATTGCTCCTCCTGGATGAGCCCCTGAGTGGCTTAAATTTTCGTGAGATCGAGGACTTCTTAAGGGTAGTTAAGGAGTTAAATCAGGAAATGGGGGCCACCATATTGATCGTGGAGCATCTATTCGATAAGCTCGTGGAGACCTCACAAGAAATCATGATCCTTGACTTCGGTCGGCAGATCTATCTCGGCCCTTCCGATACGGTCGCTGATGATCCGACAGTAATTGAAGTCTATCTGGGGATGAAACGCCATGCTTGAGGTACACAAGATAAATACGTTCTACGGGGAAGTTCACGCGTTAAAGGACGTTTCCTTTACGGTTGAAGATGGGGAGGTCGTCGCCTTTCTGGGGGCAAATGGACATGGGAAGAGCACACTGCTAAAAACCGTGTGTGGGTTGTTACCTCCGTCTACAGGACATATTGAATTCAATGGGAGAAGGATAAACCATTTGCCCATGCATAAAATAGTAGAGCGCGGCATTGTTTATGTGCCGGAGGAAAAGCATTTATTCCCGGATTTAACTGTAAGAGAGAATCTGCTGATGGGTGCTTACATTGCCAGGGCGAGAAAGGAGAGGGAAAAAAATTGTGAAATGGTCTTTGAATTGTTTCCCGTGTTGGAAAAGAGACAGAATCAAATTGCCTCGACGTTAAGCGGTGGCGAAAGACAAATGCTGACGATTGGAAGGGGGTTAATGTCCAGTGCTCAACTGATGGCGATCGACGAACCGTCCGTTGGGCTAGCCCCAAGGCTTAAGATGGAGGTATTTGATAAGATCAAGGAGATCAACGAACAGCAAGGCCTGACCATAATACTCGTTGAACAGGAAGTTGAATCTACACTGGCGATTAGCGACAGAGGATATGTGATGAAGGATGGCAGGATAGTCTTCGAGGACAAGAGCAACAATCTCTCCATCGACGTCATACAGAAGCAATACTTAGCATAAATAGTGAACAGAGAGCGATGCAGATACTCGTTCCCCTGATAAATGTCATTATTAGTGGATTGATACTGGGATCCCTTTACGCCGTTATGTCCATGGGTTTAACCTTGATCTACGGGATCGGACGCATATTCAATTTTGCTCACGGAGCTTTTATCCTTTGGGGGGGCTACTTTACCTGGTTTTTGTGCACAAAATTCCACCTCAATTATGGCGTATCCGTTGTTTTGGGAATTCTCATCCTATTCCCCGTTGGCTGGGTTGTTGATAGATTGTTGCTCTATCCCTTGCGGAGAAAGCCCAATTTCGAAATTAATGCGGTAATCGTCACGCTGGGGCTTGCTATTCTGTTGGGAAATGCAGGTGATGTCATTTTTGGCACGCGGTTCAAGACCATCGATCAACTCACTGAGGGTTTGTTGAGAATGGGCAGGTTTACCATCACACATCATGACATCGCTACCTTGGTAATTACCGTGGCCATACTTCTTTTCCTTGAGCTGTTTTTGAGAAAAACCACTTTGGGCACTGCAATGAGAGCCATCTCTCAAGATCCGGTTGGGGCGAAGATTGTTGGAATAAACCTCGATAGGCTCTTTGCCTTCACCTTCGCCCTTGCTGCCGCTTTGGGAGGAATCAGCGGGGTGTTGATTGCGCCCAGATTTTTCATAACTCCGGCTGTAGGATGGGAGACGCTGTTCAAAGCCGTCATCATTGTTATTTTTGGCGGCCTCGGAAGTGTTAAAGGAACGCTCATCGGGGCCTTCATATTGGGCATGTTGGAGGCTTTCATTTCAATGTATTTGGGAATGTTCTGGGTATCTCCCATGTGGTTCATTTTGCTTATCATTGTCCTGTTTATAAAGCCGAGGGGATTGTTTGGAACATGGGCATGACTTCAGATAACGCGACGACGATCTATGAAAGGTTTCTCAGAAGATCGACGGTCATTCTCGTTCTTCTCCTCTTAATACTTTTCCCCCTGTATGGTGACCCGTACTACACACATCTCATGCTCTTGAGTTTTATCTGGGCAGTTGTAGCCTCAGCCTGGAACCTGATTATGGGATATGCGGGTATCTTCTCCTTTGGAACATTGGCCTTCTTTGCTGTGGGAGCCTACTCATCAAGCCTTGTTGAGGTTTGGGGAGGAATTTCTCCCTGGCCCGGTTTACTCCTGGGAGGCTCTTCCGCCGCATTGGCCGGCTTTATTATTGCGTTTCCCTGCCTGAGAATCAAGGGGTTGTATATCGTGCTTGTGACTGTTGCCTTTCATCAAGTCATCCCCATTTTTATTAAATTGGGAGGAACATGGACCGGTGCTGATGTTGGGTTAATGGACATGCCCCATTACAGCCTTTTCGGCTACGATTTCGGAACATACAAGATCTGTTACTACTATTTGGCCCTCTTTCTCTTCATTGTACTCCATTACATCATTTATCGGATTATTGGATCGAACATGGGTTTGGCGTTTGTAGCCTTGAGGGATTCTGAGAGCTTTGCCGAGAGCCTGGGTGTGAATCGTGCCAAGTTTAACGTGGTTGTATTCGTTATTTCCTCTTTCATCATCGGCATGATGGGCGCTCTGTACGTCCATTACCTCAAGGTTGCTACACCCAGAATACTTGAGATTGAAATTTTTGCCGGCGCTATCATAATGGTCGTCCTGGGTGGGCTTGGGAAATTTCCCGGTGTAATAATCAGTGCTTTCATGGTGACATTTCTCAACGAGTTCCTCAGAACGGCGGGGTTAATACGTCCGATTCTCTTAGGCGCTATTATCATTGCTGTTATCATGCTCTTTCCAAGTGGGTTGAGCGGGCTCGTGGATTCAGCCTACAGATATGCCGGAAGAACCCTCCATAGCTTACGTCCCGGGAAGATGTAGAAACCGCATCTTTCCTCGATAACGGCGTATCTCCCAAAGATCCTCTTGACCTTGACATCGGTTTGTGCCTGTATTACTTTCCTTGCAAGCGGCCTCTCCTTTTTGAATGGGCTCTTAATAACCTAAGGTTACAACCATCTTCGGGTCTGCTACCCGGGATTCCGACATTATTATTACACCTACCTTTTGTATGGACGTGGAGGGGGTTCAACGCCGATGTATCAAATGGGAATCGACACGGGAGGCACATTTACTGATTTCGTAGTAGTTAACGAGGAGAACGGGGACTTGCAAACATACAAGGAATTATCTACCCCGGATGATCCGTGCAGGGCCATAATGAAGGGCATTCAAACGGCAGAAGAGAAGCTTGGGGTTTTACCATCTCAAATCAGCCGCCTTGTCTATGGAACTACGGTGGCCACGAATGCAATGCTGGAACGTAAAGGCGGCAAGACGGGGCTTTTGACTACGAAAGGATTCCGAGATGTCTTGGAAATTCGAAGGCAATGGAGACCGAAGCTGTTTGATCTGTATTACATAAAGCCAGAACCACTGGTGCCCCGTTTTCTCCGGCTAGAAGTAGGGGAAAGAATGGATGCACGCGGGAGGGTGCTCCAGACCATAGATCTGGATGAGGTGCGCGAACATATCACGTTCATGAGAGACGAAGGGGTGGAGGCGATCGCGGTTTCCTTTCTCTTTTCATTTCTCAACCCCTCCCATGAAAAAATCGTTGAGGAACTCATCACCAGGGAATGTTCCCAACTTTATGTATCCATCTCCTCTGACATTTGCCCCGAGTTCAGGGAGTATGAACGCACCGCCACGACCGTATTGAACGCATATCTGATGCCGATCACCAGCAAATATCTGAGAAGGTTAAGGGGACGTTTGGAGGAGACCGGGATCACCCGGCCTCTCAGGATCATGCAATCAAATGGGGGATTGATGAGGGCCAGAGATATCGAAGAGGCCCCTGTAAACTCGCTTCTTTCGGGCCCAGTAGGTGGAGTCGTGGGGAGCGTCAAACTGACCACTACTTTGGGTTTTAAGAACATCATAACGCTCGATATGGGGGGAACAAGCACGGATATCAGCCTCGTTCAGAATGGCGAACCAGAACTGATACCGGAGACAGAGATATCCTACAACCCCATCAAGGTCCCTCAGATCAATATTCATACCATTGGGGCAGGGGGAGGAAGCATCGCCAGCGTCTTTGGGGGGGGGCTAAAAGTAGGGCCGCAGTCCGCTGGCGCAGACCCAGGTCCCGTCTGTTATGGGCGAGGGGGTGAAAACCCAACAAGCACAGATGCGGCTTTGCAAATGGGTTATATCGATCCGGAGTATTTTCTCGGTGGGCAAATGCGGCTGGATTATGAGAAATCGCGCCGTATCTTGGAACGGGATATTGCGAAGCCGTTGAACATGACCGTTGAGGAAGCTGCCCACGCCATTCTCCTCATCCAATCCGTCAACATAGAACACGGGATCCGCGCGGTTTCATTGGAGAAAGGGTATGACCCCCGTGACTTCATCCTCGTCTCTTTTGGGGGGGCCAGCGGTCTATTGGTGGGAATCGTGGCGCAGCGGCTTTCAATCCCAAGGGTCCTCATCCCACGGCAGGGCCCCGTCTTTTCCGCGGTGGGTCTCCTAATGGCGGATATCAGGCGGACGCGTTCATTGACGCGAATCATGCCGGCAGATGAGATCGATCTAAAAGAAGTCAATGGTATATACGGCGAACTGGAGGATGGGGTAAAACAGGCGCTGATTAACGAGGGCGGATCTCTCGACAGCATGATTCTCCAAAGATCGTGCGATATGCGGTACGTGGGCCAGGCGTATGAGGTGAATATTCCGTTTTCCACTCATTCAGGAAGGATAGGCACAAAGACCATTGGAGAGCTTTGTAGCCTGTTTCATAATGATCACCGGAAACGATTCGGACATTCCGCGGAAGAAGAGCCCGCCGAATTTGTTTGCTTTCGAGTGCTGGGGATCTTGCCGGTCAGGGAGATCGCCTTTCCTAGCAAAAGGGATTCCGAAGAATCTCCCCTGAAGGGACAACGGCGGGTCTATTTTGGAAAGGATATTGGTTTTGTCAACTGTCCTATTTACGAGCGAGAGAGAATAAAGAGGGGTTCCGAGGTGGTCGGGCCTGCCGTCATTGAAGATCCCGCCACGACGATCGTCCTCTACCCCAAACATGAGGCCACGGTTGACTCTATAGGGAACCTTTTTTTGAAAACCAAGATCTGAGAAACGACGAAGGAGGTTTTCTCGTGGGAGTAGATCCTGTTACGTTGGAGATCGCCGGAAGCATATTTGAGTCGATAGCGCGGGAGATGGGCATCGCCCTGATGCGGACCGCGTATTCCACAATCATCAGGGAGGAAAAGGACTTTTCAGCTGCAATTTATGACAGGCATGCCCGCCTCATGGGCCAGGCCGAACATTGCCCGGGCCATCAAGGGACCCTATCGTACACGGCGAAACACATTGTTGGTGAACTGAAGATGGAGCTGAATCCCGGGGATATCATCATCCACAACCATCCCTATATGGGAGGTACGCATCATCCTGATATCATGATTTTCAAGCCCATTTTTTACAAGGATAAATTCGTCGGACTTGCAGCGGCAACGGGACACCATCTTGATGTCGGTGGGAATGCCCCGGGAAGTATGGCTTCTCACTCAACCGATGTTTGGATGGAAGGGCTCTTGATTCCCCCTCTGAAACTCTATGAGAGGGGAAAACCGAACCATGCTCTCCACGAAATGATAAAAACCAACATCAGGGTGCCGGAAAAGACCATGGGGGACATCAGGGCACAGATAGCCGCCGTCTCCATAGGCGAAAGCCGCATAGTGGAGCTTCTAAAACGGTATAGCGTTGAGGAATTCTACGAGATCGTTGAGGCATGTTATGATAATTCTGAGAGGCTCATGAGGGAGGACCTTTCGAGGATTCCCCCCGGAGATTATGAGGAGGAGGGATTCCTTGATGATGACGGATTGTCAGACCAACCCGTACGGATAAAGGTCAAGCTCACCTTCCACGATGGTAACGTGACCGTTGACTTTGCCGGCAGCAGTCCCCAGTCCGAGGGTCCTTTCAATTGCTCCAAGTCCTCCGTGTTCTGCGCCGTTTTCTGCGGTATCAGATATTTAGTGAACCCCCTGATATTTCAGAACGAGGGCTGTTATCGACCGGTCCGTATTATCGCTCCTGAGGGGACCATAGTCAATCCTAGCTTTCCGGCCCCCTTGAGCGGGCGCGTTCATACGCAGGAGAGAATTACCAACACGATTCTCCTGGCATTTAGCAAGGCAAGCCCCGAAAGAGCCGTGGGTAGTTCGCATGCCCATTTGACCGCCAATGCCATCGGGGGACGGAGCCCCGATACCGGGAAACAGTATGTGTTTTTTGAGATCCTCGGGGGAGGCTGGGGGGCTACCTCAGAACACGATGGAAACAGTGCTGTTTACCTCAATATGGGGAACTGTCTAGATCTCCCCGTTGAAGCGATTGAGCTGGAGCTGCCAGATATTCTTCGGGTGGAGAAGTATGAATTAATTACTGATTCAGGGGGAGCAGGCAAATACCGGGGGGGTCTGGGAATCAGGAGGGACATCCGAATGTTCACCGCCCCTGCATATCTGTCAACCCGGTCTGACGCTCAGAAATTCGCCCCCCGAGGCGTTTTGGGGGGAAAAGACGGAAGTCCGGCTCGCTATTTCTTGCGCAGGGGAGATCAAGAGGTGAGGATACCCGCTAAGAACACGAACTTCCGTCTTATTTCGGGGGATTATCTCAGTTTTGAGACTCCTGGGGGAGGTGCTTATGGAGATCCCAAGGAGCGCGATATCGAAGAGGTCAAGGAGGACGTCAAACAGGGATATGTGTCTAAGGAAGCGGCGGAAAGAGAGTACGGTGTCAAGATAAGTGAGCGAGGTCTCTAAGCCTTTTCTTTAACGGAGAACACCCGGGGAATGACCCAATTCGGCCTCTTGTTCTCACCTATCCGCGTCGGCGCGATGGATGTTCGTAACAGGGTGGTCATGTCACCCATGATCACCAACTCTGGTGACGAGGAGGGACATGTCACCGATCAAACTGTGGCGTATTACGCAGCAAGGGCGCGAGGGGAGGTCGGCCTGAGGATATAGCTGCAATTCCCCCGAATTGATCTGAACGGATGGAGCAAGAGGTGAGTTGGCTTCTTCTCTTCTGAATCGACGGTGGATTCGTGATATGAGAGGGAATCGGCTATTCTACGGTTGGATAATCGTTGGTGTGGCATTCGTCACCTTGGCTGTCTCCTTTGGGGTCTGGTACTCCTTCTCGGTCTTTTTCGTAGCCATCCTGAGGGAATTCAGCTGGAGCCGAGGCGCCACAGTAGGTGTTTTCTCCATCTTCATCATGGTGTATTGCAGCATAGCGATTGTTATCGGGTCCGTATTAGACCGCTTCGGACCCAGAGTGGTTCTCCCTCTGGGGTCTTTGCTCGTCGTCCTCGGATTGCTCGTGTCAAGTCGTATCCAGGCGTTGTGGGAGTTCTACCTCTTTTACGGTGTTCTTACGGCCATAGGAATTTCCTCCATCGGCCATATCTCTCACTCCATATTCCTTCCGAACTGGTTCCTGAAGAAAAGAGGGCTCGCCCTCGGTATTGCCATGGCGGGGATTGGCGTGGGAATATTGGTTTTTGTTCCCCTTGCACAATTCATTATCTCTCGTCTGGGGTGGAGGATGGCTTACTGCGTTTTGGCNGGGATTGTCTTGGCCGTCGTCCTACCGATAAACGCCGTCTTTCAGCGAAAAAACCCTAAGGAGATCGGGGCCTACCCCGATGGGGGAAGGAACCCTTCGGTGGCCTGGGAAACCTTGACTATCGTTGGAACACAGGGCGTCGGAGCGGAGCGCATCCCAAAGGAGTTGACCCTCCATGCGACTTTGCGCTCGACTCGCTTCTGGTTTCTCTTTCTCACCTACTTCTTTACCCCTTTTGCTACTCAGGGAACCCTCATGCATCAGGTAGCTCACGCGGTGGATCGGGGTTTCTCGGCCGAGGAGGGGGCTTTCTTCTTCGGTCTGATGGGAATCATGGGATCCGTCGGAAAGATCCTCTTCGGCGACCTCTCCGATAGAATCAGTCGCGAAAAGGCCTTTGCCACTGGGATAGGGTGTGCTTTCTCCGGAGTTCTCTGTATGTTGGCCCTCCAACCAGGCTACTCCGCTCTCCTCTATGGGTATGCCGTCCTTTTCGGTTTGGGATATGGTTCTGCCCCACCCCTGCTGGCCGCACGAGCGGCAGACCTCTTTCATGGGCCTCACTTTGGAAAGGTCTACGGCTTTCTGGCCATTGCACTTGGCCTTGGAGGGGCAACGGGGACCTGGGTGAACGGAGAGATCTTCGATATGACGAGCAGCTATTCCGTAGCTCTCGTCCTGGCCAACTCGGCCTTCGCGTTCGTCGCATTCCTCTTTTGGAAGACCTCTCCTACACCTTGTCGGAAATGGGAGAGCAATAAGACGGTATTCTGAATGCAAATTCCGGTTTGAGCGGGGGGATAATCATGAGTGGACAACTGAGTGGGAAAAAGGTCTTAATCACGGGCGCCAGCTCCGGGATTGGTGAGGCAGTTGCCTTCCTATTCGCTCAGGAAGGGGCTGATCTCTGCCTGGTGGCTCGCCGTGCTGGGGAATTGTCCCGAGTTGCCAGCCGATGTAGAGGCTGCGGAGTGGAGGTCCTGGATATCGTAACAGACATTACGGATGAGAAGCAGGTGGAAAGGATGGCCCGTGAATGTCTCGCCGCTTATGACGGGGTCGATATTCTCATCAATAACGCTGGTTACGGAAAATACGGCCCGTTCACCTCAACACCAATCGAGGAGTGGGATCGCATGTGGATGGTCAATGTAAGGGGGACGGTCCTGGTTACCCAGGCCGTTGTCCCCTCCATGATTGCCGCGAAGAACGGACACATCGTTAACATTTCTTCCATTCATGGGATCCATACCGCGGGCAACGCTTCTGCATACTGTGCCACAAAATTCGCCATCACGGGGTTTTCCGAGGCGCTGGCCAAAGAACTGTGGAAGGAAGGGATCAAGGTCTCCACAATATGTCCCGGGGGGGTGTTAACCTCATTCCTGGGAATACCGCCGCACCAGAAGAATCAGGAATTTCTGGAGCCTGAGGAGGTCGCCAGGGTTGTGTTGGATGTCGTCGCTGCTCCCGGGAAGGCACTGGCCATACAGGTTATCCTCGTGCCGAAAACGAGGCCTTTCATGGTTCAGGAGATTCAATAAGGAACGGGATTTTTCATGGCGAGGGGCCCAGACTGATTCCTGCCCGAGGGAAACAGGAAAGATGAGGGGAAAATGAAGCAAGTGGTACCAGGAGGTGAACGATGAAAATCGGTGTGGTTGTGCACAATGTGGCCCTGAGCGAAGAGCAACTCGAAGACCGCCGAAGATTCCTGATGAACCATGCGCTGGAACGAACGGATGTGGTGATGATCAAACCACGGGAGGGGCCCATCAGCATTGAGTCATCATTCGAGCACGAACAGGCGGGATACTACATGGCCATGAGGATTCGGGAGTTGGAAAAGAATGGGTATGATGCCTTCATCACCTGGTGTGCCGAGGATGCGGGTCTCGTTTCCTCACGGCAAATCACTAAGATCCCCGTGATTGGACCTTTGGAATCCTCCTGTTCGATCGCCATCATGTTAGGGCACAAATTTTCGATTATTGGTCTTATGGTTCAAAGGGCATTCATGGAACGGAAGGTCTGGGAACTCGGCCTGGGGTCGAGGTTGGCCTCGATCCGCTCGCTTGACATTCCCGTCACCGAAGCTCGGAACGATCTCAAAAGAACATACGCTTTGCTCAAGCGGGAATGCAAGGAGGCCGTCAAAAAGGATGGTGCTGATGTAGTCGTCCTTTCTTGTTTGGCCCTGTTTGGATTGGCCAGCCAGTTGATGAAGGAGTTGAAGGCTCCTGTGATCGACCCTGCCTTAGCAGCCCTGAAGGTGGCCGAAATGCACGTGTCCCTGGGGCTGACCCACAGCAAGGCAACCTATCCCTTTCCCCCCAGATGATCTTTTTTTCATTTCCTTAGTCCTTTGCCCTCGAGCTTTGCCCCGATGAAACGCATGCCAGTGATTAACCCCCCAGGCACAAACAGCACCGACAAGACGATGAGAGCGCCATAGATGATAAAACGAAACTGTTCAAATTCCCTCAGGTACTCCGAGAGAAAAAGTAAGACGAATGCCCCAAGAATCGGACCTGGCAAGGTTCCGAGTCCTCCGAGCATTCCCATGACGAGGATCGTGATCATGATATGGAGGCTCATGATGTCAGGAGTGAGAATCAGAATATAGTGAGCATAGAGAGCACCTGCCATGCCCGACAGGAAAGAACTCAGCAGAAAAGCGAGCATTTTGTATTTGACGATGTCGATGCCTAAACTGGTGGCTGCATCTTGAGATTCCCGGATTGCCACGGCGACATAGCCGAATGAGGACCGCATGACCTTGACGAGAATTCCCACGCTGAGCAAGAAGAGGAGAAATGACACGTAATAGTAACCGACACGGCCTGCGCCGGGAATCAGCGCGGGAACGGTGAGGCCAAGTTGACCTCGCGTTACGCCCACCCAATTGGAGCACGTCATCCGCATGACCTCGGCAAAGGCCAGTGTCACAAGCGCTACATAGGCTCCCCGTAGCCTCAACGTGGGAAGTCCAATCAGGATGCTCGAAAAAGCAGCGAAGAGTCCCCCAATAACGATGCACACGGGAATGGGGACCCCGAAATTCAGTGCCAAGAGGGCTGAGCTGTAAGCACCCGTACCGAAGAAGGCTTGCTGACCGAAGCAGAAGATTCCCATATAGCCGAAGAGGACGTTCCAGCTAGAGACCAAAACACCAAAGAGAAAAAAGAGAATGACAAGGTGAATGAGGTATGGATCCGGAAACAGAAGGGGAAAGAACGAGAGGAGGAGGAAAAGACCGAACAAGACAATGGATTTTAGCGATCTTTGGATTTCCATCTGTCTCCTGCACCTATTGAATCCCGAAAAGACCTCGTGGTCTCAGGGTCAAGACGATGATCACCAATATGAAAACAAAAACGTCTTTCCAAGCTGATGAGATTATAAGCACAACTAGGCTCTCAAATACCCCAACCATGAATCCCGCAACGATGGCCCCCTTGACACTCCCAAATCCTCCGAAGATCACGATGGCAAACGCCATGAGCAAAGGCCCGGCTCCGACTGTGGGATAGACGAAGAAGATAGGTGCCAGCAACGCACCGCCCGCAGCTGCGAAGGCAGCACTGAGTCCGAAGGCGATATAAAAGACCTTATGAACATTAATCCCGGTCAGATAGGCCCCCTCACGATTCTGGCTGACTGCTCGCATTGCCATGCCCACTCGGGTATACTTCATGAGGTACCAGAGGAAAGCGATCAGGAAGCACCCAACCAGAAAAACGACAAGGCGATCGTATGAAAGGAATATCTTCCATATCTCCACCTCCCCGTCGAAATACATGGGGAGTCCCTTGTACTTCTCCCCGAAGATAACCAACGCACCATTCTGAATGAGAATCGAAGCCCCTACTGTTATCAAGACGGTACTCATTTCCCATCCCTTCCTTCCATAGAGGGGCGAAAGAAGGGCTCGCTCAAAGATGACGCCAAAGGAAAAGACGCCCACCATGGCCACGAGGGTACTCAAAAGCGGATTGAAACCTAAGAGGGAACAGGCATAGTAGGCGATATAGGCCCCTAACATATAGAACTCACCATGAGCGAGATTGAGCACGCCCATGATTCCCCAGATGAGTGAGAATCCCGCAGCCATGAGCACGTAGCTCGAGCCGATCACCAACCCGTAAACGACCTGCTGAATAAGAATACTGAGGTCAAACATCTCTCTTCTTCAGATTCCCAGATAGGCCTTTCGGACGTGTTCGTGTCCCATCAATTCCTGGGACGTCCCTTCGAGGACAATCCGTCCGTTCTCAAGCACGTAGGCCCTCGAACCCATGTTGAGGGCATGGTGAATATTTTGCTCCACGAGAACGATGGTAACATTGCGTTTTTGAATCTCCTCTATGGTGTCGAAGACTCGAAGAACCAATTTGGGCGCAAGCCCCGAAGAAGGTTCATCAATGAGGATGAGTTTGGGAGATGTCATCAGGCCTTTCCCAATCCCCAACATTTGTCGTTCACCGCCACTCAAAGTGCCGGCCAACTGATTCTTACGCTCTGCCAAATCGGGGAAAAGCTGAAAAACAACGTCCAGATTTTGAGACATCTTTTTCCAGTTCCAGGGGAGAAAGGCCCCCACCTTCAAATTCTCAAGAACCGTCATGTATGGGAAGATTCCCCCACCTTCTGGGATCTGGCTCAGTCCGAGTTCAACGATCCTGTGAGGAGGAAGCCGTTCGATTCTCTGTCGGTTGAATTCGACCTTGCCTGAGAGGGCCGGCAGAAGCCCTGAAAGGGCTCGCAACAACGTGGTCTTGCCAGCCCCATTGGATCCGATGATGGCGACAATCTCCGCTTCTCGCACATGGAAGGAGATATCCCAGAGGACTTGGGAACGGCCATAAGCACAGTTCAAGCCGGCAACGTCAAGGAGGTACATAGTTTAGATAATCCTCTCACCCAGATATGCCTCGATCACACCCTGATCCTTGGCAACCATTTCAGGCGAGCCCTCGGCAATCTTCTCCCCGTGATGCATGACGATTACCCGGTCTGAGACTTCCATGACGGCTTTCATCACGTGTTCTATCATGAAAATGGTGATTCCCTTTTCGTCCCGCATCTTCCGAGTCAGGGACATGACTCGGTCAGTTTCGACTGGATTGAGGCCTGCCATCACCTCGTCCAGCAAGAGAAGCTTAGGGCGGGTGGCCAGGACTCTGGCCAGTTCCACCCGCTTCTTGTCTCCCATGTTGAGGTTGTCGCAGAGTACGTCCTTCTCTCGAATGAGACCGACGAATTCTACGGCCTCCAACGCTATGGGGGTAGGGTCGAAACGATCAAGAATCTGAGAGCTTTTGCCGAATCGAGCCCCAATTAAAGCGTTCTCTAAGACGGTGAGGCTATCGAAAGGCTTGACGATCTGAAAAGTGCGGCCAATGCCTCTATGGCAAATCTCGAAGGGCTTGAGGCCTTGGATCTTCTCTCCAAAGAAACGAATTGAACCCATCTGGGGCCGGAAGACACCTGCGACTAAATTGAACAGGGTTGTTTTTCCGGCCCCATTCGGGCCAATCAAACCGAGGATTTCTCTTTCCTCTACGGAAAAATCGAGATCCTTGACCGCTTGAACACCGCCGAAAAATCGGGTCAGACGGTTCCCCTCCAGAATAGGCAAGGCTAGCTCCTGTTCGGCTCTACTTCAGATACCGCGGTACCTGAAACTTCCCCTGAGCGTATTTCGAAGGCCAGATAATCACATCCTTCTTTTTCTGGATCTGGTATGCAAGGGTGGGGATGTAATCTGCCCCCGACATGACCTCGTGGTTTTTCGGGCTATAGGCGTGGACGCCGCAGTTGCCTTCATACTTGGTCTTGAGCAAGGCATCGGCTACCTTCCGTCCTTCTGCTGATCCGGCTGTCTGGATGACATTCGTCACAATCATCATGTAGTCATATTGCATCGCAGCATTGAGGGGAGGTACTTCATTGAACCTCTTCTGAAAGGCTCCGACGAAGTCTTTTGATAACGCCGGGATCATAGCAATATTGACGAGCCATACGACCCCGTTTGAGGCTGCTCCGGTCAACTTGATGTATTCGGGTTTGGCAGCGGCGTAGACAACCAGAAAGAGCGCAGGGATTCGGGATTCCCTGAAGGTTTTGCACAAAGAAGCCGCAGCGGCTACAGAGGTCTGGACCGAGATAATGACATCGGGTTTCAGCCCTCTGAATTTCGACATCTGAGCGGTGTAATCCGCCTGATCTATCTTTACCACCTCCTGGACCAGATTCTTCCAGCCGGAGGCGGCCATTGGCCTCTCAATGTCCGCAATGACTGAGCGGCCAAAATCCGTGTCCTCAATGATGCTGCAGAACGACTGGGTCTTCGGTTTAAAGCCTTGCTTCCCGAGGGATTCAACAAGTTCAACTGCCCCCGGACCATATGCCCGGCTGCTCACGTCCCCCTTGAAAATCATCCAGTACTTCTCGGGGTTCTCCTCGATCTTCTTGGAGATGATGCTCGAGACCGGCGCGCCGATGAAGAAAAGCGAATCGTACTTGGAAGCTGCCTCCATCATCGCAATCGCCACGGAACTATGAAGGCCTCCGATCACCACCTCCACTTTATCCCGTGTAATGAATCTCTCGTAGACGCTCACCCCCACCTCGGGCTTCGATTCGGTGTCACCCCAGATACACTCGAGCTTCTTGCCCAGGATGCCCCCCCTGGCATTGATTTCCTCCATCGCCAGTTGAGATGCTCGTTTGATTGCCAATCCCGTTTCAGCCGCCGGCCCGGTCATAGGCCCGTGGACGCCAAATTTGATAACGTCCTCGGCACCGGCGAGTCCAATAGCGCCCAGAACCACGACAAAGGCGAGAACAAGCGATACCGATTTAAATTTCCTTGCTACCGAAATTCCGCATGCATTCATGCCGTTGCCTCCTCTTGAAAATGGGTTTCAGGATAGATAAAGGCACTTACTCAGTTAGAAAGCGTTGTTTTTTCCTGTGGTATCACCTCCTTTATAATTTCGTCACGGGTTTGGATCACTTCTCCCTTCTCCAGGAGGGAGACCGAACCTCACGCCCCTGAGGGCCGCCAGGACAACAAAATAGTGTAGAGAGGGTCCCTTTCAAAGTCAACAGATTTGATCCACGGCATCCAACGCTCGTTTGAAAGATCTGGGACCTTAGTCCAGCACCTTCTGGGCTTCCCGGGCCAGGTCTATCGGCTTTGCAATCCAAATGTCGGGAAACTGCCTCATGTGCTGGATCAGACGCTCCAGCATCTTTATCCTGGATGCTCGACCCATCAATTGGGGATGCATGCAGAGCACAAATACGCACCCCTCATCCAGCTCCCACATTCCGTCAAATTCGCCTTTCCAGATCTCATAGACGGTCTCATGGCTCTGGAGGTTAGCCTGGTAGGGAAAACTTGGGTACATGTTCCACCCAAAGTGGGGCCAGTCGTCAAGCATCCAATGCATTGGGAGGACCACGATCTTGTTCTTCTTCATCTTCTTGAAGTAAGGAAAGTCTGCCCCCATCATGGTGCTATCGTAAACAAAATCAAATTCATCCAGAAGTTCCCAGGTCTTATCATCCATATCAGCCGCTGGAGATCGATAGCCGTAGGGGCGGGCCTTGAAGAACTTGTGAAACATTTCGAGGCCTTTCTCGAAGTCCTCCTTCTGTTGTTCGTAACTGAGATCGGCCGGGTTGACATGGCTGTAACTGTGAAAACCGATTTCATGACCCTCGTCGAAAACCTGGCGCGCCATATCCGGGTACTCCTCTATCGTGCCACCGGGAATAAAAAAGCAGGCCTTAAGATCGTATTTTCTCAGCAGCTTCAACATCCTGGGGACCCCAACCTCCGGGCCGAATTCGCCAAGCGATACACACACCGGATTACCAAACTTCGGATTGACCCTCACCTTGCTCCGCCAGATGAGAGGGCCGTCCACATCAATTGTCAGACATACCCCGCATCGAATACCATTTGCCCATTTCATTGTGTTCCTCCCTTCTTGAATAAATTCTCCTGGGGGCCCAATGCCTAAGTAATCGCAAAAGGAAACAGTATGATGAGATACGGTCCCTCGCACTCCGATCGCCTTGATCTATGGTAAAGCAGTCTCTCTATAGCGGGGCCTCATCTGCTTCTCAATCCATGAGGATACCACCATTCACATCCAGTACCTTTCCGGTTAGGTAGCCAGCTTTATCTGAAGCCAGGAAGATGATTGCAGCCGCAACCTCTTCGGGGCTCCCTAACCTTCCCAAGGGGATCGAGGAGAGAAGCTGGCGCCGCCTGTCGGGAGAATAGATTTTCTCTATAAGATCTGTCTCAATGGGACCCGGAGAAACGGCGTTGACTCGGATTCCATAGGGCGCACCTTCAAAGGCTATGCTTCTCGTTAAGCTTTCAATTCCTGCTTTGCTCGCCGCAAGATGGGCGTAAGGGTTGTACAGGCCGGGTGAGACCATACCTCCGGACCGAGAAGCACTTGAGGCTATGTTGATAATGCTTCCTCCACCGCGGTCTTTCATGATCTTGAAGGCTGCTTGTGAACAGAGGAAGGTGCCTTTCAGGTTGGTCTTGATGGTCCTATCCCATTCATTCTCCGGGATGTCTTCAAAGGGCGTGGAATACGCTATCCCCGCGCTATTGACGAGGACATCCAAGCCCCCGAGCTCCCGGGCTACCTCGTGAAATACCCGATCGACCTCCGACTTATTTGTGACATCCATCCTATAGGCCGTCGCCCTCAGGCCCATGTGCGTGATCATCCTTGCGACCCTTTCCGCCTCTCTCAATCGGAGGTCGGTGACGACAACAAACGCCCCGTTTTTCGCCAACTCAATACCCACCGATTGACCGATTCCTCGTCCGGCACCGGTGACGAGATCCACTCTGTTGGTAGGAAGGTTTCCCGTAGGTTTCACGCTATCCTGCAACTCTGTCCCCCGTCAACCACAAGGTTGTGACCCGTGATGAAGTCCGAATCGTCAGAGGCAAGAAAAACCGCCGCCCCTGCCACGTCGTCAGGAGTCCCGTGCCGGCCCAAAGGAATGGATTGAAGGTACTGCGTCAAGACACGGGGATCCTTCACCTTGTGTCGGGTCATCTCTGTCTCTATCAGGCCGGGTGAGATTGCGTTGATGCAGATATTGTGGGAGGAATAATCAACGGCTAATTGCCTGGTCAGATTGATAACGCCGGCTTTGGAGGCACTATATGCAGCCGTATGGGGAGACCCGAACATTCCATACATCGATGCAATATTGATAATCTTCCCCTTTCCAGTTCGGAGGAGTTCCGGGATGACCCGCTTGCACACCAGGAAAATCGATTTGATGTTGACCGCCACCATCCGGTCCCAATCCTCTTCAGATGTATCCAGGCATGCCTTTGAGCCTCCAATTCCGGCATTGTTCACAAGGATGTTAATCTGACCAAAAGACTCCACTGTCTTTGTAGCAAAACGGTTCACCTCATCGTTGAGCGCCACGTCTGCGTGCAGCGGCAGGCCTTCTCCTCCTTCTTGAGAGATCTGGCGGGCTGTCTGTTCTGCGAGTTCTCCTCGGATATCTACCACGGCCACCTTCGCCCCCTCTCGGGCGAACCGAAGGGCTATGGCCTGGCCAATTCCTCTCCCGGCTCCTGTGACTATGGCAACATTGCCTCGCAACCGATCCATATTCCTTTCCCTCGAACGTCCACAGCTTTCACGGTGCGCTCCCTTCCTCGTCCCTTCACCCAGGATAGGAGAGCGGTTTATAGAAGATCAAACCACCGTCGACTTCCAGAATCTCACCGGTAATAAAACTTGCCGCATCCGAACAGAGGAAAACCACCGCATCGGCAACATCCTGAGAGGAACCCAATCTTCCCAGCGGTATGACTGATGTCAGAAAGCGTTTACGATCATCGCTGAAAATGCTCTCCGCCATCTCCGTCTCGATGGGTCCTGGGGCTATCGCATTGGCCCGAATACCATAGGGGGCACCTTCAAAAGCCAAACTTTTGGTGAAGGTATTCATACCACCTTTGGATGCGGCATAGTGCGCCCCCACTCCTCCGGATTTGGCAGACCCCGAAGAGATATTGATAATGACCCCAGACCGCTGCTCTTTCATCTGTGGGAGGACCGCTTTGGAGCAGAGGAAGGCGCTTTTTAGGTTTACTCTCAGCACCTCATCCCATTCCTCTTCGGTAATCTCCTCAATAGAGGCCATGGGGCTGATGCCGACGTTGTTCACCAGAATGTCAATTCTTCCGAACCTGTCAACGGTTTGTTGAATGAGGCGGTGAGCAGTCTGGGCCTGTCCAACATCGCCCCTTACGACTAAAGCATCAACGCCATAGGAGGCCATCCCTTCGGCCAAATCCTCCAGTTGCTTCGATGATGTTTTTCTGCCATTGAGAACGACATGCGCCCTTTCCCTGGCAAAGGACTCTGCAATGGACCGCCCGATACCTCTTGATGAGCCGGTTATGATGGCCACTTTATCTTTCAGTACCATCGTCTGCTACGCCTCGTATCCGCACCACCGCAGGACTGTCATGGCCAGGATCTGCGTGACCTGGGTGACTGAGGGTATTTCAACATATTCATCAATGCCGTGGATGTTGGTCGCCCTCGGGCCGGTGCAGGCGGCTGCCATATCAAAGTACTGAGAGAAACGGGAATCAATTCCTCCCGCCCTGCCGATGTACTCGGCTTCACGGCCAAGAACGCCCTCAGCGGCATTCTTAAAGCTTTGAACAAAGGGATGGTTGGGATCTTGGTACCAGGGATCGGCCTTCCAGCCGAACCACTCTAGCTGGGGTGGATGCTCACGAAGCCACGGGTCTCGTTGGGCAACCTCGCTGACGGTGTTCTCAATCATCCGCTTGATGTCATCCATTTTTTCGCCGGGGACAAAACCAATTCGGCATTCCATCTCCGCACTGCCTGCCACATTGGACGGCCAATCACCTGCCTTCATTGTTCCAATATTGATGTGGCACGATCTTCCTGATCCCTTCTCGAAAAGGGGGAAGTGGACCTCCCGACCCCTCTTCTCATCGAGTTCTATTAGTGCGTGGTAGATGGGGTACATCTTTCCGATGGCATTCACGCCTAAGTGAGCCAGCCCAGCGTGGCTGGTCTTCCCCTCGACCTTGATCCTGAAATAGTTAACGCCTGCGTGAGCAATGGTAAGGTTAAGGTTATGCGGTTCCGTACAGATCATACCGTCGGCTGTATAACCTTCCATCAGACAGGCCAAGGTCCCACCTGCACCCCCAGCCTCCTCATCGATAACGCTCTGGAGCATTACCTTTCCCTTCGGCTTGAGACCCGCTTTGAGAATACCCTTAAGGGCGAAGAAATTCGCCAACAGCCCAGCCTTCATATCACCTGTTCCTCGACCGTACATCCTCTCTCCCTCGATCTCGGCGCCCCATGGGTCATGGCTCCAGGCACTGACTGGCTCCGGAGAGACAACGTCGATGTGACCGTTGAGAATGATGGAAGGACTATTTCGGTCTCCCGATAGCGTGCCGATGATGTTTGGCCTGTTCTCATAGGGCATTTCGGTATCGATGAAAGCAGGGTGATTCTTAACCTTCTCTATGTCGGCCTGAAAGCGGATTACCTCCAGACCCAGAGATCGATAGAGGTCAACCATAGACTGCTGGGCTTTGCCCTCATGACCTACAACACTGGGAATCCGGACCAATTCCTGAAGGATGTTGACTATCTCCTTTTCCATCTCCTTTATTTCGCCACAGACTCGTTCTTGAACCTCCTTGTATTCCATTTGACCAACTCCTTGATAGAATTTCTCATTTCTAGGACTCTCATGGTCAGTTCGATCATCGCGCATTTTCCTTTCTTAGTTGTTTGGGTAATCAAAACCCAGGAGGGAATGCGCTCTTTTCTACCCCAAAAAAGGGAGTGCTAATGTTGGGTGAGATTTGGACAATTCCCAGAGTCGTCGTGATCTCAGCCTGTTCAAATAGGGAAGCCTTCACGCGAAAAGTATTACGAGCACGTAAAGATGTCAAGGGGAGAATAGCAAGGGTTAGGGAGCTAAGGTTCCTTGGAGGGTAATAGTAATTGTATGGGAGAGGACGAAAAAAGAGAGTTTTCATTGGAGTTGTAAACGCCTCCAATGGTTTGAAGCTATATCAGCCTCAAACACCTTAACCCTTAGCTCAATCCACAACATAGTCATGTTTACCCCATCCGGTTATCTTGTTAACCCCAAGTATTTTCATGCATAGCAGGGTCACGGGGAGAAGCCCTTTGTGATGGCCCTCCCCCCCAAAATAACTCCCTGAGCTCGGAAGCAGACACGAGGGAACTTTCCCATACAACAGTTCAGGGGACACCATACTTTTTTTGTTGACGACTAAAGACAAGAGCGCTAGGATCCGACCATGGCGCGAATAGCAAGAGTCGTGGCTCCGGGGCTCCCCCATCATGTGACGCAGCGGGGCAACCGCCGGCAGCAAACTTTTTTCTGCGACGATGATTATCGAGCGTATCTGGAGCTTATGGCCCAGTGGTGTTCACGCTGCGCCGTTGAGATTTGGGCCTACTGTCTGATGCCGAACCATGTGCACTTGATTGCGGTTCCGGAATCCAAGGATGGCCTCAGATCGGCAATCGGTGAAG
>JGI24422J19971_10000297_pt1 | contig 26875 bp, 22 predicted proteins | sample DeeMarSWOR152_54_FD_19971 | JGI IMG/M metagenome (IMG submission 19971) | reverse complement strand
CCTCCAACCTCTGCCCTCCCTTCCCTTTCCGACTGCAACACTTCATGCTTGTTCGCTTCGGGGAACCCGGGCAACAACCTGTCACGCTGAGATCCTTTTCAGTGCCTCCACCACCTTCCCTGCCGCGTCCCTCAAGCCCTCTGCCACGATCAAATCCAGACGGGACTCCTCGAGTAACCTCATCCCCTCCTCCACGTTGGTCCCCTCCAGGCGAACGATGACCGGAATATTGAGCTTCACCTCCCGGGAAGCCTCGATCACCCCCTTGGCAATGACTTCACAGCGCATAATACCACCGAAGATGTTGACCAGAACCGCTCTAACGTTCTTGTCAGAGAGGAGGATCTTAAGACCATTTTTCACCGTCTCTACGGTAGCCGTTCCCCCTACATCGAGGAAATTGGCCGGCTCCGCCCCCGCCAGCTTTATGAGATCCATGGTAGCCATGGCCAACCCCGCCCCGTTCACCATACACCCTACCGATCCGTTCAGCTTGATATAGTTGAGGTTGTACCGCGAGGCCTCGACCTCCAGGGAATCCTCCTCATAAAGATCCCTCATCTCCGAAACGTCCCCATGACGATACAAGCCGCTGTCATCGAAGTTCATCTTGGCATCCAGGGCAACCAACTCTCCTCCGGCGGTGAGCACAAGGGGATTGATCTCCGCGAGGAGACAATCCCTCTGGCAAAAGGCACGATAGAGGCCGCTAAAAACGCGCCTGGCCTTCCCCGTCAGGGCCGGTTCTAACCCCAACCCAAAGGCCAACCTAGATACCTGAAAGGGGCGCAAACCCACCGATGGATCTACATGCTCCATGAGAACCTTCTCGGGGGTCTCCGCGGCAACCCTCTCAATCTCTATCCCTCCCTCGGCACTGGCCATCATAACGGGGCAAGCCCTCGCTCGATCAACCACTACCCCGAGGTAAAACTCCCTGTCAATTACCAACCCCTCCTCCACTAAGACTTTACGCACCTCCTTGCCCTGGGGGCCGGTCTGAGCGGTAACCAACCTCATGCCGATCATCTCCTCGGCAATAGCCTCAACCTCTTCCGCCGAACTTGCCCCCTTGATGCCACCTGCCTTCCCCCTTCCTCCCGCGTGGATTTGGGCCTTAACCATAATTTGTCCCTCGCCTATCCCTCGAGCAATCTTCACCGCTTCTTCGGGCGTTTGCGCAACACCGCCACGCGGCACGGGTATGTCGAACTGCTTGAAGATTTCCTTGGCCTGGTACTCGTGAATCTTCATGGGTACCCCCCTGTCGTTTTACCCATTTATATCAAAAACTTCCCCTCATCACAAGGACTTGTGGGTTAGTGCTGCAGCCGGAAAGGGAAAAAGGTTGGAGGTTGGAGGCGGAAGGCTGAGGGCAAAATATCAAATGCCAAATGTCAAAGTTCAAAGGGCGAAATCCCGGTAACGGCGGAAAAACGAGCTCTGAGCGCGAGTTAAACCTAATGGAACGATGGAATGTTGGAATATTGGGTGTCAAAAGCCGAGAAAGTGTAGGCGGACGCTCCTCCAACCTCTTTCAGGGTTTCTTACCGAATAGTCCCCACATAGTGGGCGGTCAACTGCCTTTCCCTAACCTCCGGATTGCTGTAGTCGGGAAGCAACATTGGGGCAACCCTTTCCGAGCCAATTCCCGCTTCCTCGACCTCCTTGTTATATTTTCTGACGTGCTCAAGGGATAGCTTTCCCTCCTTTGCCCTCTCTTTGGCGTATACGGCCGCATTTTTCCCGGCGATCCGACCGAAAACACAGACATCGAGGAGGGAGTTTCCCATCAGGCGGTTCTCACCGTGAACCCCTCCCGTTACCTCCCCTGCAACAAAGAGGCCCGGTACCGTTGTCTCGCATTCGGGAGTAAACTCGAGGCCCCCATTTTGATAGTGCAACGTCGGATAAACCAGCATGGGCTCCTTTGCAATATCGATCTCGTATCGACGAAACAGGATGTGCTTCCCCGGAAACTCCCGTCTCACGGTCCCCTCTCCCCTGAGCATATCGATCATCGGGGAATCCAGCCAGACCCCAACCTTGCCCGTGGGCGTTGGAATGCCCTTGCCGACCACCATACACTCCCTGATCAGGGAGGCAGCTTCGACATCCCTCGGCTCCCTCTCGTTTACGAATTGCTCCCCATCGATGTTCAACACGTTTGCACCGGCGCCCCGGAACTTCTCCGTGATCAGCAGGCCCTCGGCTTGCTCCGGGAAAACAGCCCCGGTAGGATGGTATTGTACCGTATGGAGGAAACGCAGCCTCACCCCTGCCCGGTACCCGAGTATCAAGCCGTCCCCCGTGGCCCCATAGTGATTCGTCGTCATAAATCCCTGAATGTGGAGCCGCCCCGATCCTCCCGTAGCCAGAACGACCGCTTTCGCCTTCACGTTGAAGTATTCCTCGGTCTCCATGTTGTAGAAAACGGCCCCGGCGCAGTGACCATGCTCGTTCAAGATCAGCTCTACCGCCGCGGAGAATTCCAAAACCCTGATGTCGTCGATACGGTTTCTGGCCTCATCCCTGAGGGTTCTCATGATTTCAGCCCCGGTGATGTCCGCGGCATAGTGCATCCTCTTCCGGGACGTCCCTCCTCCGTGCAACGTCATCAGCGTTCCGGCTTCCGATTTGGTGAACATCATCCCCATGGACTCCAGCCAGGCAATAACCCTCGGCGCCTCGGTGACCAGCGTGTACACCAACTCCGGGGGGTTCTTGAAATGTCCGCCCCCTACTACATCCAGGTAATGGTAATAGGGCGAATCCTTGCTCCCCTTGGTCGCCCCTTGGATACCTCCTTCTGCCATCATGGTATTGGCATCGCCATGCCTCAGCTTCGTCGCGATAATCACCTTCGCCCCTTGCTCCTGGGACAATAAGGCCGTAGCCGTGCCCGCCCCTCCCCCACCGATGACTAATACGTCCGTCTCGTAGCCGATCTCCGATAGATCGATGTTATCGGGGTCCACCCTGCTCCGTGCCTCCAGGAGGTCAACGATCTCAGGGGAGATGGCATATCCCTTGCTGGGACCGACCCTGATTTCCCGGCGGGAGTCCTCCTTATAATCCGGGTGAAACTTCAGCCTCTCCTCCCGTTCCCGTAAGGAAAGCATCGGCAATTCTTCACCCCTTTTCTTGCGCTCGACTCTAGCAGCCCTCGTTTCCTCCACTTTCCTGATCAATCTCTTCAACTCGGGTGGGTATCCTGCCATCTTTCTCCCTCTCTTACATACTTGTGATACCTGAATCCCCAACCGCTCAACATGAATCGGTATCATAGATACCGTGTATCTTTTGGGATCCAGTCCTCCTCGGCACCCTCCGGCTCAGGCTCCCTCTCGTTATAGAGTTTTTTGAGTTGATCCTCATCCGTCTTCATTAGTTCTTCAAGCATGGACTGATATTTCCCCTCATCGATCTGCTTGACCATCCCCTCGGTGTGCTCCGATTTGGGCGCGATGTACTTCCCGTAAAGACGCCGGGCTAAAATGGCAATGTGGTATTGCGCGATCTCGGCAGGGCATCTCGCCGCGCAGAGGCCACACATGACACAATCGAAGGAGAGCTGAGCGACCTTCGCCAAATCGCCTCGCATGGCCGCTGCCATGTAGTCCATCACCTCGATATCCATTGGACAGGATTTCGTACAGGTATTGCATTGAACGCACCGCATCACATCCGGGTAGAGCTTCACCAAGGCCTCCAAATCAGGCTTCAGTTTTTCGAGGTCATAGGTTGCCCTATTCGCCGGGAAAAAGGGGATCATCGTTAGGTACATATTGGGCTGTACAACGGTTTGACAGGCCAATCCCACCTCGATCTTGTGGCTCCCCGGAAACCGATAAACCGTGCCACACGCCCCACATATCCCTCCGCGGCACCCACACCCCCTGATTAACTGGTAACCAGCGTATTCAAATGCCTTCTGAATGGTTAATGATGCGGGAACTTCGTACCTCTTCCCCATAATAAAGATGGGAACATGGGGAACCTCTTGGCTCGGTTTCCCCCCATCCTTGGATGGGAAATCTTCCCTTGTCTTCTTACCCATCAATATTCCTCCTGTTGCCAATCCCTTGTGCCCAACACCAGAGGAACCCTCACCGATCAAAGCGCTCCCGATTCGGCCTGGAGTTCATCCTCCCGAAAGGTGGCGACAGGTGGCTCCTCATCCACGCTCCTCCCCGGGGTATAATCGAACATCCCCTGGACCTTCTGCCCAACAGCCCTAAACAACGTAGCAACCGGGAGGTCATTGGGACACGCACTGTCACAGAGCCCGCACCCAATGCAAGAAGTTACCATATGCGAGAGGCGAATCAGGTGAAATAGCAGCGTATCGGTTGGCATCCTCACGCCCCCCTTCCTATCCGCCCACCTTATAAGCTGATCGGCTTTGTGTTCGAGGGTGGGAGTCCTGAATACACACTCCTTACAGTAGCAGATGGGACAGGCCACCATACAATTGTGACATCGGATACATGTGGATAGGACATCCATCAAATCCTGGAGGCCCTTCGACTTGGATCGAAAGGCATCAAAGACCTCATCCCTCTTTTTGATCCGTTCCTCCGTAAGCCTTTCAATAACCTGATCCCTTGAAGCCGATCCCTCTTCATTGGTGGCCAAGACCCCCTTTTGGGCCAATTCACCGGCTAGATCGTCGCACACTTCGATGAAGAGCTCCCTTTGAGGGTCGTGGCCAAATAGGCCTATGATCATGTCCGCGTTTTCAGGGCTCGGATACTCGCAGATCTGACATGCAAGCCGCAGATCGTATCCATCATGAGGTTTGATCTTACCCTCCTTGGCCCCTTTCAATAAGCTCCCCGTAATGGAAACTCCCTCTCCACTTTCCCGGCTCATCTTGGCGTAGTCAGACGGTTCATAGGTTCCCAGGCAATCCACTCCGATGAGGATTAGTCGATCCATCTTCACCTGGAGGAACTTAACCAGCTCGATGACGGCCCGAATCTCGCACGATTTCAAGACGGCCCCCACCTTGCATCCCGGATCGGTGACGGTGAGATGCGAGATAAGCCGCGCCGACTGAACGGGCAGTGTAGGAGCCATGGGATTGATGTCAACCAGCGCCTCGGGATTCCGAATAAGCGTCTGACAATAGCCATCACCCGATGGCAGCTTTTTGGGGATCAACAGTGCGTCCACAACCCCCTTCTCCAGAAAATCGTGGAAGAGGACCCTGAGGGCCTCAACTGGATCGTTATTCTTGACCTTCAATACCGCGCCTTTGCTCATAGGGACCTCCGTTCCTTCTCTTCTCGGCCTCATGTTCAGGCTACCCACAGCTGCTTCATGGGATTGGGCCCGAGCTTCTTCAATTCCTCCACCATCTGAGCCACCGTAACCGCGAACAGCTTCCCCTCACTGGCGCTGATCCACCGGAGCCAAATCCGATCCTCGGAGAAGCCGACTTGATTGAGGATCTCCTTAAGGATGGCCATTCGCCTCCGCGCCTTATAGTTCCCAGTTTGATAATGGCAATCCCCTGGGTGACATCCTCCAAGGAGGACACCGTCGGCCCCATCGATAAGGGCCTTCAGGACGTAAATGGTATCCACGGCACCCGAGCACATCATGTGGATGACCCGGATGTTAGGCGGGTATTGCTGCCTGGTGGTTCCCGCCAAATCGGCTCCGGTGTATGTACACCAATGACACAGAAAAGCGATAATTCTCGGCTCGAAATCTTCCATAACACCTCCCTAAGTAACGGCTACATCAGCCATGGCCATCACCGTAGCCTTCTCGAAGTTACGCTGTTGAGACGCCCCATTACGACAGGCGACCACGCAGGAGCCACACCCCTGACACACGTCCTCCATGACCTCGGCCTTCCCGGTCTCCTCATTCATAATTCGTGCCCCGTAGGGGCAAACCGAAATACAAAGGCCACAGCCACAACACAATCGGTTGTTCACATACGCCACGTGGGCCACCTGCTCGATCGCGCTCATGGACAAGAGCACTCCTGCCCTCATTGACGCCGCTTGGGCCTGAGCGATGGAATCCTCAATGAAATTCGGGGAGTGACAGAGCCCACAGAGGAATTTCCCACGGTCCACGAAATCCAGTGGTGCCGATTTCGGATTGGCCTCCGTGAAGAATCCATCGGCGTTCACATCAATGCCAATGATCTCGGCGAGTCGCCGATTGTCGTTGGGCTCGATCCCGGTACTCAGGACCAGCAAATTCGCCGGAATCTCCACCTTTTCACCGATGGCCGGGTCAACCACCGAAACCCCGAGGTGGCTGTCCCGGGAAATCACCTGAGGCTTACGGTCCACATCATAGCGGATGAAGATTACCCCTTTATCCCGCGCCTGGTAGTAATAGTGCTCATAGAATCCATACGTCCGGACATCCCTGTACAGGATAAAAACATCCAAATCGGGCCGAATCTCCTTGAGCTTGAGCCCGTTCTTCACCGCATGACCGCAACAGATTCTGCTGCAGTAAGGGTGTTTCTCATCCCGGGAACCCACACACTGTATCATAACCACGCTGTTGAGGTCCTTTATCCTCTCATCCTTCGCGTGAATGAGGCCTTCCAGCTCCCGTTGTGTTACAACGCGGGGATCCTCACCGTAGAGATATTCGCGAGGGTTAATCTCCCTGCCCCCCGTGGCCATAACGATAATCCCATGCTCAAGGACCTCCTCTTGACCATCGGCGGTGATTACCGTCCGATAGTTTCCCACGTGTCCTTCAAGATGTTTCACCTCGGCTTTCCTGAAAACCCGAATCTTTGAGTTCCCTTTCACCCTCTCGATGAGTTCCCTCAAGAAAACCTGGGGATCGGATCCCTTGAGGGTATAGTAGGCATATCGGGCATTCCCCCCCAATTCATCCTCCCGCTCCACCAGGTCTACATCAAAGCCCTGCTGGGCCAAGTTCAGCGAAGCAATCAAACCAGCTATTCCCCCTCCAACAACGAGTCCTCTTCCCGAAAGCGGACTTGACTCCCTTTTTACGGGTTGAAGCCGTCTGGCCCTCTCTATGGCAACCTCCATAAGTACCTTTGCCTTATTGATAGCCTCCGAGGGGTTCTTTCCGTGGACGAATCCGCATCCCTCCCAAATGTTGGCGTACTCAATAAGATGTGGATTGAAGCCGATCCCCTTTGCCATCTCCTCAAAGTCGCGCTGGATCGTGCGAAGGGAAGGAGCGGCCACGACCAATCGATTCAACCCCTTTTCCCCTATGTGACGCTTCATCAGATCGAATCCGTCTGATAGTGATGGGGCCGAAATCTCCTCCACGAGCACCACATCCTTAAGCCTCCGAACATGGTCCATCAATTCCTCTGCCGCAAATGTATGTGCAAGGGGATGATTCCGAGACAGGAAGAAGGTCCCTATTTGTGGCGGCCCTTCTCCCAGGGCCCCTTCTTCAGGATACGGCTTAGCCTCCCGTCCCTTTTCCCTGACTTCCGCCAGGAGGGTGGCTACTTGAGCAGCAGCGCTAGCACCCTCAACCACCGTCTCCGGGATATCCCTTGGTTCCCGAAAGGTCCCACCGACAAACACTCCCGGACGGGACGTCTGCGTTGGGGTAAATTCCCCCGTACGACAAAAACTGGATTCGTTGAGTTCGATGCCCATCCTCTTGGCCAAATCCTTCACCTCATCGCTCACCGTGAACCCCGTGGAAAGGACGATTAAGTCGAACTCCTCTTCCCGACATTCCCCCTCTTCCGTAGCATAGCAAACCAAAAGGTCCTTCGTCTGTTGAAACTGTTTCACCGTGGAGACGGCGCTCCGCCTAAAGCCTATCCCATACTGGCCTTTAGCCCTCTCGTAGTACCGCTCATAATCCTTCCCCATAGGTCGAATATCCATGTAAAAGAGCGTTACCTCGGTCTCCGGACTCCGCTCTTTGGCGATCATGGCCTGTTTAATGGCATACATGCAGCAAATGGATGAACAGTGGGATTGGCCATAGGCGGGATCCCTCGAGCCAACGCACTGAATAAAGCATATTTTCTTAGGTACGCGTCCGTCCGACCGCCGCATGGGCATACCCCCGCTGGGGCTCGAAAAGCTCAGCATCCGTTCGAACTGGATACTGGAAAGGACATTCTCATACCTTCCGAAACCATATTCCCCCTTCAACTCCGCTGCAAAGGGCTCAAACCCGATGCCCACAACCACTGCCCCCACCGTTAACGTATGCTGCTTCTCAGCCATATCCAAATCGATGGCTCCGGGGGAGCAGGCTTTCACGCACTCGCCGCATCGCGTACACGTCGCCGGATCTATGACGTAGCACTGCGGTATCGCCTGCGGAAATGGAAGATAGATGGCCTTCCTCTCCTCCAGCCCCCCGCCGAACTCCCTGGGAGCCGTAACGGGACAGACCTCAACACATGATCCACAATTGGTGCACTTCTCCGGGTCCACGAAGGTGGGTCTCTGAGTAACTGAAACCTGAAAGGCCCCCGGTTCTCCCTCAATCCCGTCCACCTGGCTCGATGTCATGAGCCTGATATTTTCGTGGAGCTGGCTCTCATAAATGGGGCAGAAGGCCGGGGGTAAGGGGCTCATAAAGCACACGCCGCAGGAATTCGTTGGAAAGGTCTTATCGAGCAACGGAAAGTAGCCGCCTATTGCCGGAGAACTGTCCAAGAGGTGAACCTGAAAGCCCGTTTCGGCTAAAAGCAACGCCGATTGCATTCCCGCGATTCCCCCTCCTACCACCAATACATCCCGGCTCTTTTTCCTCTTTTTCCCTTCTGCCATGGATTCGACCTCACATGCCGTCCGCTGGCAAATGGCTCCGACCTCCCTCACCGGAGATCTAAGGAGCCAAGGAGCGCGGACGGATTAATCATGTGCTTTGCCCACCAGTCGGTTCCCTTCAGGCCGAAGGCAACCCCCATCAACTCGGTGAAATAGAAAACCGGCAGGCCGAGGGCATTGACATCTTGTCTCATCTCCAGGTTTATTTGGCACAGCCCACAGGAGCAAACGAGACACTGGGCTCCAGCTTCCTTAGCCATTCCCACAATCTTGTTCACGAGCTTAACAACGGCAGCACCATGGGTCAAGGCCAAGTCGGCCCCACAGCAATCCGTCTTATAGGACCACTCCACCGGAGTCGCGCCCAAAGTGCCCATGAGCTTATCCAGGTACTGGGGATTTTCCGGATCATCCAATTGAGTTGTCTTGGGGTGACGAACCAATGCACATCCATAGTAGCTGGCTACCTTCAATCCGGCCAGCGGCCTCTGCACCCTCTCCTCGATTCTCCTGAAACCGATCCCGGTGACCACCATGTCGATGAGGGCACGGATCGTCAAATCCTCGCGGTATGTGAAGCCGATGGTGCTCTCAATCTCTCTGCGCGCGTCGAGATCCGTTTTAAGCGCGCGCTCCGCCCTCTTCAGCATGTTGAAACACCCCGCACAGGGAACGACGAGCTCTAGATCCCTCTTTTGGGCCATGGCGATATTTCTCGCGGGGAGGCAGAGGGAGAGGAATCTGTTCATGCTATGGACAGCTGCCGCCCCGCAACAGTTCCAATCATCGATCTCCACCAACTCCACACCGAGGGTCTTCAATACCGCCTTGGTTGAGAGGTCGTACTCCACCGCCGTGGAATGTGATGTGCATCCTGGAAAGTAGGAATACATTTCCCCTCCTTCATGGGCCGCGATCCTCTTCGCCGAGGTTCCCCGTCCGGGCTTGCCAAAAACTAAACTATACGCCGTAAACCCGATAACGTATATGAGAAGGCCCATAATCGCGAGAACGGAGAGATAGGCCAAGGTTATGAAAATACTTGTCACGGATTACCCCCTTTTCGTCTCCGCCTTCTTCAGGGCTTTTCTATACATCTCCCGTATGGAGTCCATCCCGTTAATCCGTCGGGGGAACAACGGGATCTTCCCCTTCATGAACAATTTCATTCCAGGTATCAGATCCGTCCAGTAATCGCGGCTGCGAAGCTTATACTCCATCAACATCGTGGCCTCGTGGACCCTCCCGCCCCTTCTGATGCTCGCCATGAAGGCATTATGGAGCGCGACGATGCCCTTCTCCCTTGCTCGATACCCCTGCTCCAGGGACATCTCACGCAACGCATCCATGAGCACGCCAATATCGATTTCGTTGGGACAACGGGTCCCACAGGCCTCACAGGATACACAGAGCCAAATTGCCTTGCTCTCCAACACCTCCTGTTTTAAGCCCCATTGAATCATTCGAATAATGGTATTGGGATTAAAGTCCATGTATGGGGCCGTTGGACACCCTGCGGTACATTTCAAGCACTGGTAGCAGAGCCGGATATTCTCCCCACACCTATCCTGGACTTCCTGGATAAACGAATGCCCTGCCTTCCTTTCCGGCAACTCAATTCCCGCTCCTTGTTCCTTCATTTACCGAACCCCTCTTCCGTTTCTCCTCAAAAACTTCTATCATCCCAAAGACTTGAGTGGCCTTGCTGTTCCTCAATTCACACGCGTTGTTGGGACAAGCGGCAATGCAGGCACCACAGCCTTGACAGAGGGCCTCATGCACCCGTGAAATCCTCCGGTATTCGTCCATCTCCCTTGCCTCATAGGGACAGACGTGGACACAAAGACCACATCCGCTGCAGATCTCAGGATCGACAAAGGCCACCAGAGGATCCTGGAACAAAACGTCCTGGGAAAAAAGGGCCTGGATCTTGCTTGCTGTGGCACTTGCCTGGGCCACGGTATCGGTAATATCCTTTGGACCTTGTCCACAGCCTGCTAGAAAGATTCCCTTGGTCGGGCTCTCCACGGGATAGAGCTTGATATGAGCCTCGGTCAAAAACCCGTGTTTATCCGTGGTCGCCCTCAGCTTGGCCGCGAGGTCCTGAATTCCCTGGCTTGGCACTAGCGCCGTGGCCAAAACGACCATATCCGCGTGGACCTCAACCTTCCTGTTGGCTAAGGTATCCTCGCCCCAAACCGTAACCTTATCCCCCTCTCGAAAAACCCTGGCCACCCGACCTCTCAAATAGATGAGCTCCTCTTCCTCGATTGTCTGCTGCAGAAATTGTTCATATCCCTTGCTGTCGGTCCTGATGTCCATAAAGAAGATGTAGGGCTGAGCACCGGGGACTTTTCGCTTCAAGAGCTTGGCTTGTTTCGCGGTATACATGCAACAAACACGCGAGCAGTAGGGCATATATCGCTCCGGATCTCGAGAGGCCACACATTGGATGAAGACCACATCCCGGGGAATCCTCCCATCCGAGGGACGCCGTATCTCTCCCCCTGTTGGACCTAAGGGGGAGAGCATGCGCTCAAAGGCAAGCCCATCGATCACATCGGGGACCTTACCGTAACCGTATTCCCCAATCATCTCCACTGGGAAAAGATCATAGCCCGTAGCCACAACGATTGCCCCCACGCGTTCTTCAGAGAGACGCTCTTGCTGGTGGTAGTCGATGGCCCTCTCCGGACAAACCTCTTCGCAGATGGTGCAGTTCTCATCGGTGAAATGGCGACACCTCCCTCGATCGATTACGGGCTTCCCCGAATCTCCCGCGGGTGCCCACGTGTAGATCGCCTTTCTGGCCTTCAACCCCATTTCGAATTCCGACGGGATCTCAACGGGACATCTCTCCAGACAGACCCCGCACGCCGAACACTTATCCCAATCAACGTAGCTGGGTTTGTGACGCATCCGTACATCGAAATTCCCGATAAACCCCTTTACCTCCTCAACCTCGCAGTATCGCATCACCTTTATCTTGGGGTGGTTCGCAATTTCCCCCCTTTTAGGACCGAGGATGCACCGTGCATCGTCTAGATGGGGAAACGTCTGGGAAAGCTGGAGCAATCTACCCCCAACGGATGGCTGTCGCTCCACCAGGATGACTTCATATCCCCCATCGGCCAGGTCAATAGACGCCGTTATTCCGGCTATCCCTCCACCGATCACCAAAACCCGCTTGGTAAGTGGCATAGTCAGGGTCTCGAGGGTCTCGTTCTGTCTCATTTTCTCCAGGACCGACCGGATGATTTCGGCGGCCTTTTGGGTTGCCAGCTCCTCATCCCCTCGATGGACCCAGCTACACTGTTCGCGGATGTTGGCGATTTCACACAAATAGGGGTTCAGGCCTTCCGACTTTACGGCCTTTCGGAATGTGGTCTCATGCATGCTGGGCGAACAGCAGGCCACGACCACTCCCTCCAATCCCTCCTCCCGGATGGCATTTCGAATAAGCAGCTGCCCCGGGTCCGAGCACATATAAATGTAGTCCTCGCTGTGAACCACATCGCCTATCTCGCCCATCTCCCGGGCTACCCTCTTCACATCGACAGTTCCAGCAATGTTCACGCCACAATGGCAGATGAATACGCCGATTTTCCTCATATGCCGCTTCTAATCACTCCCGAGAACCGTGCCCGTAGGCCGTGTCCGTGGGTCGTGCTCGTGTCCGTTATTCGTGTCCGTGATCATTACGACCGAAGACGGCGGACGGCAGACCGCATTATAGTATTGTGTTCGTGTTTCCATTTTTAACCAATAAAACCAATCAAACTAATACAACCAACCAACTCATTGCCATTTGTCATTTGGATTTTGAACTTTGAAATTTGACATTCTTACCTTCTGCCTCCAACCTCAAACCGTTCCCTTGAAGTCTCGAAAAAACTCGCTCTTCGCCGCTCAGAAATCTTTTTTCGACCATTCCAATGTCCGCTTCACTGAAAAAATCGCCTGAGGCAATCCTTCGTTCCCGAGACCCGACGAAAAAATCTTTGATTCGCGCTCAGAGCTCGTTTTTCCGTCTTTACAGGGATTTCGAACTTTGAACTTTGGCATTTGTCATTTGACATTTTGTCCTCAGCCTTCTGCCTCCAACCTCAAACCTCTAACTATCGGAACGAAGCTACGACGAGTTCCGATACTGCGCGAACAACGCCTGTACCTTGCTCGCGGCGGCATTCCCCTGGGCTACCGTATCGGCGATGTCCTTCGGCCCTTGAGCACATCCCGCCAGGTAGATCCCTTCAACGCCGGATTCCACTGGGTAGAGCTTCCAGTGGGCCTCCGTCAAAAAACCATATTCATCGGTCTTAATTCCCAGTTTTTCGGCAAGCTCCTTTACCCCCCGGCTGGGAATCATGGCCGTCGCCAGGACCACCATGTCCGCTGCGATCTCCACCTTCTTCCCCGTCAGCGTATCGACTCCCCATACCACCACGTGGTCGTTGTCCCTGAACAATCGTGAAACTCGCCCCCTGAGGTACAGGATACCCTCCTCCTCCACTCCCTGTTGGATGAACTCCTCATACCCCTTTCCCATTGATCGAATATCCATGTAAAAAATATACGCGCGGCCATCATGGACCTTGTGCTTATAGAGCCTTGCGTGCTTGGCCGTGTACATACAACAAGCCCGTGAGCAGTACGGCATGTACCGTTCCGGATCCCGAGAGGCCACGCATTGGATGAAAACCATCTCCTTCGGGATATGACCATCGGAGGGGCGGCGGATTTCCCCCGCAGTGGGTCCAGAGGCTGAGTTCAACCGCTCGAAGGCCAAGCCATCAATAACGTCGGGAACGTCCCCGTATCCGTATTCACCGATCTCCTCCTTCGGATAGAGATCGAATCCCGTGGCGACGATGATTGCCCCTACCCTTTCCTCGATAAACGTATCCTCCTGTTCGTAATCGATGGCGCCGACGGGGCAAACCTTTTCGCAAACCCTGCACTTTCCCTTGGTGAAAAACCGGCAGACCTCGCGATTGATAACGGGTTTGTTGGGAACCGCCTGAGGGGAAAGGGTGTAGATAGCCTTTCCCAATCCCACTCCACGCTCGAATTCCGAAGGGACTTTGCTGGGACATTTCTCCTGGCAGAGCCCACAACCAGTGCATTTTTCCCAGTCCACATAAGCAGCTTTCCTCCGGATCTTTACGAGGATATTCCCCACCTCCCCGGAAACGGATTCGATCTCCGAATAGGTTATTAATCGAATCTGAGGATGCTGCCCCGTCTCCACGGTCTTCGGGGTCAAGGTACACTGGGCACAGTCCAGTGTCGGGAACGTCTCGGAAAGTTGCAGCATTCGACCTCCGATAGAGGGAAGTCGATCCACCAAGAGGACCTCATAGCCGGCATTGCCCAAATCTATGGAGGCCGTTATCCCGGTAATCCCGGCCCCGATAACCATGACCCGTTTTGTAAAAGGGATCTTTTCCTTTCGTGAAGGCACCCTGCCTCGGATTTCGTCTATTTTCCTCTCGACGAGATCTAAGACGTGCTCCGCCGCCTCCTTCAAACCGCCCTTTTCAACGCTTGCTAGGGCAGGTCGAATATCAATTACCTCACTGAATGCGGTATTGTGCCCCGACTGTCTCAGTACCTTCATGCACGTTGGCCCGAACAATTCCGGCCGTGAGCAGGTGACTACTATTCTGTCTAGATCGCTTTCTTCCACAAACGCTCGAATTGCCTCTACCCCGGATTCCGAACAGGCTGGCGAACGGTACACCAGCGGGAGCACATCGTTCCTCCTCTTCAACTTCTCCGTGAGCACATCCGGATCGAAAAGAGGCGCCCCTTCGAGATCACACGAACAGAGAACCACCCCTACTCTACCCATCCCATCCTCATATCAGCTCCTTCCCCTTTAGGAGGGGGCGTGGATCCACGTCATTTCGCCCAAAATCCAATTTCTCTACTGGCAATCCCAGGGCCAGCCCCAAGAGTTGGGTGAAATAGAGAATAGGTATTCCGGGAAAATCGTTATGCTTCTCGTGAACCTCCTTCTGCATGCTATCGATATTGAACTGACAGAGCGGACACGTAGTGGTAACCGCCTCGGCCCCATTTCTCACTGCGGAGCTGAGAATAGAATACGCACACTCCGTTGCTACCTCAGGAGCACCAACGGACTGGAAGGCGCCACAACACTCGATCTTATAGGGAAAATCCACCGGTTCACAGGTAATGGCTTTCAAGAAGTCCTCGAAAATCGTGGGGGCTTCTTTATCATCGAACTCCATCTCCTCAGAGGGACGAAGCAACATGCACCCGTAAAAGGGCGCCACCTTCAACCCCCCGAGATCTCTTTTCACGGCCGCCTTGAGGGTTTCGAATCCCACATCCCGCTTGAGAATCTCCAAGTAGTGAAGGACCCGAACATCCCCCTGATAATCCATTTCGATGAAGGTATTGATCTTCTCCCTCTTCTCAGAATCCTCCCGGATGAGCCGATTGGCCCGCTTGATCACGTTGAAACAGACCGAGCACAAGGTGGTTAGTGTACCACCTTCCTCTTTGGCCCGAGCCAAGATCCGAGCAGGAGGCGCAAGTGCCATGATGTTATCCTTAGCCAGGGGAAATGTGGCGCCGCAACACGTCCAGTTGGAGAGTTCCCTCAGCTCAAACCCGAGGACCTTGGCACACTCCCTTCCCGCCTCGTCCAAGTTCTTAGCTTTGGTATAGAGCGTACAACCTGGAAAATAGAGGTATTCCATATGGCAACCATCTCACGAGCTAGGGATCTCATCCATTAAGAACTGAACTTCCTGAACCCGCTGATCAGGGCAATCTGAGGAACTCGATCCAGAAACTCCCCGGGTAATTCCCTTATTTCAAGACGATCGAGGCGTTCCTTCTTCCTCAGGATGACGAGCCTTATCGCTTCCATGATCCTGGCGATATCCAGGCCCTTGGGGCACCGGGAGGTACATTGGAGGCAGGAGGCACAAATCCAAAAGGTATTGGATTCCAGCACTTCTTTCTCCAGGCCGAGAAGGCTAAATCGGATAACCTGGTGGGGTCCCAGATCCATGGCAAAGGAGACGGGACACCCCGCAGTACAATTCCCGCACTGATAGCAGGCAAAAAGGTTTTGCCCGCTGATCTCCTCCACCTTCTGCGCAAACTCGTTATGGACCTTTTGACGAGAAATTTCAATCTTCATATGGCCCCTCTTCTCTCCACATCTTCAGGATTGGATGACCTCTTCCCTCCGATAAAAATTCTCTTATCTCGCGGGGCTTCCTTGGAGGGCCTAAAAAAATTATATCAATTACCCGAGAAGCCCAACAAGATTCGGTGCCGTCTACGATCTTTCGTACCGCCTTATGCCCTCTACGTACAGGTCGTTCCCCCATATATCGTTCACCACGATAACGGGAAAATCCTCAACCTCCAGCCTTCTGATCGCCTCGGGGCCCAGATCCTCGTAAACGATGATCTCCGATTTCTTGATGCGCCTTGCGATCAAAGCCGCGGCACCACCAACAGCGGCCATATAGACCGCCTTGTATTTTTTCATCGCTTCGATGACTTCTTTGGACCGCATTCCCTTCCCTATCATCCCCTTCAACCCCTTCTCCATCAACTTCGGGGAGTAAGGATCCATGCGATAGCTCGAGGTGGGACCTGCCGAACCGATGGGTTTGCCGGGCCTGGCAGGAGTTGGGCCAACGTAGTAGATGATCTGACCCTTGAGGTCAAGGGGGAGCTCTTCCCCCCTCTCTATGAGATCAACCAATCGTTTATGGGCCGCATCCCTGCCCGTATATATGACCCCGCTAATAAGCACTCGGTCTCCTGCTTTCAGGCCCTCCACGTCCTCATCGCTCAACGGAGTCTCTATTCGAATCGGTTCGCTCATATGTCCTCCGTAGTTCGTGTCCGTGATGCGTGTCCGTGTCCGTGAAACGTTACGAGGTCTCGGAAAAACTCGCTCTTTGCTGTTCAACGGGCTGTTGCCCAAAACCCATTGCGCTCACTGAAAATAATTTTTGATCGGGGTCTTTCGTTCCCAAAACCCGCCATCCTAGCTCAAACGGGGGATTTGCGCCGATTTTCATTAAACTAAGAATAATTTCCAAAAATTCTTTAATGTTCGCTCCAGGGATATGGGCAACAGCCCTTAGGCATTTGACATTATCTTTCGTGTCCGTGGTCCGTATTCGTTATCCGTTAATCTTTCTTACGGACACGTCAGTTATATGACCGTCTCCTTATGCCGCTGGGCATGGCACTGGATGTTCACCCCCAGGGGGAGGCTCGCGATATGGCACGGCATCATTTTGATGTGCACGGCCAGGGACGTGGTCCTTCCGCCCAGGCCTTGCGGTCCTATTCCCAATTTATTGATCCTCTCCAAGATTTCCCCCTCAAGGGATGCCAGTTCCGGATCCGGATTTTCGCTCCTAAGCGGCCTCAAAAGGGCCTCTTTGGCCAACAGGGCGGCATTTTCAAAGGTTCCTCCTATCCCCACGCCTATAATGGTAGGTGGGCATGGGTTCGAGCCGGACTCCCTAACCCTTTGAACCACGTACTCCACGATTCCTTCCTTTCCAGCCGCTGGAGTGAGCATGGTCACCCGGCTCATATTCTCGCTCCCGCCGCCCTTGGGCGCTACCGTGAGTTTCACCTTGTCTCCGGGAACAATCTTAACGTGTATGACCGCGGGCGTGTTATCGCCCGTATTCGCCCTGGTGAAGGGATGACAGAGGGATTTTCGAAGGTATCCATCTCGGTATCCTTGTCGTACCCCTTCGTTTATGGCGTCATTGAGATCTCCTCCAACGAGGTGCACGTCCTGTCCCATTTCGACGAATACCACTGCAATGCCCGTGTCCTGGCAAATTGCAACCCTTTCCTGCGTGGCGATGGACGCATTCTCCTCCAATTGTTCCAAGATCTCGACTCCAGCAGGGGATTCCTCCTCTGCCTTGGCCCTCTCGAAGGCATCCAAGACATCCCGGCCCAGGTCGAAATTGGCCTCCATGCAGAGCCCCTTCACCGTCTCGGTTATGACACCGACATCAATCTCCCTCACCCCTTACCCTCCTCCTCGGTGTTCATAGCTTCAATGCCGCGATGCTTTTCTTGACGCTCTCCGCGGACGTGGAGACGAGTTCCTTTTCATCCGCAGTAAGCTCCAGCTCGATGATCTCCTCCACACCGTTTGCCCCCAACTTCACCGGAACCCCAAAGCATATATCCGAAAGGCCATACTCACCCTCCAAGTAGGCACAGCAGGGGAGAATCCTCTTCTTGTCCTTCAGGACGGCTTCCACCATTTGAGCGGCCGCCGCCCCAGGGGCGTAATAGGCGCTTCCGGTCTTGAGGAGCGAGACGATCTCACCACCGCCCTTTCGCGTCCGTTCCACCAATCGCTCAATGGTTTCTTCGGGGAGGAGTTGCAGTATGGGAATACCGCTAACCGTGGTATATCGGGGGAGGGGGACCATTTCATCCCCGTGACCTCCCAGGATCACGGTTTGAATGTCCTCGACGGAGACATCCAATTCCATGGAGATAAAAGCCTTGAATCGCGCCGTGTCGAGGATGCCCGCCATCCCCATGACCCTATTCCTGGGGAACCCGCTCCGCTTCAATGCAAGGTACGTCATTGTATCCAGGGGATTTGCCACCATGATGAGGATGGCATTGGGCGATTTCGAGACCACCTGGCCAACCACCGATTCAATGATCTTCTTGTTGGTATCCAGTAAATCCTCCCTGCTCATCCCTGGCTTTCGGGCAACCCCTGAAGTGACGACGACGACAGCGGAGTCAGCCGTCTCATCATATCCCATGCTTCCAACGATGTTGGAATCGAATCCCCCAACGGGGGCCGACTCCAGCATATCCAACCCCTTTCCCTGTGGCAGGCCGTCGATGATGTCCACCATGACGACATCGCCTACCTCCATCTCCGCAACCTTATTGGTCACCGTTGCCCCCACGTTGCCTGCCCCGATAACGGAAATCTTCTTCCTTCCCATGGTGCACCTCCTCTTCCTTAGAGTCCCCTTATCTTGAGAGGGCCTCAGGATGGGGAACGGTATATCCCCTCAAATGGTATCCGCACGATCTTCGAACAATCAGCTCCGGCTCCAGGGTAATCTGTCGCGCTTGATCCCCATCCCTGCCCTCAATCTTATCAATGAGGATGTGGACTGCAATGGACCCCATCTCGTATTTCTTTTGGCCGATGGTGCTTAGCTCAATGCCCTTCATTGAGGAAAACGTGATATTGTTAAATCCGATCAAGGCAATATCCTCGGGCACCCTGAGACCTGCATCGAGAACAGCCTCGTAGGCGCCCAAAGCCATGTAATCGTTTACCCCAAAGATAGCGGTGGGGGGATCTCTCAGGCTGAGAAATCCCTTCGCAGCCTCATATCCCGAGGGTTTCAAGAAATCCCCCTCCACGACCAGGAGGTCAGCGGGATTGAGCCCATATTCGCTAAAAGCCTTTCGCGCCCCATCCCACCGTTCCACTGCGGCCGATGAGTCGGAAAATCCCGAAATTACCCCTATCCTCTCGTGCCCCATCTTGATGAGGTGCTCAACGGCGAGAAAACCCCCTTTGACATTCTCCACAACAACATAATCGATCCTCTCCGTCGCCGGATCCCCGTACACCCTGCGGTTGACCAGTATCACGGGAAACTGATCCTCGACAAGCCTTGTTATATTGGGATCATGGGTATGGGCCGATGTAAAGATAATTCCGTCCACTCCCCGGCTCCGCAGCATGTCGATGTACAGACGCTCGAGGGAAATCTCGAAGTTCGTGGAGCAGAGGAAGATAGTGTATCCGAGGGACCTGGCAGTATCCTCAATCCCCTTCGCCAACTCCGTATAGAAGGGGTTGACAATGGTGGTGATAACGAGTCCTAAGGTCTTGGACCTCCCCAAGACCAGGCTTTGGGCTAATACATTAGGCTGGTAGTTGCATTCCGTGGCGATTGAGATAATCCGCGCCTTGGTGGACGGGCTTATCCGCGGTTTATCGTTCAGGGCCCTGTAGACGGTTGTGTGGGAAACCCCTGCTACCCTTGCTATGTCCTTTATGGTGGTATTTCTTCCCATAGGGCTATTTGCGTTAACGTTAACTCAACCTGAACCCAAAAATCAATGGGAAAAAACCTCAATAAGGGGGTTGAGGTCAAAATTGCGTAATCCGAGATAAGGCAAACAACGAAAATGACCGTGCAGGCCTTCAAGATGTGAATTGTTCCCTTTTATAAGATCTCATCCCCTTTGTCAAGGATTTTTTCTACCGGAGTTTCCGGACTTTTTAGCGAACATGGGTGTCCACGAGCGAAATTCACATTTATGTACCTGGGAATTCGGAAAAGAAGCTCTGAGGGGAAAGGAATCCGGCAATGGCAGCCCAATCACTGCCAATCGGTGATGAACCGCCGAATTGGCAGATCCAAGGGCTCAGGCTATTGGTTTCACCTTGATGGAGAGCTCATCCAGTTGTTTCGGATCGACCTCCGTCGGGGCCTCCGTTAGCGGGCAGCTTGCCTTCTGAGTCTTTGGGAAAGCGATCACCTCGCGAATGGAATCGGAGCCGCTTAGGATCATAACGATCCGGTCGAAGCCGAAGGCGATCCCTCCATGGGGTGGGGGGCCATACTTCAGGGCTTCCATCAAGAACCCGAATCTCTTCTTCGTTTCCTCCTCGCCGATACCCAATTTCCTGAAAACTATGGACTGGACTTCCATGATGTGATTCCGAATGCTCCCTCCACCAATCTCGACCCCGTTCAAAACGAGGTCATATGATTTTGCCCTCACGTCCTCCGGATGGTCCTCCAGCATTGGAATGTCCTCATCCCTGGGCGCGGTGAAGGGGTGATGAACCGCCATGTACCGGCCCTCCTCCTCGCTGTATTCCAGAAGGGGAAAATCCCGAACCCAGACGAACCGATACGCATCGGATGGAATTAATCCCAATTTCTCTCCCAGATGGAGCCGGAGATTTGCCAGGGTATGATTGACAACCACTTGACCACCTGCCACGAAGAGCATCAGATCCCCTTTTTCAGCACCCATCCTTCCGGCAATGGCATCTTTTAAGGATTCATCGAAGAATTTAGCGATGGGAGATTGCCATCCCTCCGAGACCATCTTAACCCAACTCAGGCCGTGTGCCCCATGTTCCTGGGCGAAGGCCACTAGTTCGTCAACCTCCCTGCGCGAAAGGGTAGCCCCCCCCTTCAGCGTAATCCCCTTGGCGATGCCTCCCTCTCCTATGGCTTCCCTCACTATCTCGAACGTGGATTTCCCGGCCAAATCGGATATCCCCTTGAGATCCAAGCCAAATCGGATATCCGGCTTGTCCGTTCCATAGCGGTCCAAGGCCTCATCGTAACTGAGAGCGGGGAACGGAATCGGAAGATCTATTTCGAGGATCTCCTTGAAGATGAAGGTCATCATCCCCTCCATAGTCCGCTGGATATCCTCGACGCCCACGAAAGACATCTCGATATCGATCTGCGTGAACTCCGGTTGTCGATCCATGCGGAGGTCCTCGTCCCTGAAACACTTGACGATCTGAAAATATCGATCAAACCCGGAGATCATGAGCAATTGCTTAAAGAGCTGGGGAGACTGCGGGAGGGCATAGAAGCGCCCCGGGTTGACGCGGCTGGGAACGAGGTAGTCCCTTGCGCCCTCAGGTGTGCTCCTGGTCAGGACGGGGGTCTCGATCTCCAGAAACCCCTGGCCGTCCAGATACGTCCTGACGGCCTTCGCCACCTTGTGTCGCAGTATCAAATTCCTCTGGAGACTCGGCCTCCTCAAGTCGAGATACCGATACCTCAAACGGACATTCTCCGATATCTCCTCGTTGTCCTCGATCAAGAAGGGAGGGTTCTCCGAGACACTTAAGATTCTCAGTTCATTTGTCAGTACCTCGATCTCCCCCGTATCGAGATCGGGGTTGAGGCTCTCCGGGGGCCGCATTGCAACATCGCCCTTGACCGCCAAAACGTATTCGTTTCGAACCTTGTGAGCCTTAGCATGGACTTCCGGATTGATCTCTGGATTAAAGACTACCTGGACAATTCCCTCCCTATCCCTCAAATCGATGAAAATGACTCCACCGTGGTCCCTGCGCCGTTGAACCCAACCCATCAGGACGACCTCCCTGCCCACATCTGTCGGCCTGAGGTCTCCGCAATAGTCTGTCCGTTTTAAATCACCCAGAAAATCAACCAATTAAACACCCCCCCGCCGCAATTTGGCCAAGAAATTATACATGAAATGGCTCCGTAGTCAATAACTACGTTCCCGGAGTTTCCGGACTTCGTCAAGAGGAACACCTTTGTGCTTCTGCTCCAATCCCTTTGATCTGTTGCCCGTGGGCTCGTGCCCGTGCTGGTTGTCCGTGTTCGTTAGTCTTGTGTCCGTGATTCGTGCTCGTGTTCGTGAAGCGTTACGAGGTTTCGAAAAAACTCGCTCTTCGCTGCTCAAAAATCTTTTTTCGACCATTCCAATGTCCGCTTCACTGCAAAAATCGCCTGAGCTAATCCTTCGTTCACGAGACTCGACGAAAAAATCTTTGATTCGCGCTCAGAGCTCCTTTTCCATGAAATTTTATAACCGTGCAGCAAACTGAGAAAAATTTGCATATTTTATCGAAAAATTGTTTTTTAGGCTGGCTTCAGCACATTGGGTATCTCGGAATTACCGGTATTTCACGATTAAATCGGATACTACGACAAAAAAGCCCGTCTATTTGGTACGATTCTTGCCAATTGCCCGGTATCGGTTAAATCGTCGATTCATTAAGGAACACATTTTGAGCCGAGCTCGTTGAGAAAGATATGAGGGAAATCACCTTATCACTCATAGTGCTGCTCATAGCCCTCGTATGGGAACCCTGTTTCTTCGTACTCCATGGAAACCCCGGGTATAGCTCAGCTCTCAACGTTGACGGCACTATTCCCCTTCCCTACGTCCCGGGAGAGGTCCTGGTGAGATGGAAGGGAAACGCACCGATTCATCCTATCTCTCGGCTGAAGTTGACCATGGGGATAAAGGAAAAGAAGACATTCCATAGCATTGGGGTTCACCATTTAAGAATCCCCTCCCTCCATGCATATTGAGGAAGCCCTGGCAGAACTCAGGGGGAACCCACTGGTAGAGTATGCTGAGCCAAATTATATCGTCCGTGCCGTCCTCATGCCTAATGATCCTCAATTCGCTCAACTCTGGGGGTTACACAATACGGGCCAGACCGGGGGAACTCCAGACGCAGATATCGACGCCCCAGAGGCCTGGGATATCCATAGGGGCTCATCCGATGTAATTATCGCCGTAATCGATACAGGGGTCGCGTATAACCACCCTGACCTCGACGATGGATTGGATAGTAACATCTGGACCAATGATGTGGAGCTGAATGGAATTCCCGGCATCGACGATGATGGTAACGGCTACGTCGATGACATTTATGGTTGGGATTTTGTGGGGGAGGATAACGATCCTACGGACTTCTATGCCCATGGGATCCATGTAGCGGGAACGGTCGCTGCCATCGGAAGTAATGCCACGGGCATTACCGGAGTGAATTGGTTGGCTAGCATTATGCCTCTGCGAATCTTCGGTGCCTTCGGCTACGGGGATGCAGCAAAAGCCATTGAAGCCATTTTTTACGCCGTCGACAACGGAGCCAGGGTGATCAACGCCAGCTGGGGCGGCGAAGGTTTCTCACAGGCGCTTTACGACGCAATCTCCTATGCAAACGATAGGGAATGTCTCTTTGTAGCTGCGGCGGGCAATTCAAGCAGCGACAATGATACAAATCCATTTTATCCGGCGAGTTACGATCTGCCGAACATTATCTCCGTGGCCGCAACCGACCATAATGATAACCTGGCATGGTTTTCAAATTATGGAGCAACATCGGTTGATGTGACGGCCCCTGGCCTCAACATCCTTAGTTCGATTCCAGTGCTCAACCTTGGACCGGAGAACCAAGTACTTGATGAAGACTTTGAATCGGGACTGGGGAATTGGACTCATTGGGGGACCAACGATTTTTGGGACCTAACGGAGCCAATTTCGGTGAGCCCTACCCATAGCCTTGTCGACACCCCTTTGGGAGATTATCTCAGCAACACGGATTCCTATATTGCTCATACTACCTCCTTCAATTTGGTCGATAAATATGCCCTTCTGGAATACCAAGTCAGATATGACCTGGCGTCAGGCGATTACCTGTACGTGGGGGCGAATATAAATGGTTATGGTTTTCTTCCGCTCTATAGCCTAACTTTTGATGGGAGACTGGGCGGGAGTTCAGGAGATTCGTTTGAACGTCATATCAATAACATATCGCCTTTTGGAGATCTCTCCAATGACATTAATCTGGGATTTCAATTGTCCTCAGATGATTCGAGTGAGGAGGACGGGATTTATATCGATGACGTCATCCTCAAAACTCGAGATTTCGTCATAACAGGTTATGATTACAGTTCTTATATGGGTACCTCCATGGCCGCCCCCCATGTCGCCGGCTTGGCCGGCCGTATCCTGGCATATTACCCCCCCATAACCCTTAATGAACTAAAGGGGCGAATACTCAATGGAGTAGATATCATCCCCAGTTTGAACGGGAAGGTCCTAACCGGTGGAAGAATAAACGCCTATAAATCCCTGGGCATTCCCGTCAGGCCGACGAATCTGACCGCAACATTAGCCTCTTTAACCGAAATCGACCTCAATTGGTCTGATAACTCCGATCCCGCGTTTAACGAAGACGGATTTAGTATTGAGCGAAAAAGGGGAATATCGTGCGTTTCTTGGGGATATTGGCAGCAGCGGGAAGTATAATCCTCAATAATTGCCACAAAGAAACGCGCGGTACGTGCGCATAAGATTTTTGCCGCTCATTAGTGCAAACCATCCTAAGAGGTGACCTCATCTGTCCAGGTATGGTCATCAGACCGGACAATGATGTACCGAGAGCCTTTAATCCTCCTTCGTCCGATCATCCCTTTTGCTCCTTCCCTTCCTTTCCTCCCCTTTCGCTCCACTCCTCCTATGCCTCGCCTCGGCAATGATCTTCCGTATCTCCCGGTGGAATTCCCTCTGGAACAGGACAAATTTCGCCTGCTGCCTCGGTGAAAGGACTCCTTTGAGGTCCTGCCTTTGCTGACTTATTAAATCGGATGCGGCTAAGGCGTTCTCATCCAACTTGTCCATCGCCGCTTCGATCTCCTCATCCGAAGTTGCCACATTTTCCAGAGCCTTTCTCAACTCGTTCATGATGTCATGCCGCTCCCTGAGCAATTCCGTTCGCTTTTCGTCGTATTTGTGGAGTATCGGAAACAGCTTTGCCCCGGTTTCCTCAGTTAAATCCAGCTCCTCGGTCAACTTCCACATTCTTATCAGCTCGATCCGTTTCCGGATCTCTTCCCTCTTCTCAAGGGGTGGAGGTGACTCATCGCCCTTAAAGAGCATACCACCCGGCCCTCCGGGTCCCCCTCCCCGTGGAGGTTGGGAGAAACAGGGAAAACTTACACTCAAGATGAAAGATACAGCTACAACGATGAAAATTAGCGAGAACGGCCCCTTGCCTTTCATATAACGCCCTCCTTCCATACGAGCCCCCCTCAACCCATTGACATGGGGAGAGAGGTAGTGGGTTTGAAGTATCGCGTCTTCAGTATTTCGTACACGAAATCCAACTCCTCGGAGCTGAGCGCCTCCAGTTGGGCGAAAACGTCTTGGCCATCGATGAATCCATTCCCCTTCAAATCCTCCCCCATCGAACTTCCCATTCGATCAACCCATCCCAACAAGCCCTGGGATACGTCATCCAACTGATATAATGAGAGACTCTCAAATGGCCCAGCAGTGAAAAAAGAAACAACCGTTCCGATCCCTCCGTAATAACCCTCCAGGGTTTCCTCCCCTCTATCCCTCGATCCCGTCCAAAACCACCCCATCTTGAAAAAGAGCAACCCGGCGACGATCAGGAAGATGGTGGCAATGGATACTGCTGCACCAACCGGTTTCGAAAAGGAGAACCACTTCCTGCTCGCGTAAACCGCCTCCCGTATCCTCACCAGGATTGTGATTCCCATGGGTCTTTTCCCCTCATAAAAGGCTTCTCTCACCCTTTTGGGGAAATCCCTCCAGAAGGCCTCTCCCGGGTCGGGAAGAGGTTGGGATTTCAGCCCCCCTATGACCTTCTCAATGAGCCTCAGCTCCTCCCTGCACCCAGGGCATGTCCTCAGGTGAGCTCTGATCTCCTCGGACTCCGTTGGACCGATTTGTTCTTCATGGAATTCAATCAATTGTTGCTGAACTTCTCGACAATCCATAATTCCCCCCTTAATCTCGGAGGATATCCCTCAATTTTTTGACTCCAAAGTGAAAATTCGCCTTCGCCGTTCCCTCCGAGCATCCCGTGATTTCGGCGATCTCCCTATAGTTTAAACCGTGGTATACTTTGAGAACGACCGTATACCGCTGCTTTTCCGGAAGCTCGTTCAAGGCCAGGCATAACCCCCTCCTCTCCTCCTCCGATATCATATGGTCCAGTGGATTTGTCCCATCGACGAAGACCATCCCCTCGATATTCAATTCTCTCCGCCTCGGATCATCCCTAAAATGATTTTTACATACGTTAATGGCAATTCGGTAAAGCCATGTTTTGAAATTTGATCGGCGATTGAAACCCCGGATATTCCGAAATGCATTGATAAAGGTTTTTTGTGATAAGTCGGCAGCGTCCGTTTCATCCCAAACCATTCGCAGGATGAAGAAGAATACCGCTTTCTGATATCTCGACACAATCTCCTCAAGGGCACCGTGATCCCCATCTGTGAAGCGATCCAGAAGGTCGAAGTCCGATATCATACCTATGCCTTTAGACACCGAAAGAGGAGACTTGGTTTAAAAATCATCGTTTCAGTCAAGCGATTTGTTTCCGAACCATGATGGCTTCGTAAAAAGTCCAACTTCCGTTCGACATGCTCACGGCCCTGAGCAAAGCCGAAGGGCTGCGTTGCGCTGCATCCTTCGTCACTGCAGCGTACTGTAAGTACGCCTCATTCCTCAGGATTTGCGCG
>JGI24422J19971_10000296_pt1 | contig 26902 bp, 25 predicted proteins | sample DeeMarSWOR152_54_FD_19971 | JGI IMG/M metagenome (IMG submission 19971) | reverse complement strand
ATGTCAACGTCGTCTTCCCATGATCCACATGCCCAATCGTCCCAACATTCACATGTGGCTTCGTCCTCTCAAACTTCGGCTTCGACATCTCTCCCCCTCCTGCCTTTAAGAAGTAATTATGGAGCCCACGATCGGGGTTGAACCGATGACCTCTTCCTTACCAAGGAAGTGCTCTACCACTGAGCTACGTGGGCTTTAGAGGCTTAAGATCAAAAATAAAAAAGCAGACGATTACCCAAGCCTACCCTTACAGGTGGTCGATTAACAGCAATAGATTGAAACAAGTCCGGATTTTCGCCCGTCATGCAGGCTACAAAGGCTTGAATATGGTCTAGTCCCGCTAATATTAGACCTAAAAGTGGGATTGGCTCTCCTGGAGCGGGAAACGGGATTCGAACCCGCGACCCTCAGCTTGGAAGGCTGATGCTCTGCCAACTGAGCTATTCCCGCCAAACGTTATCCCATGGTGGAGAGGGGAGGATTCGAACCTCCGAAGGCTACGCCAACAGATTTACAGTCTGCCCCCTTTGGCCGCTCGGGAACCTCTCCTAAATTAACGCAATTTATAATAATAAAATTTTTTTTGAACAAAATCAACCGTCATTCTTGAAAAAAAAAGGAGGATTTGAGGCGAAAATGAAAGAAAGCTGGTTTTTTCCGAAATTATCTCAATAATGCTTCATTTTAATCTAATTATCTTTTATTTATATCATATCATTACGTATCTTGTCAAGATTCCGTTTCTTATCTATGTCTAAATTCGCCGACGATAGGCCGTTGACTTCAACCCCTTTCTTTGCCCTCTCACCTTAATTAGCGGAGTTTCATGATTTTTGCTGGCGGGATTTCCCTAACCTTTTGATTTCATAACGGATTCTATTTTTCTCAAGAGAAGGCCATTGTCCTTTCGCTTCAGTGCTCGTGATGTGTGACCCGAGACCTACGGAAAAGTCGCTCCTCGCCACTCAAACATATTTTTTCGACGATTTCAGCATCTACGCCGCCTTCAACCCAGAACTAGGTCTGCAACCCCTCGTGGCCTGGAAGTGGTTGTCGAAAAAATTTACATTCGTGCTCAGAGCTCCTTTTCCGAATCCCCAGGCATCTACATTCCGCTCATGAACGCCGGTGTTCTCCCTAGACTCCGGAAACTCCGGCCTCATTATCCTTGAATTGGATACTAAAATATGTTAGTTATTTTTAAGGTTTACGTCGTATCCATTAAAGGCTAATCGATACTTTTGATTCCCTCAACCTTATATTCGCCGCCACGCATCAATACGCTGGTGAATTCCGATATCAGTTCCGTCAAACAATGAACGAATTCGGCTAAGATGATCCAATTTTACCATGTAAGCAAAATCTATCCCAACAACGTCCATGCGTTAACCGCCATTAATCTCCACGTGAATAAAGGTGAATTCGTCTTCTTAACTGGACCCAGCGGAGCCGGCAAGACAACCCTCCTCAAGTTGATATACTGCGAAGAAAGTCCTACTCAAGGGGAGATATTGGTCAATGGTATTAATATATCGAGGATCAAGCGCTCCAAAATTCCCTATCTCCGAAGAAACCTGGGGATTGTATTCCAAGATTTCAAGCTTCTGAAGGATTTAACGGTGTTTCAAAATGTTGCCTTCGCCCTGGAAGTTACGGGAGTTAGGGGGAGAGAACTGAAGCGCAGGACCTGGAACACCTTACGAATGGTTGGATTGGTGGATAAGATGGATGAAGTGCCGATAAAGCTCTCCGGGGGAGAGCAACAGCGCGTCGCCATCGCCCGTGCCCTCGTTAACAATCCTCCCATTCTGTTGGCTGATGAGCCGACGGGAAACCTTGATCCCGATGTCACCCTCGACATCATTAACCTCATGAATAATTTCAATGCATGGGGTATGACCGTCGTCATTGCCACCCACAACACCGACTTGGTCAAGAAATACAGCAAGAGGGTCATGCGGCTGAACAAGGGCAGAACCATGGATGAAATACATTCAGAGGGGTCAACGTTAAAACCCGAGGCCAAAGCCTCGTTCTTGTGAGGGCCAATGTATTTTTTCAAAAGAGCTTATCGAGACATAAGAAGAAATATTTTGGTGAACGGAGTGTCCACCAGCATTATCGTCTTCTCCCTCCTCATTTTTTCGATATTCCTGTTGGTCCTGTTGAACATGAATAAGCTCCTGGCTCACTGGGAAGGTAAAATCCAAGTAATTTGCTATGTAAAGGACGGCCTATCACCCCATGAGGTGAAGCATCTGGAAAAAAATGTGCTTGACATGAAGGGGGTGAAGTCCATCAAATACGTTTCCAAATCCGACGCCGTGCTGCTGTTTCAACGGCTCTTCGCTGAGCAAGAGGGGGTCCTCGAGGGGCTGGATTTGAGTATCTTACCAGCCTCCTTTGAAATTCAACTTGAGCAAGAATTCCATCGCGGCCAAGGGTTGAGTCAATTTGTGAAAAGACTGAGCCAGCTTACGGGAATCACGGACGTGCAATACGGTCGAGAATGGATCACCAGGCTTTCCACCATCGTACATCTCTTGAGATGGGGGCAATGGATTTTGGGGGGAATTCTATTCCTCGCCATATCTTTTATCGTATCCAATACCATCAGGCTTACTATCTACTCCCGGAGGGAAGAAATCGAAATCATGAGATTGGTGGGTTCGACCAATGGACATATCAAGGTCCCCTTTTTGATCGAGGGGTTTTTTCAGGGAGTTTCGGGAGCCATCCTGGCGCTGGGATTGCTGTTTCTCCTCTATCAATCGTTCCTCCTGAGGTCGGGACCGCTCGTTAAGGCCTATTTCGGGCCCATCGTGCTCTCCTTTTTGCCGTGGGACACCATTGGAGGGGTCATCTCGGCAGGAATTTCCCTCGGAGTTTTTGGGAGCTCGCTGGCGCTGGCGAGGTTTTTGAAGGCATAAATGATTCGTATGAGAAAAACATCCTTCATCATTATCCTCCTTTTTCCCTTCGTTTTTACGGGAGCCAATCTCGCGAGTGACGATGTTGCCATTAATGCGGAGCAATTTAAGGAACAAGAGAAGCAGCTCCAAGAGATCCAACGAGAACTCGAGCACAAAAAAGCGGGCGAAAAAACAGTATTGAGAAAGGAAGAATCCATCCTCGGGGCGCTGGGCCGCATGGAGAGGGATCTCATCCGAGGGGAGGAGGAGTTGGCCAGTTTGGATTCAAAACATCATCGAATTCAGAAAAAGATCGATGCGGTACAGAAAAAGCTGAACCGAATTCAGCGCGAAATAGATCAAAATCAAACCCGCCTCCACTCCCGAATCGTTGCAATGTATAAGACGGGGAGAACTGGTTATCTTCCTTATCTCCTCTCCTCCGATTCGGATAACGATTTTATGCGAATGACGAAATTCCTGAAGATCGTGATTGATCACGATGCGAATCTATTGAGTGATTATCGAACCCAATGGCGTGAAAAGAGGCGATACCAGGAGAAACTGGAGAAGGATATCAGAAAGCTCAAACGGGTCATTGTGGACCAGGAACGAAAAAAAGCGGAAATCCTCAACGCAAAAGAGGAAAAACGGGCTTTTCTCCATGTGGTGAGGAGGCAAAAGGCGGAGCATCGAAAATGGATTATGGAATTGGAGGCCCGGGCAACAGAGCTCCAACTCTTGATTGAAGAGCTGGGAACGAAGATGAGGGAGAGGGAGGTCTCCGGGTTGAATTTCAGGTATCACAAGGGTAGACTTTCGCTGCCCGTGCCTGGAAACATTATCCCGGAGAAGCGTGGTCGTGCAATCATAATAGAGGCGCCAGAAGATTCCCCCATACGGGCTGTCTTTTCGGGAAAGGTAGTCTATTCGGGTTGGTTTGACGGATACGGCAACATTATCATCCTCGACCACGGAGATAAGTACTACTCCGTCTCCGGCTACGCGTCCAAAGTATTACGGAAGGTAAATGAACGGGTCACGGAAGGAGAGATCATCGCCCTCGTAGGCGATACATGCTCCATAAGGGGTCCCTGCCTCTACTTTGAAATCAGGCATAAGGGGAAGCCGGAAGACCCGCTCGAATGGCTTTTCATGCCAATAGGCTCAAATGGTCGTTCCGGGGCAAAGAAGGGTTCGGCCGGCCCAGGGGAAGGGGGAAAGAGCTAGGGGGAAAACAGCACCATTTCCTCCACCCGCTAGAACAAGGAGGAAGACATGTCGAAGAGAATCAATCGTTATAAGCCAACACTATTACTCCTTATCGTGCTCATCTCGTGCTTGGGGATCCTCATCGGGATGGAGAGAAGCCGGGAGGTCTCGGCGGTTACCGACGACATTTACGAAGACCTCCGGGTTTTCACCGATGTGCTCAACCATTTACAGAAGGATTACGTGGAGGAGACCGAAGATCGGGACCTGATTTACGGGGCCATTAAAGGGATGTTGGATACCCTAGACCCCCATTCATCCTTCATGAAGCCTGAGGTGTACAGGGAAATGCAGATGGAAACCAAGGGAAAATTCGAGGGGCTGGGCCTCGTCATTGAAAAGAAGAAAGGACTCTTAATGGTCGTCTCCCCTATAGAGGATACACCGGCCTTTGAGGCGGGGATCCAATCGGGAGACCATATCAATAAGATCGATGGCCATCCCACCGAGAACATGACGTTGCAAGAAGCCGCCATGAAGATGCGTGGGACCAAGGGAACCAAGGTCACCATAACCATCACGAGGGAAGGATTTGCCAAGCCCAAGGACATCACCATCGTTCGGGATATCATCCCCTTAAAAAGCGTCAAATACGAGGTATTGGAAAAGGGGATCGGTTATGTCCGCATCTCCCAGTTCAATGAACAAACAGCCTCGGATTTCGAAAAAGCCCTCGAAAAACTAGACGCCCTCAATGAGGGCCCCCTTAAGGGATTGATCATCGACCTTCGCAACAACCCCGGGGGACTTTTAGACCAAGCGGTAAAGGTGGCCGATACATTTATCAGCTCAGGCGTTATTGTCTCTATAGAGGGGCGAAACAAGGAACAGAAGATGAAGTTCACGGCTCATAGAGAGGGAACCCTTGAAAACTATGCGCTGATCGTCTTGGTCAACAGCGGCAGCGCCAGTGGATCGGAGATCCTGGCAGGTGCATTACAAGATCATGTAAGGGCATTGATCTTGGGGACTCAAACATTTGGCAAGGGGTCTGTCCAAACCATTTTCCCATTGAGAGATGGGTCGGGGCTGAAATTAACCACGGCCAAGTACTATACCCCCAAGGGAAAATCTATCCAAGCAATGGGTATCACCCCAAACATCATCGTCCCCTATTCGCGGGTTTCCAACGGTGGAGAATCGGAAGAGCCGCCCCCGCGTCTTTTGGAAAGGGATTTGGAGCGCCACCTAAAGGGAATAGAAGAGGAACAAAGGGTAAAGAAGCCAAAGGAGGAGAAGGCCCTCGATTCCCAGCTGGAACGCGCCGTCCAAATCCTCAGAAGTTGGGAGATCTTCCAGGGGCTTTCCCTCAAGAAATGAGGCGATCCTCCCATGGTGCAACGACCGACGAGGCGAACCAAAGCTAAAAAAGCTTCCGTCAGGAAAAAACCCTCGATAAGGAGGCGGAGGAAGAAGCCATCTTCACGGTTTTGGCCTTTTCTGGGCCTCATCGGATTATTCCTGGCATTGGGCCTCATCTTCCTCTATCTCTATCGACCTTCAGGCCGATTTCAATATCAACTCAGTCAAAGAATAGACCTCCTTGATAACGCCATTCATAGTTGCCTCTTCGAGCTCGGCTTTTCAAAACGGGATATTCTCTCACGAGAATCCGTACTGAGAACGAGCGGAACCCTTTCGTGGAAAACCTCTTCCATAGAACTTCAACTCCCTAAACGGACCCCATTCTCGCAGATCAAGAACCACATGAGGCGCGATTTGAGCCATGTGGATAGGGATGTTTCCCTCCGATTCACCGAGGATCCTTCTCAACCGAGTAAAATCGAGGTCCTGGTCGGCGATCTCTTGACCCATAACCTCATTTTCCGCCTCCCCGAGATCAGGGTACCCGAGAAGAAGGTCGGGCCGCGGATTGCCATCATCATCGATGATATGGGCCCCAGCAGACGGAGGGCGAGGCAGCTGATAAACTTGGAGGCGCCTCTCACCCTCTCCTTTTTCCCCTCTTCCAGCAATTCAGGAAAATTGGCCCAGGAGGCCCTCGAAAAGGGAAAGGAGGTTATCCTCCACATGCCCATGGAGCCCAAGGGATTTCCGGGAATAAACCCTGGGAAGGGGGCCCTCTTGATGAGCATGACCGATGAGGAACTCCATCGGCAGATTCGTGAAAATCTCGACACAATCCCCTCTATAAAGGGGGTTAACAACCATATGGGTTCACGCTTCATGGAGAATGAACACAGAGTAAACATCTTGATGCAAGAACTGAAGGCGCGGGAACTCTTCTTTCTGGATAGCCGGACGACCGCCGACACGGTGGGATATCGGACTGCAAAGGAACTGGGCATCAAAACCGGGCAAAGAGATGTTTTCTTGGATAACAACCGTTCTGATGAAGCGGAAATCAGGAAGAATATCTCGGAATTGGCAGAGATAGCCAAAAATGAGGGTAAGGCCATCGGCATTGGTCACCCTCACCCTGCCACAATCAGATCCCTCCGGGATATGATTCCAAGGTTGAAGGAAACGGGAATCGAAATCGTCCCCCTTTCAGAGCTCATGAAATAGAACCCGCGACCAATCAGGATTAATTCAACCTATGCAATTATTTCAGTTCTATGAAAAAAATGTCATCCCTCTGATCGAATCCTTTCCTGCCTTCCTTACTGATATTTCACTCTCAACGATGCGATAGGGATTATTTTACTCCTCGAAATTACGGCCAAATCCGGAAATTCACCGGTATTCAATCGTCGGGGTGCCTCCAGTTGGCATTCTCCTTGCTAGTTATTCCGAGAAAAGAGGAGCAAACGATGAACTTCTTTCATCACATCCGCTCTCTATTCGATCCAACAAACAAGGGAAAAGCCCTTGAATTCTGTTTTATCACCCTTCTCGTCGTTATCGTGATCTACTTAATCGGATCCGGTATCTAGCCCTTCTCTCTCCATCCTAATCTTGCGAAAATTTGGGCAAAATAAATCACCCCGGCCTTTTCGAGGCTGGGGTGATTCGTTGAAAAACTCCTCTGGGGCAACGCTACATTAACGTCTCAATGGAGCGTTGTGCCAAGGCGAGGACGCTCCTCGGAAAAATCCCCATATACAAAACGCCCCACGTAGAGATAATCACGGCGATAACCGAAGCTGGCGAGAATGACAGGCCGGAGATGTCCCTTTCGGCCTCCCTGAAGTACATGAGCACGGTTACCCGTAAATAGTAGTATACTGAAATGGCGCTATTGAGGACGCCAATAACGGCGAGCCAGTAATATTGGGCCTTTACCGCGGCGCTGAATATATAGAATTTGCCCATGAATCCCCCCAGAGGCGGAATTCCAGCCATGGACAGGAGGAATATCGTCATGGAGGCGGCAAGCAGTGGGTACTTAAACCCGATCCCCGCATAATCCGATATCAATACGTTCTCCTCCCCCCTTTTTCCCAGGAGTATCACCACGGTAAAGGCTCCGATATTCATAAAGGCATAGATTAAAAGGTAGAAGAGAATACTCGCAGTACCCAACTCATTTCCCGCCACAAAGCCCACCAAGATGTATCCGGCGTGCGCTATGCTGGAATAGGCCAACATCCTCTTTATGTTGGTCTGGGCGATGGCCACCACGTTTCCCACCGTCATCGTCGCCACGGCTAAAAGCCACATGATAGTTATCCAATCGGGCTGAAAGGACCCCAACGCCGAGAAAAACACCCGGACGAAGCCGGCAAATCCAGCGGCTTTTACCCCCGTCGCCATAAATGCCGTTATCGACGTCGGTGCACCTTCATATACGTCGGGCGTCCACATATGGAATGGCACCGTCGCCACCTTAAATCCGAAGCCGATGGTCAACAGGGCAATACCGATGATGATCATGGGCGACCGGAGAAGCTCCGGTTTTGCTCTAATATAAGCCGCAATCTCCTTGAGGGTGATGGACCCCGTGGATCCATAAATCAGGGCCATGCCGTAAAGCAGGAACCCAGTTGCAAAAGCGCCGAGCAGGAAATATTTCAAGGCAGACTCGACGGACTTCCTATCCCCCGTTATCATGCCCGCCAGCACATAGATGGAAATGGACATCGTCTCCAGGCCGAGAAATATGGTGATCAAACTCGTCCCAGCGGCCATCAACATCATCCCCACAGTGGAAAACATAATCAAGGCATAATATTCACCGAAGTCGATATCCACCCTTTTCGCATAACCAATGGAGATGAGCACCGTTAAAAGGGCAATGATGAGGAAAACGACCTTGAAGAACACCCCGAATCCATCGGCGGCAATCATGTTGTTGAAGGCGTATTGAGACGTGCCCATAAGTGGGATGGTATAAAAGAAGGCGACAACAATTCCCGCCAGGCTGACGTACCCCAGGTGATCACTCCTCCCTGCCCGAGGATAAAAGACCCCGAGAAGAAGCACTCCCAGGGCAAAGGCGCTCAAGATCAGTTCCGGAGCGATAATGCCGAAATTAATCTGAGGAACTGCTATCTCCATCAAAGAAATCCTCCCATCAGTTGCTCCCGGAAGAAGGGGATATCCTCTCTCGCGCGCTCTTTTCGGCGAGGATGGACGCTAAGTGGGGCGTTGGCGCTTCTCCCTTCATCTCGTATTTTGCCTTAAAGCCCTTCAAGAACTGACCCACCGAGACATCCATCTTGGCGAAGAAGAGCTTCGGATAGATCCCCATCACGAAAATCAACAACACCATGGGAACCATGGTGGCTATCTCCCGCTTGTTGAGGTCCTTCAATTTCATGTTCTCGGGATTCCTTATCTCGCCGAACATAACCCGTTGGAACATCCAGAGCATATAAGCGGCCCCAAGGATGACCCCTGTCGCCGCAGCTACTCCATAGACTGTGTTGGAGCGAAAAGCGCCCAAGAGGATGAGGAACTCCCCAACAAAGCCATTGGTTCCGGGGAGCCCGATTGAGGATAACGTTACGATCATGAAGATGGCCGCGAAAACGGGCATGACCTTGGATAATCCTCCGAAATCGGCGATCATCCGAGTATGTCTCCGTTCATAAATCATACCGACGAGCAAGAAGAGGGATCCCGTGCTGACGCCGTGATTGAGCATCTGATAGACACTACCCTCGACGCCCTGCATGTTCAATGCGAACATCCCCAGCATGACGTAACCGAGGTGACTAACACTGGAGAAAGCGACCAACCTCTTGAGGTCCGCCTGCATCATGGAGACCAGGGCCCCATAAATAATCCCAATGATCGCCAATACACAGATCAACGGCAGGAAGTCCATTGCCGCGTTGGGAAACAGGGGCATGGCAAAGCGGATAAACCCGTACGTCCCCATTTTCAGTAAGACCCCGGCCAGGATAACGCTTCCGGCCGTGGGGGCTTCCGTATGGGCATCGGGCAACCATGTGTGAAAGGGGAACATGGGGACCTTGATGGCGAAGGCCACGGCGAAGGCACCGAACAGCCAGTACTGTGTTCTAACCGGGATGGCCGTCTTATAGAGCTCCAGGGCGTCGAAGGTCGGTGTTCCCGTCGCTTTGAAGTTGATGAAGTAGAGGGCAAGTATGGCCACCAGCATCAAAACGCTTCCAGCCATGGTATAGATGAAGAACTTGATGGCGGCGTAGATCCTCCTCTTGGGATCGCCCCACACCCCAATAAGGAAGTACATGGGTATGAGCATTACCTCCCAAAAGACGTAAAAGAGGACCAGATCCAGCGCAACAAGGGCCCCTACCATCCCCGTCTCGAGGAAGAGGAAGGAGATCATGTACTCCTTTACCCGCACGGTGATGGCGCTCCAGGAGCTGAGGATGCACAGTACCGTTAAGAAGGTCGTCAAGAGGACGAGCAAGAGGCTTATCCCATCAATTCCCAGGTGGTAGGTTATCCCATACTCGGGAACCCATGGCACCCTCTCGACGAATTGCATCCCAACCGTTTTCGGGTCGAAGGAAAAGAACAGGGGGAGGGAGATAATAAACTCCACGAGCGAGAAGACAAATGCCACGGCCCGAATTGCCGAGTGATTCTCCTTGTCGATGAACAGCAGGACTATGGCACCGACGATGGGCAAAAAGACGATGATCGAGAGAAGGTGACCCATGAACAGCACTCCTTCATCTTAATGGAAGATCGCCCTGAATACGTAATAGGCGACGACGATAACGCCCCCGATGACCATGGAAAAGGCATAACTCTGAACGAAACCCGTCTGGATCTTCCGTAAAACCCCGCTCCATCCTACGACGAGACGACCCACGCCGTTCACCGCTCCGTCGACGACCAAATCATCGAAGCCCTTCCATAGACCCATCCCCAGCGACTTGAGGGAATCGACGAAGCAGAATTCGTAGATCTCGTCCATGAAATACTTGTTAATCAATACCCTGTAAAGGGTCTTCCTCTTCTCGGCCAAAATGCCCGGAAGCTCTGGCCTCTTGATATAGAATACATAGGCAATGAAGATGCCGATCGCCGCAATGGCGACGGAGATGGCCATCAGCATCAACTCCGTCGATGCAGGGCTGACCCCGTGGGCTGTGGCATGTGCGCCGCCCTCTTCAGCCGCGTGAGCCAGGCTCCCCAGTGAGAGGGAGGCATGGCCCGAAGGCCCCCCTCCATGGCCGCCAACCACGGGTTCCAGGAATTCGCCGATCTTGTTGAATCCCCTGAAGAATACGTGGGGTATCCCCACGTAACCCCCTATTATGGAGAGGGCGGCCAAAACTCCCATGGGAATCGTCATCACCTTGGGCGACTCATGGATGTGTTTCCTCACCTCCTCGGAAGCACGAGACTCGCCGAAGAACGTCATAAAGAGGAGCCGGAACATATAGAAAGCCGTCATCCCCGCAGCGATGGCCCCGACCAACCAAAGCAGGAAATGTCCGTGGGGGCTGCTATAGGCCTGCCATAAGATCTCATCCTTGCTGAAGAACCCGGAGAAGCCGGGTAGCCCCGCAATAGCGAGGGTAGCGGGAACAAAGACCCAGAAGGTAACGGGGATTCTCCTCCTCAGTCCCCCCATTTTCCGCATATCCAACTCCCCGCTCATGGCGTGCATGACGCTTCCCGCTCCCAAAAAGAGGAGGCCTTTGAAGAAGGCATGGGTCATCAAATGAAACATCCCAGCCCCATAAGCCCCAACACCAACCCCGAGGAACATATACCCCAGCTGGCTGATGGTCGAATAGGCCAGGACCCGTTTGATATCGTTCTGGGTCAATCCAATAGATGCAGCATAGATGGCAGTGGCTACCCCGATGACCGCGACAATGGCCAGGGCAATAGGTGCCATGCTGTAGAGCACATTACAGCGAGCAATCATGTAGACGCCCGCGGTAACCATGGTAGCTGCGTGAATAAGGGAGCTCACAGGGGTAGGACCCTCCATGGCATCGGGCAGCCAAACGTAGAGGGGGAGTTGCGCCGATTTCCCCGTTGCCCCGATGAAGAGCAAAATGGCGATGATCGTCGCCATGGTCGTGTCCAGCGAAGGCGCTTTGCTGAAGACCTCGGTGAAATCCAGTGTCCCGAGCTTCGTGAAAATGAGGAAGATCCCCAGGAGAAACCCGAAGTCCCCCACACGGTTCACGACAAAGGCCTTTTTCCCCGCATTGGAGGCAGAATCCTTCTCGAACCAGAAGCCGATCAGCAGATAGGAACAGAGTCCAACCCCCTCCCAGCCAACGAACATGAGCAGGAAATTATTGGCCAAAACCAGGTTGAGCATCATGAACACGAAGAGGTTGAGGTAGGTGAAATACCGAGGATAGCCGGGGTCATCGTGCATATAGCCAACGGAGTAGATATGGATGAAAAAACTGACTCCCGAAACCACAAGGGCCATCAAGACGGAGAGGGGATCCACCTGATATCCGATAACCGTCCGAAAGCTCCCCGATACGATCCAATCGAAGATCTCAACCTCATGATGCCGACTCGCTGGGGGAAGCCTCAGGAGGTCAAAGAGGAGCAAGAGGGAAACGAGGAAAGCCAAACCAATGGCCGAACAGCCAATCCAGCCAACCAGCCGTCTATCTATCCTCCGGCCCATCAGGCCGTTGATGATAAACCCAATGGCTGGAAAAAGGGGAACTAACCAAACGTAGTCAAGCATCGTCAACTCCTTGGGAAAGGTACCATCACCACTTCATCAGATTGATCTCATCCACGTTGATGGTCTCCCTCGTCCTGTAAAGCTGAACGAAGATCGCAAGGCCCACCGCGGCCTCCGCCGCAGCAACGGCCATGATGAAAAAGACGAACATGATGCCGTGGGGGGAATTGAGGAATCGCGATAGCGTGATGAAGCTCAAATTGACCGCGTTCAACATCAACTCGATGCACATGAAGACGACAATGGCATTACGCCTCGTCAAAGCCCCAATAACCCCGATGGTAAAGAGAATTGCACCCAGAACGAGGTAACACGATGGTGGAACCGCGGGGATGGTCATGGCTTACTCCTTTCTCGGTTCCCTTCTCTTGCTCAGGATAACGGCCCCNACGATGCCCGCAACCAGCAATATGGAAGCCACCTCGAAGGGAAGGAGGTAGTCTGTAAACAGCACCTCTCCCACCGCCCTCACGTTTCCCACGGCGCTCACTTTCTCCGGGGTGAAGGAGCCGCTGCTTCCCTTAAGTACCCGTGTGATGACGGCGTAGAAGATACCCAGCATCAATAAGACGGCCAAAAATCCCCCTATGGCTTTGGAATAGACGAACTTCAGTTTGGACCGCAATTCAACCTCAAGGTCCAATAACATCACGACGAAGAGGATGAGCATCATTATCGCCCCGGCGTAAACGATGACTTGGACGATGGCGATGAACGTACTGTGCAACAACACATAGAGGCCAGCGGTAGCCAAAAAGGTCAAGACCATCCACAGGGCGCAGTGAACCGGGTTCTTGTTCGAAACAACCATGATGGCAGCAAATATGCAGGTGAGCGAGATGCCCAGGAAGACCAACCACTGAAAAAGAGTCACGATATTCTCTGCCATCGCCCGACCCCTTCCATGGATCCCTACCTGTTCAGGGATTCCTCCTCTAGCAAGCGTTCCGTCGTTAAGATGAACTCATCCCGGCCGTATCCGATTAATTCATAGTTTTTCCCCATCTTGATGGCATTTACCGGGCACGCCTCCTCGCAATACCCGCAGAAGATACATCGGATGGCGTTCAGCTCATAGACGATGGGGTAACGTCTTCCGTTTTCGTCCTCCGCCGTCTCCACATAGATACACTGCGATGGGCAAACGGCCATACAGAGGCCGCACCCCACACACGTGGTCTCTCCCTTTTGATCCCCCACGAAGTATTGAATGCCCCGCCACCGTGGGGCGGGATCCACCTTCTCCTCCGGATATTGAACGGTAACGGGTTTCGAGAAGAACCTCGATAGTGTGAGCTTCAAACCTTTGATCAGGGGGATGATCATGGTAACTCCTCATTCTAGCGAATCGAAATAACGATGGCCGTAACTACGAGGTTGATCAGGGCCAGCGGAAACAGGAATTTCCACCCGAAATACATGATTTGATCATACCTGAGCCGGGGAAAGGTTCCCCTCTCCCAGATGCAGAAGAAGATGAGCCCGACCACCTTGATGAAAAACCAAATCACTCCTGGAATAAAGGAGAGGGCTGGATGAGGGGGTTGCCACCCACCGAGGAACAGTGTGGCCGCCACCGCGCATACAACCACGAGATGGGCATATTCCCCCATGAAGAACAGGGCGAATTTCATGCTGCTGTATTCGATGTTAAACCCGCAGGCCAGCTCGGATTCCGCCTCCGGCATATCGAAGGGAGTCCGGCTCAACTCTGCCAAACCACAGACCATATAGAGGACGAAGGCGACGGGCTGGAGCCATACATACCAATGCCAAAATCCCCCACCCTGACCAAGCACGATGTCGGTTAGCCGAGGGGTCTGGGAAATGAGCAAAACGCCCATAATGGAAAGGCCCAACGCCACCTCATAGCTGATCATCATCGCCGCCGCCCGGAGGGCTCCCGCGAGGCCATACTTGTTGCCCGATGACCATCCTCCCAGGACGACCCCGTACTCCCCGAGAGATGCTAAGCCGAATATGTACAGGATGCCTATGTCCACGTCGGCTATCACCAGCTTTATCTCCCTTCCGAAGAGCACTATCTTGTTCCCGAAGGGGATGACGGCGAACAGGCTGATGGCCGAAGCGATGACGATCATTGGAGCGATCACGAAGCAGACCTTATCCGCTCGCCCCGGAATAAGGTCTTCCTTGAAGAAGGCCTTGATCCCATCGGCAAAGGGTTGAAGGAGGCCGAAGGGACCTGCCCTATTGGGCCCGTACCGGACTTGAACATGACCCAAGATCTTCCTCTCCGCCAATGTCAGGTAGGCGACGGTCATCATCAGGCACGCGAAAACGACGATGGCCTTAATCACCACTTCGACCAAGAAATACACCAGCTCCATATCCAACCCTTCCTAAATTTTCTCAACCCTGGCCGAGCATACCTTATACTCGGGGATTTTGGCAATCGGGTCGAAATCCGCATAGATCAAACCGTTGAGGGGAATATCCCGAAACGCCGGAGCCACATAGACCATCCCCTTGGCCATCCCCCCATCCAATTTGGCCTTCGTTTCAACCTCTCCCCTGGGAGATATCACCTTTACCATATCCCCATCCGATATGGTAAGGGCCTTGGCGTCCTCGGGATTCATTCTAACGAAGGTCTCCTCGTAGACCTTCGAGAGACCAATTGCCCTCTTGGTAATCGTGCCGATATGGTAGTGGTACAAGTGACTCCCCGTCACCAGCGCAAATGGATATCCCTCGTCTGGCTTCTCCACGGGCTCCTTGTATTCAACAGCCGTGAGCCTCCCCTTTCCGCGGGTAAAGCCATCCCCGTGAAGAATCCTCGTTCCCGGATGATCCGCGGTGGGACAGGGCCATTGAATCCCCCCTCCTTCCAATCGACCGTAGTTCACGCCTCCGTAAATGGGGGTTACTCGGCTCACCTCTTCCATCACCTCGGAGGGGCCTGCATATTCCATCGGATAGCCCATCTTGGAGGCGAGCTGGCAGATAATCGCCCAATCCGGCCTCGCATCGCCCCGCGGCTGAAGGGCCTTCCTTACCCTCTGAATTCGCCTCTCCATGTTGGTGAACGTCCCCTCTTTCTCGGCGAAGGTCAGCCCGGGCAGCACCACGTGGGCCCCTTTAGCTGTCTCCGAGAGGAAGACATCCTGAACAACCAGGAACTCCAGGGAGTTGATGGCCTCCCCCAACCTCTTGGGATTCGGCAGCGAAATGAGGGGGTTTTCCCCGACGATAATGAGGGCCTTGATCCGCCCTTGGAGGATCCCCTCCACCATTTCGATGAGCGTCAAGCCCTCATCCTCGGGAAGCTCGATACCCCACTCCTCCTCGAACTTTCCCCGAGGGATCTCCTCCGAAATCGGCTGATACCCTGGGAGAAACTCCGGCAGCGCCCCCATATCACAGGCCCCTTGGGCGTTGCTCTGGACGACGAGGGGATACAGACCACCCCCCTCTATGCCCACGTTTCCGGAGATCATGGCCAGGTTGGCCAGCCCCCGCACATGATCCGTGCCGTTGATATGTTGTGTGATGCCCGAGCCATAGGCGATGGAAGCCCCCTTCGCCTCGGCGTAAAGACGGGCGGCCTTTACCAGATCCTCCTGAGGAATCCCCGAGAGCTTCTCCACGTAGTCGGGGGTAAATGCCTTGACCGCCTTTCTCACTTCATCCAGCCCCTCGGTATGGCGCCGCACATAACCGGAGTCCAAGAGCTTCTCCGAGAGGATGAGCCGGATGAAGCCGCTGATCCACGCGAGATCCGTGCCGGGCCTTGGTCGAAGCCAAATATCCGCGTATTTCTCCAGGGCCGTCTTCCGCGGGTCAACTAAAATGACCTTCGAGCCCCTTTCTCGAATGGCCCTCCGGATCTTGTTTGCGAAGATGAGGTTGTCCACATCGGGATCAGCCCCGGCCACGAGGATCACCTCTGAACCGAGAATATCGTCCATCTCGTTGGTCATGGCACCATATCCCGTGACATCCAACAAGCCAACCACGGTGGGGTAATGGGTTAACCGCGATCCACTGTCCACGTTATTGTTCCCAATGACCGCCCGCATGAATTTCTGCATCAGGTAGCATTCCTCGTTGGTGTGGCGCGCCGAGATAATGCCCCCGATACTCCCCTTACCATGTTGATCCCGAATCGACACCAACCGCTCCGCAGCCACGCTGAGGGCCTCATCCCAATCCGCTTCAACCAGGGCCCCATTCTTCCTCATCAGGGGGGTGGTCAATCGGTCACCATGCTGGACATAGTCATAACCGAACCGTCCCTTCACGCAGAGACTGCCCCGGTTGCTTCCCTTATCATCATCGGCTGTCACCTTGATGATGGTCCTTTCCCCTACCGCATTCAGCTCCAATTGACACCCACAGCCGCAAAAGGTGCAGGTTGTCGGGACCCTTTCGGCCTGCCATTTCCTCCCCTTGATAGGGCTCAAATTCTCAGTCAAGGCGCCCACCGGACACACCGAGAGACATTCGCCACACGAAATGCACGACTCCGGGGTAACAGCCGCAACCATGGAGACCAGCCCCTTTTCCACAATATCCAAGACGTGACACCCCGGGATTTCGATACAGGCCTGGACGCACCGCTGACACATCACGCACCTATGGGACCACTGTCTTATAAGGGGCGTCCCGTAGGGGGGGGCCTTCCTCTCGATCTCCTCGGCAAAGAACTCCTGGTGGTCAATCCCGAAGCCATAGGCTAAATTCTGGAGCTGGCATTCGCCTCCTGCGTCGCAAACCGGACAATCCAGGGGGTGATTTACGAGCATCAGCCGCAGCGCGTCACGCCGCAACTGCTGTACCTGTTCCGTTTTGGTGTGGACCACGATGCCATCGACCACGGGCGTCGTACAGGCGGCCATGGGCTTTTCCGCGCCTTCGATCTCCACGAGACACATTCGACACGAGCCCAAGGTACTCAGCCGCTTGTGGAAGCAGAGGGTGGGGATGGAGATACCATTCTCCGTGGCGGCCTCCAGGATCGTCTTCTCCTCGCCCGTGGTAATCTCCTTACCGTCGATCGTAAGCTTTACCATCATCGCTCCCCATCAACCACATCTCTGGAAAACTCGCTCTTTCAACCATTTGTCGCAACCAAGCCGAGTCGGTAACACCGGAGACAGCGATCCGCCTCCTTCATTGCATCGGGCACGGAAAATCCCTTCTCCACTTCGTCGAAGGTCCACTTCCTCTCCTTGGGGGGCAGCATCTCGAGCTGTTTCCTTTCCCTTCCGCCGATGATCCCGATCTCTTCTTGGGAATCATAAACCTTTATGGAGGCCATCAGGTTCTCAAGCCTCTCGTCCTCCGTTGGGGTCACCCGTAAGCCACTCAGGTACTGATCGATCTTATCGGCCGCCCTCTTTCCGTTTCCAGCGGCCCTGACCAGGACATCCGGCCCGGTAACGCAATCCCCCGCGGAAAAAACCCCCTCCCTCGAGGTTTCGAGGGTATCCTCGTTGATGGAAATTGTCCCCCATTTGGTCGTTTCAATCCCATCCTTCTCTTCCATAAAGGAGAGATCCACCGCTTGGCCAATGGCGGGGATCACGATATCCGTGTCCACGTAAAATTCGGACCCTGGTATTGGAACCGGCCTCCTTCTGCCGCTCTCATCGGGCTCCCCCAGTTCCATGCGAATACACTCCACCCCCACCACCTTTCCCTCCTTGGCGATGATCTTGGTCGGGACACAGAGATAGTGGAACTGGATCTCCTCCTCCTCGGCATCATGAATCTCGACATCGTCGGCCGGCATCTCCTTCCGGGATCTCCTGTAGAACAGATTGACGTCCTTCTTCCCCACGCGAAAGGAGGAACGAACGCAATCGATGGCCACATTCCCCCCTCCCACCACCACCACTCTCTTCCCCTCAGGGTAGGGATCCTTCCCCATATTGACATCCAGGAGATACTTCACGCCGTGGATGAACCCCTCATATCCCTCGTCTTCACCCTCAACTCTCATCGAGGTGCTCCCCTGAGCCCCCACCCCGATGAAGAGGGCCTTGTACCCCTGTTGGAACATTTCCTCCAGGGTTATGTCCTTTCCGACCTGTATCCCGTATCGAATTTCAACTCCCATGGACCGGATGATCTCCACCTCCCGGCGCAAGATATCCCTCGGAAGGCGATAATCGGGAATGCCCCATGCCGCCATTCCCCCCGACTCGGGGAACCGTTCGAAAACGGTCACCGAGTACCCCTTTAAGGCCAGGTAATAGGCGCAGGACAATCCCGCAGGCCCCGCTCCTATGACGCCCACTTTATCCTCCTTCTTCTCGGGTGCCGGGGAAATGGCGGGGGTATGCCTCTTCTCGAGTTCGTAGTCGGCCACGAATCGCTTCAAATACTTTATGGATAGGGGTTTATCGATATTGGCCCTCCTGCAGTTCTCCTCACAGGGCCGTATACATACCCTTCCCAGCGTCCCCGGGAGGCATGTCGCTTCGCGAATCACGGCAAGGGATTCCTCGAGCTTTCCCTCCTTGATGTATTCGATGTACGTAGGGATATCCAGGTGGGAAGGGCACGCGCTCATGCAGGGCGCCGTCAACTTCACCTTGTAGGTCCCCCTGGCAACCTTCTTCTTCCCCGTGATGACCTCCTCGAAGTCGCCCCTTGAAATACTCGATGGCATCCAATACGGGCTTGGTGCCGGTCTGCCCCACGGTACACTTGGAGCCCCCTCTGATAAAGGCCCCCAGCCTCTTGAGTGTGTCCAGATCCGCCATTTTTCCCCTGCCGTCGGCGACCCGGTTCATCACGTCCAGCATCACCTTGGTGCCCACTCGACACGGAACGCACTTCCCGCAGGATTCCCCCTGAACAGCCTCCAAATAGGCCCGGACCATATCCACCACGCTCACCCCGGGATCTCTTATGACCAAACCATCCCATCCCATGAAGCCCTTTATCCCGGCTTCCTTGTCATAATCGGCCGGTATATTCACGCCCTTCGGTTCGAGGAATTCACCGGGCGCTTTTCCCCGATTATCGATGATCTGGTCCCTCCAGCTACTGAAAACGACATCGTTCATGCCCCATACTCCTTATCTGTCAACCTCCCCCAATACGATATCGATGCTCCCAATGGCGGCTACGACGTCGGCGATCAATTTGCCCTCGATCATTTTCGGGAGACAGCTCAGGTTAATAAAGGACGGCGTCCTAATCTTGATTCGATAGGGATGGTTTGATCCATCGCTGACGACGTAAAAACCCAGTTCCCCCTTGGGCGCTTCGACGCTCATGAAAACCTCGCCCTTCGGGGCCTCAAATCCCTCCGAGACGATCTTGAATTGCCGAATCAAGGCATCGATGTTCCTCTCAACATCGTCCTTGGGCGGGAGCACCACCCGAGGATCTTCGGCCATAATTGGCCCATCGGGGAGGTTATCCACCGCTTGTTGAACAATGCGGACCGACTGTCTCATCTCTTCAAGGCGCACCATGTATCGATCGTACACATCGCCCACGTCTCCGATGGGAATCTCGAAGTCGAACTCATCATAGCTGGAATAGGGAAACCGCTTTCGGACGTCCCACCTCACTCCGGAGCCCCTCAGCGTCGGTCCAGTAGCCCCGTAATTGATGGCGTCCTCCGCCGTGAGAATGCCCACCCCCTTTGTCCTCCTCATCCAGATTACGTTTTTCGTGAGAAGGGTCTCGTATTCGTTGATTCGCCTGGGAAAATCCTCAAGAAAGCCCCTAACGCTCTCCTCAAAACCCTCCGGGATATCCTTAACCAGGCCCCCGATCCGGAAATACGTGGGGGTCAGCCTGCCCCCTGATACCTCCTCTATGATCCTTAGTATGGACTCCCGCTCCCGGAAACAGTAGAAGAGTACCGTCATGGCCCCGATATCGAGGGCGTGGGTCGCCAACCATATGAGGTGGGCAGCCAGTCTCTGGAGCTCAGTCACCGCAACCCGGATGTACTGGGCGCGTTTGGGGGCTTCGATGCCCAGCAGTTTCTCCACGGTCAAAACGTATCCCAGGTTGTTCCCTATCCCGTTGGTGTAATCCAGGCGGTCCGTCAGGGGGATGACTTGGTGGTACGTCTTCGTCTCCGACAACTTCTCAACCCCGCGGTGAAGATGCCCTACATGAGGGGTCGCCTTCACGACGATCTCGCCATCCAATTCCAGCAGGAGCCTCAATACCCCGTGGGTTGAGGGATGCTGCGGCCCCATGTTGATGGTCATATATCTCGTCTCGGCCATCTCGAACCCCTCCTCACTGGCTCATAGCTCGGGAATGAAGGGTTTATCGAAATCCTTCCCCTTTACCGGGAAATCCTTGCGGAGGGGATGCCCCTCGAAGTCATCCCACATCATGATCCGCCTCAAATCGGGGTGATTTTCGAAGCGGATGCCCAGCATATCGTAGGCCTCCCTCTCATACCAATTGGCAGCCTTCCAAATCGATTCAACGCTCGGCACGGAATCCCCTTCCTCCAACGGAACTTTCACCCTCAATCGTCGATCGTACTGTGTTGAGCAGAGATGATAGACGAGCTCAAATCTCGGCTTTCTGGGCTGATAATCGACGCCGCAAACATCCGTTAGGTAATCATAGGAGAGATCCGGGTCTTTTTTGAGGAATTCCAGGACCTCTTTTGCCCTATTCTTCTCAACAACCAGGGTAGTCTCGTCCCTGAAGGTCTCAACCTTCAGGATCGAAGCCCCGAATTGCCCTTTCACCTTATTGATTCCTTTGGTCTCCACCCTCTTTCTCCCTTGGCACCTCTGCGTTCAAAGGCCCCTGGCCATCCCCTTCAGAGGGATGGCGCGGGGCAATGAAATAAGGGGCGTTATGGAAAGTCATCTAAAGAGGAGACCTAAGTAACCTCAAGATCGAGGCCACTCTTGACATCCATCCGATCCAAAAGGGTCTCCCGTTCGATTTTCTTCTGGAGTCCCATGAGGGCTGTCAGCAATGCCTCAGGCCTTGGGGGACATCCCGGAACGTAAACATCCACGGGAAGAATCTGGTCAACTCCTTGCACGACGTTATACGTTTGGAATATTCCCCCGGTACAGGCGCAGGCTCCGTAGGCGATGACCCATTTGGGCTCCGGCATCTGTTCGTAGATCCTCTTCACCATGGGGGCCATCTTCTTGGTAAGCGTTCCCGCTACGATCATCAGGTCCGCCTGCCTCGGGGATGGACGGAATACCTCAGCTCCAAACCTCGAAATATCCCAGGTCGCCGAACTGGTGACCATCATCTCCAGGGCACATCAGGCCAGGCCGAAGGTCACAGGCCAAATGGACCACTTTCTCCCCCAATTGACCACCTTATCGACGATATCCATGAGGATATTTTTCCCCACGAGAGTCTCTACTCCCATTCCAAAGCTCCTTTTCTCCAGACATATATATAGGCGATGATTAAAATGCCGATGAACACCATCATCTCACCCAAGATGAAAAAACCCAATCCCTTGAGACTCCTGAAGACCAAGACCCATGGATAGAGAAAGACGATCTCGATGTCGAAGAGCAAGAATAACATGGCGATAATGTAATACTTAATGGGAATCCTCCTCAACGAGGAGCCGATCGTCGGCATCCCACATTCATAGGGGGACAATTTCACCGCCGTTGACTTCCGCTGACCCACTACGTGCGAGGCCAAAATGACAAAAGCGGCAAAGCCAACCGCTATCATTATGTAGATTGCTACGGCGAAATATTCGGAAAGCATCGCCCTTCCCCGAGCTTGTGAAAAGTTTCTTCTTTGACGGCCACACCATACAAACTTGACCCCCATTTGTCAAGGAAAAAAATACCCCTATCAGTTTATCTATGGTTGCCATCTGTCAGAAAGAGGGGGGGTGAAATCAACATCAAGGAGATTTACAGTACTCCCTTTGTGCGGAGCACTGGGAGGGGATCGACGACGAGTTTGTCAAGCCCAAGATCCTCGCTGCCCATTCCCAACGCCAACCCAATCAGTTGAGTTAGGTAGATCAAAGGCAGGTTGTATAAACGCCCGTATTTCTTCGCCACATCAGCTTGGCGCATATCCAGATTGGACTGACAGAGCGGGCAAACGACTGCAATGCAGTCGGCCTTGACTCCCTGAGCAGCTTCCAGGATTTCGTTGGCCAACCGGAGGCCGATGTCAGTTCGGGTGATTGAAAGGCTGGCGCCGCAGCACTCTGTCTTGTGGGACCACTCCAGCGGCTCCGCACCGAGGGCAGAGCTAATTGCGTCCATCATGGTCGGGTTTTCCGCGTCGTCGATATCCACACCGGGAAGCCTTGTCAGACAGCCGTAATAACAAGCCACCCTCAAACCCTGCAGGGGGCTCTTGACGCTCTCATGAATCCTCTCCACGCCGATGTCGCGGAAGAGGAAATCGACCAAGTGTTTGGAGACTACCGATTTCTGGTAGCTCCCGCCAACCATCTCCGTCAGCCGATCACCTAGCACTTGCCTTTCAACCACTTTGTTGTGGGTATTGAGAAGATGGCTATAACACGCCGGGCACGGGGAGACAACTGTCTTCACATTCCCCTCCTCAGCCTTGAGAAGATTGCGATAGGGGAGGGCGAAGGCCAGTTCCTCATTGAGCTGGTGGGCTGGACTGGCTCCGCAGCAGTTCCAATCCGGAATATCGACCAGATCAATTCCATATCCTTTACAGATAGCCCGAAAGGAGAGATCAAATTCCTTCGCCGTACTCTCGAGAGAACAACCGGGATAGTAGCCGACCCTCATATTCAATTCCTCACACGCTTTCCCCGAAAACATCATCGGCCCTCCTGTCATGGAGGGGCTTAGTTGTACTTCCCAATACTACCATTTCACCGGGCCATCAATCCGCCGCTTCGCCGGTCTTGTCTCCCAAAAAAAACCTCCGGCTCTTCCGGAAAATCTCCCTGACCGTTGCCTTTTCCCGAATGTTATGCGCGAGCAGGCTGAGCTTCCTCTTCCCAAGCATGACGGGTCCCAAGTGGGCGTCCTTTAGAGGTTGGCGAGAGGCCATGTTGAACCGCATCACCAGCCCCAATTCGAAGACCCGTCCATGGCGCTTAATGGAATCGAGAAATATCTCGTTAAAAGCCACGATCTGTTCCTGTCCTGTTGCCAGGCCTTCCTCGACGGCCAGCTTCCTGAGGGTATCCATTACGGTGGCGATTTCGATCCCTTCCGGGCATCGGGAAGAACAGGTCTCACATGATGCACAGAGCCAGATGGTTGAGCACTGCAAAACCGGCTTTCTTGAATTGATCTGAACGTGCCGGAGCACCTGGCTCGGTTGCAAATCCATCTCCGGGGCAATGGGACAACTGGCGGTGCACTTACCACACTGCACACAATTGGATGTGTCCTCCCCGCAGAGGGCGAGGATTTCATCTCGAAACTCGTGAACGTTCTCCTGCTTACCGAGCACCTTCAACGCTCTTCTCCTCTCTTGGCGAAAAGGGAGCTGAAATCTGGGCGTAGATCTGATCATCGGAGAAGCCCCTCACATTGGCTGCCTTGGTTCTACACGCGGAAGCGCAGTTGCCACAACCGTGGCATAGCGATTGAACAATGCTCGCCACCTGCTTTCCATTCACCACCTCGGCTACTATAGCATCGAAGGGGCAGACTGCGATGCAATTCAAGCACCCACTGCAGACTTCAGGGTCCACATACGCGACTTTCGGGTCGATGGTCAATTCATCGTGAGACAGGATCGAACAGGCCTTGATGGTCGCCGCCCCAGCCATGGCCACTGAATCGGGCACGTCTTTAGGGAACTGACAAGATCCGGCCACATAGATTCCCTTGGTCACGCTCTCCACGGGCTGGAGTTTCGGATGCGCCTCTGAAAAGAAACCATAGTCGTCACAGGGGATATTGAGCATCTTGGCCAGCTCTTTAGCTCCACCCCTTGGGACGGCTGCAGCCGCCAGAACCACCAGATCGGCTTCCACTTCGATCTGCTCGCCGATGAGGGTGTCTGCCCCCCGAACAATCAACTGGTCCCCTTTCTCATAGATCTTGGATACGCGGCCCCGGATATAGATGGCCCCCGCCTCCCTCTGGGCTTTTTTGTAAAACTCCTCGTAGTTCTTCCCCGCAGTTCGGATGTCAATGTAGAATATGTAGGACTGGCTGTCGGGAACGTGGTCCTTGAGGAGAATGGCGTGCTTGGCCGTGTACATGCAGCAGATCCGGGAGCAGTAAGGCATCCCCTTGGCCTCATCCCTGGAACCCACACACTGGATGAAGACAACGCGTTTTGCCGGCTTGTAATTGGAGGGTCGAATTACGTGCCCCCCGGTGGGACCCGAGGGTTCCAGCATTCGCTCAAGGTGGAGCCCTGTGATCACATCCTTGAATCGACCCCCGCCATACTCCCCATACACGCTCGTATCCAATTGGTCGAAGCCCGTTGCCATGATGATGACGCCGAATTTCTCCGTGATGAACTCATCCTTTTGATCATAGTCAATGGCATCGGCCTGGCAGATCTTGGAACACACGCTGCAGAGACCCGTGGTAAAGTGCCCGCATACCTCAGGGTCAATTACCGGAACGTTGGGGACACCCTGTGCAAAAGGCTTATAGACCGCCCTCCGTTTTCCAAGGCCCAACTCCCACTCGTTGGGGGCGAAAGCCAAACACTTTTCGATGCATTCGCCGCAGCCAGTGCACTTGGTTTCGTCGATGTAGCGGGGCTTCCTCCGGATCGTCACGTCGAAGTTCCCGACAAACCCCTTGACCTCCACCACCTCCGAGTAGGTCATAATCCTGATTCTCTCGTCCTGGGATGACTCCGTCATCCTCGGGGTGAGTATTCAGGCAGCACAGTCGAGGGTGGGGAAGGTCTTTTCGAGCTGAGCCATCCTCCCCCCGATGGTCGGGAGCTTCTCGACGATCGTTACCGGATAACCCGCCTGACTCAGATCCAGGGCCGCCTGTATTCCCGTGATGCCGCCTCCAATCACCAGGGCCTTCTTTTCGACCGGGGACTTCAAGGGCTCCAGCGGCTCCAGACGCGCCGCCTTAAAGACGGCCATGGCGGTGAGCTCCTCGGCTTTTCTGGTCGCCTCCTCCCGGTCCCTGTGAACCCAAGAACACTGTTCCCTGATGTTCCCCATCTCGAACATATACCGGTTTAGCCCCCCCGACTCAATGCACCGCTGAAAGGTCACCTCATGCATCCTGGGGCTGCAGGAGGACACGACGACGCGATCCAGATTGTGCTCTTCTATGGCCTTCTTAATCGCTCCCTGACCCAAATCTGAACAGGTATACGGGAGATCCTCCGCATGAACAACGCCGGGAAGTCTCTTCACGGTTTCGACGACGCGCCTAACGTCCACCATGGACGCTATGTTGGTCCCTCAATGACAGACAAATACACCTATTCTCGCCATACCTCTCCTCTCTTTACGTTCCATCCAGCTTCTCGATTCTCACCGCGCATACCTTGTATTCGGGAATCTTGGCAATCGGGTCGAAGGCACTGTTGGTAAGGCGGTTGGCCGCACTTTCCACGAAGTGGAAGGGAATGAAAACGGTCCCCCGATCGACCCTATCCGTAATGGTGGCCTCGATGTCAATGGTCCCCCGTCTGGAGACCACCCGCACCTTCTCGCCCCCCTCAATCCCCAACCCATCAGCATCCTCAGGATTGATCTCCATATAGGCCGTTTCCGCCTCCCTGTGCAAACTGGGGGAAATCCTCGTCATGGTCCCCGTGTGGAAATGGAACCCCATCCGCCCAGTGGTCAGGACNAAGGGGAACTGCTCATCGGGAAGCTCCGCCGGTTCCCGATANGNAATGGCGTNAAAGGTTCCCCTCCCCTTCGCAATCTGATCCTTGTGGAGATACGGTGTCCCCGGATCTTCAGGAGAGCGACAGGGCCACTGAAGGCCATCCATTTCGATTCTCTCATAAGCGATTCCCCCGTAAATGGGGGTTACCATGGCCACTTCGCCAAAGATCTCCTTGGGAGAGGAGAATTCGAACCCCTTGCCTCCCATCCTCCGGGCCAGGTCACAGAGGATTTCCCAGTCGGGTCTGGCCTCTCCCAAAGGGTCTATCGCCTTCGTCACCCGTTGGACCCTCCTGTCCGTAGCCGTGAAGGTTCCATCCTTTTCCGCAAAACTCACCCCGGGAAGCACCAGATGGGCGAGCCGTGCCGTCTCCGTCATGAAGATATCCTGAACCACCAGGAAATCCAGCTTCTTAACGGCTTTTTCCACGTGGTTGACATCCGGGTCACTAAGCAGGGGATTCTCCCCCATGATAACCATCGCCCTGACCCTGCCCTCTTCGGCGGCGGAAAACATCTCCGGAATCGTGAGCCCAACGTTTCTGGGAAGCTTAACCCCCCAGGCCTCCTCAAATTTCTCAGCCACTGCGTCATCCGCAACGCTCTGATAACCCGGGTAGACGTTGGGAAGGGCCCCTACATCGCACGCTCCCTGCACGTTGTTCTGCCCTCGCAGGGGATTGACGCCAGTACTCGGGCGTCCCAGGTTCCCCGTGAGCATGGCCAAGTTAGCCAGGGACTTGACGTTATCCACTCCCGTCGTGTGCTGGGTGATCCCCATGGCATAGAGGATGCTCGCTTTTTCCGCCTTTGCATAGGTCTCGGCGATCCTTCTCAGATCCTCAGGAGGAATTCCCG
>JGI24422J19971_10000293_pt1 | contig 26984 bp, 34 predicted proteins | sample DeeMarSWOR152_54_FD_19971 | JGI IMG/M metagenome (IMG submission 19971) | reverse complement strand
CAAAGGTCTGTTCAGAAAGATGAGGAACAACCCACTCTAACCTATCAATCAATCCATCCCCCTCCAAATCAATGAATTTCAGATTAAACCTCGGATCTTTAGTTACATCTATCCTTTCCCCATTATCAAACCAATAAAGTCTTATTGCTTTCTCATCAAACCCTTCTATTTCTGTATAAACCGAGACATTCTCATAGCTTATCGAAGAGTTTATTGTAACAAATTTTTTGTATTTGCTCAAGACATTTTCATACAATACCGGACCTGGAGTAAAGTATCTCAAAAGAAATTCTCTTGTCTCATTAGGACTAAGAGTCAAACCTAGAATTTTCAAAATTTTCTGCCATTTATTATCTTTCTTCTCTTCAAAACTTATATTAAACGACTCTTCAGGAATCTCAGATGATAAATCTATCAATGTTTCCGTATCTTTTTCATTGAAAATTTTCAATATTTTTCTCCATTCAACAGGCTTTCCAACCTCAGCCTTCCCCTGTTCTAATTCTAAAACAATGATATTCTCCATCTCTTCTGTTATGTTTAGACCAGTTTCCATCTCAAATCCAGATGGATTCAAGAACAAATTCGAGCTTCCCTTAAACATCACTTTCAAATCTGAAATCTCGGATTTAAAATCAAGAATCGCAAAACCTAATTCATTAGTTACAATAGAATCAACAAGATCCCCATTAACATAAAAATCTAAAATCTCCCCCAAGACAGGCGTTTTATTATCTAAAATTAAACTAGCCTTGATAGATTTTTTCTCTAAAACAACCTCAATAAAAGTATCTGCCCAAACCTCTATTGGAAAACTTGCTGTTTGAGTGTAAGTTTGGTTTGTAATACCAAGAAGATTGCCTGTTAAACTAAGATTAGAATCATTAAAACTAGAATTAATCATGTTAAATGTGGTGTTAGCAGCAAAGACAACTGCAGATGTTATAACTATCAATAATGGAATCAGCAGCTGACTTTGCCCTGGTTTAACTCTACTTTTCATAATTCACCACAATTTTTATCTCCCTAATTCCAAGATTTGATGAAAAATTACTTTTGACATCAATTTCAGATGCACAAGAACTAGCAATTCCAAGATCACCACAGGATTTGGTCATATTCCCAGATACAATCAAATCATCTGGAACAGACCATTCTAAGACAACATTTTTAACATCAGAATTAGCTACCGCCACTCCCTTAACAGTTATTGTCTCTCCTCTGGTAATTTTTTCAGGATATTCGAAACTGATGTCAAAAACCGGTTCAATCAAATCAGGAATACCTGGAGAAGTTTCATTTGTTTGATTTATTGTTATGTTTTCTTCAGTATCCGTTACATTAGTTTGGTTAAAACTAATGTTCTGTGTTATATTTACTAAAGATGTCTCGTTATCAAAAGATGTCTCATTTGTTTGATTCAATGTTACATTCTGACCATCTGTTAAATTAGTTTCATTTTCTAGAATCTCAAAAGTTACATTCTCAACAGTTTCATCTATCTGAGATAGATTACCGCCACCCCAGTCGCTGGAGGAATTATCTGAAATTTCATCTGAAACTGTATCATTGCCTGTAACTTGTAAATTTTCAAGAACATGATCTGATATATTTAAAATATTTTGAGAAGTCTCAATCTCAGTTATATTAGAGATATTTTGAGCTTTAACAATATTAATTATGAAAAGTGATAGCAAAATAACTAGCAAAGAGAACAAAATTGCTGATATTTTACCTATTTTAGATTTCATTTTTTACCCTCCTTGAGAAAACAAAGCTTAGCAGCCCCAATTCTTCTTTGAGAAACTATATCCTCAAGGGTCAAAACGTAAATATATTTAGAAACAGTAACACGACTAACATTAATCATTCTAGAGATATCTAGAATCATCAAACCTTCTGGATGATCCCTAAGTACTTTTATTATCTTATCTCGAACGCCTTTTCCTACCACGCTTCACCTTAAGGTAACACAGTTTTGCAGTGCCAACCTTCCTGTGGTAGACCAAACCCTCGCCCAGAAGCTGATAAACATACTTTGTAACAGAGCGGCGATTCATTCCTACTTTCTGAGCAATCTCAGTTATTGATAAGCCATCTTTGTTCTTTCTAAGAATGGATATAATATTCTTTCTAACGTTATTAGTACCTTCCATGTTAATCCTATTGGGGTGGCGGATTTGTTTTCTACCTACGTTTAACACTAATGATTAACATAAATGGGTACCTCTATTTATAAATATTTCTATATGAAAGAGGATAGTTTGAGCATTTTTTCCCAATTTTCTGAACTAAAAATAATTTTTCAACCCCTTTATTTCCGATGCAAAATTTTAAAGGTAGGTTAAACTAATTTTTAACATGGAAGAAATATGGAAAAAACATAAAGATGAAATAAAAGAACATTTGTTGAAAATAGAAAATTTTCTAAAATCTGAATTAAAAGATACATCTAAAACAAATGAGACATTTGAAATTATTGAAAAACCCCCCGAAATATCTCATGACATACAACAAATACAAAGCATAGTTTTAGATGAAAATATTAAATTTTCAGATGAATCTAGGATAAGAAAGAAGAGAGGAAGGCCTCGTTCTAAAAGAAAGGAAGTATACGGAAAATTAAAGGATATTGTTAAAAGTCTCATGGAAAAGGAAAATATCTCAAGAGCCCAAGCTTATCGAAAAGCTAAGAAAATATATGAGAAAACTAAATAATTTAAAGTCTCAAATAAAAGGATGAGATATGTTTTCAAAAAAAGAAATAAAAGATCTAGTTATCTCAACCATAGCTGTGGCACTAATATTTAGCTCTTTTAATCTCGAATTATTACCTTTAACCATATTGGTTGTTGTTCTAGTCTTTATTTCTCATGAGTTGTCTCATAAGTTTGTTGCTCAGAGATATGGTTTTTTTGCAGAATATAGAAAATGGAACACAGGAATTCTGTTAGGATTGATACTGGCTCTGGTTGGGGGTGTTGGCTTTGCAGCCCCAGGAGCAGTTTATATAACTCCTTTTGATAGAAGATTTGCCTTTAGAGTAGCGAGATTAACCAGGAGAGAATATGGAAAAATAAGCTTGGCAGGACCATTAACAAACATCATAATAGGAATTTCAGCCATTTTAATAAATTATTTCTTTCCTNTAAGCATTCTTAGTCTAATTGCAAGGGTATCATTATTCCTATCCCTCTTTAATTTAATTCCCTTCCCGCCCTTAGATGGTTTTAAGGTCTTTCGCTGGGACAAAAAGGTTTGGGCCGTAGCCTTTTCAATATCTCTAATAGGTTTATTTCTCTAATCCAAGTTTTGCTACAAGTGCCAGAGCTACCACAAAAGCTGCTGCACCAAAGGCAACCCCTAAATTGAATATAAAGTTGTCAACCATTGATGTTACTGAAAAACCAGAAATCTGCATGAAAATTACAATTATTAGCAAGGTCGATGAGGCTATGAGGAAAGATATTTCCTCTTTTTTCTGAATATTGTAGATTGCAACTATGGCCCCACATATAGCGAGAAGCAACCATAACAAATCCCTGTTAAATACAGCTGGAGAAGCGCCAAAGATTGCTAACAACAATATTGCTAGGAACCAAACTGTTCCTAAAGTGTATTTATGAAACCTGCTTTTCTTTACTACAACCCTTCTTCTACGTTTTGCCATAAACAAATATTATTGATTGTATTTATAAGATTTAGACATTAAGAAATTCTAACAATTTGTCTGAGCCTAATTTTAAGATATTTTTATAATCTGAAGAATAGTTAACAGAAATCCACCTATTCACTAAGAAAACAGCAACCTTATTTTGTTTAACTAATTTAGGAACAATTTCATATTCTGGGTGTGTAATTTGGTCTAAAGGAACATTTTTAAACTCTTTCATTGCCTCTGGTAAAAACAACATCATTCCTGTGTTGGCAAAATGATTGTCTAAAAGAGGAAGTTCTGGTTTTTCTACAAAACTTCTTAATTCAATTATATCCCCTGTTCTTCTTGTTATACCTATTCCAAACGGATTCACCGCATGTTTAGCCATTACAATTATTAATGTTTTACCCCTTCTCTCAGCATCAGAAGTGTAATCAATTAATTTGTTAATATTGATTGGGATTAAATCATCAGGATGTGAACTTAAATAATAACTGTCCGTGTCTATTATACCATTCTCAATCCCGAGCTTTACCACACCAGCTCTTCCCAGTGGCTTAGGTTCTATTAAAGAATGCGTCGAAATGTTAAACTTGTTCTCTAGTCTTTTTATATAGTCTTCAACTATTTCATGCTCATGTCTTAGGGTAAAAACATATTCCTTTATTAATCCTGATTTTACCAAAGGCTGTAAATGAAACCATAATAAAGGATAGCCATCTACTGGAGCCAGGGGTTTAGGACCATTAAAGATATCCCTTAACCTTGTCGACTCTCCACCAGCATGAATTATTGATTTAATCATCTAAAAGATTTAGAGTATTTAAATTTTAAAAACCTATGGTTCAAACCCTATTTAAATAACTTTTACCAAATTCTTTTCATGGTTTTAGAAGATATAGTTATTGGAAGAGAACCAGAAGATTTGAAAAAATATGGAAAAAATGGTTGTATATTTCTAGGTAAACATATTGTTGGAAAGGGATTTGATTACCATTTAACTAACAAGATATTNATGGATGTTTTAAGACCTCATGTTGTTCTGATTGTTGGGAAAAGAGGAAGTGGAAAAAGCTATACTGGAGGAGTGATATCAGAGGAAATAATGAGGCTTCCTGATGAAATAAAAAGCAATCTAACTTGTTTAATGATTGATACCATGGGAATATTTTGGTCAATGAAAATTGCCAATGATCAGGATGTATTATTATTAAATGAATGGGAACTGAAGCCAAGAGGATTCCCTATAAGAAACATAGTTCCAATAGGAATGACAGAGTTCTATGATAAAGCAGGAATATCTTATGATGGAACCTTTTCGATAAAACCATCGGAATTATCAGCAGCTGACTGGGCCTTAACCTTTAACATGAGCCTTTTTGAGCCTCTAGGAATTTTACTAGAAAGAGTTGTAAAGAAATTAAGAGGAAGTGATTACTCAATAAGAGATATTATACAGGCTATAGATCAAGATAAGAGATCAGAAAAAAAGGAAAAGTTGGCTTTGGAAAACAGGTTTCTTGCAGCAGAGGGTTGGGGTATATTTTCATCAGAAGCAACACCCATTGAACAATTCTTAACACCGGGGATTGCAACTGCTCTAGATGTTTCTTTACAAGAGTGGAATGTTAGAAATCTTATGCTAGGAATTTTATCAAGAGAAATATATCAGACAAGGATGGGAGCAAGAAGGGAAGAAGAGCTAGCGATAATAGGTGGGGAGTCTATCAAAAAGGCCCCAATGACATGGATAATAATAGATGAGGCTCACGAATTCTTGCCAAACGATAGGGAAACAGCAGCTTCTAAAGATTTGTTAACTTTGGTAAAACAAGGAAGACAGCCAGGAATAAGTTTAGTTCTGATAACTCAGAGACCAAACAAGATTCAAGAGGATGCAATAGCCCAGGCAGATTTAGTTATATCACACAGACTAACTGCAAAACAAGATTTAGACGCACTATCATCTATAATGCAAACCTATCTTCTAGAAGATATAGCAAAATCAATTGGTAAACTTCCCAAATCAAAGGGAAGCGCTTTAATTCTTGACGATAATTCTGAAAGGCTTTTTAACATTCAAGTTAGACCAAGAAAGAGTTGGCATGCTGGTGGCTCTCCTATAGCCTTGAAAGAGAAAATTACTTATTAACTTTAGATATCAATTAATTTTTATGAAATTTGTCTATCATCCTTTGATAAGACCAGAAAAAATAGAAATGAGATTGTATCAAGAGGCCATCTTAAATACTGCTACAAAAAGAAACACTCTAGTTGTTCTGCCTACAGGTTTGGGAAAAACAACTTTAGCAGTTTTACTTACTGCCAGCAGATTAGAAAAATATCCTGATTCTAAAATTCTGATAGTCGCCCCAACCCGCCCTCTATGTGCACAACATCAAAAATCCTTTAGAAACAATCTTAACATTCCTGAAGAAGAGATAATACTTTTAACAGGAAAGGTGAGCCCAAAAAAGAGAAAGGAAGCTTACGAACAATCAACTATTATATGTGCAACACCCCAAACTATTCGCAATGATATAGAAACAGACAAACTTGATTTTTCAAATTTTTCTTTGTTGATTGTTGACGAGTGTCATAGGTCTGTAAAGAGATATGCTTACCCAATTGTTGCAAAAGCCTTTGTTCAGAAATCTGAATATCCTAGAATTCTAGGGTTAACAGCATCGCCAGGAGGTTCAGAAGAAAAGATAAAGATGATATGTAGAAACCTTTTCATTGATGCGGTTGAGATAAGGACCGAGATTGATAAGGATGTTGCACCTTATGTAAAGGGTTTATTCACAGAGTTTGTTAAGGTTGATCTACCTGATGATTTAAAGAAAGCTCAGGAAATTTTGAAAAGGTCTTTAAAAGATAAACTAGAAAAAATGAAAAAATACAACCTCTTCATAAGAACTAAAACAGAACTCTTGGAAGCTCAGAAAAGAATAAGCAGACAATTAGCAACCGGCAGAAAACCATACTTATTTTATTTAATATCCTTGATTGTTAGCGCTGTAAAGATTTGGCATGTTTTAGAGTTATTAGAAACACAGAGTGTTAAAGCAACTAAAATATACTTGGATAAAATAAAACAAAAGAAAACTAAATCTGATAAGACATTGTTAAATGAGAAAGATTTCTTAGAAGCCATGAAGATAATTGAGAATGCTGGAACTCATCCTAAAATTATAAAGCTTCAAGAGATAGTAAAAAGGGAAATTGAATACAATGAAAAGGTTAAGCTAATCATTTTTTCACACTTCAGAGACAACATACATCACATATACGAACTTCTGCAAGATGTGTGTAGGCCAATCATTCTTATTGGCCAAGCTGGTGAAAGAGGTTTAACACAAAAAGAGCAGATAAATGTTATAAGAGAGTACAATGATGATGTTTTCAATTGTTTGATAACAAGCCCAATAGGAGAGGAAGGTTTGCATATTCCATCTGCTGACATAGCAATATTCTATGATTCTGTTCCTTCTGAAATCAGAACAATACAGAGAAGAGGAAGGGTTGGAAGAACTAAGGTTGGTAAGATTATATTTTTGATAACCAAGAAAACAAGAGATGAAACTTACTACTGGACTGCTTTTAGAAAGGAAAGGAAGATGAAAGAAATATTGAGAAAGATGCAGTATGAGACTAGTAAAAAACAGCATTCTGTAGATGATTTCTTTTAGGTTCCCTCTTCATAACTTGAAATATACTCTTTCTGCTCTTCTGTTAACTCATCTATTTTTATTCCCATGGTTTCAAGTTTTATTCTAGCAACAGTTTCATCTTGTCCCTTTGGTATGTTGTAAACTTTTGGTTCAAGACTTCTGTTATTAGCTAAATAAAGAATTGAAAGAAACTGATTAGCAAAACTCATATCCATAACTTCAGAAGGATGACCTTCAGCAGCTGCAAGGTTAACCAATCTGCCTTCAGCTATCAGATACAACCTTTTTTCATTTACCAGGTATTCAACATTGTTAGATCTCATCGTTCTTTTGTTTTCAGCTATTTTTTCCAGATCTTCAACAGAAACCTCAACATTAAAATGGCCAGCATTAGCTAAGATGGCACCATCCTTCATTAACATCATATGCTCTTTGTTTATAACACTTTTTGAGCCTGTTGCTGTTATAAAAACATCTCCTATCTTTGCTGCTTCTATCATTCTCATTACTTCAAATCCGTCTAGCCTTGCCTTCAATGCATTTATTGGATTTACCTCTGTTATGATCACACTGGCTCCTAAACCTTTTGCTCTGCTCGCTATACCTCTACCACAATGACCATATCCTGAAACAACAACATTCTTCCCAGCAATTAGTATGTTGGTAGCTCTCATTATTCCATCCAAAGAAGATTGGCCGGTTCCATGAACGTTATCAAATTCCCATTTGGTTTCCGCATCGTTAACAGCAATTACCGGGTATTTTAATTTTTCATCATTTGCCATTGACCTTAACCTCTTAACTCCTGTTGTTGTCTCTTCTGTCCCACCATAAACCTTTTTTATCAACCCAGGAAGTTTTTTATGCAAAGTGAAAACTAGATCAGCCCCATCATCCAGAGTTATGTTAGGTTCTGTTTCTAAAACCCTTTCTATGCACCAATAATATTCTTCTGTTGAAAGACCTCTCCAAGCATAGACTGAAATTCCTTCTTTTGCTAATGCTGCTGCAACATCATCCTGAGTACTCAAAGGATTGCAACCGCACCACGACACTCTAGCTCCAGCATCTTTTAAAGTTTTGGCAAGAACAGCGGTTTCCTTTGTAACATGCAGACAACCAGCAATCTTTATTCCATCTAAAGGTCTTGTTCTTTTATACTTTTCCCTCAAGCTCATCAGAACAGGCATTCTAGATTCTGCCCAAGATATTTTTAAATTGCCTTGATCAGCAAGAGAAATATCCTTAACTTTGTAATTCATAGGAGAGATATAGAATTTAAATAATATAAAACGGTCGGTTTGAGGTTCCGAATCTTTGAGAGTCGAAGACACGCTGAATTCAAGTCCAGAGACCTGTTTTCTGATTCAAGAACTTCCTCCCGACCAATAATTATAATTTAAAAATTTAGCAATTTAAATATAACTAATGAATAGAGTTCTAATTTTTGTTGATTCAAGAGAAATAACTAATGGAATTTTAGAATATTTTGGACAGTATGACTGTGAGGTTCAGCAAAAAAATCTTTTATGCGGAGATTTCATAATCTCTGATAGAGTTTGTATCGAAAGAAAGACTGTTAGAGATTTCATACAGAGTATAACAGACAAGAGATTGTTCCAACAATTGAGCTTGATGAAAGATAACTTTGAGAAGCCAATACTTCTGATAGAAGGAACAGAATCACTTTATGGAGTTTTACAACCAAACATAATAAGAGGGGTTTTATCTTCAATAAGTATTGATTATGGCATCCCTATTGTTTGGACAAGAGATGTTGCAGACACAGCTGGTTTAGTTTACTGGATGGCCAAAAGAGAGCAAATATTAGAGAAAAGAGAGGTTGTTTTAAGAAACAAAAAAGTTCCTAAAAGAGATCAAGAGAAGCAAGAATACTTCATCTCAAGTTTGCCTGAAATTTCTGTTGTTAGGGCCAAGGCTTTGCTTAAACACTTCAAAACACCCCAAAATATATTTAATGCAACTGAAAAAGAACTTCAAAAAGTAAAGGGTGTGGGAAAGAAGATAGCTAAAAACATAAGGAATATTTTAGAAAAAACATACAAAGAATGAATTTTATGACAAGACCTTTGATAGTTGGTATAGATATTGGAACCACAAGCGGCTTATCTATTACAGATTTAAATAAAAATCTCCTATTTACTAAAAGTAAGAAAAACTTCTCTCTTTCTGAAATTAAGAAAAGTATAATGAATTTTGGCAAACCTGTTATAATAGCAACTGACAGAAGAAAGGTTCCTGTAAAGATAAGAAAGATAGCATCTTCCTTCAATTCCAAGATTTTTAGTCCTAAACATGACCTAAGTTTAAAAGAAAAGGATAGAGTCTTAAAAAAATCAATAACAAATCCTCATGAAAGAGATTCACTAGCTGCAGCTTATTTTGCTTACAATTTTTATGAACAAAAGTTCAGGCATATAGAAAAAGTTCTGGAATCTAAAAATCTGAAAGAATATGCAGATGTTGTAAAGGAGATGCTGATACAGAAAGAAGCAAGGAATTTGTCAGAAGCTATAGAATTACTCCAGCCTAGAGCAGAGACCCCAGTTATACACCTTACAAGAGAAATTAATTTAGACTGGAAAGAGCAAGCAGAGAGAAGGGAAAGAGACTTGAAAGAAGAGAGAAAAAGGAATGAAATACTCAAGATATATTGTGAGAAATTAGAAGAAAAGATAAAGGGTCTGGAAAGACAAAAACAGAGTTATCTAGAAGAGCAGATGCAGAAGAATGAAAAAGTTAGAAGATCAATCTTAAAGGAAAAGGAAATAAAATCAAGAGATATTTTGATAAAACAGTTACGTTTTGAAATATTGAAACAAAAAGAGTTACTCAAGATCTATGAAGAGAAAATAAGAATAGAGCAAGAAGAAAAAAATATAATAATGGATAATCTAGTTCCTGTTGTTATTGTGCCTGAATTCTCAAGAGAGGAAATAATGAATGCTGATAGAAAATTTAACCTAAACAATAAAGTTGTGTTTTTTGAGGAGCCAAGCTTTTCTAAAAGGGCCTCTAAGACACTTGAAAAAATTACACCTAAGGTTGTAATAGCGGATCTAGATAGTGAAATTGTCGGTCAATTAAAAGAAGCTGGAATAATAGTAATTGATCAATTGGAAATAGAGAGAAGAGAGTTTTTTGGTGCAGCCAATCCTCAAAAGATTAAAGATGTAATTAAAAACATTGAAAAAAAGAACTTTATCAATTGGTTAGAAGAATACAGAAGAAGATAACTACTTTTTCTCAATTTCTTTTGGTTTTTCTTTAGATTTTTTCTTATCTGTTTTTTTCTCTTTTCTCTTTATCTTTTTACCTATGAGTTCCCAACTTCTCCTAATCCTAAATCTTAAACTTGGAAGCCTGATCCCTTCTACGAATGATTTATCGACCTTTGGCTTTTTCATTTTTTCTTCACCAGCCTCTTTTATAGCTTTTACCATCTTTCTTACCTTTTCTCTGCTCCTTTCCATATCGCCTTCTTTTTCAAAGGCAGTTCCAATCTGTATGCCATCTGCCCCAGCTTTTATGATTTCCTTTGCCTGTTCAGGGGTTTTACAACCTCCGCCATAAAAATAAGGAATAGTGAGTTGCGATTTAATTGCTTTTATCATTTCAACTGAAGCAGGAGTTGGTGCTCCTGATCCAGAGTCTGATATAACAACTCTTGCTCCCATGTATTCTCCTGCTAGGGCAGTTGCAGCTGCTAGGTCAGGCTTGTCTCTTGGTATGAGATTAGCATTGGATATCCATCCAACAGATCTTCCTGGTTCTATAACAATATAGGCTGTGGGTATAGGCTCTAAACCAAGTCTTTTCACTACAGGTGCTCCTTGAATTTGCGCTGTTGAAACCCAGTATATATCTCTAGAGTTCAAGAGAAACAAGAAATAGATTGCATCAGCATAATGAGTAGCATTTCCTACACTACCTGGGAACAGAATTATTGGTACATCAACTCTTTCCCTTATCAGTTTAGTTGTCTTGTCAAGAATCATGCCTTGTGCTCCAATCGAACCTCCCACAAGAATAGCATCACTTCCAGCTTCATAAGCAATTTCAGCAAGCTTTGCCCCTTGTTCGAAAGGTGTGCTATCGGGGTCTATTAAGGTAAAAAGCATTGCCCCGTCCGTTTCAATTTTCTTTCGGATATATCTTTCCACTGTGCCAAATGCCATACTTATAACTTTTAATACTCTTTATTTAAATATTTCATTTTCACAAGAAAAAGTCAATAAATTTAAATATTTAATATTTTGTAGAAAAAATAAAAAAAGGGGTTTTTATCTTTTGGAAGGCTTCTTTTCCAAAGCCCCTGCCATAACAACTGCTGCTGACATAAGTGCTGCTGAAAAGACAGCCCAATTTGCTTCTAAACCAGCTCCAAAGAACACATTACTTGCTGCTCTGATAACCCAGAGCGTTACTCCGAAGTAAATTATTGCTAGTACAATTAACAATACTGTAGCAACAAATGTTATTACAAGATTTTTAATCCATTCCACTACCATACAATCAACAACATTAATTTATTTTTAATTATTTAAATATTTTTTTAAAACGTCAAATAACGTAGAAATTAACGCTTTGTATCGAAAGTTTAATTCTATATTTTAGATTTTATGTAATCTCCTCTTAGAAATGCTGGAATAGGAGGCAATATATCTTCTTCTTGAAATCTTTTTTTGATAGATTCTGTAATTTTTGATTTTATAAATTCCTCGTTTTTAGGATCGTTAACCCAAAACAATGTTTCTATTTCAGTAGACCACTCTTTACTTCTTATAATAAACCTTATCTCTCTTTTTTTCTTCTCGTCTATTATTACATTTTCATTTTTCTTTAAAATATCTTCTATTATTTTTTTAGCTTTATTCAACTCAGAGGTATAATCTATTAAAAAACTAACTGAACTTACTGTTTCATTTTTTCCCCCAGTAAGATTTATTACTTTTTCAGTTAAAAACATAGAATTAGGTACTATAACCTCATTTCTATCATAAGTTTTAAGTTTAGTTGACCTGAAGCTTATATCTCTCACAACACCAGTTATATTTCCTATTCTAATAACATCATCAATTCTGTATATTTTTTCTGCAATTATTATTACTCCAGCAACCCAGTTTGAAATTATGTCTTTTAGACCAAAACCTATTACTATAGCACCCACACCTAAACTAGCAACTGCAGCAGTTATGCTGATGCCTAAAACTAGAAGAATCAAAAGGAATGCAATTATATAGATTATTAATGATGTTGCTCTTTTCAAAGGAACAGTGACATTCTTCTTTCCAATTCTTTTTTCCAGTGGTTTGATGAACAGTTTTTCAATTGTCTTTGAAACAATAAATGCAGATAAAATAATTAAGATAATTTTAATTAAATTAAAAACATTTAAGAGCTCTTCAATTGTCATTCAATCACTATAAAAATATCTCTTTTGTAGTTTAAAATATTATTTTTAATTTTATAATTTCTTAGAAATCTTTTAATAAAAGATAATTTTTACTAGTTATTTAAAGGAGGTCTTTAAAATGAGTATGTTTGAAGAATTTATGAAGTTCATAAAGGAACAGAACGTTATATCAGTTGCATTAGGTTTAGTTACAGGTTTTGCAGCTAAAACTCTTATAGACGCATTAGTAGCAGATTTAATAACTCCAATATACGCTCCTTATCTAGAAATTTTAAATCCGGAGGCTCCTATAACTATCGGGCTATCAACTTTTAGAGTTGGTCATTTCATAGAATCATTAATCAGTTTTATAGTAATACTGTTTGTTGTCTTCCTAGTATCGAAGAGATTTAGTAAAAAGTAGCTTAACCCCTTAAGTTTTTATTATCTTGTTTTTCATAGGTTAATATGGATATTAGTTTAACTCTACCTTATACTACAAAAGATTTACCGGGTATTGGTGGAAAACTACGAAAAACAGCCAATAATTTCATAGTTGAAGAAATACCTTTATACGAACCTCAAGGAAAAGGCGAACATCTGTACGTCAATATAACTAAAGAAGGTCTAACAACAAAAGAAGTTCAACGTAAGTTAGCTAACCTTTTCAAAATTCCAATTACTTCTATTGGCTTTGCAGGAATGAAAGATAAAAATGCTCGAACCACTCAGACTTTCAGTATTAAAGTAGGACGTGTAGACGAAAGATTTATAGAACAAACCTTATCTCAAATTAAAGACAATTTGCCCGTTACTGTAAACTGGGCTAAATTGCATAAAAATAAGCTTAGAGTAGGACATCTTCTAGGCAATAGATTCATTATCACAATCACTGATTTAGAAGTTTCTCCAGAAGAGGCATTAGAGAAAGTTCAAAGAATAAAAGAAGAGATAAAAAGAAGAGGATTACCAAATTTTTTTGGTCCTCAACGTTTTGGTTTAAATGGAAAAAACATTAGACTAGGTTTAGAAATTATTAAGGGTGAGAGAAGCGCTGTTAATAATTGGACAAGACGTTTTTTAATCTCTAGTTATCAGAGTTATCTCTGCAATCTTTATTTAATTTATCGACTCGAAACAGGAAATTTTGATAAAATTCTAAAAGGAGACATTGCTAAGAAATATGATACTGGAGGATTATTTGAAGTAGAGAATGTTGAAAAGGAGCAAATTAGGTATGAAAATCATGAGATTAGTTTTACAGCTCCAATCTATGGCTATAAAATGTGGGAGACCAAAGGTCCTGCTCAAGAATTAGAAGCAAAGGTTTTGGGTGAAACTGGTATGTCTATGGAACAATTTCGTAATGCAAAAATTAAAGGTACAAGACGTTTAGGACGATTATTAATACCAGATCTCGATGTTAAATTAAAATCAAAAGATTTAGTAGTAAGTTTTTCTCTTCCAAAAGGTGCATTCGCCACAACAGTTCTTAGAGAGATTATGAAGAGTGACTAACTACTCTGTCAGCTCTTCAACTTCTTTCTTCCCTTCTTCTAACTCTTTCATTTGCTCTTTATCTATCTTCAATAACAGAGCCTGAAACTCTCCCATATGAGTCTTTTCTTCCTTTGCTATGTCTAAAAGTATTTTCTTAATATCTTCATTCTCTGTTTCAGCTGCTAATTGCTCATAAAGATTTACAGCATCCAATTCAGCGATTATACCAACTCTTAATATTTCTTTGTCTAAATCCTCTTCTTTTACTTTTTTAAGGTCTATTGGTATTGTTGACAACATATTTTTATCCTCCTAATATTTTTTCAAACCTTTTGTTTACTTCATCCCAATTAACAATATTCCAGAAAGCTTCTACAAACTTGGCTCTTTGATTTTTGTAATCCAAATAGTAAGCATGCTCCCAAATATCTATGACCATTAGTATTTGATATGTAGGAAAAACATTTATGTTGTGTTTTTCTATCTGCATTATCATTGGTCTTTCAGTTTTTTTGCAAAACGTCAAGGCCGCCCATCCGGAGCCTTCTACACTAACAGCAGCTTCTGTGAATTCTTTTTTAAATCTTTCAAAACTTCCAAATTCTTTTTCTATAATTTCAGCCAATTTTCCTTTAGGTTCTCCACCACCTTTACCAGCAGGTGCCAAGTTACCCCAGAATAATGTGTGTAGTATATGACCCCCAATATTGAATGAAAGTATTTTTAATGTAGATTTCATGTCAATTTCTACATTTTCTTTTCTTGCCTTTTCTAACTTCTCAAGTGTAGAGTTTGAACTATTCACATATCCTTGGTGGTGTTTTTGGTAATGTATTTCTACCTGTTCCTTAGATAGGTAAGGTTCTAGCTCATTTGTTTTAAAAGGCAATTTAGGTAAAGAAAATTTTTTCGATTCCAAATTTCTCACCATTTTTCATTCCTAAATGTTAGAATCTAGACTTTTTATTATTTTCTAAAATCTTTATTAGTAACTTTTTCTAACATATTTTATAAACAAATTTCAACATGGTAAATCTATGAAGCCAGCTTCATTTGTTTTAGAACCTCAAAGGTTAGGAAAAAAGGATATTAAATTAGTTGGTGGTAAAGCAGCCAATCTTGCAGAAATTTTTAATGCTGATTTTCCTGTTCCTGAAGCCTTTTTTATAACCATAGAGGCTTACAAAAAATTTTTAAAACACAACGAAATAAGCAAGAAAATCAAGGAAATTTTTAAGAAAATTGATTATTCTAATGTTAAATCTCTTCAGAGCTCTACAGAGGAGATAAGAAAATTAATCATAGAAGGAGAAATGCCAGAAAAGGTAAAGGAAGAGATACTTAGTCACTACAAAAAACTTTATGGTGCGCCAGAAATAGATATTGATTTTATAAAAACATCAGAAAGGCCTTTCGTTGCTGTAAGGAGCTCTGGTGTAACAGAGGACATAGAAAAAGCATCTTCTGCTGGACAGTATGAAACTTTCCTTAATATCAAGGGAGAAAAAGCACTTTTAGAAACTGTAAAGAAATGTTGGGCCTCCCTTTATACTGCTAGGGCCACTTACTACAGACACAAGCATAAACAACCCCAAGAAACTTCAATTGGTGTTATTATCCAAAGAATGGTTAATTCTGAAAAAAGTGGTGTTGCCTTTACAATTGATCCTACCAATCCAGTTAAAGGAAAAAATCATATTGTTATAGAGGCCTGTTGGGGTCTTGGAGAATCTTTGGTTCAAGGGGAGGTTGAGCCGGATAGGTATGTTGTTGATAAGGATACTGGAGAAATATTAGAGAAAATCATTGGTAAGAAAGCAACCCAAAGAATAAGAGATCCTGCTATAGGCGTTACAATTAAAAGAAATGTTCCTCAAGAAAAAACTGGGGTCCAAGTTTTAAATGACAAAGAAATAGTAGCTCTAGCTGCTTACTGTAAGAAAGTAGAGAACCACTATAACTTTCCAGAAGACATTGAGTGGGCCATGGAAAAAGGAAGAATATACCTTGTTCAAACAAGGGCTGTAACAACTTTAGAGGAAAAAGAAAGTGAAGAGGTTAAAGGAACACCTATTCTTGAAGGTTATGGGGCATCTCCTGGAGTTGCCTCAGGAACTGTTAAGATTGTGCATGATATTAATGAATTAGATAAAATTGAAAAGGGAAATGTCCTTGTCACAAAAATGACTAATCCTGATTTTGTTGTTGCCATGGAAAAATCTACAGCCATTGTTACAGATGAGGGCGGTACAACTTGCCACGCTGCGATAGTTTCAAGAGAATTGGGGATACCATGTATCGTTGCTACTAAAACAGCTACTCAAACTTTGAAAGAAGGCCAAGAAATAACCGTGGATGCTACTCATGGAAAGGTTTATGAGGGTGAAATAAAAATCAAGGAAGAAAAGGTAGAAAAGGTTAAGGTGAAAACTAAAGTAAAGGTTAAGGTTAACGTGGCTTTTCCACAAACCGCTGAGAAAGCAAAGCATGCAGATGGTGTTGGCTTATTAAGAGTAGAACACATGCTAACAGAAACAGGAATGCACCCAATAGAGTATATAAGAGAGAACAAGCAAGAAGAATTGATAAAAATTTTAGTTGATGGTATTGGTAAAGTTGCTGAGATATTTCATCCTAAACCAGTTTGGGTTAGATCTTTAGATGCAAGAACAGATGAATTCAGGAATATGAAAGGTGGGAAAAAGGAGCCACAAGAGGATAACCCAATGCTTGGTTGGCATGGAATAAGAAGAAGTTTAGATGAACCTGAAATTATAAAATCAGAATTTAAAGCCATAAAACAACTTCATGAAAAAGGTTTAGATAATGTTGGCATAATGCTACCCTTTGTTTTCGATGTTTCAGAATTAAAGAAAGCTAAAGAAATTGCTAAAGAGGTGGGCCTTCCAGAAAAAATCAGTTTTGGTATAATGATTGAGGTTCCTTCTGCAGCTTTAACTATTGAAGAATTCTGCGAGGAGGGAATAGATTTCATATCCTTTGGAAGTAATGACCTCACTCAAACGACTCTAGGTATTGATAGAAACAATGAGATGTTGATAAAACTTTTTAATGAAATGCATGGAAGTATGAAATTCTTGTTTAAACATGTAATTGAAGTTTGTAAGAAGTATGGTGTAGAAAGCTCAATTTGCGGAGAGGTTCCAAGCAACAGGAGAGATGCTGTTGAATTTTTAGTTAAAGCAGAAATTGACTCTCTCTCCGTTAATATTGATGCTATTGATAAAGTTAGAGAATGGGTTTCTGAAATAGAGAGTCAGTAAAATGGCTGACAAAAAACCAAAACTAACTTACTTGATTATTTTAATATGTTTGATAGTTTTTTTCATAGAGTTCTTCATAGGAGTTACAACTGAAGATATTTCAGAATTTTTTAAGAATTATGGTTTTTCTCTGGAGAACGTTCAAAAAGAAAAATTTTGGGTCTTTTTTACTTCGATATTTCTTCATGGTGATTCAGGCCATCTTATCTTAAACATGATTGCTTTGTTCTTTTTTGGAAGAATTGTTGAAATAGAATTGGGCTGGAAAAAATTCTTATTAATATTTTTTGTATCAGCTTTAGTAGGAGAAATAGGCATATTAGCCTCAACCTTTTTTGGTCTTTTATCCCCAAACATACCTACTATTGGAATATCAGCAGCTGTTTTTGGTTTAATGGGGACGGCAATGTTGGTAAAACCTTTTGAATTTGTTTTCTACCCTTATTTGATTCCAATACCTTTGGTTTTTGTTGCTATATTTTATACTCTTTACAATATAGCTGCATTTCTGATAGTAACAACAACTGATGTTTCAAGTAACATATCTTATATCTCCCATATCAGCGGTTTAGCTGCAGGAATGTTCTTTGGTTTCAGGGAAGAGAAAAGTAAAAAAGGTTTCGTAATCCTAATTATTTTATTGACTTTGCTTATCTTGATACCATTTCTATGGAAGATTTACGTTAGCATAGAACCCTTCAATTATTTAAATATAATAACAGAATTGTTCAAATGATGATTATGAGAAAAACTCTTGTTATATTAATCTGGAGTGTTGTGATAGGAGCCTTATTCATTTCAATATTCTATGTCATAGTCTCCGGAGTAACTAGCTATTTTATATATCCTACGGGTGGGAGCATATTGAAAGATACGACAATTTGCAAACCGGTTTGGGTAAGCATTGGTTTGTTTTCTGTTGATGAAATTTGTTTGAAATACTGTGAAGAAAGATATGATGTTAAAAGCTATAAAATAGAAAAATTAAAATGTTTTTGTGATTTAAATAATTGCAATCCAAGAGAGTGAATTTTATGAAACTTCTTCAAGTTCCAGAAGGTCTTAGAACTAAGGCTTTAGAAATAGCAGATGAAATTGGAGATGTTTTAATATATGGTGAAAGGTGTTATGGGGCATGTGATTTGCCTATTCATGTTGCTAAAGATTTGGGATGCGAAAAGATAATACACTATGGACATTCAAAATTCATGGATAGTGAAATACCTGTTGAATATAGGGAGATAAGAGAGGATTATGATCCTGTTCCTGTTCTTAAAACAGAAATTGAAAAAGTTAAACAAAATAGAATTGGCCTTGTCTCTGCTCTACAGTTTTTAGATTCTTTAGAAAGGGCAAAGGAACTTTTAGAGGCTATTGGAAAGAAAGTTTTAATAGGAAAGGGAAGTTTTGATGATGGTCAGATTTTAGGATGTGATATTTCTGCTGCTAAATCTATAGAAAAAGATGTTGATGCTTTTTTGTATATTGGCTCTGGAAGATTTCATCCTCTTGGTCTAGCTTTAGAAACAGATAAACCTGTTTTTGTTTTGGATGTTGAGAAACAAGAGATAGCTGATTTAAAGGAAATAAAAGAAAAGTTCATGAAACAAAGATACACTGCTGTTGCTTTATCTAAAGATGCTGAAAAATTTGGCATTCTTGTATCTGTTAAACCTGGCCAGTTGAAATTAGATTTAGCAAAAAAGATAAAAGAGGATTTAATCAAAAAAGGAAAGAAAGCCTATATAATTGTTTTTGATGAGATAAATGCTGACAAGCTTGAAGGTTATGGTTTAGATTGCTACATTAACACAGCTTGTCCTAGAATAGTGATAGAAGATAGAACAACTTTCAAAAAACCCATATTGAACTCAGATGAACTAGAGTTATTATAGAAAACTTTATATAACTATGAGAAAAATAGATGTTAGTATGGATATCAAAGTTCTTGAAGACGAAAAGGAAAAACTTAANATTGAGTTTTTGGATGAAACAGAAACNCTAAGTCAGGTTTTAGCAACACAGGTTTGGGAGGAAGGTGGCGAAGCAGCTTCTGTAAAAGAACACCCATTTCTTGAAAATCCTAAAATTCTTGTAATGGGAAAGAATCCAAAGAGACTCTTGAAAAAGGCATCCACTGTTTTAGAAGCAAACTGTGAGGAGTTTATAGAAGAGTTTCAAAGGGCCTTACAAAAATAATTTTAATTAACAAGTATAATTCTTTCTTATTGATTAAGATGAAAAAGTTCAAAAAAATAAAGGAAGAGATAAGAATCTTGGCTTGGGATGATGGGCCATTTGAATTTGGAACAATAGGAGAGGATATTATTGTAGGTGTAATATTTAGAGGGGGAAAAATATTAGACGGTTTTCTTAAAACAGAAGTAAAAATAGACGGAATAGATGCAACTAGAAAAATAATTGAAAAGATTTTAAAATGTAAACACAAAGACCTGAGAGTTGTAATGTTTGATGGTATAACTGTTGCAGGTTTTAACATTGTCGATATAAAAGAAATTTATGAAAAAACAAAATTGCCTGTGATTGTTGTAATAAGGAAAAAACCTGATATAAAAAAGTTTATCTTATCAATGAAAAAATTACCTTATTCAAAGAAAAGATTAAAGTGTGTAGAAAATGCAGGAACTATTTACCCTGCAACAATAAAAGATAAAAGAATATACTTCCAATGTTATGGAATTGAAAAAGAAGATGCTGAAGAAATTATAAAAAAGACTTCAACAATTAGTTTAATACCAGAACCTTTAAGGGTTGCACACCTTATAGCGACTGGATTTGTTTTTGGTGAGTCTGTTGGCAGAGCTTAAGAAACTTAGAAAAAAATGGGACAACTATACGGAAGGGTGGTTTGGTATAGTTGTTTATCTTGTTTTAGGTTTCATAATTGCTTACTTTTTCAATATCTTTCTGAGCTTTGTTCTCAATACGCAAACACCTGTTGTTGCTGTTTTTTCTGATAGCATGGTTCCAACATTTTTCAGAGGTGACATGATCATTGTGTATGGTTCCAAAGATTTTAAAGTTGGAGATATAATTGTCTTTGAGGTCCCTGATAGAAAGTACCCAATAATACACAGAGTTATTTCTTTTGAAAACGGCTTCATAAGGACAAAGGGGGATAACAATTTTGGCGAAGATCCTGAGAGTTGGAAAACCAAAATAGAGGATGTTTATGGTAAGGCCATGATAAAAATTCCTATCTTAGGGTGGGTGAAAATAGTCTTTGTTGATGTTACAGGATTGTCGTAGTTAAAAGATAGATTTAAATATTATTAGGCTTAAACTATTGAAGATTAAAAATGGAGTTTTGCGAGGACTGTGGCGGCCTTATGATGCCGAAGAAAGTAAAAAACAGCATTGTACTTGTTTGTAGAAAATGCGGAAGAAAGAAAAAAGCTAAAGAAAAGAAGTTTAAGATATCTTCTGTTTCTGGTGAAAAGAAAAGTAAAATAGTTGTAGTTAGCAATAAAACAAAAATAGATATTCTACCGAAAACAAAGGTTAGATGCCCTAAATGCGAAAATAATGAAGCACTCTGGTGGATGCAACAAATGAGATCTGCAGACGAAGCTGCTACAAGATTCTATAAATGTACTAAATGTGGATATATTTGGCGTGAGTACGAGTGATTTGATCTCACTGTAATTTTTCTATACAAAGGGTAAAACCAATGGTAAAAACACTGTTTTAAGAATTCTAATTTCTAAATTTTGGATATGAAAAGTTATAAACAATTCACAAGAAATTTCTATATTTATAGGTTCTTTAGAGACTTTGCTTTCATTTATGCTGTTTATGTAATATTATTCAAATTGGCAGGTTTGTCTGTTTTTGAAATATCTCTTTTGTTAGCTTTATGGAGTGCTTTTGTTGTTGTTCTTGAAGTACCAACAGGAACATTAGCAGATAAATGGAATAGAAAATACATGTTAGGCTTAGGGATGCTTTCAAAAGCATTTGGCTTTGGGATTTGGTTTTTTGCAGACAGTTTTTTACTTTTCGCATTAGGATTCTTATTTTGGGGTATTGGTAGTACATTTACTTCTGGAACTCAAGAAGCATTATTATTTGATAATTTAAAGAAATTTAAAAAAGAGGGTGATTATGGAAAGGTAACAGGTCATGGACACTTTTATTCAAAAATTGCAATAGGAACTTCAGTGTTTTTAGGAGGTTTCTTAGCTTCCTACAGTTTTAATCTTGTGATACTATTATCTTCATTCTCCATGTTAATTGCCATAATACCAACGCTATTTTTTCATGAAGTAAAAATCAGAAAAACCTCTACAGAAGAATTAAAGTATTTTCATTTGATAAAAAATGCCTTTAAAGAGTCTGTAAAAAATAAATTTTTATTGAGATTAATTCTTTATTCTGCTATTGTTCTTGCTGTAATTGGAACTTTAGATGAATATGAACAACTTTATTTTAATTGGGTAAACTTACCTATCGCTTTCTTTGGGGTTTTGGCAGTGATAGTAATGGGATTGCAAGCAGTAGGAAATAGATTTGCTTATAAGTTTCAAAGATATTTCAAGAATGAGAATAACATTTATTTGTTAGCTATGTTATCAGGAATTTCCCTTATATTGGCAATATCCTACAGATCATTATTTATGTTACCGTTTTTAACACTTGTATTCTTATTTAGTTCTATTAGTGAAGTTCTTGTGGAGAGCAGATTACAGAAACAGATTAAAACAGAACAAAGAGCCACGATTTTATCAATAAATTCATTGTTGCTCAATTTGTCTGCAATTATATTAACTGTGGGATTTGGTGTTTTATCTGAAATTGGTAATCTAACGTGGGGTTTCTTAGCATTTGGTTTGTTGATGATATTGTTTTCAGTTTTTTCTATCATTTTGAAAAGATAATTAACCTTATCAATACTTCTCAATACTAGTCAACAGTTATTCAATACGAATCAATAAATACAACTTCTGTACATAAATATTATCAAGCGGTAAAAATAGTCAGAAAATCAACATACTCTGTCAAGTTGTACATGGCGTGAGTACGAGTGATTTCTTTTTAGAAGATATATTTAAGTTAAAGTTGATAAATTCTATTTATGAAAAAAAGGACTATAAGATTTTCATTATTTTTTATAATGATGTTAATTTTTGCAATTGTAGAAGACATGCTTGCAGCATCCTTTTCTGGAGCACAAGTAGTTTTAGGAACAATTCCAATTATTGTAATAATAGCTCTTGCTTTTACTTTGATCACTGAATTATTAGAAGAACATTTTGAATACGGAAGACAACCATTAGAAAAAATTATAGACAAAACATTTAACCATCTTGAAAAGAATAAAATAGAGCCAACAAGAAAAAACGTTAAGAAGTATATGAAAAAACATGCTAGAAATGTTAGATCATTGCGAATGAGAAGGTTAAATAAGCAATTTTAATTCTTCCATTCTTTTCTTTGCATCTATTGAAACCCTGAAAAGATGCCAAAAAGTTTTCTGTAGCCATTCTATCCACCCTTCATCGTATATGTAATAAAGAATGTACATTTTTTCTTTCAATTCATCTTTTGAATAATCTTTAGGATCTAAACTTTCTCTCAAAACCGCAAATTTACTATCTATTATGTTTGCTCTTAAGGGTTGAGAAGAATGTCTTATTTCAATAACATCATAACCAATCTTCTTATTTATTGAAAGAACATTTTGAATATTTTCTATTCCTGCTAATTCTACTCTAGTTAAAAATTTTAAAGAAATTTTTTTCTCTGCAAGTTCTTCCAGAACATTTAAGATTCGCTTATTTTGATCTGATAGGTTAGTGAATGTCAAATTTCCAGAAAAGAACAGTATTTGCCTTTTGGCTTCTCTAAGTTCACTCATAAATTTCTTAAAATGAGAAGCTGAGTAATACTGATTTCTATTAATCATTTCTAGTTTTTTCTTTTTTTGGTCGACAAATTGAAATATTTCTGAAGGGCTGAAATCTTCTTTTGTTTTTCCTAATTCTATGTGTTTGAAAAGCCTTTCTTGAGTCTCAGAAGCATGAAGTTTTTCTACATTATTCCAAAACACAATCTTCAAGGCACCACGAGTCCCTCCCCTGAATACTCTTGTAGATATGGTTCCTAATTCTTTTGATATTTTTTCTATGTATCGATTTGCCGTGCGCCAATTTACGTTAATATGCTTTGCTATTTCGTTAATACTTCGAGGTTTGGGGTACACAAACTCGTTTATTTTCTGTATATTTTCCTTAGTTAGCATATTAAAAATATACAACTCTATGTATAAAAATTTGTATGTAATCTACTTGTTTTCTACAACTCGATAAAAAACATATGATAGAAGATACGTGGTTTGAGGAAGATGCTGGGAAAATTTGGAGTTTTGGAAATTTCTTGGTTGTGGTTCCTAGCAAAGAAACAACAGATGTAATAGTTTATATGAATGAGTAAAAGGAGGTGATCCAAAATGGATCAGCTAATAGAGACATCTACATTGGAAGTTATTAAAAAATTTTCTATCCCAAACGAATACACTTTATACGATGAATCCAAACTGTTGGATTCTCTCAGAAATGTAATAAGCTATCTCCCTTTAAAATCTGAAAAGCAGAAGAAAGATGAGACTGTTAGATACCTTGTTAGAGAGTGGTTTTCACAGAAAATTGGGGAGAAGTATGAAGAGCTATCCCCAGAGATATTCGAACTTGAGAGAGAAATTGAAATACCAAAAGAGCATTTTATAGACTCAGATGGCTATAAAGAATATAATGGGGATGGGACGACTAAAGTTAAAATTCCAATGTTTCTAGAAGCAGAATTAGATAAAGACATTGGATGGAAAAGTGAACAATACGAACGTGGTTACAGAACTTATAAGCTTTCTTTGTTTTCTAGAATACCTATTGTTCCTGCAGATATGAGAAAGAGTGGAAAAGAGGCCCTTGCTTTAGCTTACAATATATATGCAGATGCACTTACCACAGACATAATAAGTGACGTTATGTTTGAACATCCTGACTATGCACCTCATCCAGAGAATGCAAAACTCGTTGTACTATGGAAACCTAAGCCTTCAGAGATTCATGTAGAGAGTGAAGTTATAGACAGAGACCCAGCATTGGTATTGAAGTATGACAATCCTTATTTGGTTACAACATGGGCAGAGCCAGACGAAGAACCATTCATGAGCTTTATAGACTTCTTTAAGAGAAGCAACGTGGATAAACTCGTAGATGTAAATGAGAACGTGTAAAATTTTTTACTTTTTTTTATTTTAAAATTTTAGGGCTATATTTATATCACAGCTTTGAAATATTTTAACTATGTCAGTTGCACTAACATTTGCCTTAGCAGGAGCAATTTTAATCCTTGGTTTCTTAAGTGATTATGTTTTCAAAAAAACAGGCATCCCAGACATACTTATCTTACTTTTAATAGGAATAGAAATAGGACCTGTTCTAAAGTTAATAGATTCTTCTGTTCTTGCTCCACTCTCTCCTGTTTTTTCTGCGCTTGCTCTAGTTATAATACTTTTTGATGGTGGGTTAAATCTAGATATTAAAAAGGTTGTTCAAGACAGTCCAAGAGCAATTCTTCTTGCACTTTTATGTGTTTTCTTGTCCATGTTCTCTATTGGATATTTCGCTCGTTACGTTCTGGGGTGGAGTCTTCTGAAGGGTTTTTTGTTAGGAGCAATAATAGGAGGAACGAGTTCTTCAATTGTCATACCCCTTATAAAAGGAATAAGTTTGGATGAAAAGGTCTCAACAATACTTAGCCTAGAATCCGCCTTTACAGATGCTCTGGTTGTTGTCTTTGGTTTAACTCTCTTACAGTTTTTGACATTTCCTACAGAGGGTGCAGAATTGTCTGTTATTGTTGAAGAGGTTGCTGGAGCCTTTTCAATTGCAATAGTTTTAGGATTTGCAATTGGCATTATTTGGCTAAGAATTATTAAAAGTTTTAGGACTGGAAAGAAGGTCTATACTGATATAGTTACACTAGGTGTAGTCCTTTTGTTTTATTCTTTAACAGAAATGGTTGGAGGGAACGGTGCTATTTTTGCTCTAATGTTTGGATTAGTTTTAGGCAATGGGATAAGAATTAGCAAAGCTTTAGGTATAAAAAAAGGTATAGAAGCCACTAGGTTTATGAAAAGATTTGAATCTGAGATATCATTCTTTATAAAAACCTTCTTCTTTGTATTTTTAGGTTTAATATTTGCTGTTAACAACCTGATTACTCTTTTATACAGCTTAGCAATATTAGCCCTGTTACTCTTTGGAAGATATATCTCTGTCTTGTTAATCTCCTTCAACAATAAAATTCTAGCTCCGCACAGAGACTTGATGACTGTTATGATGCCCAGGGGTCTGTCAGCAGCTGTTCTTGCACAGATTGTGGTGTCTTCTAATATTCCTGGAACTCAGCTATTTCCTGATATGATACTCTTAACTATAATCTATAGCGTGCTAATTTCTAGTGTGGGAATCTTTATGATCAAAAGAAGAAGAAAGCCAATTCCTTTAAAAACCCAGGGAAAATAAGAAGCCGGACAATGTTCCTAAAGTTATGAAAGGCAATGCAGGCAACACTTGGGGCTTTTTCAACATGTAATATATTACTAAGGCTAAAGCTATTGTAGACCCTAATATAGAGAAAATAGAGTTAACTAAAGTATACTTGTTTAGAAGGGATATAGAAAACATTAGAGGCATGACAATATCTCCCAGGCCCAGTTGAAATACATGGAATTTTCTTTTCTTCCTTCCCTTTATATGAATGCGCTTAGCTTTTTCGAATCTATGTGGAGCCGCTATTGTGAATACAGTCGGTTTTTCTGTTATAATTTTGGCTAAACTTACCATATGCTTTGTTACAAAAACAGAAACAAAGTCATAAATGCACAATATCATCAAAAAAATTAGAGATGGTACAATTCCAAAAGATGCTCCTAAGAGTGTTGCAACACCTGCTCCTGAAAATATGGCTGCGACATTCTGGCTCAAAAGAGTGGGTCTTAGCATTTTCCATGTTGTAAGTATTAAAGCTAAGAAGAAGCTTAATGAAAGATACCATATTCTCACTGGAATTAGGAAATCAAAGGTTATCCACGAAGAGAAGAATATGGCAAATGCCTCAAAGCCCTTAAGAGAAGGCTTCCAGAACCTAACTGCAGCAAAAATCAATACTGTTGCCATTAGTATATAGATAAAAAAGTTAAAAGAATTTTCAATGTTTTCAGGATCCTCAATAACAGGATCTGCTTCCCCTGTTTTTATTGACTGTAGGTAAGCGTTTCCAGCATAAAGACCAATAAGCTGGGTTATCAAGAAGATGCCAACGATTAAGAAGGCTGTATTTTTTACCATATTATAGAATATAGATAACACATACTTAAAGAATAGCCAATTTTACATCTAACCACTAGAAGATGATGACAAATTTTC
>JGI24422J19971_10000292_pt1 | contig 27001 bp, 39 predicted proteins | sample DeeMarSWOR152_54_FD_19971 | JGI IMG/M metagenome (IMG submission 19971) | reverse complement strand
GGCTGGCGAGGGATTATTGCCGAGGACTTCACCTTTGATAATGTGCGGGTTTGCGCTCAGGCGGTGGCTAACTATTTAAAACAGGCAGGCTTAGCCCGCCGGGGGCTAATTATAGGCTATGACACCCGTTTTGCCTCTGAGGACTTCGCTTCAGCCGCGGCTGAGGTAGTCGCCGGCAACGGGATAAAGGTATGCCTCTGCCCCCGGGCTACCCCAACACCGGTGATAAGCTTTGGTGTCCTGGCGCAAAAGGCGGGCGGGGCTATCATCATAACCGCCAGCCATAATCCGGCTAGCTGGAATGGCTTCAAGTATAAATCTGAGCTCGGCTCCAGTGCCTCGCCTGAGGTTATTGCTGAGATAGAAAAACATATCTCCCGCACCATTACCACCGGCAAGGTAGACCGGATGCCGCTAGCTCAAGCCGTGGAACAGGGGTTAGTAGAATACCTTGACCTGGCCCCCACTTACCTGAACCGTTTGACCAGTCTGGTTGACCTCAATGAGCTACGCCAGGCCAAGCTGAAGATAGTATTTGACCCGATGTATGGAGCTGGCATCGGCTATTTCAAGGCACTATTAGGCGATGGAGTTATCGAGCTGATAGAGATAAATAATGAACGAAACCCGTTATTCCCCGACATACAACCAGAGCCGATTGCGGCTAATCTAGCCAAGCTCTCAGCTACAGTTAAAAACCAGAAAGCCGATGTAGGACTGGCGACCGATGGCGATGTCGACCGCCTGGGCGTTGTCGATGAGAATGGTATATTCCTAACCCCCCTCCAGGTCCTGGCCCTGCTCTGCCTTTACCTGCTGGAGGTACGGGGTGAGCGGGGGGCTATCGTCAAGACAATAACTACTAGCAGCATGCTTTACCGCCTGGGAGAAATATTTAAGGTGCCGGTCTATGAGACGCCGGTGGGCTTTAAGTATGTGGCCAGCACCATGATAGCTGAAAAGGCACTCATTGGCGGTGAAGAGTCCGGCGGCTACGGCTTCAGGGAGCATATGCCCGAACGAGATGGCATCCTGTCCGGTCTCTATTTCCTCGACCTGATGATTAAGACCGGTAAAAGCCCGTCACAGCTTATTGACTACCTTTACAGTAAGGTTGGACCGCACTACTTCAAGCGGATAGATATAGAATTTCCTGCCGAAAAACGCCAGGAAATAACCGACCGTATCAAGCATAATCCCCCCCAGTCCATTGACGGCATCAAGGTGAAATTAGACACCAAAGATGGCTTCCGATTTACCTTGGCTGATACCAGCTGGCTGCTCATCAGGTTTTCCGGGACTGAGCCAGTGCTTCGCCTCTACGCTGAAAGTAATACTCAGGCTCGGGTAGAAAGTCTGCTTGAGCTGGGGAGAGAATTAGCCGGAGTTTAAGCTATGGCCGATAAGCTCCCCTGAAAAACGGAATAGCCAAGCCATAGACTATACGAAAGAGCCTCGGGCTAAAGGTGGGGGGGAATAAGTCTTTACCGCTTGGTGTATTGAGGGGCTTTGCGCGCCCGCTTGAGTCCAGCCTTCTTCCGCTCTTTAGCTCGAGCGTCCCGGGTGAGTAGTTTGTGCTCGCGGAGCACGGGTTTAAGGCTCTCGTCAGCCTGTACCAGGGCACGAGCAATACCATGAGCGATAGCACCCCCCTGCCCCGATACGCCACTGCCGACGACCTTAACCACAGCATTATACTTACCCAGGCTATCGGTAACCAGAAGCGGTTGCATGATTATCCGGCGGTGCTCAAGACGGGGAAAACGCTCCTCATAAGGCACATTATTGACAATAATAGAACCATTGCCCGGCAGCAGCTTTACCCGGGCTACCGCCGTCTTGCGTCTGCCTACTCCATAATAGTACGTTTCGTTTTTCATCTAAACCCTATTTCTCAGTCTGAGCCGGGTGAGGGTGAGTATCACCGACATAGACCTTGAGCTTCTTCATCATATTAGCACCAAGTCGGGTGTGAGGCAACATCCCCTTAACCGCATGTTCAATTACCCGAGTCGGGTCAGTCTGCATCAGTTTGTCATAAGTGATACTTTTCAGCCCGCCGGGATATCCCGAATGCCTATAATAGACCTTCTGCTTGGCTTTATCACCGGTAACCCGAACCTTCCCGGCGTTGATAATAACCACATAATCGCCGACATCCAAATTACGGCTGAATATTGGTTTGTGCTTACCCATAAGTAAGCCAGCCGCCCGAGTGGCTAGCCGACCCAAGACCTGGTCGGTAGCATCAATAACATGCCAGTCTCGCTTAATTTCAGACGCCTTGGTGCTATAGGTTTTCACTATACCTCCCCTCCCCAGGGGCGGGGATAATTTATCCGCATCAGGCACAGCCCACAGGCAGGGGCCGCCGGACCAGCCAGACCCGGCTTCCTGGCCTCAATTATACTCTGAAACTGGTCAACACTCACTTTACCCCAGCCAACTCTAATTAGAGCGCCCACTGTATTGCGCACCTGGTGAGGTAAGAAGGAGTTAGCCACCATATTGAAAACGGCTAATTCGCCATCCCTGTCTATTTTTGCCTGATACACCTTCCGCACCGTGTTCCTGGTCCCGGCCCCGATACAACTGGCAAATGACGCCAGGTCATGCTCACCAACCAGAGCCTGACATGCCCCATTCATAGCCTCAATATCGAGGTGTCCGGTAACCAGGTAAGAAAAACCCCTCATAATTGGCGACCGGGTCAGCTATTTAATATGTAGTAGTTATATTCCCGGCTAATGGCATCACGCCTGACATTAAACGAATCATCCACTCTATGGGCTGACTTAACGGCAATATCCTTAGGTAAATAGTAGTTCAGTCCGTTAACAAAAGCCGGTAAGGGAAGGGGCGACTTAGTCCTGAAGCTAACCACCTGTCCCTTAGCATGAACTCCAGCATCAGTCCGACTGGCTGCCATCACCCGAAGCCTTTCTCCGGTAAGCTTCCACAGGGCGGCTTCGGTCTCGCCCTGAATAGTGGGAAAATCACCCTGTAGCTGAAAACCGTGGTAGTGGGTACCATCATATTCCATAATTAACACAATCTTGGTGAGATTGTTTATCAACCTCACCCCCTTAATCCCCCTCTCCTTTCAAGGAGAGGGGGAAGTCTTTTATTTAGAGGGGCTTCGCCCCTCTAAAACTCCCCCTTGGTGGATGCCACTACGCCACCAACTCAAGCCGGACCATAGGTGCTCCGTCACCCAGCCTTGGTCCTAATTTAGTGATACGGGTATAGCCACCAGGGCGTTCAGCATACCTGATGGCAAGGTCAGTAAATACCTTATCGGTCACCTTTTTATCGATAATAAATGACAATGCCTGACGGCGGGAGTGAAGTCCGCCCTTTTTACCCAGGGTAATCATCTTCTCCGCCAGGCCACGCACCTCCTTGGCTTTAGCCTCGGTGGTGGTAATTTTTTCGTAGCCCAAAAGGTCAGTAACCAGGCTACGATACACTGCCCTTCTATGTCCTGAGGCTCCGCTCAGTTTTCTACCACCTACTTTATGCCTCACCCTCTATCTCCTCTTCATCCGACGGAGCTGGCCCTCCACCTTGAGGGGTAAGGGACAGTCCCAGCTCGTTGAGCCGCTGCTCTATTTCCTGCTTGGACTTCTGCCCGAAATTCCGTAGCGAGAGTAATCCTTTCTCTCCGGTAGCCAGAATCTGCCCCACGGTGGCAATACCGCCCCGCCGTAAGCAATTCATAGTCCGCACTGATAAAGTCAGTTGCTCGACAGGCATATTATATTTCTCCTCAGGGATAGCTAAGCCAACCAGCTCCTCCTCTTCCTTCAGGGGAGCCAGCCGGGCATAATCAACAAACGGAGTCAACTGCTCGACCAGAATGGCAGCACTGCGGCTGATGGCATCGACCGGTGATATAGTACCGTCGGTCCACACCTCCAGATACAACTGCTCGTGGCTGCTCTCCTGACCAACATGAGTTGGCGCAACGCTAAAATTAACCTTACGTATCGGGGTAAAGATGGCATCCACTGGAATCGTGCCTACGGGCAGATTATCACTGGGCTCAGCCTGCCTGTAGCCCTCAGCGACTTCCACATCAAACTCCACATAAAGCCTGGCCTCAGGTGAATCCAAAGTAGCCAGATAAAGCTCAGGGTTGACAATTTCAAAGTCGGTTGAGGGCTTAATGTCAGCCGCACAAACTCGCCCCTCCCCCTCTACCTCCAGTGTTAACTTACCTGGTTGACCGGAAAGGGGGATTAACCTCAATTCTTTAACATTAAGTAAAAACTCGGTAACGTCTTCCATCACATGAGGAATAGTAGAGAATTCATGCTGAATCCCCTCAATCCTAATGCTGGTTACGGCGGCCCCGGTAAGATAACTAAGCAGCACTCTCCGTAATGAATTGCCCAGAGTAACGCCGAAGCCTTTCTCCAGTGGCTGGGCTAAAAATCGCCCAAAGTTATCTTTACTCTCAACACACTCAATATTCGGTATTGCCAGCTGAGACAAAGTGCTACCTCCTCATCAATATATTATCGTGAGTAGAACTCAACTATAGTCTTCCCCTCAAATTTAGCATCAATATCATCAGGGGTAGGTAGTGATAAAACCCGACCCACCAACTTCTCTTTATCCAGGCTTAACCAGCTCAAAACCGACTTAGCCTCAATATTCTGGACCGCTTGCTGATAATACCCGGTTTTGGTACTGCTCTCCTTCCAGCTAATGACGTCATCCTCTTTGACCAGGCAGGAAGGTATATCGGTTTTACGCCCATTAAGCAAGATATGTCCGTGTTGAATTAGCTGACGGGCCTGAGAGCGAGAATCGGCGAAGCCTAAACGATAGACCACATTATCCAGCCGTCTCTCCAACAGCACCAGTAGATTTTCCCCGGTGATGCCTGACTGCTTCTCAGCCTGAGCAAAAAGTCGCCTGAACTGCCTCTCCATAATTCCATAGGTATAGCGGGCTTTTTGCTTCTCCCTTAACTGGAAACCGCGGTCAGAAATTCGGCGGCGGCGACCAAACTGTTGCCCCGGGGGTTTCCCCCGCCTGTCCAGGGCACACTTAGGCGTAAGGCACCGACTGCCTTTAAGCATTAATTTCTCACCGCTACGGCGGCATAATCGACAAACGGCGGCAGTATATCTTGCCATTTCTACTCCTACACTCGTCTTCTTTTAGGAGAGCGACAACCATTATGCGGGATAGGCGTCACATCTCTAATACTGGTAATATAAAGGCCTGAACTCTGGAGCGAACGGATAGCTGCCTCGCGCCCGCTGCCCGGCCCTTTAACATAAACCTCTATCTGGCGTAAGCCGTGCTCCATCCCTCTACGGGCGGTATCACGAGCCGCCAGTTGAGCCGCATANGGAGTGCCTTTACGCGAGCCCTTAAACCCGGCTGTCCCTGAGCTTCCCCAGGCGATAACGTTCCCCTGGGGGTCGGTGAGAGTGACGATGGTATTATTAAAGGTGGACTGGATATAGGCTCTCCCCTCGGGAATAGATTTACGTTCTCGCCTTCTTACTTTAGTTCGCTTCTTCTGCGGCATTCTAATCTCCTATCTAACTCTAGATAATGAGCCTGACTATTTCTTGGTGGCACCCCGTTTCTTGCCTCTACCAGCTACCGTTTTGCGAGCACCACGCCTGGTACGAGCATTGGTCCGCGTTCGCTGCCCTCTGACCGGCAGGCCGTGGCGGTGCCTGATACCACGGTAGCTACCAACCTCAATGAGACGCTTGATATTAAGGTCAACCTCTTTTCTAAGTTCACCCTCAACCTTATACTCCCGGTCAATAACCTCCCGCAGGCGATTAACCTCGTCTTCACTAAGGCTATCGGCCTTGGTCTCGGCACTGACCCCGGCTTGAGCTAGAATCCGGTGGCTCAGGGTGGGACCGATGCCATAGATATATTGTAGCGAAACCCAGATTTGCTTATTTTTAGGTATATCTACACCAGCTATACGCGGCATTATAGTCCTCCCTCAATAGACATTTAGCCCTGCCTCTGCTTATGCCTAGGATTGCGACAAATAATCCTGACTACCCCCCGCCGTTTCACCACCCGACAGTTTTTACATCTAACCTTGACTGAAGCCTTAACTTTCATAATATGTCCTCATTACTTGAACCGATAGGTAATCCTACCTCGGCCCAGGTCATAAGGGGAAAGCTCTATCAATACCTTATCACCGGGCAGGATTTTAATATAATGTAATCTTATCCTGCCCGAAATGTGAGCCAGTACCTTATGCCCGTTAGGCAGCTCGACACGAAACATAGCATTAGGCAACGGCTCCACTACCGTCCCCTCAACCTCAATAGTCTCTTTCTTAGCCATAAACTCCCTGTCTATACAATAGTAAGTACCTCTGGTTCAGCCCCGGTAATGGCGATGGTGTGTTCAAAGTGGGCGGAAAGACTCCCATCAGCAGTAAATACGACCCAGTGGTTATTACCCAGCCGGGTACGCCAATCGCCAATATTAACCATAGGTTCCAGGGCAAGGGTCATACCCTTTTTCAACACCGGTCCCGTGCCTGGCTGACCAAAATTGGGTATCTGGGGTTCTTCATGCATCTCCCGGCCAATACCGTGCCCGGTATACTCACGGACCACCGAATAGCCCTTTGACTCAGCACAATTCTGAATAGCGACTGAGATATCGCCCAATCTTGCCCCGGGATAAGCGGTGGCAATACCAGCGTTGAGAGCCGCCCGGGTCGCTTCCAGAAGCTGTCTAGCCTGGGGGCTAATCTCACCGACAGCTACGGTCACGGCAGCATCACCCTGAAAACCATCAAAAATCACGCCAAAGTCAAGGGATACAATATCACCTTCATTTAAAACTCGCTCCCCGGGAATCCCGTGCACTATCTCATCATTTACTGACACACAAAGGTTAGCCGGAAACCCCCGGTATCCCTTAAACGAAGGTTTAGCTCCCAGCCTGGCTGACTCTCTGCCGGCGATAACATCCAATTCTTTGGTTTTCATCCCTGGTCTCACCTGTTTACTCAATATGTCCAATATAGTGGCCACGATTCTGCCTGCCTGCCGCATAACCGCAATCTCCCGGCCAGACTTGATAATTATACCCATCTAACCACAAACTTTCTCCGCCTTAAGGGCAGCCACTATTCTCTCGCCTACCTCCTCAGCACCCCCCTCGCCGTCTATCTCCAGTAGTTTACCCGCCCGGGTGTAATAATCAATAAGGGGGGTGGTCTCGGTAAAGTAGACCTCCAATCGCTTTTTGATAGCTTCCATAGTATCATCAGGGCGTTGATATAGCTCACCGCCGCACTTATCGCACTTACCCCAAACCTTGGGCGGCGAAGTTATGATGTTATACGGCGTCTGGCAATTACGGCAAACCCAACGTCCACTCAAGCGTTTTATCAGTCCCTCTTCCGAGACCCTGATATATACTACCTTATCTATAGCCTTAGCCTGCCGGGCTAAAGCCTTATCCAGTGCCTCGGCTTGTTTCAGATTCCGGGGAAAACCATCAAGGATTACCCCGGCTTTACACTCTGGAGCTGACATACGCTCCAGGACTATTCGTATTGAAATGGGGTCAGGGACGAGCACCCCTTTTTCCATATAAGNCCTGGTCTGCCTTCCCAGCTCGGTCCCCTGCTCTACTTCCTGCCGCAACAAGTTGCCCGAAGCAATATGAACCAGATTTAGCTTCTGAGCCACGTAAGCCGCCTGTGTTCCTTTGCCCGAGCCGGGGGCACCCAGAAAAATAATATACACCCTTTCTCCTATCTAATAAAGCCTTCATAGCGCCGCATTACCAGTTGCGCTTCCATCTGCTTCATAGTATCCAAAATAACACCAACCATAATCAGTAACCCCATGCTGGATAACTGTAGCACCTGAATATTACTAATCTCTCGAGCCAAAAAGGGCACTACTGCCACTACCGCCAGGAAAATGGCTCCTCCCCAGGTAATACGCTTAATGACCTGGTTAAGATAATCAGCGGTATGTTTCCCGGGTCGAATCCCGGGGATAAACCCTCCCTGCCGCTGTAAGGTACCGGGCAAGTCCTGCTGGCCAAAGATTACCATAGTATAAAAGAAGGTAAAGGCGAGCACCAGCGCAAAATAGAGACCCCAATAGAATAAGCCCATAGGCAGGGCTGCCCTGGGGTCAAACAGGTTCTGAATAGTGTTGGCAAAGTTAGGGTCAGCTCCGGCTGGAGCCGCAAAATAACTAGCTATCATACCGGGGAACATTACCAGTGACATACCAAAGATAAGAGGTATCATTCCAGCGGTGTTTACCCGCAGCGGGATATGGGTTGAGCCGGCCTGCCGATACATCCGACCACCGCGAAAGACACTGCGAGCATATTGAACCGGAATACGACGGTGCGCCTCGGTAAAGATAACTATTACCGCCATGGTGGCTATGGCAATGAAAGCATAAACTGCCAACCCACTCAGGCCGCCACCTTCCGCACTCAAAATACCCTGCCCTATCATCGTCGGTAAGGCAGCCACGATGCCACCAAAGATTATTATAGATACCCCATTACCAATACCATATTCGGTAATAAGCTCACCCAGCCAGACCAAGAACATAGTGCCGGCTATCATCGACAAGACCATAGCCGCCGTCGGCAAACCGGGGGTGGCAACAACAACACCTTCACGCTGGAGCAAGATTATCTGTCCGTAACCGGCGAGACCAGCCATGGGCACAGTCAACCAGTGGGTATATTGATTAATCTTATTCCTGCCCGCCTCTCCCTCCTGGGAAAGGGCTTGCAGGCGGGGGATAATGGGCGTCATTAGCTGCATAATAATGGTAGCCGTTATATAGGGGTAAACCCCCATCGCCGCCACACTGAAATACCTCATAGCCCCGCCGCTAAACAGGTCGAGCATGCCCAGTAAGGCATTACGCTGAAACAGCTCCTGCAGGGCGGTGGCGTCCACCCCGGGAAGAGGCACATGGGCCACAAAACGGAAGATCACCAGCATGCCTACGGTAAAGAGAATCCGGCGCCTTAAATCAGGTATACGGATGGCGTCCAGCAGTGCCTGGAGCAATCGTGGTCTAGTCTGTCTGGGCCGCATGCCCGACCTCCTCCACTGTGCCCCCGGCTGCCTCAATCTTGGCTTTAGCCGCAGCCGAGAACTTATTTGCCTTTACCACCAGCGGATGATTAATATCACCCTCAGCCAGAATCTTAATTGGCTGCCGCAGAGATTTTACCACCCCGGCGGCGACCAACCTTTCCGGTGTTACCTCACTCCCCGCCTCAAACGTATTAAGTTGACCGATATTAACCACGCTATACTCGGTCCCAAAAATATTGACAAAGCCACGCTTCCGGGGCAAGCGCTGGATTAAAGGCAGCTGCCCGCCTTCAAAGCCACGGCTCATCTTATACCCGGAACGAGACTTCTGCCCTTTACAACCTCGCCCGGAATAGGTGCCATGTCCACTACCATCCCCCCGACCTACCCGCTTTCGGCTTTTCTTAGCGCCGGGGGGCGGGGAGAGTTCATCCTGCCTCACGAGCCTGCCTCCTCTACTTCAACCAGATGTTTCACCTTATTAATCATACCCCGAATCGGGCTACAGTCATCATGGGTAACACTCTGATTTAGTCGATGAAAACCGAGGGCCTTTAATGTCCGCCTCTGAACCTTATTATAGCCGATACTACTCTTGACCCAGGTGATACGTAGCTTAGCCACTGGAAATTGCCTCCTCAACTTCAACCGCTGACTTACGTTTGGCTAACTCCTCTTTCGGCTGCTTAAGCTGCCTGAGGGCAAGCATCGTTGCCTTAGCCACGTTAACCTTATTGGCGCTACCCAATGATTTAGTCAGAATGTCCTTAATTCCGGCAGCCTCAACCACCGCCCGGATACTACCGCCGGCGATGATACCTGTACCCGGCGCGGCTGGTTTGAGCAAGACCTTAGCTGCGCCAAATTTAACCCTTATTTCATAGGGAATAGTAGTCCCGACCATTGGTACTTTAATCAAATTCTTCCTGGCTATAGCACTAGCCTTGCCGATTGCCGCTGGCACCTCATTAGCCTTACCGGTGCCAATGCCGACATGGCCGTTACCATCACCGGTTACCACCAGGGCGCTAAAATTGAGGCGTTTTCCCCCCATCATTACCTTAGTCACCCGGTTGATATAGACCAGCTTGTCACTCAGTACCAGTTCAGTGGGGTCTATTTTGAGATTACTTATCAACCTCACCCCCTTAGTCCCCCCTCCTTTGAAGGAGAGAAGGAAGGATAGTTACTGAAGGGGCTCCGCCCCTTCAAGCTTCCGCCGATTTAAAACTTCAGCCCTTCTTGCCGAGCTGCCTCAGCCAGGGCTTTAACCCGGCCATGATACTTATATCCGCTACGGTCAAAAACTACCTGCGTTATCTCTTTACCCAATGCCCGCTTGGCCACCAGCGAACCAACCAGCCCAGCCTTAGCTGCCTTTACCTTACCCACCGCTTCACCTTTTATCTCAGGGTCAAGGGTTGAGGCATGGGTCAGGGTATGCCCCAGCGAATCATCAACAACCTGAGCATAAATATGATTCAAGCTGCGAAAAACACATAAACGCGGTCGGGAGGTAGTGCCTTTCACCTTAGCTCTGGCTCGGCTATGTCTTCTGAGACGTGCTACCCTGGGCTCAACTTGGCTCATTATTCCCCTCACGCCGTACTCTGCCTGCCTTTGCCTGGCTTCAAGTGGACTAGCTCTCCAACATATCTAATACCCTTACCTTTATAAGCATCAGGGGGGCGAATAGCCCTAATCTCAGCTGCCATCTGACCAACAACGGCTTTATCAATCCCGGTAACCTTAATGCGATTTGCCCCCTCAACCATCAGAGACACACCGGGCAGGGGTGATACCTCGACGGGGTGGGAAAAGCCGACATGAAATATCAGCTTATCCCCGGCCTTTTCCGCCCGATAACCCACCCCTACCATCTCAAGATTTTTCTCAAAGCCAGTGGCTACCCCCTTCACCATATTAGCCAAGAGGCTCCGCGTCAGCCCGTGTAAGGAACGGTGCTCTTTGCTGTCACTGGGCCGCGACACTATCAGGTTACTATCGTCCAGGGTAATAGACATATCGGGGTTGAAACGACGACAAAGCTCCCCCTTGGGACCGGTTACCGTGACCTCGTTCCCTTTATTAATACTCACCACCACCCCTGATGGCACCGTTATCGGCATCCGCCCTACTCTAGACATATATACCACCCCGACATTGATTTACCACACATAGCATAATAGCTCACCACCAATCCCCTGGCGCCAGGCCTGCTGCCCGGTCATCACCCCCTCAGGCGTAGACAGGATAGCAATGCCCAAACCACCGTAAATACGCGGGATTTCCTTCCGCCCGGCATACACCCTCAGCCCGGACTTACTTACCCGCTCCAATCCAGAAAGGACTGGCTGATTTTTATCATCATATTTAAGGTGAATCTTAATCACCCGGTGTGACTTACCCCTGATCACCTCATAATCATTAATAAATCCTTCGGCTTTAAGGATTCTGGTAATAGATAGCTTCATCTTTGAGGCTGGTATCAGCACCGAATCATGCCTCGCCATAATAGCATTGCGTATCCGGGTTAGCATATCAGCTATCGGGTCAGAAACAGTCACATCTATCTCCTTAGTCTTATTTCAGAAAATCCAGTTACCAGCTTGATTTTCTTACCCCGGGAATCTGCCCCGCCAGAGCCAGCTTACGGAAACAAATACGACATAAGCCGAACCTGCGGATATAGGCACGGGGTCGGCCGCACAAATAGCACCGATTACGCTGCTGCACTCTATATTTGGCAGGACGCTCCGACTTTACAATTTTTGACCTTTTCGCCATTTCTACTTCAATCCCTGCTGAAAGGCATCCCTAATGCCTCCAGCAGATGTCTAGCCTCATCATCGGTCTTAGCCGTAGTGATAATTGACACCTCCAGCCCCCGCACTCTATCTATCACATCGTAATCTATCTCAGGAAAGACGACCTGCTCCTTAAGCCCCAATGTGTAGTTGCCGTGACCATCAAATGAGTCTTGGGGAACCCCCTGAAACTCACGCACCCGGGGTAAGACAGCATTTACCAGCTTGTCAAAAAAGTCATACATACGCACCCCCCGCAGGGTTACCTTTAACCCGATGGGCATCCCTGTCCTCAATCTGAAGGCAGCAATGGACTTCTTAGCCCGGGTTACCACCGGGTGTTGACCCGAAATAGCCGTCAAATCCCGCTCGGCTGCTTCCAGAGCCTTAGCCTCCCGGACCGCCTCGCCCAAGCCGATATTAAGCACTATCTTGTCCAGCCGTGGTACCTGCATTATATTCTGGTACCCATAACGCTCCATCAGGTTGGGAGTAACCTCCTGGCCATACCTTTCCTTGAGTCGTGACATTTAATCAATTACCTCACCACAAGAACGACAAATACGGACCTCCCTGCCATCCTCTAAACGGTGGAAGCCAACCCGGGTGGGACGATTACACCGGCTACACAATAGCATAACATTGGACACATGGATTGGTGCCTCCCGTTCTATTATGCCTGCCTGCCTAGCCTGACGTACCGCCCGGGTATGCTTTTTGATAAAGTTGATACCCTCTACCAGTACTTGCTCATCCTTGGGGTAAGCAAAGCGCACCTTACCCTTTTTGCCCTTGTCCTTACCCGCAATAACGAGCACGGTATCATTCTTCCTAATCTTCACCACTTCCCTCCTCACAAAACTTCAGGTGCCAGTGATATAATCTTGGTAAAATTTTTCAGTCTCAACTCCCGGGCTACCGGTCCGAATATTCGAGTCCCTCTAGGGTTATTCTTCTCACTAAGAATCACCGCCGCATTTTCATCAAACCTGATATAAGAGCCATCGGAGCGCCGATATGGCTGAGCGCTACGAATGATAACCGCCCTGACCACATCTCCTTTCTTGACCACTGCCCCCGGGATGGCCCTTTTGACCGAAGCGACAATAACATCACCCACGCGGGCATACTTCTTCCTGGTGCCGCCCAGTACATTGATGCACATAATTTGTCGGGCGCCAGTATTATCGGCCACCTTAACTCTGGTATAAGATTGAATCATACCCCTTTACCCCGAAACTAACTTCAGGTTATTTCCTCAGGTTGAACCTTAACTAACTCCCCTTTGGTTATTATCTCAGCTACCCGCCACCGCTTCTGCCTGGAGAGGGGGCGAGTCTCTACAATCTTAACTATATCACCCAGCCCACACTCATTATTCTTATCGTGGGCTTTATATTTAACCACCCGCCTGATGGACTTCTTATATAGCGGATGGCGCTTGGGGGTTTCTACCGCCACCACCACCGTCTTGTCCATCCGGTTACTCACCACACGTCCCAACCTGATTTTACGTTTCTCATCCATAGGCTTAAGATTTTTCTGGGTATTTTATACCCAGCTCCCTCTCCCTGAGCATAGTCTTTAGTCGCGCAATCTTCTTTTTAGCCCTCGGAATTTCGCGGTGATTGACCAACTGCTTGGTAGCCAAACGAAAGCGAAGATTAAAGAGCTCCTGATGAGCTGCTTCTAATTGCTTTACCAGTTCCGCGTCACTGAGGGCTCGAATCTCCTTAACCTTCAACTTAAGCTAGCTCCTTACTTACCGAATCACTACCAACGCCGGCCTCAGTTTCCCTGACCACAAATTTAGTGTCTATAGGAAGCTTATGTGAAGCCAGTCGCATTGCTCCCTTGGCTACCTCCTCGTCAACACCGCCCATTTCAAATAAGACTCTCCCCGGTTTGACCACGGCTACCCAGTGGTCCAGGGAACCCTTACCCGAACCCATACGGGTCTCAGCCGGCTTTCGGGTAACTGGTTTATCCGGGAAAATACGTATCCAGATTTTACCGCCACGACGAATATAGCGAGTAATAGCCCGCCGGGCGGCTTCGATCTGCCGACTGGTAAGCCAGGCAGCGTCTAATGCCTGCAAACCGAAATCGCCAAAAACAACCGTGTTCCCGGCCTGGGCGTTACCCCGACGGCGTCCCTTATGAGCCTTGCGGTATTTAACTCGTTTCGGCTGTAGCATCTTTCTCCTTTGATTTCGCCGGGGCAGGGCCAGCACCCTTGGCCTTTTTCGCTCTTTTCACCGGCTTGGCCGGTTTCTTTTCTAATTCTGCCGGGGCAGGGCCGGCACCCTCTGCCTTTTTCGCTCTTTTCACCGGCTTGGCCGGTTTCTTTTCTAATTTCGCCGGGGCAGGGGCGGCACCCTCGGCCTTTTTCGCTCTTTTGACCGGCTTGGCCGGTTTCTTTTCTAATTTCGCCGGGGCAGGTTTTACTGGCTCAGGCTCAGGCACCTTTTCCGCCACTGCCTCAGCCGGCTCTTCAACCGGTACAGCTGGCGCTTCCTCGACTTCCGCCACTGCCTCAGCTAGCTCTTCGGCTGGCGCCGCCGGCGCTTCCTCAACCTCCACCACTGCCTCGGCCGGTTCTTCGGCTGGCACAGCCGGCGCCTCCTCAACTTCCACCACCTCAACCTGAGGCAGGATATCACCTCGATATATCCAGACCTTGACCCCAATCCGACCGAGAGTAGTACGTGCCTCAGTAAAGCCGTAATCGATATCAGCCCGCAGCTTGTGGAGGGGTACCTGCCCCCGGTGCATCATTTCACGGCGAGCTATCTCGGCACCACCTAATCTACCGGCACAATTGATTCTCATCCCCTTAGCCCCAGCCTCAAGGGTACGGAAAATGGCTTGTTTCATCGCCCTCCGGTGCGAAACACGACGCTCAATCTGCTCAGCTACCGCCCGGGCGACCAAATAAGCATCAAGTTCGGGCTGCCGTATCTCCTGGATATTCAACTGGACTCTACTGCCAATAAGACCCTCAAGGTGCTGCCTCATTTCATCAACCCTTTGCCCTCCCCGCCCGATGACAACGCCAGGGCGAGCGGTATGAATAGTTACCACCACCCTGTTTGCCTGACGGTCAATTTCCACCAGAGAGACGCCAGCATCGGCATATTTAGACCTGATAGCCTGCCGAATTTTCAGGTCTTCTTGCAAAAACTCCACATAATGCTTGCTGGCATACCACTTGGCCTGCCAATCCCGTATGATACCAATTCTAAAGCCGGTAGGATGAACCTTACGACCCAACTTTTTCCTCCTGCTCGGCAACAACCACTGTAATATGACTAGACCGCCTAAGGACAGGGCCGGCTCGCCCCCGGGCCCGGGGGTAAAACCTCTTCAGGCTTCCTGCCTCGTCGACAAAGATACTAACAATCTTTAAGTCCCGGGACGTCTGGAAGTTGTTCTCAGCATTAGCCGCCGCTGACTTCACTACCTTGGCGACAACTCGAGCCGTAGGTGAGGAGGCAAACTTGAGTATGGTCAAGGCTTCATCCACCGTCTTGCCCCGTACCGCATCTACCAACGGACGCACCTTACGAGATGGTATGCCGGTGTCTTTAGCTACTGCTCTCACTTCCATGTTACGCCCTACTTCCTCTTTCTTACCTGAGTAATTCTTTCCGCCCTAGCCACGTGACCCCTGAAGGTCCGAGTTAAAGCAAACTCGCCTAATTTATGCCCTACCATATTCTCGGTGATAAAAATAGGCACATGTCTCCGGCCATTATGTACCCCGATGGTGAGCCCTATCATCGCCGGCAGGATGGTAGATGAGCGCGACCAGGTTTTTATTACCGCCTTCTGTCCCGAGCGGTTAAGAGCTTCCACTTTCTTTAGTAGTTTGGGGTCAATGGCTGGTCCTTTTTTAATTGACCTTGACATCTGGCTTCACCTTTTCCTGTCTACTTTTTTCTCCGGCGCCTAACAATCATCTTATCCGAGGGCTTGGGCTTACGAGTCCTGTAGCCCATAGCTGGCTTACCCCACGGCGTCTTAGGTCCGGGCATACCTATTGGCGACCTGCCTTCCCCACCACCATGAGGGTGGTCACGCGGACTCATCGCCGAGCCTCTCACTGACGGCCGCCAACCTAACCACCGCCGGCGACCGGCCTTGCCCAATTTAATACCCTGATGGTCAATATTCCCTACCTGCCCGATGGTAGCCAAACAATCGGCACGAATACGCCTCATCTCACCCGAGGGTAACCGGACCAGGGCATATTCGCCCTCCTTCACCATTAACTGAGCGGCGGCCCCAGCACTCCGCACCATCTGTCCCCCCCTGCCCTTCTCCAACTCAATATTATGTATCAAAGTACCGCTGGGGATTAGCTTCAAGGGCAATGTGTTGCCAGGTCTTATCTCAGCCTCAATGCCTGACTTTATCGTATCCCCGACACCAAGCCCTGAAGGGGCAAGAATGTAACGCTTTTCCCCATCAGCATAGTAAATAAGAGCAATATTGGCGGAACGGTTAGGGTCATATTCAATAGCCGCCACTTTACCGGGGACGCCAACCTTATCACGCTTAAAGTCAATGACGCGGAGTCTTCGTTTGGCACCCTTACCCCGGTGTCGAACGGTTATTTTGCCCTGACTATTCCGCCCCGCCCTCCTCTTAAGGGGTAGAAGCAGCGATTTCTCCGGCTTATCTTTAGTAATTTCCTCAAAGGTAGAGCCGCTCATACCCCGCCTGCCGGGAGAGGTGGGCTTATATACCTTCAGACCCATTTCCTAAATACAATCTCCTTTACGCAAGTGGTTTTTGAAGGGGCTCCGCCCCTTCAAACTTTCCCCAATATTAAACACCTTCAAAGAGTTCAATCTTATCCCCTGGCACCAGGGTGACTATCGCCTTTTTCCAGGGCGGGGTTAACACCCGCCGCCCGCCTAACATTCGTAGCTTACCGTGGATGGTTATCACATTAACTGCGGTCACCCTGACATTAAATGCCGTTTCCACAGCCTGTTTAATCTGCGGTTTATTAGCCCCTCTGGCTACTTCAAAAGCATATTTGCCCTGAGCTTGAAGCTCGGTATTTTTCTCGGTTACTACCGGACGGCGCAACACCTCATAGGGATGCATCTTAACACTTCACCCTTTCGTCAAGCCTCACCAGCCCTTAAAACAGGCTTTAGCTATTGGAAACCAATACTGTTTATTATTGACATCGCCTGCGCTTCATCTGCAGAAGTTGCATCGTAGCAGGTATAGATATCAATACAGGTTGACTCATAGACGAATACTATCTCCATTTCATATACGTCAATCTCAGCGTCGTAGGCCTTGGCATAGCCCGCCAGCCAAGCGCCTACCGTCATCGTCCCTGTCTCAGTCGGCTCGAAGGTAACTGCACTAGAAACCGCCTGGCTTATCAAAGCGCTGCTGTCATTCTCCTTACCCTCCAGCTCCGAAGGGACATCACCATACCATATCTGGACAAAATCATAGTCCGCCTCATCCGTATACTGGACCAGCCCCCAGTTGCCATCGCCGTACTGAGGGTAATTCGCTTCATCACTCAAATACCAGTTCTCAGGGACAACGCCGACCTTGGGCTTGAGCACTTCCCCCTCTGCTGGTGGTGTTACTGGCGGTTCTGCTGGAGGTGTGTATTGTGGCGGTGTTGGCGGTTGAGACAGTGGAGAATAAATACTGTTTATCAGTGACATCGCCTGCTGTTCATCGGCAGAAGTTGCGTCATAGCAGGTATAGATATCAATACAGGTTGACTCACAGACGAATGCTATCTCCATTTCATATACGTCAATCTCAGCGTCATAGGCCTTGGCATAGCCCGCCAGCCAAACGCTTACCGTCATCGTCCCCGTCTCAGTCGGCTCGAAGGTAACCGCATTAGAAACCGCCTGGCTTATCAAAGCGTTGCTGTCATTCTCCCTGCCCTCCAGCTCGGAAGGGACATCACCATACCATATCTGAACAAAATCATAGTCCACCTCATCCGTATACTGAATTAGCCCCCAGTTGCCATCGCCGTACTCAGGGTAATCTGTTTCATCGCTCAAATACCAGTTCTCAGGGACAAAGCCGACGCCGGGCTTGAACACTTCCCCCTCTGCTGTTGGTGTTACTGGCGGTTTGGCTGGAGGTGTGTGTGGCGGCGGTGTGGTTGTTGACGTTGATTGACAGCCGCTGAATACCATCATAGCCAGCAAGCCAACCAGCACCAAAAGGGCTATGTGCACTCTCTTACTCATTATGTTTCCCCCCTTAAATTACTTGTTTCTTAATAAGCGGCTTCTCTCCCCACACCTCCTCCGCCTTGCGCACTGCCGCCTCAGTCATTAATAACGCTTTATGAGCAAGGATGTCAACCACATTAAGCAGGCTGGCGGGCATTACCTTAATCCCGGGCAGGTTACGGACTGATTTAACCACGTTGCCCTCGGCTTCCCGGGTAACAATGAGAGCCGAGGAGTCCACCCCCAGCGCCGCCAGAATCCCTGCCATTTCCTTAGTTTTAGGCTCATCAAGCTCCAGTTGCTCCAAAACTTTTAAATCCCCGTCTTCCGCCTTGGCTGATAGCACACACCGTAGCGCCAGCTGACGTACCCTTTTCGGCATTGCTTGCCGGTAGCTCCTGGGCTTGGGGCCAAAAGCAACACCTCCTCCCCGGCGTAGCGGTGACCTCCGGCTACCAGCCCGGGCAGAACCGGTGTGTTTCTGCCGATACAACTTCCGGGTGCTACCCGAAACCTGGCTACGAGTTTTAGTACTGGCCGTTCCCTGACGAGCGTTTGCCTGCTGCCTCACCATCGCCTGGTGTACCACTGCCTGATTAAACGGCACGGCAAAAACCCGGTCACTTATCTCAATGTGTTTAATCACTTCCCCGGCCAGGCTATAAACTGGGACCTCCACTTGCCTATTTCCTCCCTGATTTCCGTATTAGTAATAATCCATTGGTCGCCCCGGGCACTGCTCCCTTAACCACCAGCAGGTTACGGGCCGGGTCAGCCTCAAATACCTCCAGATGACGCACCGTCACCTGCCTATTCCCCATATGCCCTGCCATGCGCGTCCCTTTGAATACCCTACCCGGAGAGGTAGTCGCCCCTATTGAGCCCGGGGCACGGTGTCGGTCAGACTGTCCGTGCGTTTTTGGCCCGCCGGCAAAATGATGGCGCTTGACGACGCCGGCAAAGCCCTTACCCTTGGACACCCCGGTAATATCAACCAGGTCACCTACCTGAAACAAGCTAACATCAACCTTGTCCCCTACTTTAACTGTTTCAATATCATCGGTCCTGAATTCTCGAAGATGCTTAAACTGACCCAACCCCTTGAGATGTCCCTGCTGCGGGGAGTTGAGCCGTTTTGCCTGACCAAATCCAAGCTGGACAGCATTATATTCCCCGCTGGCTGCTGTTTTAACCTGGACTACGGTACACGGTCCAGCCTCAATAGCGGTTATTGCCTCCGCTTTACCATCGTCCCCGCATATCTGGGTCATACCTAACTTTCGGCCAATAATTCCCTGGGTCATATCCCTAGCCATCCTAGACGGTTACAACTTAATATCTATACTAACTCCTGAAGGCAGACTCAAGTTAGCCAAGGCGTCTATCGTCTTAGAAGTCGTCTCGACAATATCAATAAGACGCTTATGGGTTCGAATTTCAAACTGCTCCTGGGAATCCTTATCAATAAAGGGGGAGCGGATAACACTAAACTTCTGGATATGAGTCGGCAGGGGTACCGGTCCAATAACGATAGCCCCCGTCCGCTCCACCGCCTCCACAATCTGCAGAGCTGATTGGTCAAGTATCTTGTGGTCATAACCCTTTAGCTTAATACGAATCTTCTGCTTAGGCATAGAACAGACTCACCTTCTACCAGTAGCTTTAACCTCGTCCACCAATTCGGCTGGTAGCTCCTCATAGCGATAAAATTCCATAGAATGGGTGGCTCTGCCCTGAGTTAGTGACCTGAGGCTGGTGGCATAGCCAAAGGTCTCAGCCAAGGGGATGAGTGAATGAACCACGCGCATATCACCCTGGGTNTCTATAGACTCAATATGTCCCCTCCTTGAATTGAGGGCAGCTATTATGTCACCCAGAAATTGTTCCGGGGTAACCACTTCCAGTCTCATAATTGGCTCGAGAAGGATAGGTCTGGCTTTAGCCACACCATTCTTAAACGCCACCGAGCCCGCCAGCTTAAAGGCTATATCTGAAGAGTCAACCTCATGATAACTACCGTCATAGACGGTGGCTTTAATATCAACCACCGGGTAGCCAGCTAGCACCCCGGTCTCCATAGCCTCTTTAATCCCCACCTCCACCGCCGGGATATACTGCTTGGGTATAGCTCCATTTTTAACCCGGTTGACAAACTGAAAGCCGCTGCCACGCTCCACAGGCTCGAGCTCAAGACAGACATGACCATACTGGCCATGCCCTCCAGTTTGTCGCACGAATTTCCCTTCAACCCGCACCGGTATGGTTATCGTCTCCTTATAGGCAACCCGTGGCCTACCCACCTTGGCCCCCACCTTAAACTCGCTGAATAGCCTGCCGACTATGACCTCCAGGTGAAGCTCACCCATACCCGAGATAACAGTCTGTCCCGTGTCCTGATTGTAGTCCACCTTAAAGGTAGGGTCCTCTTCAACCAATTTGCTCAGGGCTTCCCCTATCTTATCCTGGTCAACCTTGGTTTTGGGCTCAATAGCCACCGAGAGTACTGGCTCGGGGAAGCGAATAGATTCAAGCACCACCGGCCGGGAGGAATCGCACAGGGTATCACCGGTAAAGGTATTCTTAAGCCCTACGGTAGCCACAATAGCCCCGGTATCGGCTTCACTCACCTCCTCACGGTGGTTGGCATGCATTAATAATAGCCGCCCAATGCGCTCCTTCCTGCCCTGGGCGGCGTTAAATACCTGAGNCCCGGCCTTGACTCTGCCCGAATACACTCTCAAATAGACCAGCCTACCGACAAAAGGGTCAGATACCACCTTAAAGGCAAGTGCGGAAAAGGGGGCATCATCCCGGGCGGGGCGGGTGACTTCAGTTTTGAGCCTGGTATCAATAGCTCTTATCGGTGGCATATCTAAAGGACAGGGAAGATAGCTGACAATGGCATCAAGCAAAAAACGAATACCTTTGTTTCTCAGGGCACTGCCACAAAGAATAGGCACCCCTTTATTAGCCAGGGTCACCTTCCTCAAGGCTGCTCTCAACTCATCAGGAGTAATGCTCTTACCGTCAAGATAAGCCGCCATAATCTGGTCATCACTTTCCGCCAATTTTTCAATTAGTGCCTGACGAAATTCGACACACATTGCCCGTTCTGACTCAGGAATAGCTACCTCCAATGGTACTGAATCAGGTCTGCCATCAAAGCGCCACGCCTTATTATCTATCAGGTCAATAACGCCCTCATATGAGGCTTCACTACCTAAAGGTAACTGTATGGCCAGGGGCCTGGCGTGTAGCCGCTCTTCAATCATAGACAAACTACGGGTAAAGCTGGCACCAATTCGGTCCATCTTATTGATGAAACAAATTCTAGACACATTATATCGGTCAGCCTGTCGCCATACTGTCTCTGATTGAGCCTCAACCCCAGCCACGCCATCAAAAACCACCACCCCCCCATCCAATACCCTGAGGCTGCGTTCTACTTCAGCCGTAAAGTCCACATGCCCCGGGGTATCAATAATATTGATGCGGTGGTCCTGCCAGTAGCAAGTAGTAGCCGCCGCCGTAATAGTAATGCCGCGTTCTCGCTCCTGCTGCATCCAGTCCATCACCGCGGTGCCTTCATCCACCTCGCCAATCTTATAGGTACGACCGGTAAGGTATAGCATCCTTTCGGTGATGGTGGTCTTACCAGCATCAATGTGAGCGATAATAGCTATATTTCGTATGCGTTCTAAAGGAAATCTCTTAACCACCGTCCTGTCCCTACCTTGCACTATCACCATCTATAGTGAGCAAAGGCTCTATTAGCCTGAGCCATTTTATGAGTGTCCTCACGCTTTTTAATAGTCGCCCCCTGTCCTTTGGAAGCGTCACTAAGTTCAGCCGCCAGCTTCTCCGCCATAGACTTACCGGCTCTGGCTCGAGCTGATTTTATCAGCCAGCGCATAGCCAGAGACAGGCCACGGTCAGGCTGGACCTCCACCGGCACCTGATAGGTAGCACCCCCAACCCGACGGGGCTTAACCTCAAGTAAAGGCGTGGCATTCTTTACTGCCTGTTCCAGAATATTGACCGGGGCTGTTGACTCCTGCCGTTCCATAATGCTTAGCGCATCATACACAATCCCCTCCGCCGTGGTCTTCTTGCCCCACATCATTATTTTATTAATCAACCTAGCCACAACCTCACTGTGATATTTAGCATCGGGAGACAGCTCTCTTATTATAACTCGGCCCCGCCTTGGCATTTTACCTCCTTTATTTAAGCGCCCTCTTCGCCCTCTTCCGTAACCACTTCGGGGGGAGGAGCCTCGACAGCCCCCGCCGCCGGAGTAGGGGCAAGTGTCACTTCTTTAGTTCGCTTGCTTCCATACTTACTACGACCCTGACGGCGATTAGCGACACCGCTGGTATCCAGGGCACCCCGGATGATGTGATAACGAACGCCGGGTAAATCCTTCACCCGACCGCCACGAATCAAGACTACCGAGTGTTCTTGCAACTCGTGCCCCTCACCGGGAATATAGGCCATAACCTCCATCCCGTTGGTCAGCCGCACCCTAGCTATTTTACGCAGGGCTGAATTGGGCTTCTTCGGGGTGATAGTCTTAACATGAATACAAACTCCTCGCTTCTGCGGAGAGCTCCCCGGCACCCTCCTATTCTTTAAGGCGTTATAGCTAAAGCGCAATGCCGGCGTTTTGGTTTTCTTAGTACCCTTCTTACGCCCTTTACGGACAAGTTGATTAACCGTTGGCAATCGGTCCCCTCCTATGGCTCACAATTTTAATGGATGAGCTTAGGCTCATCCATTTCAAGCTAACTTAGCTATGGTGTCAGAACGCTAACTTTTTTGAGTTTACCACAGCTAAAGGTCAGCTGTCAACAGCTATCACCGATGTCGTATAGTCACCAGGAGGCGAGGTCAGGGTCAATCTATATTTTCCTGTTGATAGACTCCCTGGTAGCCTTCTGTCTCCCGGGTTAGCCACAGGAAAACAAGCTGAACAATTCTGGCATTCCTCTGCAAACGAAACCCCTGAGGATTATAGACCACCATAAGCGATTGGGAACGACCCGAGTAGCCAGCGTCCCACACCGCAGTGTTTACCGTAACCCCACAGCGGAGCAGGCTCGACCTGGGCGTGGCTAACGCCATAACATTTTTAGGCAGATGGACAATCTCATTATAGGTAATAATATAGGCACCGGGCACCAGGTCAATAAAACCCAGTCCGTCAAACAACAATGGGGCTAAATCGGATACCAGCCTCTGGCTGTCTTTAACCGCTATCCTGCCCGGTGACTGGAGCATTGCCACCTCGCGCAGGGTAAGGTCAATGCCATTAGGCTGTACCTGCTCATCAAGGTTAATATAGCCTTCTACCAGAGGTGGCTCCTGGTGTAGCAACTGGTGAATATCCTGCCGGGATAAAACGGCTGCCATCTTACCTGCCTCTTCTTCTCCGCTGTCCAGTATATCACTTCCCCCACCTGGTGTTAAGAATAAGCCGTCTGACCTTAGAATAATTTATAGGGCAGAGATAGGCTAGCTCTGTCAGCCGGGTAAGCCGATGTCCCTTTTGGCCACTTTTAGTGACTTTTTGGGCGAGGGTATTGACAAAANTNGCTTCTAGTGGTAAACTGACAACAGGCACTTTTATGGACAAATAGTGTCTATCTGGCAATAACCAATCTTAATAGGTCGCTGAAGGCAAGGGAAAAGGGGCTAGCCTCAAATTGCTGGGTGGGTGGCTAGCCCCTTTCTTGTTGGGTTGGGGAGGCTAGTCCTGACCCGCGGTATCAGCTTATGGCTCATGGTACCGAGCAGACAAATAGTAAAGGAGGTGAAATTGTGAAACGGTTTCTGACAAGGATTCACCGGGGCAAAAAGGGGATTACTCTGGTAGAGCTACTCATTGCTGTCGCCATTATTGGCACCTTGCTGGCAGCATTTCTCCCGGCTAGTACTGGCACGGTAGCTGCCACTGGTTGTCCCACCTGCCCTGCCCCGGCTGGTGAGGAGAAGGTACCGGGCACTCCCAACCCGGCGGCAGTTTACTGCCAGCAAATGGGGTATCAATATGACGTAAGAGAGGATGAGTCCGGCAATCAATACGATGTGTGCATTTTCCCTGATGGTTCCGAGTGTGATGCCTGGTGCTTTTTCAAGGGCAAATGTGGCGAGGACTATTCCTATTGCGCCAGGAAGGGTTATGATACTGAAACAGAGCTGGTGGATAACGGAGGTTATTATACCGAATGCGCCGTTTGCGTTTCCCGGCAGGGCGGAGAAGAAACAAGAATACCCATGCTTGAGTTAATGGCCGAGAACGGCGAGCCCTTAATAGAGGCACAACCAGGCAAAGCGAACGGAAGTTGTAACCAGGGGTGCCCGGAGTGCCAAGCAAGTAATATCGAAAGTAGCCGGGATGACAGGCTGCCGACAACATTCGATTGGCGTAACGTAGACGGTCACACCTATATTGGACCTATTCGCAACCAGAGTACGTGTGGTAGTTGCTATGCATTCGCCGCGGCTGCTTCCGCAGAAGGTACATACAACTGGGCAACGGGAAATTACGACGACAATTGTGCCGATTTCTCGGAATCTTTTATCATATGGTGCCTGGGGCGGCTCCCCGAATATTACTACCATTTCTACGGCTGTGACGGGGCTGATTATGATTATTATGAGCTTGAGGCGCTTACGGTGGAGGGAATATGTAACGAATCCGACTACCCTTACACGGTGAGTGACCCGGGGGAGTGCACCCACTGGGATGACCCGAGGATAGTCTTTTCGTCATGGGACAGGATACCATGTAACGATATTGACGCCATAAAGACCGCCATAATGACTTACGGCGTAATAGATGCGGCCGTCCTGGCTACCAGTGATTTTAGCGCCTACAGTGGTGGTATCTACAGTGACTCTAACACCTCCTGCTATTCAAGTCCCTGCTACTACACGCCGACCAACCATGCCATAGCCCTGGTCGGTTGGGGACACGATGATACCTATGGCGATTACTGGCTCCTGCGCAATAGCTGGGGGACAAGCTGGGGTGAAGACGGATACATGCGAATTGCTATGACCTCGGCACTGGTAGCCTGCGAGGCTACTTATTTAACCTGGTCAACAACGTTACCGCCAACAATAGCCTCAGTTGATCCCAACTCGGGGGGGCAGGGGGAGACGCTTGAGGTCACCATTGGCGGCACTTACTTTACCGGAGCCAGTGCGGTAGGTTTTGGTGATGGGATAGCGGTCAACCCCTTTACCGTGGCGAGCGCAACGCAGATAACAGCCAACATCTCAATAAGTGCCAGTGCCACACCAGGGCTAAGGGATGTTTCGGTTACCACAGCCAACGGGACAGGAACGCTCACCGACGGCTTTACCGTTGTTGCTGAGACCGGGGTTACCGTCAGCATTGATGCCCCTGATGAGGCAGCCCCTGACAGCGACTTTACGGCTAATGTCAATATCAGTGAGGTCGTGGGCTTTGATGCCTGTAACTATGATGTCTCGTTTGATGCCTCGGTGCTCCGGCTGGATAGCGTAACCTCGGGGCTGATAGGGTCAACGACCATTCCGGTTGATATGTATAACGAGGTTAGCCCAGGGACATACCGGATTATTCAAAATGTTCCCGGCTTAAGCGGGGTAAGCGGCTCTGGCTATCTGGCGGTATTGCACTTCCATGTCATCGGTTCTGGAGGCGACAGCAGTAGTATAAGCCTGTCCGACGGCATGCTGTCAGACAGCTCGGCTGAGGAAATAGAGGCAACGTGGGTTGGTGATTCGGTAGATATCACCTCGGTAGTACCCGGGGACGCCACTGGCGACGGTAACGTCAATGCCCTGGACATCACCAAGGTGGAGAGGATTATATCCGGACTGGATGCCGAGACCCCGGGGGCTGATGCCACTCAGGACGGTAATGTTAACGCCCTGGACATCACCAAGATAGAGATAATAATTGCCGGTCTGGGTTAACTTAATTAATTTAATTATTAAACCGACAGAGGGTAAGAGCACAGGCAGGACGATACTAAATTACAGAAGGGGGACGCTTAAGGCTAACGGTGGAACGTTATTGATTAACGTCTATGGCGCCAGGGCTCTCTTCTCATCAACTAGTAATCAGAATAGTAAACTCTGACCTCGTGCAACGTTGGAGTTTGGGACGGGTCAGAAGTAGTCAGGGTCGCCTGCCACTGCATATAGCGACCAGAAGGCAGTCCCGAGATAACTGGAGAATCTCCGCCGACCGGAATCCACGGGGGGCTAGCCGCACCTTTAGCAAACGGGGTATCGCTGGCTCTCACCTTAAAGGTGATGTCGGTATCGCCGGTCAGGGTCTCATCCCAGAACAGGGCGTCCCATCTGGCTCCAGCAACCCCGGTATTCAAGACCCGGGAGGCAACGGTGCCAGTGGAGACATACGTCTGTTGCCAGGCACATTTGCGGACTCTTACATTATCAAACCTGGCGTATGTTCCATAATGGTTGGCCAGTCCAATTTCACCCGGTCCTGAATACTGGGTGTTAGCTACAATGGACTTAAGATTGTCATTACTGTATATCATGAATGTTGAGCCAATTATAACCAATTTTGCTTTTTGCCATTGGTTGGCCATGCCAAATCTGGCTACGTCTGTACCGAAAGCTGACCATCCGCTATATGGAGGTTTCATCCAGGGTGACTCGGTCCCGGAACGACAATCCCACCTTCCTTTATAACCAGTATTTGCCGAATAATCCCCTCTAAATATGATTTCGGGGAGGGCCACTGTTGCCGGGTAAATATCAGCCTCAATTATCCCGTCCTGAAACCCGGTGTAGGTAGCGTCTGAGCCAATGGCGGCAAATCCATAAGGAGAACCAGT
>JGI24422J19971_10000288_pt1 | contig 27123 bp, 26 predicted proteins | sample DeeMarSWOR152_54_FD_19971 | JGI IMG/M metagenome (IMG submission 19971) | reverse complement strand
CTGTCGAAGGAGACCCGCATGCTAGGTGGTGTGGAGGCTGGGGGGGGAGAGTCCCCCACTACTCAATTATGCAGATCAGTATCCAGCAAAACTGCTATATGCGAACTGATATTTATCATAAAAACGCAAAAACTGTCAGATACCTTACAGCGCTTTATATACTGTCAGCAAAGCAAGAATCACTGTAAGCACTGAAAGCCCAATTTCTAACCAAAAGGTTTTTGTGCTTAGCGAAAGTTTACTTCCTACTCTTGCACCAATCATTGAGCCAATGAGTACGAATAAGGCGGGCAACCACAGTATATTGCCACGATGCCAGTAAATGATTATGGCAGCGAGGGCTGTAAAAATTGTCACGAATAATGATGTGGCAATTGCCTTATGAATGTCAAGGTGCATAGCCCTCAGAAATGGCGGAAACAATGAGCCCCCACTTCCACCACGCATACCTGTTATCAGGTTTAAGCAAAATGAACCAACAACAATATTTCTTATACTTGGAACTAATTTATTAGAGAACTCTGGGGCAATTCTGTCGAGATAAATCCCGACTATTGTTATGATAGACATAACGACAAAGACGATTGCCAAAACTAATGTTGGAATCAAGCCGGCAAGAAGAGCCCCTACTACTGAACCTAAAGTGCCGCCGATTATCACATGCAAGGCAATCTTATTATCTATATTTTCTCTGTGAGTGATGGCTCCTACACCCGAAGAAAAGGGAATGACTAATAGATTAATTGCAAAAGCAGTTAGTAAAGGCAATCCAGCCAAATTAAGTAAAGGTATCCTGACGGAACCTCCACCGATTCCGAACATGCCACTCATAAAGCCTGCGACAAGTCCAATGAGACTGAAAATTATTATTTGTGCATGGAGCATAAAAACCAATCCTTTTAACTCTGTGACTTCCTTGTGAAGAATTTATAAAAGCAAAATTTTCGCTGCATAACGGCGAGGCTAAGCCGCGACTGTTTACCGACGTCGGCTTCAAACTATAGTTAAGCACATTACCTTTGCGTGCATGAGTCTTATGATCTTGTGAACGTCTCCGATTGTCCCTTCAATAGCCGTACAAGGCTGCAAGGCTTCGAATCTTTTCAACCAGAGACGAATCGAGGGTTTGTATTTCTGCCCATTCGACCACCCAAGGCTCCTCTCTAACATACTGCCACCTGGCATTCGTATTTTTGGATATTTTGTCAGCGACTCTGGGCTTGTATTCAACTTCCAAGAATTCACACAGCCGTGGAAGCTCGGGGATGAGTTGTTCTACCTGGATAGTCTCGCTAGCTTTTTCTTGCGCAAGCAGATTCCAGTGATACCAATATCGAGCAGAAAGGAGAATCAATTGCTCTCTTGGTTTTAGCGAGCATTCTTCGGGATTCAGTTGAATCTCAGGGACGTTTTGTTCGATATACCTCTGGGCCAGTGAATCTTTTCCCAAGAGCAATTGGGCGGCACTGGCGATGACCTTGAGTGGATGTCTGACTAGATGGAGTACAAAGTCAAAATCATACCCTATGGCACTTGGTCCGAAGGACGGATTGGGATCATTGACTGTCATGAACCACGACGCCATACCATCCTTGCCCATTGAACCATGTGGTGGTACAGGCCTCTCGTGCCGAATATCTAACCCAAGAGAACGCCAGACCTCAGTGGCATAAAATGTGCCACTCCGACCACACCCTGTAATAAGTAGCTTTTTTAGCTCCATGTCTGCTATCTTGCCGCTGCTTGCTCAAAGGGTAAAGCCATATGGGGCCTAGCGTGCAATTCAGCGGGTGGCTTTGCCGATCCGCGGAAATGACTGGTTGGAGCATTGGGTGCTATCCTATTGCTAAAAACGCACACACCAGGCTCAGACCTACACTTTTTACATTTTACTTTTATTCTCTAGAGTCATTGCAATTTTGTCAAATGTGTAGGTCTGGCCCCATTGTTTTCTAATATCCACAGCCACCGGTCAACCCGTGACTTTGCACGTTTGGTCCCGGGTTTAGCTTATGGTACCAAGTGAAAAATACGTTTCTATGGAAGGCTATTCCCAAAGTGAGGCAAAAAAGAGAAATAACAAATGAGCAGCCGCGGTTTTGCGGAAATTCCCATCCTGCGTTACCAGGGGAATCAGGGGCCGTTCTGAGAAATCTCAGCCAAAAAAGACCTGGAATCCTAATATGAACTCGGGGTATCCGAAATTCCGAGCATTTCTCTCGCCTGTTTGGGGGTTGCTATGTCACGGCCCAGTTCTTGCGCCAAACGAACAACCTTCTCAACCATTTGTGCATTGCTTTTTAGTAATTCGCCCTTTTTAAGGAAGAGATTATCCTCCATGCCGACACGCACATGCCCACCGGTTAATATGGANAGCGTCATCATTGGCACCTGATTTAGNCCCACTCCTATGGTTTGAAATATAGAATCGGGAGGCAGATTGTCGAGCATATTCACGTAATTTTTGATATTACCGGGTACCGCAAGTCCCCCCTGGTATGTAGAGAAAATAACAGAATACCAATAGGGTTTCTTTAGTAAATCTTGGTTTATAAGATTGTGGACAAAATTAAGCTGCTGTGGGTTGTAAATTTCCAGTTCGGGTTTAATATTTTTATCAAGCATTCTTTTTGCAAACAGCTCTGTTTCTGCTACTGTAATATCAATAATTTCATCATCAAGGACAATTTCTACATCCCTGCCCGAGAGAGGAGGTTTCCTTGCAGGGAGTACTGCTTTCAAAACAATGGGGCCGCAATTAAGGGAGCATATCTCAGGATTCGCATCGATTGAAGCCATCCTGGCTTCCCTTGTCATCTTAAAACCGCCGCCTGTTGTATTATTAATAATAATGTCAGGGCAGCGCTCTCTTACCATTTTATTGATCTTCAAATAATCTTCGGTGTTTGACGTGGTGACGGAATATCCCTTTCTTGGATCCCTCGCATGGATATGCACAGATGCTGCGCCTGCCTGGTAACAGGCGTAAATATCATCTGCCTGCTCCTCTGGTGTTTCGGGAAGATTGGGATTCGCTTCCTTGCCAATTACGCCCCCAGTGACAGCCACCGAGATAATGACAGGAGGCATAGTACCGCGCTTTATCTTCTCCTCATACGCCACAACATCCTTGTAATCCCACACATAGTCTTCATATTTCATAATAAATTTTCCTTTATGTATTTTTTTAACTTACCCCGATTTCAACTCTAAACTTGTATAACACTTTAGATCATTGCTNTCCAANAAACCCATGGNGGTCAGACCTACACTTTTTACATTTTACTTTTATTCTCTAGAGTCATTGCAATATTGTCAAATGTGTAGGTCTGACCNCNTTATTTTTTGAAGAGAAATGTGGGAAAACACACAGACGCGAAGGCGGTATTCGGCNCGTACCCTAGTTCTTTATCGATTCCTCAATCTTCGAATAGATCGACTCGGTGACGGGTGTTGGAACGCCCAGCTCCTTGCCGAGGCGTATAATGGTGCCTCCAAACAGGTCTCCCTCATTGCGTTTTGCTTTTGCCTCGATGTCCCTCTGGAACGAGGTTTTGGTTTCAGGGGGAAAGTTGTTGCCCGTTTGCAATGAGTCGGCCACGATTGTATTCGCCAGTTTTACCCCTTTTTTCTGTGCGACCGCTGCAATCTCCTCCATCACCTTTCGTACCAGCTCCTTTAACTCGGTATCTGAGAGAATCTCGCCGAATGTCTTGGCAGTATAGGCGGTGACCAGGCCGTATCCGGCGATAAAAACATATTTTTGCCATAGGGCAGGGAAGGGGTCGTCGTTCCACGTGAACTTGATGCCCATATCGTCGAAGAAATCGATTACCCCTTGGGGATCGAAATCGGGGATGTTCGGGTCTTTTCCGCATGCGATCAGGCCCGGGCCCCCTGCATGGGTAGCGACCCCGGGCTTTTCTATGAGTGCACCGATATACACGCACGCGGGAAGAACGATCCCCGTGTCCAGGTTTTTCCTGATCCTCTCGTAGATATCCACACCGTTCAGGAGCGGTATGACCAGTGTGTTATCTTTGATATTCTTTTTGATAGTAAGAATCGCAGCATCCAGGTCATAACCCTTAACGCACATGAGGTACAGATCTGGATGGGGTATTTCGCTAATGTCGTCTGTGGCGAGCGTGGGTTTGCACAAAATGCCGCGCTCTTCANGGGTGTTGAGGATGAGGCCCTTCTTCTTGATCGCCTCCAGGTGCGCACCCCGGGCGATGAAATAGNCNTTTCTGATGGTATCCTTTTTTCGGNCCAGTGCGTGGGCNATCTTGCCGCCGAATACGCCGCCTACGCCGCCGGTGCCGAAGATGCAGATGTTGTTGATTTGGTATTTAGTTTGAGGATTCATTGTTTTTCCTTTCGGTTTTATCTCTCGCCCGCACTCCTGCGAGCAGGAGTGCTAGAGCCCGCAGAGGCCTCAGAGAGGTGTTTCTCAGTTGACCTGATTTTTTGAGTTGGAAGAATCAGGCCAAAACCAGCCCCTCACGGGGTGGTTATTCTGCAGGTGAAGCTTGCTCCACCGAGATAAGCTCTCGACCCTACAGTAAAAGCAGAGTCTGCGCCAGTGAAATATGAGTTGCATTTCGATAAGAGAGCGGCACCTAATAGTTTACATCACTTAATTACTCAGCGGCCCTGAGAGCTCTGTGAGAGACCGGACTTTTATCAGTCTGAAGGCGTGATGAGGCGATCCGTATTAAACCCGAGCATCTGGCAGCGGCGCACGAGATCCCGGTACCGCTCTTCTTCGATTCTCGGAGTTCTTGCCAGAATCCAGAGGTACTTTTTGTCAGGGGTACCAACGATTGCGGTTTGGTATGCCTGGTCAACATACAAGATCCAATACTTGCCCTTGGCCAGGAAGGGGAAAAGCCGCGAGAACCAATTATCGAATAGAACCTCCAGCTTAGCATTGGTTTGTCTGTCCACAACGGAAGCCATACCATAGGCAACCTTGGGTTTGCCCGTGGTTGTGAGACACTCGTTCCTTACAGCCACATCTCCCGACTCAAGGAGCTTGTAGGTCGCGGTTGTTTTAGTGCATCCTTCCTGAAACCACGCGGGTAAGCGAGCGATCTCATGCCAGGTGCCTTGGTATTGTGCAAGGTCCACTGAACTGGCGGTTTCTAGTTGGGGAACAGGTTTGGTTGTTGCGCATGAGGCGCAGACAAGACAGACCAGTGTACATATGATAGGTTTCATACTCACAAACGCCCCGGCTGATTAGAGGAATAGTTTGACCTATTGGACTTCTGGCCCTTATTTAGCAGAACCACATAACCTTAACCGGTCTTTATCTTGTTGAGGATGCCGGTTAGCTGGGCAACGTGCTTGCGCTCTTCGTTAATTATACCGTCAATTTTATCTTGCCCATGCTTTTGCGGAACTATGTCCTTGATGCCGAGATAGAAAAGTATCGAGTCCTTCTCAAGGCCCAGAGCCGTATTGAGTATATCCTCCAGGGTTTCCTTACCGGTGAGGGCATCCGCGGCAGAGGGGCTTCCCTCGCCCCCGAGGTTATCAGCCATTGACGATAAATAGAGGCCAACCTCGCCCTGCGGGTCGAAGACAGTTCCACTCTTGTCTTTTTCCGTCAATGTCTTGCGCATCTCAGTAAATATCTCCTGGTGCTTATCCTCCATCGCAGCCAGGCCTTGCAGAAACTCTCTGTTTTTCGCATCGGGTTGCAGACTTGCTGCCTTTCGATAGAAGGCAGCGCCGTTGCTTTCGATGCGAATCGCCATCTCAAAAACCTCATCCGCATTAAATCCTATCGCCATGGTTTGGCCTCCTTTCAAAACAGATAAGAAAAACAGAGTTTACGTTTTGACACCGCATATGGGTTCAAATGTAATGTCTGTTCTGTCATTGTCAAAAAAAGAGCTGCTTCCTGTCAATACATTTGCGATACAAGGCCCAAAGACTCTATATCATGATGCAGAGCCATATGGAACGGGGACACCACTCATGGGCAGAACAAGGGCTATCGTGCCGAGGACAGATTTATTTCCTTGATCAGATAATTGGCGATCGCTTTGGGCACATCCTCGTTGATGACGAGGTAGTCAAGGAGTTTGAAGTAGTGAAACTGGTTATCGAGAGATACCAGGGAGGCAAACCGATCATCTTGTGGTAAATTAAGCGTCTTGATTGTGTCAGGGGTTAACACAATCTGTTGCGTGTCTTCAGGATCCTCTATAGGGACGAGTAAAATCGAGATATAGTCGAGACTGGCCAGCTGAGCTCCTTTGCAGGTATAGACCTTTTTTACGAGCATGCTTCCAATGGTCTTATAGGGCTTATCGGAATCAGCGCCCAAAATGCTCTTTTGGTTAATCTCAACTGATTTTACGAGCCAACTCTCTCCCTCGGCACCATAGGTGATGGTACTGATTGTTTCGGTCTCATCTGTTTTTTTGAATTCACCCTTTAAGAATGCCTCAACAGTGATGCTCGCATCAAGACCCAGGTACTTGATGATTTTTTTGGCTAATCTTCCCGCCAGGAGGCTGGTGGGATCAATGGACACACCGGCTTTTGTCTGGAGGTAGCCCTGTATCTCCGTAAACAGCTTCTCGCGATCTCGCGTTATGCTTTGCTCGCTACAGGCTGTAGATAGCTCATCGTGAAGCATATCTGTGAACTGATAGTCCGGCAAAAAATCCCTGAGCAGGGTTAGGTAGCCAACCTCTTCTATGTCCCTTCCGTTCTTATACCTTGGAATATAGCCCTCTTCCGGGCCTAGGGCGGGGGCGAATGCCATTCTCACCTTGTATTTGTCGTCCTGTACCTGGAGAACCTTTCCCGCATTTCGTGCATACAGGGCAAACCAACCGCGACCTTCATCGAGTTTTGAGAATTTGTTCCAGATGTCGGCGAGGGCTTCCAGATCCCTACAAAAGGGCGTTCTCCTATTGATTACAAAATCAAATTCGGCAAGGGCGGAGTTAGTAAACCGGATGGAATCCTTGAGAATGAGTGCGTGGATGCCATCTTGGGTCCTTACGAGCCGATAAGGCTTCTTTGGTTTTCCTGAGAAGGGGGCCGTGCCGACCAGCACATCTTCTGAGCTGATGCTGTATATGGGGGTCATTCCGGGTATGTAGAGAAAGATCTGTCTCTTGTCTTCTGGGTTTAATGCGAAGGTACCTTCTTTGAGATACCCATCATAGGCGCCCACGTGCGATAGTGGCAGGAGGAAACCCAGGAATATTGCCCAAAGGCAAAAGGCATACACTCGGGAGGAGCAGTGAAGGGGCGTAAGCCCTTGCGTAATGCTCGCTTTGTTCATGCGTTACTCCTTTTCCTATAGCTTGCAAACCAAGCCGAATCTCTTGCGGAAGTCCCTAGTCAAAAGCCGCCGGGCGGTTGGTGTCCACTAAGTAAGCTCGCACGTCCGCGAGGTGGCGCTNGTTGGTGCGGTGGGTGGACAGGGGAGGAAGTTCATCGAAGCTGAAAAACTCTACAGCCATGGTTTCCTCACCCGAGCAGGCCTCACCACCCCTTATGTCACAGAGAAAGACAATCTTGTAAGCATGGAAAAACTCCATAGGGGTAGGGCCCCTATTGGCGTCGTATACGCCCACAATCCTCTGGGGCACAACCTCAAAGCCGCTTTCCTCGAGCACCTCACGAGCTACCATCGCAGAGGGAAGTTCTCCCACATCAGCCCAGCCTCCCGGCATACACCAACGTTCGTCCATGCGCTCCTGGACCAGGAGAATTTTTCCATCCCGAACCACTGCACCGCGGACGTCCACCTTAACCGTTGCGTAGCCGGGCTGTACGAAAAAGGTCTGGATCACTCCTTCCTTAGACAGCCCAGTGTAGCTCTCGACAATTTCAGCGGCAATTTCCGTTAGGCGTTGGTAGCGTTCCCTTTCATAATCAGTACTTGCGTAGGCAAGCCCGGTTTGGCTCAGAGACTGGATCTCTCGCGCCCATTTGAGCCAGTGAGGGGCCTTAGGCCTTGTCATAGATGAAGTCCTGTGGAGTCATTTCCCGGATATCGCCTGCCTGCCTCGTCTGAGCGAGTGCGAACGCGGGCAGGCCTTTCTGAAACTGCCGTGACCCTCGATACCTTACAAGAGCACTCAATGGTGTTTATGCTGAAGGTTTTGAGCAATAGCAATTCCTCAGGTAGAGCCGGATTCAGGCACATCCAAGTGGAAGTAGGGAGGATATGTTGTCAATTTTGTATCTTCCACGGGCTCACCTACGGTGAAGTGGTACAGGCTCTGATAGGTGTTATCCTGAAGCCCTAGAAGGTCGTGCACGGCATCATCGAAAAAACAGCCGATCCCCGTGCCCCGCGCAGCGTGTGCCTCCGCCTCGAGATAGAGGATTTGCCCTATCATGCCTGCTTCCCAGTGAAGGTGACGGTAGCGATAGGGCTCTTTTTCTATGGTATGTTTGAATCCGGCAACCATCCCAACGGACAAGGCGCTCAAGCCTGCTATCTCTTGCCGGCAGCTAAAGAGAGCCGCCTCCCGCCTGAAATCACCTCTTTTGAGCAGAAACAGGGGAAAACCCGTTTCGAGTTTCTCCCATAAAAATTGGCTCTTGGTCATGCCCTTTATTTCGTCAGCATCTTTATCAGTTCGAAAAAAGAAATACAACCCCTGGTCAACTCCCCTGACGTTGTGGAGGAAAACGAGCAGGTTGACGCATGGCTCTATCAGCTCCACATCAAAGGGGGCACAGTTGTTGCGAGGTATTGCTTTATCGAGCATTGCCATAAACTGCTCTTTACCGATAGAGCCTTTGATGTTGTAAGCAACCCCGCTCCTTCTTTGTCTGATGATTTCTGGTGCAGACAGGGAGCAAGGCGTCCCCTCAAGAAAGGCCCGGTGACCGTAGTCATATGTCTTTTCAGGTGTTTTCGGCTTTCTGGTCATCTCGGCCGTCTCATAGATAATCTTCCAGTTAACTCCCCTCTGACTCAGAGCGTTTGGCATTCCCGCAAAAGAAAGCTCTGAAAATGCCGAAACGATATCATGCGGAAGGCTGCGCGGCACCTCCTTTTGATGCCCAGCACAGACAAAACACATAAGCTCTGGCTCTTCTTGCTCCAACTCTCTCCACTGCGTCTTGTCAAACCCAAGCAGAGTTTCTATTTCCTCATCAGAGAGCCCATTCAAATAGGTGAGCCTCCAACCCTGAAGGTTGGCTGAGAAACTGAGGCAGGCTAAGGCATGCCCGACATCGTGGTTACAGTACCGGAATGCACGTTCTCCGTATTTCCAGGATTCACGCCAGAAGATGCTACTCAGGGCAACCAAGAAACCCTCGGCCTTGAAATGGTGAAAAATCCTGTCCCACAGATCTCGGGGAACCTCGGCTCGCGGTTCCAAGGCATGGTTAAAGGAGTTGTAGTGATAGATACCACTGGCCAGATGATCCATCGGAGGGACAATCACATGAGATTCCGTGGGATGAAGATTGCCACTTGAGGGATTTATTCTCAAGGACCACTTAGAGCCGGAGATAGCCTTCCACGAGGATAAACCAAGGGATAATTCCAAAAAGGCTGCCAAGCTCTTCAGGCCGAAGGGCTGGAGCTTGTTGTTCGTCCTCATATAGAGATCCATATAGCCTGCCTCAGGATCTTGCTTAAGAAGCGGTAAGGCCACGGGGTTGAGCCCCTCGAAGTACCTGAAGGGATTAGGTTGGTTTTCCCAGTCCATGTATCCCAGGGATTTTGCAGACCGGTGAAGATGATGTTTGGTTTCCTCGTGGTAATGAACAACGGCCTTGTATGTTTCCTCATCCATACGCAGCTAGGACTTCAAGGTTTCTTTAAGGCTTTTCCGATATTCCATGCATCGGCAAATCGCTCACCGAGTTTCCAATAGCTCTTATCGTTCATCACAAAGAGGATGGGCCTTACTTTCGAAAAGTCCACGACCCCATCGCTTAGACAGCGCTCATCACAGTATGTTTGAACGACCTCACCGATGAATATATCGTGCTTTGGAAAGTCAACGGTCTGGATGAGCTTGCACTCCATGTTGATAGGACATTCCTCGATCATGGGTGCCGTTTCCAGCTCTCCGTAGAAGAGCTCGAAGAGCTCACCCTTATCCACATTTTTGCCGGACACGAGCCCACAGTAATCGGTTACCTTTACCATTTCAACAGGTGGAATGTTCACGCTGAAAGTGCCGTTCTCCTTAATGCCGGCGTTTGTGTGATGGATCTTGTTCATGCCCAGTGAGATAGAGCCCAAGTCCATGATTCCCACATGGGCGATGGTGATAAAGGTCGGTTTTCCCTGAACCTTTGCACCAATGAGTGTTGTGGGCAGGGGGTAGAGACAGTTTTTTGGTCCGAGCGTGACTTTCATTTTATTCAAGGATAATGTCCTCTAGGGCCCTCTTTGGTACATGATGCACTCCCTCAGCATCACGCCAGTACTTGATGTCCCCCTCCGGTCCGACTGGATCGATGTTCACGATCTCTTTCGGCTTGCCGAGGGCTATGACGAGGCGGATCTCGTAGCGGTCAGGAATCTGCAAGGCGCCTTGAAGCTTCTCTCTCTGCACGCTGTAAATGATGCATCCCCCTAAACCGTTTTCGGATGCCCCCAACAGAATGCTCTGCGATGCAATTCCGCAGTCAAAATCAGGTAAGGGTGATTTGATCTCCGTATCCCTGAGCATGATGATATATGCAGATGGTTTTTCCCCTTCACCTGGGCCCGGCCAGTCTTTGAGATATGCGGCCCAACCGAGATGCGGAAATATCAGCGTATTCTTTTGGGAATCGCAAGAGAGGATATACTTGAGCGGCTGGAAGTTGGCAGCCGATGCTGAGAGCCTTGCAAGGTCAACAAGGTCTTTCAGCGTTTCAAGCTCAATGACAACATCTTGATGAAAACGACGATAGCTTCTGTTCTTTACCACTAGTTCTCGTATCATTTTGCCACTCCTCGATACTATAGGGTTTGTTGAGCTCTATGGAAGGCGGTTTCTTTGTCAACCGATGGTGTTCACATGCCTTCCGGTCGTGGGTGACCTCTCCGAAGGTTTTTCCCTCCGGGGAATCTCAAATGTTGCGTTGTTAGGGCCAAACAAGTCGAGACTACATGATGCGGAGATCACCCATCTATTCACTGTAACGGTTTGATTTATGGGAGGCAATGTTTTTTGAGGGCTCAAGGGGAAGGCTCATCACAGAATAGGCAATCGGTGCGTCCTACGAGTTCCCCTTCCTTTCCTGGATCATAAAGCCCGAGATGGTTGCATACAGGTTAAAGACCTTTGATGCCGAAGGGAATGTGTAGGCAGCATTGCCGTAGACAGCCTGCACAAAGGGCAGGCGCTCACCATATTGGTAGAGCCATATCCACAGAGGATCCTCTTCATTGGGAACCAGGCTGTACACAGTGGAAGGCTTGCTGGCCTCATCCGCGGCCTTGAGGTATCGGCCCCGCAGGCGTGTCAATTTGTACATGGTAGGCAAACCAAGGAAATTAAGCCAGTTATCCCATTTTAAGATGTGGCCCTCAATGACCCACTGTTCGCCGAGGACCCTATATTGCCGAAGGCGGCCAGCTGTTGAAGAGTTGGCCATTACGAATCTGAGGATGGAATCGTTCTCCGATCCGGGCACCGGTGTGCAGTACACCGTGGCAATCATATCAAGCTGGGTGAACGCGGTGTATGACTGTAGGAAGGCCAATAGGAACATGGTGGCCACTGACACGGCGATTATCAGTAGGATTATTAGCAGACGCAGTGTACTGGTGACGATGCCGACCTTTTCCACAGGTCTGCGCCGCAAGATATTGATGGCAGCGGAGACCCGTCGGTAGATGAACCACAGGAGCAACAAGACACCGAGGACAAACACGCCGAGGGCGATATAGATAGGAATGGACCCGGAGAAGGGTGGATTGAGCCTGGAAACCTGTTCTAACATAAAGGAAATCCCAGTTTCGAAACCGATGACGTCAACACATCAAAAAGGAAGGTAAATGGTTTCCGTTCCGTCTTCTCAGTCAACTGCGTACAGGAACGGTTTGGTGATTTTCTTACTATAAATTTTATACCCCAGCATAGGATAATAATCAAACTATTAAGTTCAGAGGCACTGAAAACGAGCTGCTCCGCTCTGGCACTATCAATTGGCTTATGGAGTTGGGCTGAGAGGGGCATCAGTGAGCTTACTAGGGCGAGGAGTGCTGTCTAGTTTTATGAATAGACGGGAGCTGCACTGTATGTTAATTTTTAGGAAGTTGGAGGCGTTGTTGAGCAGTCGCAAGGGACGGATGAGAGACCGAGCAGATCAGGGCTTTCAAATAGTTTCCCGAGGGTAATCCAATGGCCGAGATAGAATTGAGGGATGTGGTCAAGAGGTTTGGAAAGGTCACGGCGGTCGATAGGATGAACCTAACAGTCAATGACAAAGAGTTCATAGCTTTGGTTGGACCATCTGGATGCGGCAAGACTACCACGCTTCGAATGATTGCCGGTCTAGAGGAGTTGACAGAAGGAGAGATCTATATTGGGGACCGGAAGGTTAACGATGTTCCGCCCAAGGACCGGGACATAGCCATGGTCTTTCAGAATTACGCCTTGTATCCTCATATGAGCGTTTATAAGAATATGTCATTCGGTTTGCGGCTGAGGAGGTTGTCGAGAAATGACATCGATTTACGGGTAAGGGAAGGGGCTCGAATTCTCGGAATAGAAGAGCTTTTGGCAAGAAAGCCTAAGGAGCTATCAGGAGGCCAACGGCAACGGGTAGCCATGGGGCGCGCCATAGTGAGAAAGCCGCAGGCCTTTCTCTTTGATGAACCGCTCAGCAATCTTGATGCCAAGTTGAGGGTGCAGATGCGAGGGGAGTTAGCAAAACTTCACGAGCAACTGGAAACCACCATTGTGTATGTGACTCATGACCAGATCGAGGCCATGACGCTTGCCGAAAGAATTGTCGTTATGAACGATGGGGTTATCATGCAGACTGGAACGCCTCTAGAGGTGTATAATAATCCAAAGAATCTGTTTGTTGCAGGGTTTATCGGAAGCCCAGCCATGAATTTCCTCGATGTTCGCGTGATGGAACAGGATGCATCACTGTTTCTTGTGGGAGAAACCTTTAAGCTTGTAATCCCCAAAGAGCTTCATAGCCAATATGTAAAGGTAAAGGACGATGAGGCGATCCTAGGGATCAGACCACAAGATATCTATGATAAGGAGGTCAGAGGTCCGTTTCCGGGTGGCGAGCCCTTGCGTGCGACCGTTGAGGTTGTTGAGCCAGTGGGATCGGAAGTAATTCTTTTAACCACCTGCGGATCGGCCCAGCTCACGGCCAGCGTTGATCCTCAAACCCGGGCAAAACCGCATGCCGAGATGGAATTTTTGGTTGACATGAACCAAATGCACCTCTTCAACCGCTCGACAGGGGAGGTTTATTGATCTTCGGATCAAGAATCCACAAAGGCTAACTCAGTCCGGCTCTAACGAGCTTTCTTGATCCAATCAAGAACCTGCCGTACTTTGGCCGTAATTTCCGCCCAGTTGCCGGCGGCAACTAAATCCTTACGAATGAGCTTTGATCCGGTGCCAACGCACGCCACGCCTGCTCCAAACCAGGCTTTTATGCTCTCCTCAGTTGCATCAACCCCACCGGTGGGCATGATCCGTACCCAAGGGCACGGCCCAAGCACCGCCTTAACAAAGCCCGGGCCGCCTACTGAGTCACCGGGAAAGATCTTAACGATTTCCACTCCGAGTTCTTCCGCATAGGAGATCTCTGAAGCGCTGCCACAGCCCGGCATGTAGGCAATTTTCCTTCGGTTACAGAGCTTGGCAATAGCCTCGTTGAGGATCGGACCGACGACAAAGTTCGCGCCATAGGCGATGTAGAGAGCAGCTGTTGGCTCATCTATGACGGAGCCGACTCCCAAGATTACCTCAGGGTTGGTCTGGGCCATATATTGGGATAGCTGCTTAAATACCTCTGGGGCGAAGTCGCCTCTATTGGTGAACTCTACAACAGTCGCTCCACCCTCAGCGCAGGCTTCCGCTATCTTCATTGCTACTTCAATATCCGCATGATAAAAAACCGGCACGAGCCCCTTATCCAATATAGTGTTGTACACGGTCAGCCTTTCAAAGCGTGCCATTTTTCTGGATCTCCTTTCTGAGTTCTTCTTAACGGGACACGCGGCCTGAGGTATCTCCCGCCATGAGCTTCTCGACCTCAGCAACGGTGACCATGTTGAAATCACCAAGGACCGAGTGTTTCAGGCACGATGCAGCTATGGCAAAATTGAGCGCTTGTTGCGGATCACCCTCATAAGCACGTAGGCCATGGATCAAGCCACCTGCAAATGCATCACCAGCTCCTACGCGGTCTACGATATGAGCTATGTCGAAAGTAGGACCGGTGTAAAAGGTTCCCTGGTGCCATAGACTCCCCGACCAGGTGTTATGGCTGGCTGAGATGGAGCCGCGCAGGGTAATGGCGATCGTTTTCAAGTTCGAGAAACGCTTGGCTAGCTCTTCACACACAAAGCGGTATTTATCCGCCTCAACCTTGCCTTTCGTGACATCAACTTGAGGCGCCTTGACACCAAAAACCTTGTCTGCGTCCTCCTCGTTACCGATGGCAACGTCGCAGTAGCCCACCAGCTCGCTCATCACCTCCCCCGGCTGTTTCCCCCACTTCCACAGTTTTGCGCGATAGTTCATATCGCATGATATCGTAGTCCCCATCTCTTTAGCAGCCTTGACTGCTTCTAGGCAAACATCGGCAGCCCCCGCTGAAATTGCTGGTGTGATACCGGTCCAGTGGAACCAGTTTGCATCTACAAACACATCCTCCTTCCAATTGATCATGCCGCGCTCGATGGTGGCGAGGGCAGAGCCCGCACGATCATAAATTACCTTGCTAGCCCGTTGCTCGGCACCCATCTCTAAGAAATAGACACCTAACCGTTCGCCCCCCCGTATAATCTTATCCACACCTACGCCGTATTGGCGTAAGAACTGAATGCACGCTTCACCTAAATCATTGTTGGGCAGCCGGGTCACATAATCTACCGGCACACCGAAATTGGCGAGGGAAACCGCCACGTTAGCCTCGCCGCCCCCATAGATCACATCAAAGGAGCGGGCTTGCCCAAAGCGGAGAAAGCCTGGGGGTGAAAGCCGCATCATGATCTCGCCAAACGTTGTTACCTTATTTCCCGACATCCCTGAAGCCCCTTGTTTTAATTTTAATAGAACTTGCTGATAGGCGTGAATGCCTTTCCTCTAATCCCCAGTTGAAGGGACGATATTATAAACTCCCTAGGGTGTCAATGCACAGGGTTGTTGAAGTTCGCTGATTCTTTTGGGTAATGCCGTAGGGTAATTAGTTTAAAACCCTCGGCAACTGCGATTTTGACTGAAGGGCAGAGGGGGACAGGCAGAGGAATTGATGGAGCGTTATTCTTTTCCAAAAACCCTCTTAAGTAGCTCAGTAATCCGGGCCTTCGGGTCACGTCTTATCTTAGCCTCCTCCTCCGCAAGCATCAAGAAGAGACCATCCAGTGCTCGCTCGGTTACGTACTGGTCGAGGTCCAAACTGAGCCTTTTTGCAAAAGGGATGGTCCTAACCTTGGCATCCAGATCCTGATATCTGCGGGTAACTCCTACCTGAGACATGGCGTTGCGGACGATGGGTTTGAACATCTTGTGGAGTGTGCTGGAGGTTTTGCCCCTGAAGTAGAGCGTAGCCTCGTTCTCTCGGCCCTTGAGGATCTTTCGCGCGTCGGAGAAGGAAATTTGCTTGACGGCATCCACAAAAATAGTCTTGGCCTGCGGAGCAGCTCGCTCAGCTGCGCGATTCATGCTGAGCTCAAAAGCGTGGAGTTTTTCTCCGTAACCAACAGTTCTGAGAAGTTTCTCGACTCTCTGTATGTTACTCGGAAGGGGGATTCTGATCTTTGCATTCCCGTAATAGCCATCTACCTTAGAAACCTTTTCAATGGCCTTTGCCGTGCCGATGCGGAGGGCCTCCTTGAGGCCTTGGATAATCTCTGCCTCTGAAAGAGGTTTCTTGCCCCCAATGGCCTTCTGGACGTCTTTGAGAAAGTTTCCAAATCCACCGTATGTCGGAGCCACAGGGACAGCCAAAAACACAAACACTAGCCCTATGACGAGATTGGTCCTCATGCTCACCAAGGACATGTTTTTCTCCTTGTTATTGCATTGCAAAGGCGATGATTTCAGTTTAAGCCTTACTCTCGTACCGAGAATTCTGCCCATAGCGGGAAGTGGTCGGAGATTCGCCACGAAAGTTGCGATTTGGTCAGACTACGAGATCTTAAGGCCACCTTGGTGAAGTCGAAATTGCCCCCGCGTAAGTACTGCATGGAAAGTCCTGGTTTTCCCTCGTAACCCCTGAACCAGGCAATCTGGTCGTAGAACTTATCGAGATCAGGTTTGTGGGGATCGCTAAAAATTGACCGGGGCACTCTGTTGAGATCGTCTGGGACATACAACCCAGTCGCGGTAAACGCATCATAGAGCTTGTCACCTCTTCGGTCGATATTGAAGTCCCCCAGCGCGAGAAGCTGGTGATCCCATGCGTTGATATCCTGAGCCCATTCGGCAAGCCATTGCGCGATTGCCTTGAGCTCACGAATGCGCTCCTCGGCCCGCTCGCCGTAGATCACGTGTAGGGTAACCAGAATAAAGGTCTTTCCCGCGGAGCGAAAGCTCACAGCGTAGGGGGTGCGGGCAAATTGGCGGTCGAGTGCATCAGGAGCGATTCTCGTTAGCTGCTCCTGGGGGACGACGAGCTCACAGGCCAACCCGGAGAGCTGCACCTTTCGCATGTCAAACAGAAACACCAACCGCTCGCCATTGCCACGATCCCCCTTTGTTATATCGGTCAAGATGAGTCCCCAATTTGGTCCAAGGACTTTGAGCATGTGGCGGAGGGCCTTGAGGTTGGCTCGCACCTCTTGTAGCGCGACTACATCAAACCGGGAGATGATTTCCGCTATAGAGCGCACTGCGTGTAGGTCTCGTTTCGGCACGTCGGCAGCGCCAGCCTCCCATTTCTCGGTCAGATCACCAAAGGCCCGGAGATTCCAGGTAGCGATAATGAGGTTAGAGTCGAGAACTTTTGCGGGAATGTCCTCGTCAAGTGAAGCCCTCAGTTCCTTGAGTTCATCAGCAATTTTTGGAGGTGGTAGATCTGTAATCTTGGTCATTGAATTACCGTGTTTTTCAGTGCTATATTCTTGCCCCTCATCCGGAGAGGCCGCCTCTCGGTTCGTGTATGCCTCATACTGGGTGTTCAAAAATGATGCTTGAGCATGTCATTCCAGCCTCTGCGTTGATAAGCTCAGAGATGTCCATCGTTTTCACTGAGTATCCCAGGCTCTGCAACAGCTTGGTCGTCTTTGGAAATCCCGAGTGCATGTAGATGGTAGAGTTGATCCGAAGTGCGTTAACAGCGTAAGGCTCGTCCTCGGGAATGGGAACTATACGAAAATCCTTAACTGGTTGAAGGTCAAGCCAGGAAGGATTCACCAGTAAGGTGTCGTCGTCGATTGCGATACAGGCTGATTTCAGATGCAGGCAGCCATTCACAGTGAGTGGAATGACCTGATAGCCAAAAGGAGCTAGGATGGTCTCAAGGGAGTTAAAACCGGCAAGGTTTGTGCGCGGCGAAATCCCCACGAAAATTCGCCCTTGAATGCGAAGGACGTCGCCCCCCTCGAGCGTAGCAGGGGCCTCGATGTGAGTGATGTCCCGGTAGTTTGCTAACACAGATTCGACGCCCCGTACCTCACCTCGTCGTGACTCAACGCCCATACTCGCCATGACGGCAATCTCCTCAAGGACGACAGCTGTATCCTCGATAAAGGTGGCGTCCGGATAGGAACGATTCACCGACAGCTCAATTACTTCCAGCCCACAGTCTTTTAGTAGCCCACAGTAATTCTCATGTTGCCTTACCGCCCGATCGTAGTTGATGGGGCTTCTATCGCGGAAGCTAAGTTCGCAGCGATCAATATGCGGAGAAACGACATGGGTCAACGCTATCATCATGCTTTCTCACTCGGATCTGAATCGTCCATTTCGCCGGTGATCCAGCAAATTGAAGAAGTTATCTATTCCGTTTTATACGCTCTTAGTGGTCGGGCTGAACGATGAGTATAAGTCCGTGGATCCCCTGAACCCTTACTGCTTCTCCCTGTTCAATGGGCGGGCCACCTTCCGTCACCTCAGCTTGCCAGAGTTCTCCATGCACCTCCACATATCCTGCCGGCGCCAGCCGATCCCGGGCGATGCCCCTGAGCCCGACTATCGAATTTGGATCTCCCGTTCGATTTGTGTCATACGAGCGCCAGGTATACGGGTACAGGATTATATCCTTGGCAACCCAGAAACCCACAATGCTCAAAAGAAGCCATACGGGTATGTCCACCCACCGCCGGACAAAAAATAAAAACAGGACCAGCAAAGCCAAGGCAGGCAGCTGGAAAAGTGTGTATCTTACAATAATCTTCCTTGACCGCCGGCGTCTGTTCAATACTCTGACTCACTCCTACACTGACGTTCTGCTCTGGTAGAGAGACAAAGGAGAGGCATTCAAGGGGGATTCGGCGTCCACCCCTGTCTCTTTTGATATTAATGAGAGAAATCGGGCTCGTCAATCAGCAAATCGTGCCGCAGGTCCCCGTATGTTTGCGTGGAGTAAGCATGATGCATTGGCAGGTTTGGGGCATCTCTCCTGAGCAGTCTTATTTGCGCGGGCGCACGCTGATTTGCCGGCTCATGAAGCGCTGAGCCCCATATGTGCATAGCGTTCCTTGGCCAGATTCCAATAGTGTTCAGTGTCGACTGCACCACTGGCATAGGCCTCATGCCAGCCTTCTGGTACGGGCATTTTTTCATAGAGCTCTCGGCGTCGGGCCTCAAGCAACATTCTGGGTCTACCAACGAAATCAGCGCCACACACGATATTTCTCCCTGTGTGGGAAGAAAGCTTCTCCAGCCAAGCAACACCAGCATGGCTCCTCAGCAGATGATGATCAATGATGAGGGTATCAACCTCTTGGGAAAGCTTCACCGCATTGCGCCAAGCTTCCCTTATGTGGTCTTTGGAGAGCTTGAACAAATAGAGAGGAGGTCCGCTCACTAGCACAATGTCGGGCTGCCACGATACTATCTGAGAAACAGCTTGCTCATTGAGGAGTTGAATATCGGATGCATGCACAAAAACATACTCATCTTCAATTCTCGTCATTACCACGGTGTCCACGCGATCACCTGTGCCGTGTGGGACGGGCTTGGAAAACTGCAATATCCCCAGCCCTTTTTCGGCTGCCCCAAGCAGGCATCCATGAAGGAAGGGAGAGAGATCCTCTACTCTCTTTGTTTCAGTCGGGGAGAGTGGCGAGAGCTTAGCCCATATTTTTGCGCGGGGATTCAGCCCAGCTACTTCTGCGATGCTTAACTGGTAGGGATTTGCATGCACCAAAGGGGTGTGGTCACCATGGAAATGGCTGATGACAATATCGGTAGCCTCAGACCATGCCTCCACTATCTTGTGGCGTATTCGTTCGTCCACCGCTACTTGAAGGGGGTGGGGGAGTAAGCCGTATCGCGTATAGCCCAATGCTATGCCCGGGTCGATTAATACCTTTTGACCCTGAGCTGTTACAAGGCAGCAAAGACTTCTTGCTCCGAGAGATTCCGTGGCCAGAATTTCAATTTCCATCTGCAGAACTAGATCAGGCCTTTGTCTTCCTCAGGCCGTTTGGTTTAGGGGTCTAGCTACTCCTTCTTACAGAGCCCGAGCCATACAAATGCTAATGGAGCGCCGAATGCCCCCCATAAACCGACTAAACCATAACGGACGAAGCGGAACAGGGGCTCAGGCTCCAAGCCATCAAATGTTGCTCTCAGGCCTAAGACCAGCGCCAAGAGAATCGAACCCCCGAGCAAGAAGCGCAGCGCCCTCTTCCACATAATCCCTTCCGTACTGAAGTTAACCCAATGGCGCTCCAGAGCAAAGCCAATTCCCATTCCCATGAGCGTTGAGGCGGCGATGATTCCGTTTTTATCGTTGCGGGGAAAAGCCAGTATCAACAGCGCAGGCAGGGTGAAACCCAGTCCGAGTTGCAACGCCAACCTTCTTCGCCGAAGCCAGGCTTCAGCGATTGGCTCCAGCCAGCAGTAAAGCAGGAGCGTAAGGGCACCAAATAAGTAGCCTCCGAGGAGGTCGGTGGGAAAGTGTAGACCGAGGTAGACCCGTGAAAGGGGCACCAGCACCATCAACAGCCCCGCGGTTAGCCATAACTCGGCACTTTGAGACCGGGAGGCAACGTAGCCCCAAATAACAACGGTGTTTTGCGTGTGGCCGCTCGGAAAACCTCCACCGCTTGCCATGAACAATTTTTTCACACGGGTATCATACTCGAACGGCCTCGGCTGGTCGGCAATCGCCTTCGCTAGCGTATTGAGGTATCCGGATAAAAGGAAAAGAACGCCAAGCCTTATGCCCATGCGGCGGTCTATGCACCAGTAGAGAAGAAGGACAAAGAGCACGAGGAACACCTCTCCCCCTATGAGGGTTAGGGCTGTAAAAGGTAAATCAAGGGTTGGACTGAACTGCTGAAACCATAGGATGAACCCGACGCCACAATTGAGGTGCCCTTCTGTATACATCTCCTAGCTTCCAGCTTTGGCCTCCATCACGAACTTGGAACCAACGACGAGGTCCACGGTTACCTCAAGGAGAGTTAGGCAAGGGGCAGGGTCATAAATACCGGCGATGCGCCTATGATCTCCCTGCTAGTCCTGAATACCCACTTCAGGTTTACCCTGCTTTTTCAGGAACCAGTCGATCAACTCCCGGGCGATACTGATTTTCTCCGGTATGGTAGGTAGATTGTCAACCGTAAACCACCCAGCATCCTCAATTTCGCTGTCGTCGAGACGGATCTCACCGGCTTGGTAGGTGGCACTAAATCCGATCATGAGGGAATCAGGGAATGGCCAAGGCTGGCTCGAGAAGTAATGGATGTCCCGGATGGTAAGGCCTACCTCCTCGCGCACCTCTCTTACAACTGCAGCTTCTGCCGTTTCACCGGGCTCTACAAAGCCAGCGATAAGACCATATAGTCCAGGGGGAAAGTGATGTGCTCGTGCGAGCAGCAATTCGCATCCTCGTTCTACCAAGACGATAACAGCCGGGGAAAGACGAGGAAAGTTAAGGAGACCGCACCTGGCACATTCCTTTGCCCTCTCAGTTAGCCGGTTTTCCAGTGGATGGCCACATCGAGTGCAGAACTTGTTTGTCCTATCCCATTCCACGAGTTGTACTGCACGGCCGGCTACCTGGAAGAGATGCTCGTCTATCTGACCGTAGAGTTGACGCAATCCCAGAAATGTCATGCCTGCAGGCGGTTGGAGCCCCTCAGCGAATTGGACAGCGTAGCAATCGCGGGAGCCGAGCTGGCCAAGATACTGCCGGGCGTCTGTCTTGAGTCCTAAATGCTCGATTTCGACCATGTGGGGGACGGCGACCGAAGATCCTTCAGAATGGACGAGGAGTTTACGGCCTTGGAAGGCAAACCACCACGCGGGGTTCAGTTGCTCCTCAGGAGGCACGACACCTGAGACGAATATTTGTTCTTCCCCCATTATGAGTACTGAGCTGATGCCGCCTCGAGTGCTCCAGGACTCACCTTTACGCCCTCGGCCTTCATTGCTGTCTCCAGAGCAGTGAGAAAAAGGAGTACATTCTTCCTGTTCGAGGAGTGCCCCATCAAACCCACGCGCCAGATTTTGCCCTGAAGATCGCCCAGGCCGCCGCCAATCTCAATGCCGAAATCATTGAGCAGTGCCCTGCGCACTTTCAAATCGTCCACGCCTTCGGGAATGCAGATTGCGTTCAACATGGGGAGGCGTTCGGGTTCGGCGACAAGCATTTGAAGACCCATTGCCTCAATGCCCGCCACCAGCGCCCTGTGGTTCAGCCGATGTCTGGCAAAACGTTGTTCGAGGCCTTCCTCGGCGATGATGCGCAACGCCTCGCGGAGGGCATAGATCATGTTGATGGGCGCCGTGTGGTGGTATTTCCTCTGGGCGTCCCAGTAACTCCTGACCATACCCATATCAAGATACCAGCTGGGAACCGGGGTCTTGCGGCTCTCAAGTGTCTTCATGGCGAGAGCACTGAATGAGACAGGTGCCAATCCAGGCGGGCATGAAATACACTTCTGAGTTCCGCTATAGGCTGCGTCGATGCCCGTCCCATCCACGCTCACTTCCATACCGCCGAGGGAGGTGACCATGTCGACGAGAAATAGTGCACCAGCCTCGTGGGCAATATCAGCAAGCTCTTCGAGAGGCTGGCATACGCCCGTGGACGTCTCTGCATGGACCACAGCGACGATTTTTGGCCCATGCCCCTTGATGGCCCTTCGCACATCGTCTGGATCAATTGCTCTTCCCCACTGGCCATCGATCCGGATGAGCTCGCCTCCCGCGCGGTTTACGATGTCGCACATTCGCGTACCGAACACCCCATTTACGCACACCACTGCCTCTTCGCCTGGCTCCAAGAGGTTGACAAAGCAGGTTTCCATGCCTGAGCTGCCGGTCCCTGAAACCGGTATGGTAAAAGGATTCTCTGTCTGAAAAAGAAACCGCAGCAGGTTCTGGGTCTCGTCCATGACGGAAAGAAAATAGGGGTCGAGGTGACCAATACAAGGAGCTGACATGGCCGTGAGTACTCTCGCGGATACGTTGCTAGGCCCCGGACCCATAAGGATACGTTCACCTGGGTCAATGTCTCTGAACTGATTCGCATTGATATCCATCACTGCCTCCCATAGCTTTTAGTTGAGCGTGAGATCCCGTAGATTTGCACACAACCCCTTATACTGGGATTTTTCTCAAGAAGCAAAGGGAAATCCCCTTTCCAGTGAGGGCTGTGGTGGCTGCACCTCGGCAATGTTACACCTGCCGTGCTTAGGCTGACACTAATCGCTATTCTTTTCTTCAGGGGGGAAAGGCTTGCGCAGCTGCTGTTGAAGCCAAAAAGCGACGGTAGTAGGCTAGAAGCAGGCAGGTCATTGGGAGCGCGATAAGCAATCCAAAAATGCCTAGCAGCTTTCCCCAAACAGACAGAGACAGCAAAATCATGGCCGGGCTAAGCCCGGTCACCCGACCCATGATCTTAGGTACCAATATGCCGTCCTGGATAGCCTGAACCACCACAAAGACCAAGCCAGTTAGTGCGAGGGGAATCCATACACTGCCTCCAGTCTCAAGCCCGTGGACAAGGGCCAGCAAGAATGCCGGAATGAGCCCGATGACCTGTAGATAGGGGACCATATTCAAAAGCCCAATGAACAGGCCCAGCAGGATGCCAAGTGGAAGGTCGATGAGCCAGAAACCAAAGGCGTGCAACACCCCCACGGTGCAAGCGATCAGCGCCTGACACCGGAAATAGCGGTTCATGCCCGAATTGAAGTCGCTTATGAGGGCTGTTGCGGTCTCCCGGTAAGCAGGAGGTATGAGGTCCTTCCACCCCTCCCGTACCTTCTGGTAGTCAAAGAGCAAGAAGACCAGGTAAAGGCCGATCACGGCGAGCCCCACGAGGCCCATGATGAAGCTCGCCGTTCCGGTAATGATTCCCCACACACCGGGCAAGACCTTACGGAGGACGGCCTCTGCGATCTTCCAGAAATTCTCCGTCCTGAAGAAGTCCTGTACCTCCTTGCGCGTAAAATAATCCTTGAGCGTCTGCCACAGGTCCCCGGGCAAGAGGTTGGCGGCCCGTTCAGCTGGATCAGAGTTGCTGACCAGGCCTGACACAATGTGGCCCATGTGCCTTATCTCTTGCACTATAACGGGGATGAGCAGCCACGCAAGGATCGTTACAAAGGCCACAACCAGAAATAAACCGATAAACACGGCAGCAAGCCGGTTAGGGATTCTCCTTTGGATCAAAAGCACCAGCGGATTGATCAGGTAGGCCAGAAGAAAGGCGGCTGCAAAGGGTATCAAAACGTCGCTCAGATAACCCAGGAGCCACACCAATCCCCACAGCAACGCCACAGCAATGGCCATGCGCGCTACGCGGTCGAATGTATAAGGTTTGCCGTCGAGGAGCATAGCAGTCACCAGGAAGTTCTAGCCGTGAGGCGCGGCACCCACACAGGCTGTTCGAAGAACTGTGAGAAGAGCCAGCAAGGCTCAAGTTGTGTAATACATTGTCCTTATAAACACAAATGGTGGTAAGATCAATAAGAGAATGAGTGAGTCGAATAGCAAGGAAGAAGTGGAATTCGCGCAAAGGAAACAGCAGCTCCATTGAGTAGAATAGGCCCATAATTGAGGAAGATGGAGGTTCTATAAGCGAGATGAAGATAGGCCTCAGGGGTATTGAGCGCATGGTGGTTCAGAGCCAGGATCTGGCCAGCGTTTTTGGAAACATCGGTGCAGACGTGGTTTTAACACACCGAGTTGTTTTACTCATGGAACAGGCACCCCGCAACGCTATCGAGAAGTGTGTGGCGGATAAATTGATGAACGTTGGCACCATGATCAACATCAGGCACCTGGCTGCGACTCCGTTAGGGAGCAAGGTTTGGGCAGAGGCCTATCTGAAGTGCGTTGACGGTCGGCGGATGCTCTTTGACGTGGTGGCTTATGACGAATTTGAGAAGATAGCTGAGGGTGAAAACGAACAGCTTCTCGTTTCAGTCCATGGATTCCTGGACCGGGAACAACGGAAAATAGGGAAGACCAAATCAATCTAAGAAGGGAACTTCAATCGTGGATAGAATTTCGATATTTCAATCTTGGCTCCGGTAGCAAGGCGATGAGGAAGATGGTCAGGCTCGGTATGATCGCTAGAAACAGGAGAATACCCCGTATCGAAAAGATATCCGCGAGTTTGCCGGTGAGTGGGGCCATCATGCCTCCTGTTCCAAAAGCGAGCCCCATCATAAGGCTTGAAACCATAGACTTCCCCCTAGGCGCTAGTTCTTGCGCCATTGCTACCCCCAAGGGCAATGTGGCCATAGTGAAGAAACCCGCGAGAGCGGCGCTCACATATACCCATTCTCCTTGAACATAGAGAAGCAATAGCAGGCACGGCATTGATAGGCTGTGGGCACAGTAGAACACTGGCTTATATCCGATTCTGTCTGAAAGATGACCCGCCAAAAGTCCACTCACTGCTCCTGCCACCGTAAAAAGGGACACCACTGCCCCGATAGCGACCAGAGAAAAGCCCTCTCGCGCATAGAAAACCGGAATGAATGTCCGAAAGGAAACACCTACATACGCTCGCAAGACCATCACTACCCAGATAAGCACAATCGACTTCCATATGGAACCGAGCACCTCCTTGATGGAGCGGAGAAAGCCGAGATCTCTTAAACCCTCCCCGCTGGGGGCTGGGATGATTACAAAAAGCAGAAACATCACTGGCAAACCAATAATCATAGTAAATGGGGATGCCCCTAAGCCATAAACACCCACAAAATAGGTGATGAAAAGCGGACCGAACCCAAAGGCAAGGGTGCCGCCCGTATTGAAGATCGACATGGAAAAGCCGAAATGTCCGCCAGCGTAACTAGATACCATGCCGGCTACTGAAGGATGAAACATGGCTGAACCCACTGAGCCCAAAGATATGACGAAAAGTAACACCAGGAAAGAGGGCGCTATTCCCACCAGCGGGATAAAGACCATAGCGAGCAGCGGTCCACCTAAAATAAAGAAGCGCGTTCGATAGCGATCCGCCAGATATCCTACCGAAGGCTGGACGATGAAGGCCAAAAACCGGCTTACACCGGTAATTAACCCGACCTGAGCTAAGGTGAGGGCGAATTTATCTGCAAACACGGGTAGGAGAGGATTGATAAAGGAGGAATAGAAATCTCCGGTAAAATGGATAAGCGTTAACCCAAATATAACTTTTATGTCCGCGTTTCTTGTATGTTCCATCTGGTCAATCAATAAAAAAACCACCGGGTGGGTGGTTTCACATCTCCACCTGCATCAGAATATGGCTGTTAGGGTTCAAACTGCCGAGTTACTGAACTGTTGGGCAGCTAGGATAGCCAGAGATATTTGGAATAAGATGTTAGAGGCGTGGCCTGAGTGGCTCAGCAGCGGCAGCGGTCAAATCCGACAGATAGTTTCAAGCCAAGGCCCGGGTAACGATCTCCGCGACATCCAGAACCTCTATATTTTCTTCCACTTCCTCTGCCTTGACTGCATCTTCCAGCATCTTGGCACACTGAGGGCATGCAACGGCAATAACACCTGCCTCGGTTGACAGGGCATCCCTGAGGCGGATTCTGTTGGGGCTGTCCTCACCTCCGCCCAGAATATCGGTAAAGAAGTTACCCCCTCCACCCCCGCAGCAGAAGGCGTCCTCCCTGCTTTGATCCATCTCGATCAACTCGAGCTTGGGAATCGACTGTAAGATCTGTCGCGGTGCCTCGTACTCGCCATTGTGCCTACCCAAGTAGCACGGATCGTGGAAGGTAACCTTTGCCTCGTAGCCCTTTAGCGATAACTTTTTGGATTTGATTAGGGGAGCCAGGATCTGGGTATAGTGGTAGATCTCGAACTCCGCCCCCAGCTCCGGGTAATCGTTCTTGAATGCATTAAAGGAGTGTGGATCGAGACTGATGATCTTTTTTACCCCGAGCTCCTTGAACAACTCGATATTCTGCTTTGCAAGGTGCTCAAACAGACCTAACTCGCCGATGCTTCTGACCTCATTCCCGTCACATGCCTCTCTTTTGCCGAGAATACCCAGGGATACTCCCCCCTTAGCCAACAGATTTCCCACTGATCTTGCAATTTTCTTCGCCCGCTCATCATAGGATCCAACGCAACCCACGTAGAAGAGGTATTCTTGGTCTTCGTAAGTCTGGATGGGAAGACCATCTGCCCACTCCCCCCTGTCATCGGCAGGCTCCTTGTAAGGGTTTCCGCTCGTACTGATGTTTTTGAGGTAATCCCGCACGGGAGGTGGAATAATCCCATTGTTTACCATCTCTTCCCTGGCTGCGATGAAAATGTTAACCAGATCATCGCTGAAGGTAAACACACA
>JGI24422J19971_10000285_pt1 | contig 27156 bp, 25 predicted proteins | sample DeeMarSWOR152_54_FD_19971 | JGI IMG/M metagenome (IMG submission 19971) | reverse complement strand
AATAAACCATTTTGAAACGACCCAATAAAGCCTCGCGTTATAGGGCATACTGAAAAAAAAGATACCCATACCCTGGACTTTGACGTTACCCTGAAAGGGTTATGAATTCGTGTTGACACAGGATAAGTAACCAGAAATAATAAAAATTCATGGTAGCGACAGCGGTTCATCCGTCCTGTTTCGAGGGGGAGAGCTGGCAAGCTCAATAAACCCAAGTAGCTGAATTAACAGAGCCATGTCTTTACAGGAGATAGTTATCAAGGGGGCCAGACAGCATAATCTTAAGGATATAGACGTCCGTATCCCTAGGAACAAAGTGGTTGTGATTACAGGCGTGTCTGGTTCCGGTAAATCAACCCTTGCCTTTGATACAATCTATGCGGAGGGCCAGAGGCGGTATGTGGAGTCACTTTCCACCTATGCCAGGCAATTTCTGGAACAGATGGATAAGCCAGACGTGGATTCCATTGAAGGCCTTTCTCCTGCCATCTCTATCCAGCATAGGTCTACGGGCAAGAACCCCAGGTCAACTGTTGGCACGGTTACGGAGATCTATGATTATTTGAGGCTTCTCTTTGCCCGAATCGGGCATCCCTTTTGTCCAAGATGTAACATTCCCATCACATCTCAGCCTGTGCAACAGGTTGTTGATCAGGTCATGAAGTTTGAGGCTGGGAGCAAGATCCAGATCTTATCCCCCGTAGTAGACGGCAGGAAAGGGGAACACGCCAATCTCTTTGAGCGTTTGAGAAGGGAAGGATTTGTAAGGGTCCAGGTGGATGGAGATATCATATCGCTTGACTCTGACATCAGGCTGGACAAAAGCAAGAAGCACATTATCAGGGTAGTTGTTGATAGATTAACAGTAAGCCAGACCATAAGGAGGAGGCTCACCGACTCCCTGGAGCTGGCATTTTCTCTATCAGATGGGTTGGCTATTGTTGATCTGATAGGGGAGAAGGAGTTTCTCTTTAGCCAGAAGGCAACATGTCCGGTATGTGGCTTCAGCTTTCCCCAGCTAGCTCCCCAGATGTTTTCCTTTAACAATCCCTTAGGGGCATGCAGGGAATGTGGTGGGATCGGAACCAAGATGTATTTCGATCCCGAGTTAATTGTTCCAGATCCGGATCTGTCCATACGGGAGTGCGCAATTGCACCATGGGGGGATAGGTATTCGGTGCATTTTCAACAGATGCTGGATTCCCTCGCCCAATATTACGAGATTAATATACACACGCCTTTCAGGGAACTCCCGGAGCACGTTCAAAGGGCCCTTCTTTACGGTTTGGGAGAGGAAGAGGTGGGGCCCTTCGAGGGTATTATACCAGAGCTTGACAGGAGGTACCATGAGGCGGATTCTTCAATTTCCAGGCAAGAGGTAGAGGGGTTTATGAATATCAGGCCCTGCCCTGGATGCAATGGGGCGAGATTGAGGCCTGAAAGCCTTGCCGTGAAGATAGATGGAGAATCCATCGCTGCGGTCACCTCCTTGTCCATTGACAGAGCCCTGGAATACCTTCAAGGGCTCAAGCTGACAGAGAAAGAGGAGATAATAGGGCGTCAAATACTCAAAGAGATCACCAAGAGGCTCGGCTTTTTGAAGAGCGTCGGGCTGGATTACATTTCCCTTGATAGGTCTATACCCACCCTGTCAGGCGGGGAGGAGATGAGGATTAGGTTGGCCACCCAGATTGGCTCAGGCCTATCCGGTGTCCTGTATGTTTTGGATGAACCGAGCATCGGATTGCACTACAGGGACAACAGCAGGCTGTTACGCACCCTCAAAGAATTGAAGGAATTGGGTAATACCGTGCTGGTTGTGGAGCACGATCCTGAGACTATCCTCTCAGCGGATTATGTGGTGGACATGGGGCCGGGGGCTGGCCAGATGGGGGGGCAGGTAGTCTGTACCGGCAAGCCCGCCGACATAGTGAAAGACGAGAGGTCATTGACCGGTCAGTATCTTTCAGGAAGGCTCTCTATTCCTGTTCCGAAAGTCAGGAGGAAGGGTAACGGAAAGGAGATAGTTATTGAGGGTGCGGCTGAAAATAACCTCAAACGTATTGATGTGGCTATCCCCCTGGCAACCTTTACCTGTATTACAGGGGTCTCGGGCTCTGGCAAAAGCAGCCTGATAACTCAGATTCTGTATCCTGCCCTCACCCAGAGGCTTTACCGTTCAAGGGAAAGGGTTGGCCAGATGAGGCGGATCAGGGGTGTGCAATATCTGGATAAGGTCATAAACGTAGATCAAAGCCCTATTGGAAGGACCCCGAGGTCCAATCCAGCTACCTATACCGGGGTATTTACGCATATCCGGGAGCTATTCTCGAGGGTGCCGGACTCGAGAGCTCGGGGATATAGGTCAGGTAGGTTCAGCTTCAATGTAGAGGGAGGAAGGTGTGAGGCTTGCAGGGGTGATGGGATCATCAAGATCGAGATGCATTTTCTGCCAGATGTATATGTTACCTGTGATATGTGTAAGGGGCTCAGGTACAATCGCGATACCCTTGAGATACGGTATAAGGGAAAGAACATTACAGATGTGTTGGATATGACAGTAATGGAGGCCATGCTGTTTTTTTCCCGTATCCCCCCTATCCGAGAGAAATTGGAGACTCTTTTTAACGTTGGGCTTGGCTACATAAAACTCGGGCAGTCTGCTACGACTCTCTCGGGTGGTGAAGCACAGAGGATAAAATTGGCCAGGGAGTTGGGGAAGAAGAATACTGGAAGGACCCTCTATCTCTTGGATGAGCCTACCACGGGCCTGCATTTTGCGGACATACAGAAACTCTTGGATGTCTTAAATCACCTTGTCGATCTGGAAAACACGGTGGTAGTAATAGAGCATAATATGGATGTCATTAAGTCAGCCGATTATATAATTGATCTGGGTCCGGAAGGAGGGGAGAAGGGGGGTGCTATTGTTGGGATTGGCGCTCCTGAGGAAATCGCTGGCATTGAGGAATCGCATACTGGCCAGTATTTGAAGAAGATCATGTCCGCGCCCAGGCTTGACAGGGAGATGGGAGAATAATATACTTCTCGTCTAAAGCGGTTGTCAGAACATCAGCTGACGTGAGCGGATCATCGTCCGTTCCCCCTTCAAGAGGAGCGAAGCATAAATCATCTCATATAGATTGCAATCCACAAACTGGTACTTTTTGTACTCACCAATTGCCCGGAAATACAACTACAACTGATCTGCCCAAGGGGAAGCGTAGGGCCACGGACATTTTCGGCAATTAGGATGATCTAGGGGTAAGAATAATGGCGGTGGCAAACAATATCCTTATCATCATAAATACAGGCCCTGATAAGAGGTGGAATCATTATGCGGCATATACCTTTGCATGGGTTGCACGGAGGTATTACAAGGTCAAGAAGGTTACTATTATGTATGGTCCCCATGCGGTGGAGATGACCAAGAAGGGCAGCTTGGCAAAATTTGTCATGACGCCTGATATGAAGGAGCTCACTGCATCTCAGTTTGAGGGACTAAGGGCGGAAAGATTGCCGGATCACCTGGAACAGCTGGCGCGATTTGAAAGGGAGAAAATGGAGATCTCCATAGTCTCAAGCGGCATATTTCACGTGCTCGAGGGATTTGCAGAGGGGATTGAAGATAGATCAAATATTGAGGACTTTATTGATCCAATTGATCTATACGAGACCTGTAAACTCATGTTAGAGGCAGATCAGATCCTATATTATTAGCGTCGGCCCCTGGCAGGTGGAGGCAAAAGTCGAGAAAAAGGGCCTACCATGAGAGAAATTCTACAAGATGCTAAGATTGCTATCGTCGGTGGAGGTAAGGTCTGCAAGGCTATCCTTGAAATAGTCCTCGGAGAGGGCATCGCGGGCCAGAAGCTGAAGGTCTTAGGTGTAGCCGACATAGATGATAAGGCTGAGGGTTTGATATATGCCAGAGACAAAGGGGTATTCACGACCCTGGACTACAAGGACCTCTATACCATCAAGGGGCTGAATTTGATTATCGAGTTGACAGGAGATGATAGGGTTCTGGGAGAACTGAAGGCAACCAAGCCAGCAAAGCTAAGGTTGATAGATCATTTCGAGGCCATGTCAGTCTGGGATTTTCTTCAGATAGAAAGGGAAAGGGTAAGGATCAAGAGGGACTTAGGCGAACATATAGGGGAACCCGAGAAGATTGAGAAGGAGTTTGATCTATTCTCCCAGCAGCTCGCGAAGATTGTGGAAGAAAGGACCAGACATTTGCAGTCCGTGGAGCGGGAGCTCGTTGAGAGGGAAAGGGCCCTATCACAGACAATCCAGGGAAATACCATACCGACCTTCGTCATAAACAAGGACCATATTGTCACCCACTGGAACAGGGCCTGCGAAAACCTCACTGGCTATAAGGCCGAGGAGATAGTTGGGACGAATAAGCAATGGCTAGCCTTCTATCCAGAGGAAAGGCCGGTCATGGCAGATGTTATAGTAGATGGAATGAGAGAGGAGGAGATCAAGCGGTACTACGGCGATAAGTGGAGGAAGTCGGCTTTCATTGAAGGAGCCTATGAGGCAGAGGATTTTTTCCCGCATATAGGGGAAGAGGGTAAATGGCTCTTCTTTACAGCCGCACCCATAAGAGGGGCTGACGGGGAGACCCTGGGCTCAATCGAGACCCTGTGGGATACGACGGAGCGCAAGGAGGCGCAGGAGGCATTACAGAGGGCGCACGATGAGCTCGAAACAAGGGTAGAAGAACGGACTGCTGAACTCAGGAAGCTCAATGAGGAGCTCAGAAGGTCGGAGGAGAAATATAAGACACTGTTTGATAGCGCTCCGAACCCTATCTTTATCATGGAGGGGCAGACCTTTCGGATCATAGATGTCAATGCGACGGCCCTGGATTGTTATGGGCAATCAAAAGAAGAATTGTCAAAAATGACATTCCTGGATCTGCTATTTGAGCGGGATAAAGAACTTGAGGAAGCTTTACGGAAACTCACGAACCATCAATGCGCTTTTTATCCTAGGAGGAAGCACTTCAGAAAAGAAGACGAACCATTCTACGTAAATATTGTAGCGTGTCACGCACGGCATATGGGCATGGATTGTCTGATAGCAACCACAACCGATATTAATGAAAGTGTGGAAAAGGAGGCCCAATTAATACAGGCCAGCAAGCTGGCTACGCTCGGGACCTTGGCCTCAGGTATGGCACATGAACTGACACAGCCCTTGAATGTGATTCAGGTCGCAAGTGATTTCTTTTTGAAGAAGATCAAGAAGGGTGAAGGGGTCTCTACCGATGAGTTGAGGACTATGGCCGAAGAGATAGGCAGCCAGTTGGATAGGGCGTCAAAGGTAATTAAGCATATGAGGGACTTTGCCAGGCAATCCGATATCACCCGGACCAGGCTGCATGTAAACGAACCCATTAAGGACGTGTTTAAGCTTATGGGTCAGCAATTGAGGGTTCATCAGATAGAGGTTGAACTCGATCTTGACCCACATGTGCCTTACATAACGGCAGATCACAACCGACTGGAGCAGGTCTTCATCAATTTAGTAACCAATGCCATGTATGCCATGGATGATAAGGGTTTGAGGTGGGGAGATAGGAAGTGGCGGAGATTGCTCAAGATACGGTCATTCTCCGCTGACGGTCAGGTTGTGGTCAAGGTATCTGATACGGGCAAAGGGATTCCGAAGGAGATAATTGACAGGATATTTGAGCCTTTTTTTACCACCAGAAAGGTGGGGCAGGGCACGGGATTAGGGATGAGCATCAGCTACCGAATCATTAGCGATTATGGCGGAACAATAGAGGTGGAAAGTGAGGTAGATAAAGGCACAACGTTCACATTGAAATTCCCCTCCGCAGATTGAGGGTGATAGGAGATGTCCAAGCTTTTGATCATAGACGATGAAGAGGGGATCAGGAAGGTCCTCACCGTTTCTCTTGCGAGCGACGGGCATGATGTGCTAGCAGCAGCAGGAGGTCAAGAGGGCATTGAGATCTTCAAGGAGGAATTGCCCTCCATAGTGTTAACGGATATAAAGATGCCGGGCATGGATGGGATTGAGGTCTTGAGGCGGATCAAGGCTCTCAATCCCGATGCTGAGGTAATAATGATAACTGGGCATGGGGATATGGATTCAGCCATAGAGGCCCTTAAGCTCGATGCCTCGGATTTTCTCAACAAGCCCATAAAGGATGAGGCACTTTCGGTAGCCCTGAAGAGGGCCGAGGAAAGGATAGCAATCAAGAAGAAACTGGAGGCATACACAAACGACCTTGAGAATATGGTGAGGATGGCCACCGAGGAGGTCAAAAGGAGGTCTGATTTTCAGAATAAGCTCATTACATCTTCAAATGACGCCATTATTGCGACCGACGAGAAAGGCGATATTGTTATCTATAATAGGGGAGCGGAGAGGATATTTGGATACCGTAGATCCGAGATTATAAGGAAAATGAGCATTGACAGCCTCTACCCACCGGCAATAGTTTCGGAGTTTAGGCCAGCATTAGAAGGGAGGAGTGATGCCGATCTCTTGGAGTGGAGGGATATTGCTATTGTCGCCAAGGGTGGAGAGGTTGTTCCCACGAGATTTTCGGGATCTATCCTCTATGGCGAAGAAGAGGTGATAGGGAGCGTTGGGTTCTTTCAGGACCTAAGGGAGATAAAGAGGTTGCAGGGGGAGTTGATTAAATCCGAGAGATTGGCGGCCACGGGACAGACTGTCGCAGGACTGGCACATTATATCAAGAACATACTAAATGGATTGAAGGGCGGCACGTATGTCCTCAATGCCGGACTTGACGACAATGAGACAGGTAAGATAAGAAGCGGCTGGGCAATGATAGAGAGGAATGTAGGCAGGATATCCGATCTGGTTCTCAACCTGCTTGCCTATTCAAAAGAACGAAGACCCGAACCTGAGAATTGCTTCCCCAATGAGATAGTTGAAGAGGTCTGCGCACTTATGGAACCAAAGGCAAGGGAGAACAACATTAGAATAGAGAGAGATCTTGATCCTCAGTTGGGTGAGGTACATATGGATCCAAAGGCGATACATAGGTCTCTGTTGAACCTCGTTTCCAATGCCATCGACGCCTGCATCTTTGATNCCACTCCAAAGAAGCAGTTACGGGTNAGGGTGGTTACAGAGATCAAGGGAGATCATACGATCAGATTCGAGGTAGCCGATAACGGAATGGGCATGGATAATGAGACAAGGGAAAAGATCTTTTCCACTCTTTTTAGCACAAAGGGAGAAAGGGGGACTGGGCTCGGGCTCTTGGTCACCGAAAAGGTAATTAAAGAGAATGGAGGGACAATCCACGTGGCCTCTGAAAAAGGAAATGGAACCACCTTCACCGTTTACCTACCATTTGAGGAGCCACAAAAAGAGCGAAAATAGGAGCCCGGGATTGATCATGAGTAGATGGAGGGTTGGTCATGGCCAAAAAGGTACTCAATGTCGAAGATGATATTGACACAAGGACGTTTGTGTCAGCCGTCATAGAGAGGAACGGGTATACGCCGATCCTGGCCAAGGATGGTGAGGAAGGGATGAAAAAGATAGCAGAAGAGAAGCCAGATCTNATAATCCTGGATATACTGATGCCAAAACAAAGTGGCATTAAGATGTATCATGAACTGAAGTTGGATCCATCCCTGAAGGATATCCCGGTTATTATGCTCTCTGCAGTTTCCAAGAGGACATTTCTGCGGTCACAGGAGGCCCTGACCGAGTTTGGTGATGAAACTGTACCTGAACCCCAGGCCTACCTCGAGAAGCCGGTCGAGCCAGAGGATCTGGCTGAGATCCTGAAGAAAGTCCTGGGCTAACTCAGGGCAAGAGGATAGGGTTCCTATGAAGATCACTAAGATCCTCTTTGTTTCGGAGTTTGAGGAGTTATGGTTGGATGCCTTACAATCGTTGATGGGGCTGAGAAAGGCGGGGCTGAACCACGTAGTATTTCTCCATGTGATACATAGGGATAAGGTAGCCATGAGGAGGGGTACCGGTTATCTCAAGCAGGAAGAGAGGAAGCTACGGGAGATAGCCGATATTCGGTTTATTGATTGGGCGGAGACGCTATTTGAGGAAGGAATGGAGGTGGGGGCCCATATAGCGGTTGGCAATACCGTCCCGAAAGTCCTGTCTGTTGCTGAAGATGAGGGGGTGGATCTCATCGTGACCGCGCGGAGGAAAAGGAGTAAACTGGAGGAACTGTATTCCGGTTCGGAAACATCGGAGCTTCTTAGAAGGACAGTTAGGCCTGTGTTGATTTACAATTACATCTCCCAATCAGGGAAGGTGGGTGAGAACCCATTTGAGAGGCTTCTACTAGGGCTTGATTGGTCTGAGTCCTCGGAAAAAGTCCTTGACTTTGTCCTCGCCTTGAAAGGTACCGTGAAGAGAGTGGATTTGATGCATGTGCTCAGCGAAAAGGCTATTGGGAAGCTGTCAAAGCTGGAGGTGCAGAAAGTGGAGAGGGAGCATAAAAGGAGACTTGACGAGGTATGTGATGTGCTCACGAAAGAGAGGATCGATGCACGGCCTCATCTCTATATCGGCAATACAGAGGAGCAGATCGAGAAGGGGGCCTCTGAGCACCGAGTGACTATGATCGTTGTGGGAATGAAAAGCAAGGGCATCTGGAAGGAGCGGTGGTCAGGCAGTGTTTCCTATGCGCTGGCAGAGAGATCAGATTTACCTATCCTTGTTATACCTGCTGGGGTCTAATAACATAGATTATGGAAATAAAGAAGGTCCTCTTCACAACAAATCTCAGAGAGCCACCTTATCATATATTTGAAGGGTTACTGGGTATAAAGAAGATTGGACTTGAGGAGATAATCCTGTTTTCAAACCGTCCACCCGATGGTTTGAGGGAGAGATTATCCCAACAGGGGATTAACCTGAAGGGAGTTAAGGCATTCGGATCCTTTGTTTCTAAGAGCGTAGACACAGCTCAGAGGGAAGATATATGCCTTGTTGTGGCCAACATCAAGAGGGAAAAGGGTGGGTCTTTCAGAGGCTCTACAGCGAAAAATCTGATAAGGGATGCTCACCTCCCCCTGCTGCTGAGCTACGAAAATGATGAGGAAGGAAGCTACGCCGAAAAGGGTATATTTGATAGCGTCGTCCTTGCAACCGACTGGTCCGCTCCAGCTCAAAGGGCGTTGGACTATATAATAGCTTTGAAGGAGATTATAGGGGTGCTGGATATCGTTAATGTCTTAAATGAGAAGCCGACTGTTAAAGACATCCGGCAACTTAAGGCGAGGATCGAGGAGATCAGGCAGATATGCTTAAGGGAGAAGATAGATGCCGAATCCCATATCTATGCTGGTAAGACGCCGGAAGAGATCTTATTAGCTGCAAAGGACTATAATGCTACTCTTATCGTGATGGGAACTGGGTGCAAGAGTACTATTAGAGAGATATTTTGGGGTTCTGCATCTTACAGGGTAGCAGAAAAGGCAACGGTGCCCGTTTTGATTATTCCTTGATGCAATATGGAAGTTACCATATTAGTGCAAGCCATAGACAAGGCCTTCGAGATTCTCGAAAAGGCTAGAAGCGACGAAAAGGCCAGAAATGAGGCTAGAGAATTACTATACACTTCTGCTAAATTCACCAGTGAAACGAAATTCTTGGCAGAAAAACGAGAGGCCAGGGCTCTTCTATCAGGTGCCCAGCAAACAAGATTAGCATTACGGAATTTCGCCTTAACATTCTTTCTCCTCTTTGCCTTCTGGGTCTTGCTCTCAGGCCGTTTTGACTCCTTTCATTTTATCCTTGGCATTATTTGCTCAGTTCTTGTTGCTTATCTTTCCCATGACCTACTGTTTTTGAACGTTAGGCTCGGAGACTTTAGGACTAGGGCTCGCAGATTTTTTTCTGCTGCTCCCTGGTTTCTGAGCCAGATATTCAGAGCGAACCTGCACGTGGCCTACCTGGCGCTATCCCCAAGGCTACCTGTAGATCCTCAAATAGTAAGATATAAGACAAAATTAGAGAGTGACATCTCCTGGGTTGCCCTNGCCAATTCCATTACCCTTACCCCGGGTACTATTACTGTTGATATTAGAGAAGGGGAATTCTTTGTACATGCCCTGGATAGAAAGGTTGCATATGATCTTAATACTGGAGAGATGGAAGATAAGATCGCTCATGTTTTAATGGAGGCAGACCACGTCTATATTCAGGACGTATTGGACGTATCACGGATATTTGGGGCACTCAAGTGATCAGGTTACTCATTACCCATTGTTTGTCATTCGTTATTTTAGGGAGTGACGAGAAATGACAAGGGCTACAGATGACGTCATTATAAGGACAGTAGCCAGGGTACTGATACCATTTATCCAGCTTTTTGCCCTCTATGTGATTATGCACGGCCATCACAGCCCCGGGGGAGGCTTCCAGGGTGGGGTCATCCTGGGTGCAAGTTTTATCCTATACTTACTAACCCATGGTCTTGAGGAGGCCAAGGCCAGGATGTCTGAAGCGAAGGCGGGGCTATTCAGCTCGTTTGGTTTGCTCATCTATTCTGGAATCGGATTACTCTGTCTCATTATGGGAAGCAACTACCTGGATTACGGGAAGCTCTCCGGCATTCTAAAGGTAATACCGGCGCAGGCAAGGTCTCTCGGTATACTCGGGGTTGANATTGGAGTTGGGATTGCCGTCATGGCAGTCATGTTTTCCATCTTTTTTGACATAACCACAGGCGGAGAAGTTCCAAAGGATGAGGAAGATTTGGGGGAAGGAGATGGATAGGTTTTTCTTATGGCTCGGAATGGGTTTGTTTGCCCTTGTTCTTCTCTGTCTTTACCGGGCATCATTTGGTCCAGGTGTCCTGAACAGGATTGCAGGCATCTGTGCCATTGGTACCAAGACACTGGTTATATTATTGTTGATGGGCTTTATCTACAACCGGGTGGAGATGTTTATAGATATTAGTATGGTCTATGCCCTCCTTAATTTCATTGGTACGATTACCGTAGCTAAATACCTAGAGATGAAGGGTGAGGTCTGATGCATGTCCAACAAATACTTTCCATCCCCTTTCTTNTGGGAGGTTTCTTTTTCTTTTTGGCAGCGACTGTCGGGCTGTTACGCTTTCCNGATTTCTTTTGCCGACTCCACGCAACCGGTAAAGGAGATACNATGGCNGTCCTCCTATCCCTTGTTGGCCTCAGTATTTATGAAGGTCTTTCCCTCACCAGTTTGAAGCTCATCTTTATAGCAGTATTNATGTTCCTTGCNCAACCCACTNCCACCCATGCCATCTCCAGNGCAGCCATGAGATGNGGCCANGAGCCATGGCTTAGAGAGAAAGGAGAGCCAANGTGATAGCTGCCTTTGATCTGGTACTCTTGCTCTTTGTTTTNATATGCGCCGTANCCGCCNTTTCCGTAAGAGATCTTCTGAGCGCTGTCNTCATACTCGGTGCCTATAGCTTCTTCATGTGCCTTTTGTGGGCGGAGATGGGCGCGGTTGATGTTGCCTTTACCGAGGCATCCGTTAGTGCGGGCATAGGAACTGTGCTCTTCATTGGGGCACTGAGTAAAACCAAAAGGAGGAGCAAGGATTGAGGGCCTTGGCGCTTCTAACGGTGATTGTAACAGGGATACTACTCTTTTATGGTACTCAGGATATGCCTGACTGGGCTGATCCTCAGTCTCCGGCTAGCACACATGTTTCACCACGGTATCTGGAGAAGACTCTGGAGGAGACGGCCACACCGAATGCCGTGACCTCGGTGCTCGCAGATTACAGGGGCTATGACACCCTTGGAGAGACCACCGTCATCTTCACAGCCGGTGTTTCTTGTATCCTCATATTGAGGATGAGAAGAAGACAGAAAGGCTGAGATGCTTGATTTCATAATTAGTAAGTACAATTACTGGATCTATATTGTCCTGATGATGATTGGTTTCTACGCCATGATTGGCAAAAGAAACCTCGTCAAAAAAATTATCGGGATCAACATATTTCAAACGGCAATCATCCTTTTCTTTATTTCGACCGCTGCGAAAAGGGGAGGGACCTTACCGATTGTCGAGCATGCGCATGACCACGGGATACATCAGATTCAGGCGGCTTCTTACGTGAACCCACTGCCGCATGTGCTCATGCTTACAGCCATCGTTGTTATGGTAAGTACCCTGGGAGTTGCACTGGCAATAGTAATAGCTATCTACCGAAGATATAATACATTAGAGGAAGATGAGATCTTAGAGCAACGGAAATGGTCCCGCAATCCCCTGCTTTAGTGGTTGTTATCCCCCTGATATTCGCATTCCTCATCCTTCTCCTTGGTTGGTGGAGGAGAGGCCTCTGTTATCCAATCACGATAGGTGCCCTTTCAACCTCTTTCCTTGCGTCCCTGGATACACTATATACGGTTCTCACTGCCGGAACCATCCATTACTATCTTGGAAATTGGGAACCCCCATGGGGCATTGAGTATGTTGTTGATCATCTCAATGCCTTTGTTTTGGTCATTGTATCGTTTATCAGCTTGGTTGTGGGTATCTCTTCCAAGAGAAGTGTAGAACGGGAACTGCCCGATAAGATCGTTTACTTCTATTGCGTTTTTCTCCTCCAGGTAACGGGCTTTTTAGGAATAGTGGTAACCGGTGACATGTTCAATCTCTATGTGTTTTTGGAGATTGCATCCCTTGCGGGATATGCCCTTATAGCCATAGGAGAAGATGGTGCACCATTTGCGAGTTTCAATTATTTGATCTTTGGTACAATTGGTGCCTGCTTCTACTTACTTGGCGTAGGCTACCTTTACATATCTACTGGCTCCCTTAATATGGCGGACCTATCTCAGATATTACCTAATCTGTACCATTCCAAGGTGGTGCTGGTTGCCTTTGCCTTTTTCCTAGTGGGAGTGAGCCTCAAGATGGCCCTTTTCCCTTTACATGTGTGGCTTCCAGATGCCTATACCTATGCCCCGTCGACGGTGAGTGCCCTTCTTGCCCCCCTGATGACCAAGGTAGGGGCATATGTGATGATAAGGGTTATGTTTACGGTATTTGAGCCCCATTTCTCTGTAGAATTGATCCCCGCAACCACCATTCTCGGCTGGATGGCTGCAGGGGCCATACTCTTCGGTGTAATATTGGCTTTGGCCCAGAAGGACTTAAAGAGAATGCTTGCCTATATCTTGGTGAGTGAAGTGGGCTATATAGCCTTAGGGGTGGGGCTCGCAAATAGGAATGGGCTGACTGGCGCTATCCTCCATATACTCAACGATTCCTTTATGATGCTTGCCCTTTTTCTGGTTGTCGGCGCGATTATGTATAGGTCTCACAGCAGGGAGATCCCTCAATTACGATATATGCACAGAAAGATGCCATTCACCATGGCAGCCTTTGTCATAGCAGGGCTGTCGGTGATAGGGATTCCACCAACCTGCGGGTTTTTCAGCAAATGGTATCTCGTCCTTGGCGCAATTGATGCACGTCAGTGGGTTTTTGTGGCCGTGTTGCTGATAAGCAGCCTTTTAGCTGTTATCCTATTTTTCAGAGTTATAGAGAATGCATACCTTGAGCCTCGTGAAGAATACACCGGCGGAGGATCGGAATTGGCTATTGCAACTGAAGAGGCCCCTTTGAGCTTGCTGATGCCAATCCTCATTGCAGGAGCGGGAATATTGTTGCTCGGTATCATGAGCGGCGAGATTATTTCTACTATAATTCGGTTTGCTGTCCCCGGCTGTTTTTGAAGGTTCAATACGGGATGATCAATGGAGATAGTCGTTTCCATTAGACCACTTTTGGCTGTTCTCGTGACCCTTATTGGGGCCCTGCTCATAATCTTCACGGGGGAGAGATATAGAAACCTAAGGGAATTCTGGACCATTCTGGTTTCGGTCCTCAAATTCAGTATCGTTATCTCCATGGTTTCCTTTGTCTTACAGGGACGTACAGTAGAATATACCATCGTCCTCCTTACCCAAGGGGTATCCTTACAGTTCAGGGTGGACCAGTTCGGTCTATTCTTCGGTGTTCTTGCATCCGCGTTATGGATTGTAACCTCGGTGTATTCCATAGGCTACGTCAGGGGATTGAATGAGCACGCACAGACAAGGTATTTTTTCAACTTTGCCATCTGCCTTTCTGCAACCATGGGCATCGCCTTTGCGGGCAATCTCTTAACCCTCTTTATATTCTATGAGATTCTGACGGTATCCACTTATCCCCTAGTCGCCCACAAGGAGACTGAGGATGCGATCATGGGTGGCAGAAAGTATCTTGCATACACCCTTACGGCAGGTGTTGTTATCTTATTTGCTATAGTCTTTATTTACGCCATTACGGGAAGCCTTGACTTCAAACCGGGTGGTTTTCTTTTGGGCCATGGTTCACCAGCGACGCTTATGTTTCTGTTCGTTATTCTGATCTTGAGTTTTGGCGTCAAGGCTGCGCTCATGCCATTGCATGAATGGTTGCCCACGGCCATGATAGCTCCAACACCGGTGAGTGCCCTCCTTCACGCTGTGGCCGTGGTTAAGGCAGGTGTCTTTGGTTGTCTGAGGATTATCCTCTACGTTTTTGGCCCTGAACTTTTACATAAACTTGATCTGTGGCTTGTACTGGCCTACTTTGCGTCGTTTACCGTTATTGTTTCAGGCATGTACGCACTTGCCCAGGACAATCTCAAGAGGAGACTAGCATTCTCTACCATAAATAACCTTGCCATAATCGTCATGGGGTCTGCCCTACTGACTCCAAGCGCTATCACAGGAAGCATATTTCATATGGCCAGCCATGGTTTTATGAAGATAACCCTATTCTTCGTTGCCGGGGCTATCTACGTAAAGACGCATAAGGAAAATGTAAGTGAACTCGATGGGATTGGCAGGCAGATGCCCCTGACCATGGGCGCCTTTGCTATTGGGGCTATGGGCATTGCGGGAACTCCACCTATCTGTGGATTTATCAGTAAGTGGTACTTGGCAATGGGTTCCCTTGAGGCCAAGGAGGTCTTCTTTCTTTTTGTTCTGCTTATCAGTGCCCTGATGGATGTAGCTTACTTTTTTCCCATAATCTACAATTCATTTTTCAAGAGCCCTCAAGAGGTTGTCAATCCACATCTTGATGAGGCCTCAATGAAGATGGTTGTGCCCTTGGTGGTAACGGCGATTATCTCACTTATACTGGGGATTTTTCCGAATGCCTTTTTTAATTTCTTCAATATAGCCTCTGTGGCAGCTGAGAAGATACTTGGGGGGGTGTAAACAGGGCCGTGTAATAGATAGCATAACCTATTGATTTTTAAGCTTCTTGGTGGGACATCCATGTCCCGGGCTTTGATGTTACCTTGGGGGTGTGAATGGCAAAGATCTTGAAATATATATTTCTTATTGGCATTGGCCTGAGTATCTTGATTGGACTATTTTTCCGGCCTGAACATCCGCACTTTTGGTGGGAGAAGCTCCCGGCCTTTGATGCCATTTTTGGATTCGTTGGTTGTATTCTGATTGTGCTGGGATCAAAGGCCCTAGGCCACCACTGGATCCAGAAGGACGAGGATTACTACAATGGTTGAGATAGTACCCCCGGCCTTCATATTCATTTTGGGTGCCCTTCTGATTCCCCTTTTAAGGGATAGAAGGGTAAGACAGGTGCTTCAACTCCTCATTCCCGTGATAGCCTTCATAGACCTGCTTTATATGCCCAAAGGTAGCTACTGGATCTATGACTTCCTGGGATATAACCTCATTTTGGGTAAGGTCGATAAGCTCAGCATGTGTTTTGGATATGTGTTCGTCATTATGGCCTTCCTGGGAATGGTGTATGCCCTCCACGTGCGGGATGTTGGACAACATGTGGCGGCTTTTCTCTATATAGGAAGTGCCCTCGGGGTTACCTTTGCGGGCGATCTTTTTACCCTGTTTGCGTTCTGGGAAATCATGGCCATCTCCTCCGTATTTCTCATTTGGTATCAAAGGGATTCAGCTGCCCTTGATGCCGGATTCAGATATATCATGGTTCACATATTCGGTGGTTGTGCCCTCCTGTCTGGCATCATCATATATGTGGTAAATACGGGATCTACGCATTTTGATCCTATACAATATGGAGGGCTTGCCTCCCAATTCATACTGTTGGGTTTTATCATCAATGCCGCTGTGCCTCCTTTTCATGCCTGGCTGTCTGATTCCTACCCAGAGGCCACTGTTACCGGGTCGGTATTTCTGACCGCCTTCACGACCAAAAGTGCTGTATATGTACTTTTAAGGGCATTCGCAGGGGTTGAACTCTTGGTCTGGCTGGGTGCCATTATGGCGGTATATGGAGTAGTCTATGCAGTGCTTGAAAACGATATCAGAAGGCTCCTTGCCTACCATATCATCAGCCAGGTGGGATATATGGTATGCGGTGTGGGATTGGGGTCGGAGTTGGCCATGAATGGTTCCACCGCCCATGCCTTTTGCCACATATTGTATAAAGCCCTGCTTTTCATGGGAGCCGCAGCAGTAATCCACGTAACGGGGAGAAGAAAGCTCACTGAGCTGCAGGGGAGAAATCTACACAAGCAGATGCCCGTTTGTCTCTCCCTATACATGATAGGTGGTTTTTCTATCTCAGCAGTACCGCTCTTTAATGGATTTGTGAGCAAGAGCATGGTTGTTGCTGCAGCAGGTGAGCTCCATAGACCAATGATATACCTGTTGCTGCACTTGGCCTCTATAGGAACATTCCTCCATACAGGTCTAAAGCTTCCCTACGGTACCTGGTTTGGAAGGGTTCCCGAGGGGGAAAAAATAGATGAGGTAGAGGCAAGAGAGCCTCCCCTGAATATGCTGATAGCCATGGGAATGACCGCCTTTTTATGTATCTATACCGGCGTCTATCCCAAGGTCCTCTATGATCTTCTCCCTTATCCCGTCCATTATTATCCCTACACACCATACCATGTAGTCACCATGATGCAGCTATTACTACTAACAGCAGCTGCATTTTGGATCTACATAGATAAACTTGGAGGAGAGGCTACCATGAGCCTTGACACAGACTGGTTTTATAGAAAGCCAGGCCTCCTGCTCCTTTGGTTCTGCATTCATCCCTTGCAGAACCTCAGGCTCGCCCTTCAGAGGTCCGTGGCCGGAATGGTGGTCGGCGTTACAAGCCTGAGCAGAAATCCCATCCTGCTGCCCGAGATAGCACTGAGGTACCTCCACCTGAAGGTTGTGAACGGATTGTACCGTATCTCCGGACCGTCCGAGCAGAGGGCGGAGGCGTTGAAGAATCTAGAGTCCAGGATTACCGAGTTAAGACACATGAACTATGATGAGAACCTCTATAGAAGGCCTATAGGGTTAGGCGTACTTCTGGCCATCATCCTGCTGTTTTTCTATGGGTTAATCTACTATATTCGGTTGCGTTAACTGTGGAGGGAGACCTCAATAAACGAACAGTAGCCTTCTTCCACGCGTACTTGGCACGTGGAGCACGTTTAGATAAGATATTCTAATACTTCACCTCTCTACATCCGGTAGCCCGACATGAAAAAGACACTCAAGGGGATATTTTATATTTTCCTTTTTCTATGTATCCCCGCGGGATTGTTCATCGAACATGAGCACGCCGTCTTCTTTTGGCACAAGATCCCCTCGATTGACGTGGTTTTTGGATTTCTTGGTGCCTTTCTATTGATATTGGCTGCCCGCATACTGGCTTCCTTTGCCCAGAAGAAAGAGGATTTCTATGATTAAGGCCGTTCCTCCAGCTATGCTATTTATCCTCGGGGCACTGCTGATCCCGTTATTGAGGGGAAAGCTCAAGCAGATCTATCTTCTCGTAATCCCTGCACTGGCCTTTCTGGATATCCTGCAGCTCAAGAGAGGCACGAGCTGGGTCTACCACTTTATCGGGTACGAGCTCGTATTCTGCCAGGTCGATAGGCTGAGTTTGGTGGTAGGCTATATCTTCGTCATAATCGGGTTTCTGGCACTGCTCTACTCCCTGCACATAGAAGAGGACGGGCAACACGTGGCGGCCTTCCTCTATGTGGGAAGCTCCTTGGGGGTCGTGTTCGCAGGGGATTATTTTACCCTCTTTGCATTCTGGGAGATGATGGCCGTCTCCTCGGTATTTCTGGTCTGGTACCAAAAGGAGAAGCGCTCACTTGATGCGGGATTTCGATATTTAATAATGCACATCATCGGCGGCTGCTGTCTGCTGGCGGGCATCATCACCTATGTCGTGGAAACGGGTTCTATCGCCGTGACACACCTGGGCACCGGCCCCGCTGATATATTCATACTTATCGGCTTTGGCTTAAATACGGCCTTTATTCCCATTCATACCTGGCTCCCTGACGCATATCCCGAAGGCACTGTTACAGGTAGCGTATTCCTCTCCGTGTATACCACTAAAACAGGTGTCTATGTATTGGCGAGATGCTTCTCAGGTATGCCATTTGTGGCATATATGGGGGGCATTATGACCGTGTACGGTGTGCTATTCGCCCTGCTTCAGAATGATGCGAGGAGGCTGCTTTCCTACCACATCGTAAGTCAGGTGGGGTACATGGTGGCCGGAGTTGGCGTAGGCACGGAATTGGGCGTGAACGGTGGGATTGGCCATGTCTTTAACCATATCTTATACAAAGCATTGCTATTTATGTGCATGGGCTCGGTTATGTATATGACGGGCAAGAGGAAGCTCACGGAGATGGGCGGTTTGGCTAGATATATGCCCGTTACCTGCATAACTTGTATTATCGCCTCTCTATCTATTGCCGGCGCACCTGGGTTTAATGGCTACGTCAGTAAGGGAATGGTCATAGCTTCTGCAGCCGAAAGACATATGCCTATTTTAGAACTAATGATGGTTCTCGCGGCAGTAGGCACTTTTCTGTCTTTTGTGAAACTCTGCTATTTTACGTTCTTTGCTTCTAACGAGGGGATTGAAGCCAAAGAGTCACCCCTTAATATGCAGCTGGCGATGCTCATGACCGCTTTTCTCTGTGTATTCATTGGGGTTTACCCGAGAGTGCTCTTCCATATACTCCCCTATAGTCCAGTTCACTATCATCCCTACACCCCCTCGCATATCATAGGGACCATTCAGCTGTTTGTGTTAGCAGGTTTAGCTTTTATATTAGCCAAGGACATGGTTGCGCCTCATCGGGCCACTATTCTGGATTTTGACTATTTCTATCGGATGGGAGGACGGGGCCTGGTATGGGTATGCAATGTACCTCTGAGCAACCTGAGATCTAAGTTGCAGGTGCTCTCCTCTCGGGCAGTATTTGTTATCGTTCGACTCGGGAAGAACCCCATGCTGATCCTTGAGATACCGGTGGCATACCTTTATCTACGGATCACCCAGGGGCTGAGATATGTGAGCGGGTATTCCTCTGCTGAGGTTTATAACGAAAACCTCTATAGAAGACCCATCGGGATAGGGGTTCTTGTGGCCATAATAATCCTCTTTATTTACGCCTTGATTCATTTTGTCTCTTAGAGTTGCACATCTCGCGCCCTCAGCATCGGTGCGTTTACCTAGCAAAGGTTATCTTGGGGCCTTCTGTTTTGGTGAGAGACAGGAAAAACGAAAGAAGATTTGACCTTTTTCTGCCCGTGGGGTATTTTTTTACTAGGCGTGAATGACCATCGGATTAGGACCGTACCTACAGCCTGGCCTGTTCCACAGCATTTTGCGGGGCCTCGTCATGGAGGTAAGAAGTCCTATCAACTAAGGCACATTGGAACGTTTTGAAAGATCTCGCACTTCTTATTCCCAATATTCCACTAATCCGCCATTCCGATACTCCACCTATAGTGCGTGATACAGAGCCAGGTTCGATCTTTAACCTTCGCGTCTTTGCAAAAAGGGGAATTGGCAGGAGGGGTAAGAATATCCAAGAGGTTGAAAGGAGAGCCATTTATGGAAATCAGAAAGATGCTGTTTGTGACTGATTTCGAGGGATTGTGGTTTGATGCCTTACGGTCCTTAATGGAGCTTCGAAAGGTGGGCCTCGACCATGTGGTGCTTTTGCATGTTATAGAGCGTAAGATAGGCTATTATACTCAGGAAGAAAAGGCGAAGCTAAGGGCAATGGCTGAAGTCCGTTTTGTTGATTGGGCACAGAGTCTATACGAGGAGGGTCTGGAATGTGGGTCGTATATAGTTGTAGGAGATACAGTTCGCAAGATCCTGACAACCGTAGAAGAGGAAGAAGTAGACTTTGTTGTAATCAACCGCCAGGAAAGGACTAAAAGGGAAAAGCTTTATGTAGATTCCAAGACACTGGAATTCCTCCGAAAAACAACCATCCCGGTGCTGGTACATAAGTACAAGCTAGCGTCAGGTAAGGAGAGCGGCATGCTATTCGAGAGACCGCTTTTAGCAATGGATTGGTCTCCACCCGCTGTGAGGGCACTGGAGTTTTTGGTGGGGCTCAAGGGTATTGTGAAGGAGCTACAGATCATCCATGTTATAACCGAGAAGGACATCGGCGGTTTAGGGCGAAGGGGGCTTCTCAAAATGGAAAGGGAACACAGAAGAAAACTTTATGAATTATGTAGTTCTCTCAAAGACAAAGGAATAGAGGCAGACGCTCATCTCTACCTAGGCGACGTGGCCCAGATCCAGAATGCAGCCCGGGAATATGAGGCTACTCTTCTTGCCACGGGGACAACTGGTAAGGGTGCTTGGCAGGCGAGGTGGTTGAGGAGTATTTCCCAGGAGCTGGCAGAGGTATCAGAATTGCCCACCTTGTTGGTTCCTTAATCAAGGAAGGCCAAGCGATCAATGGCAATGAAACCCAGGCTGTAATCATAGAAAGAGATGCCATCGTATTTCAGGTAAGGCAGGAGATAGGAGTCCACCAATTTTGAACGACAAAAATTATGCTAAAAGGAGATAAGGGTTTATATATTGATCGTGGGTGCGGATAAGATGAGAGATATCTTACACAATGCAAAAGTCGCTATCGTTGGAGGAGGTAAGGTATGTGAGGCCATCCTCAAAATTGTACTCGGGAAGGATTTCCCCCAGAAGATAGATATCTTGGGCGTAGCGGATACAAATGAGCAGGCTAAAGGCCTGGTATACGCGAGAAAAAAAGGGATATTTACTACCCTGGACTATAACGACCTCTATCAGCTGGAAGGGCTGAATCTGATCATCGAGCTGACGGGAGATAATGGGGTCCTGAACCAAATCAAAGCGACAAAACCGGTAGACGTGTGCCTCATAGATCACTTTGAGGCCATGTCGGTTTGGGATTTCCTCCAGATCGAAGAGGAAAGGGAAAGGATTAAGGAGGGGTTGCGGGGATATATACGCGAGCCAGAGGAGATCGAAAAGCAGTTTGACCTTTTCTCCCAGCAGCTCGCCAAGATCGTGGAGGAAAGGACTAGACATCTTCAGAGCGTGGAGAGGGAAATCGTTGAGAGGGAGAGGGCTCTGTCGCAGATAATCGAGGGGAATACCATACCCACCTTTGTGATAAACAAGGACCACATTGTAACCCACTGGAACAGGGCCTGCGAAAAGCTGACCGGCTGCAAGGCCGAGGAGGTAGTAGGGACGGATAAGCAGTGGTGCCCTTTCAGGCCTGAAAAAAGGCCTATTATGGCTGATGTCATAGTAGATGAAATGGAGGAGAAGGAGATAGAGAAATACTATGGCCACAGTTGGAGGAAGTCTGCCCTCATTGAGGGTGCATATGAGGCGGAGGAGTTCTTTCCTCATATAGGCGAGGGAGGCAAATGGCTCTTCTTTACCGCGGCGCCCATACGGGATGCGAGCGGTGAGACGGTGGGCTCCATTGAGACCCTCTGGGATACTACCGAGCGCAGAGAGGCGAAGGAGGCACTGCAAAGGGCCCACGATGAGCTGGAACAGAAAACGGCAGAGCTTGAGCAAGCAAATATGCAGCTTAAGAGGTTTGATGAGCTCAAATCTACCTTTCTTGCAAACATGTCTCACGAGCTCAGGACCCCGTTGAATTCCATTCTCGGCTACACGGATCTTCTCCTGGATAGGGTGGATGGTCATATCAGTGAGGAACAGGAGAAGAGCCTCACAAAAATACACAAGAATGCCAAGCATCTGCTTACGTTAATCAATGATGTCTTGGATATCTCCAGGATTGAGTCCGGAAGGATGGAGTTGGACCTGAAGCCGGTTAATGTGAAGCATCTTATTGGTGAAACGGTTTCCGCCCTTGATCCATTAATAGGCAAGAAAGGATTGGTATTAGAAACGGCTTTTGATGAAAGATTACCGTTGGCGTATGCAGATCCGGATAGGGTCAGGCAGGTGGTAACAAATCTGCTTGATAATGCCATAAAATTTACCTCGGAGGGGAGGATCACCGTCCGGGCCAGGGCCTCTGATTTGGGGGTTAAGAAGGACGAGCCACCTAAGTTCGTCGAGGTCTGCATCTCGGACACTGGTAGAGGAATAAGGAAAAGAGATCAGGATAGGCTCTTTGATAAGTTTAAATCGCTCGATACCCCGCCCACCGGTCAAGACGGGGGCGCTGGCTTAGGGCTCAGCATCTGCAAAGGGCTGGTTGAAATGCAGAAGGGAGATATCTGGGTTAAGAGCAAATATGGAGAAGGCAGTAGATTCTGTTTCACATTGCCCGTGAAAGCGGAAGCTATTGAGCAAAGAGGGGAATCTCCACGGCAGGATTATGAAACAGTAGAGGTTTTGGAAGGGGAAAGAGCGGTTGGAAAGGCATCGGGAATACAGGTGCTCGTGGTAGATGATGAACCAGATCATGTGGAGTTAATTAGTAAGATTTTAAAAGGGGAGGGTTACCGGATTGAAAAGGCCTATGATGGTGAAAAGGCTCTTGAGTCAGTTAAACACTCCAAACCCGATCTCATTATCCTAGACTTAATGATGCCCAACGTCAGTGGTTTTGATGTCATTGACCACCTTAAAGCAGGTGAGGATACCAAGGAAATCCCAATCATAGTTGTAACTGGTAAGGATTTGACCAGAGAACAGATAGGGTCCTTAAATGGGCGGGTGGAGAAGATCCTGAAGAAGGGGATCCTCGGAGGGGAAGGTATCCTAGAGCAGGTGAGGAGTACCCTGGACAAACTCGACGTCAGCTGAGAAGCAAGTTGCTATGGTTAATAACGAAAACGAGAGAAGTCGATTAGCGAAGATCTTGGTGGTAGAGGATGATCAGGATAATCGGGAAATGGTGGTCAAGGCATTGAACTTTCATGGCTATCAGGTGATAGAAGCAGTTGACGGGGAGGAGGCCATAGAAAAAGCAAGGGCTGAAAACCCGGACCTGATTCTTTTAGATATCTACCTCCCGAAGATGGATGGGTATGAGGCAGCAAGAAGGTTAAAGGGCGATAGGGATCTCAGGCATATCCCAGTAATCGCCCTGACAGCTCATGCAATGAAAGGTAATAGGGAGGAGGCCTTGGCAGCCGGCTGCGATGGCTACATCCCTAAGCCCATTGATGTCCGGGAATTGCCCAAGCAAATCGAGTACTTCTTGAAGCCGAATCCATAGTCCTTTTATGGAACCTTACATGAACGACAACGCCAAGATATTAATAGTGGATGATGATGCGGATACCGTGGAGCTGTTAGTCAAGAGATTGCGTGCTGAGGGCTACCATACTTCAGAGGCCTATGATGGGGAGCAGGCCCTGCAACAGGTAGAAGTATATCAGCCTGACTTGATGATTTTAGATATAAAGATGCCCAAGATGGATGGCTATGAGGTATGCAGGAGACTCAAGGGATCTGAAGAAACAAAGGCGATCCCCATCATTATGCTGACGGTGAAAAGTAAGGTACCTGATAAGGTGAGGGGTTTGGACATCGGGGCAGATGATTATATAGCTAAGCCGTTTGACTACAGGGAGCTTTCACGGAGGGTGAGGTACTGGAGTACGGTCAAGATGGAAGTTGAGGAGAGGGTGAAGCAGATAAAACGGCTCGAACAGGAACTCATTAAATCTGAACGGTTGGCGGCTATCGGGCAAACCGTAGCTAGCATCGCCCATTATATCAAAAATATTCTCTTTGGACTCAAAGGAGGGGTCTATCTGGTAAACGTGGCATCTGAGGAAAACGAGAAGGATTCCCTCAAGACCGGTTGGGAGATGTTGGAAAGGAATGTGGGGAGGATGTCAGATCTGGTTCTTGATCTACTTGAGTATTCGAGAGACCGGGATCTGGAATATGAAAACTGTTTTCCGAATAGGATTGCGAATGAGGTCTGTGGCCTTATGGAAGCGAGGGCAAGAGAATACGGCGTGGAGATTTCTAAGGATTTTGATCCATCCTTGGGTGAGGTGCGTCTTGACCCCAAGGGTATCCATCGCTGTTTACTGAACCTGGTTTCCAATGCCATTGATGCCTGCCTTTTTGACACCAGTAAAGAGAAAGAGTGGGTGGTGCAGGTGACGACAAGTCTTGATAATGGCATGGTCAGATTTGAGGTCTCTGACAACGGTTGCGGTATGGATGAAGAAGTCAAAGAGAAGCTCTTTGCGAGTTTTTTTACCACTAAAGAGGGGAGAGGTACTGGTCTTGGTCTCCTGATTACCCAGAAGATCGTTCAAGAACAGGGCGGAACCGTCACTGTGGAATCAGAGCGCGGAGAGGGGTCAACATTCATTATACGACTGCCTTATAGAGCTGTAGCCGCAGAGGGAGGGATCGCAGAAGGGCGTGATCAAAGCCAACTGAAAGTTGAGTGATAGTAGAAGGAGGATGTGTCATGAAGAAGGTTCTTATTGTGGACGATGACGTTGATGTGACAAAGTTTGTCTCAAGGCTTGTGGAAAGGACCGGCTATCAGGCCATAGTAGCCAAAAACGGTGTAGAGGGCATGGGTAAAGTGAGGGAGGATAAACCGGATTTGATTATTTTAGATATCTTGATGCCAAAAGAGAGCGGAATCAGGATGTATCGCGAATTGAAAACCAATGACCCATTGAAAGATATTCCCGTCATCGTGCTCTCTGCTATAGCCCCAAAGAGCTTCTTTCGCTCACAGAAGGTATTGGATGAATTTTCCGGTCACTCTGTACCTGAACCTGAAGCTTACATTGAAAAACCAGAAGAACCAGAAGAACTTATCGAATTGATGAAGAAGATCTTAGGATAACTGCGTCATCTACCCGCCTCTGGCTTGGCTCCCCACCCGGTGAAATCATTTAAAGGTGACCATCCCTTGAATTGCCCGATTTTTGATCTCGTGCATTATGTCCAACGAGAGGGGCCTGCTTAGAGGGTTCGTGTACAAATGGGGGTGGAGGCTTAGTTCTTTCTTTTGTCTTGACTAACAGCTATAATTGGATTACACGTAAGCGCTTAAAAAAGAATGGGAATTAGTCAATCAGATCTCCATTGCTTTTGGCTGCTCATACGGACTGAGGGACCAGAAACGGGTGTGAGCAATTTGACTGCTTTGAGATCTCTGAACTGAGAGGGATCCTCTATTCATGGATGAATCAAGCAGGCTTGTCAAGGACGTCAAGAAAAAGGTTAGGGAATTAAGGTTGAAGGGTCTTAGCCTTTATCCATCGGGCTTCAAGAGAGATATAACGGTAGAGGAAGTGGTACGTCGGTTCGGCACCATGGATAATGCCGAACTCAAGGAGATAGCCGATACTTTTGCCCTGGCCGGAAGGGTTATGTCCATCAGGGACTTCGGGAGAGCCGTGTTCATCCACATTAAAGACGGAACTGGCCCACTTCAGGCGTATATACGAAGGGATCGAGTTGGGGATGATAATTTCGAGATCTTTAGCTATCTAGATATAGGTGATCACGTGGGGCTTACCGGGCAGCTTTTCAGGACCAAGACAAATGAACTGACGCTCTTGGCTAACTCCATTGTCCTTCTGTCAAAATCCCAGAGGCCCTTGCCGGAGAAATATCACGGCCTCATAGATGTGGAGACCAGGTATCGCCAGAGGTATCTCGATTTGATCGTTAATGATAGCGTGAGGCACACCTTTGTGCTGAGAAGCAAGATAATCCAGATCATTCGGGAGTTTTTTGACAAACGGGGTTTTATTGAAGTAGAGACACCGATGATGCAGTCGATTCCAGGGGGTGCAACAGCAAGACCATTTAAGACGCATCACCAGGCCCTCGATATGGATCTTTATCTGAGGGTGGCCCCGGAACTTTATCTGAAAAGGCTCGTGGTAGGTGGCCTTGAGAGGATCTATGAGTTGAACAGAAATTTTCGCAATGAGGGCATCTCGACAAGCCACAATCCGGAATTTACCATGCTCGAATTCTATGTTGCTTATGCCACCTATGAGGATCTCATGGATTTAACAGAGGAACTCTTCGTATACCTCCTCAAGAAACTCTTTGGGCGGCTGACCCTCACATACCAGGGCAATCTGATAGATTTTACCCCGCCGTGGCCCAGGGCCTCATTAAGCGATTCCCTGAAGAATGTGGGTGGTATACCGGAGAAAGTCCTCTCAGATAATCAGGCATTGCGCGATCTTGCTAGGACCAAGGGGATTGAGGTAGGGGACAACGAGGGGGTTGGGAGGATATTGGAGCGGCTCCTTGAACACGTAGTTGAGCCGCAAGTGGTGCAGCCTACCTTTATCGTCAACTATCCGATAGAGGTTAGTCCTCTCTCCAGGAGAAAGGATGGAGAACCAGAGATTGCTGAGAGGTTTGAATTGTTTGTTGCCGGAAAAGAGATTGTAAATGGCTTCTCTGAGCTCAATGATCCGGATGATCAGCGGGAGAGATTCCTTAAACAGGCATCCCTAAGGGATTCAGGCGATGAAGAGGCCCTCTTTATGGATGAGGATTATCTCAGGTCCCTGGAGTACGGGCTACCTCCTACAGCAGGTGAGGGTGTTGGGATCGATAGGCTAGTCATGGTCCTGACCGATTCGCCCTCTATCAGGGATGTTATCCTTTTCCCTCAAATGAGGAAGAAGTGACCTGTCGCCCTTAAGATAATCTTTTTGAGTGCACGGTCCGCATAGAATCTTGGATTTTGCAAATTGATCACGTTAATGAAAATGGCAAATGACAAAACCCAAATTTCAAATCAAATCCAAATGCCTCAATATCAATACATTCCCATTCCGCCTTTGGATTTTGACATTTATTCCACCTTTGGAGCTCTGGCATTTGACATTCTCAAGAT
>JGI24422J19971_10000284_pt1 | contig 27157 bp, 27 predicted proteins | sample DeeMarSWOR152_54_FD_19971 | JGI IMG/M metagenome (IMG submission 19971) | reverse complement strand
GGAATTGGACGAAAAGTTAGGGGAATTAAGGATTTCAAAGAGCAGGTTGGAAGAGGAGTTAAACAGGACAAAAATAGATCTTAATGAAAAAAGTAAACTTCTTGAGACAGCAGATACTGAAATTGAAAATTTAAAGTCAGAGTTAGTAACTTTAAGGCCTAAAGCTACAGAAGAACTTGAAAGTATGAGGAAGAAAATAGAAGAAATGAAGGCGAAAGAAAAACAAACACGGGAAGAGACAAATGAGATGCGTCAAAAAATTTCAGCTTTGGAGAAGGAGTTAAGTGAAAAGGAAGAAATGTTGGGAGAAATTGGGGAATTTGCTGCAAAAGAGGAAGATTATAAGAGGAGACTTATGGGACTTGATGAGATGAAAGAGAAAATCAACGCACAAAGAAAAGCGATTTCTACGATGAAAATTGTTGTAAAAGATGAACCTAAGTTTAAAATTCTTTTTGCATGTCAGGAGGTAGGAGATAGAGGGCTAAGTGAGGAGGAGATAAAAAAGTCACTAGGCGTTCCTTTACCATTAGTTCAAAGATATATTAAGGAGTTAATGGATCTAGAGCTACTAAAAGAAGAAAGAGGAAGATATTCTTCAATGATTTGAAAAGTAATCCCATCCAAAGAATTGAAAGCTTATTTTTATACATTAGCCCGATATAAGAACTGGTCTGTCTTTGGCAGAGACAGAGTTAATTTCTTTGTCTAATGTCTTTTTTTAATAATGTTTGTAGGAAATATTATTAAAATATAAAATATTAGGATTTTTAAGGGATTAAAATTGGTTTTACAGGTGGATGAAGCGTTTGATGAAGCTATAGATTTGTTGTTTCTAAGTAGGGAAAGTTATGTTCAGGCTTCAAACATATTTCATAAGGCTGCTTCGATAAGACAAGCAGTTTTAGCGATGATTGTTGCTGCAGACAGTTTTTGCCATCTTGTAAAATATGATTCCCCCTTAAGCAAGGGCATAAAAAATGAAGTTCGAGAAAATTTTGGGGAGTATAGGGAGTGGGCCTCTGCTTTATCAGTCCTTGAAAAACATATTCCAGAACTTGCAAAAAAAGATTTGCCTAATCGTCTTAATCGCGCGGTTTCAATACTAGAACACAGCCATATGCCCGATTTAAAACATCTTTTAAAAGAGGATTTTAAGGCACTTTTTAATGAATCATGGAACTTTATTATGAGTCTTGCAGAAATCATGAAAAATATATAAATTTTTAAGGGAGTGTATCTTAGGGAGAACCGTTTTTCATGTTAGGTGGATTAGGTATCCACAGTTTATGCATATTTTTTCGTTATTTTCTTTTTTTAGAGAACTGCCGCATTTTGGGCAACAGTTATGTTTCACGTATAGAATTTTGTCTTTCTTTTTAACTAACACTATTCTATGTCGTGGTATTTCGTTTTTTTCGAGGAAGTTTTCGAGGCTTGTTTCGACTAAAGTATCGAAATCTCGATAGGTCACTGAGTATAATTTTGAATTATCTGCATAGAGCGCAAAGGAAATTATTTCGTCAAGATTAGGTTTTTTTCGTTTTTTCTTAGGGTTTTTCAATGAGAGTCCTCAGTTTTTCGTCTTATTGAAATGTTTTTTAGTTTATGTCGATTTTTATTCCTTTTTCGTAGAGTTTGGCTTCTAGTTCTTTTTTTATTTTTAAGATTTTTAAGTTGGCTTCTTTTTCCCGTGCTTTTTCTACTTTTAAACGTTCATTTAAAGCGTTAAGGGTTTCTTCTGTTTCTATGATCGCTTTTTCGGTTTTTTCTCTTTTTTCAAATAGTTCCGTGTATCTTTTTTCTTCTTTGATTTTTTCTTTTCGTTTAATTAGGGCTAAAAAGATAGTGTTAGCTTTAATGAGGTTTTTGTTTTTAGGTAAATTTTGTATGAGGTTTTTTGTTTTTGACAGAAGTTTATCGTCTAATTTTAATCTTTTAGTTGAAATAAGTTCATCGATGGTCGATAAAAGGCTTTGTAACTTTGGAAAGTCTTGTTCTTCGTTTGAAAAGGCTGTAACGGGGTCTGCGAGATAGCTTTCCGCGATGGCAACTATGTGTCGCGGAACTGCAATGGAGCCTCCTTTTGCTTCATTTAACAACTTTTTCAATGTTTTTTTTAATTTGCTTAGTTTTTGAAAAACAAAGGTTTTGAGCTGTTTTTCTTCGGTTTCAAGTTGTTTCAGCTCAGCTAAAATTTCTTCTTTGGAAATGGATTCTAATTCCTCTTTTAGCTTATTTATTTCACTTTCTGTTTCTGCGATTTGGTTTTCAATATTGGAAATACGAGGAGAAAAAGTTTCTATTTCCTCATCTAAACCATCTAACTCTTTTGTTTTATTTTCTATTTCTTCAATCTCTTTAAGTACTAAAAGATCGTTTTCCAATAGTTTTAAAGCTTTTATTTGCATTTGTGAAAGTTTATCCAGATCGCCCGCAAGTTTTCTTAATTTAAAATAAAAATGAGGTTTAATTCGCGGGATATAATGGGCACAAATCGGGATTACATGGCTGTAAACGGCCCCTATTTCATCAGCTAAAGATTTTAAGATGCTTGGCTTGTGGTCTGTGGGAACTTCTAGTTTAGAAATGGAGTTAGAAACTTCTTTTGAGAGTATGCTAACCATTTTGACAGCCTGTCCGTGACCTTTTATACGGCTTTTTGAGAGAGCTTCCATTCCTTTAGATAGTTCTTCTTCTGAAACGTTTTGTAGATCGTTACAAACTTCATTGAGATCATAAAGCAAGCGTTCAAAATCTTGATAGAATTTTAAAAGTTTTTTTTCAGCTTTTTCAAAGTCTTTCCGATTTTCTTCTTTAAAAACTTCCACAATATTTGAAGAGAGCATATGGTCAGCCTCAATTTAAAATATAGACCAAATATCGTCTCATATGCACAAGATACATGATGATTCGGAACCTTAAAGTTCTTTGTGTAAGTTGAAAAGTATAGGATGACTTAAAGCGTTACAGGTATCACAGATAATGCGCAATAGCTCTTCAGGATCACTTCTTTTAACGATTTTTTCTGCGATTTTTATCCCAGCAGTTTTAATTTGTTCATCATTAGTTAGTTCAAGCACTTTTTTATCAACCTTATCGTTTAACCATTTCGATACAGCGGCTTGTATTACATCTAATTGTTTCGCAATCTCTACTTACGTTTTACCATATTTTGTAAACAGCTCTTTAGTAGTCACTATTCTAATAGCAGGTAAAAAATATTTAACAACGATCTCGCAGGCCAAACATGTCAAAAAGACCACCAAAATAAAACTAATATTTAATGCAGTTTTTATAATCACATTATTATTTTATTAATAGTTTATCTGTTAATAAATGCAGGAAAGGTTTAGGATTATTATCTTTTAAATAAACTAACATTTTTTAATCAATTTAAGTGCTAAAAGACTAAAAAAACGCTCGTATGGAATTTGAAAAAAAAAGAAGCCACTAGTATAATATACAATAGTTAAATGATTTCATAGAGGATTGCTAGGGATAGGAAAATTATCTCGAAACTTATTGTAATTATTGAAAATGTCATTTTGTCTTTTTGTAAAAGTTTACTTGCCAAGGCAATTAATGCCCCGCCAGCAAAGATCATGAGGATTGAAATGCTTTGGATAGTAAAGAAGGAAATATCTTCTATAGTTTCTATAAAATAGTCTTCTAGCCATTCATAGTCTATTGTGTCAGCATCCCATAAGAATATCAAAGCACCGACTAATAATAGGTCTAGACCCAAAAAAAAGCTTAAAATTGCGGCACTGGATGTTTTGAATTCTACGTAAAAAGATTTTTGGTTTAAGATCTTCCATGCAGTGAATGAAAGTATTATTATTAAAATGCCGGAAATAATTGTTCCTGCTGCAAAAATTAGTAGTTCATTATCTCCCGCTTTAGGAACAAGTTCTGAAAGTATGGTTTTTTCCTCTGAATTTTGAACCTCTATTAAGGCTTTTGCACCCAATAATATGAGAATAAGACCAAAAAGCTCTGAAAAAGCGATAAAAATTCGCTTTGAATCCAAATTCTTCACCGCACGCATTTTAATACTATTAACTATTTAATTGTTTTTAAAAAAAATTTGCTGAGAAATAATAGGAAAACAGATAAAAGTAGTTTACGGTCTTGTGAACTACTCCCAGCTTTTGAAGGAAGCTTCCTCCCTCGCACTCTGAAACGTTATCAAGTCTCCTTTCTTAGGAGTTGTGTTTTCTGGGGAGGTTTTGGGCGTGTTCACTGACGCCCTGTTTTTAAGCATGTAGCCTAAAAGGCTGTTTTCTATGTTGATGGCTTCGTTTAAGTCTTGGTTATATTCTGACCCGCAATCCTTACACCTGAAACATCTTTTCCTGATTTCGGTGTTTAGGCTTCCACATCTCCAACACATTTTGGAGGGGTAGGCTTTGTTTAACGGAATTACTGGAACTTCTTCCCATAGGGCTTTGTAGGTTAACATTTGTTTTATTTTATAAGAGGGCATTGTGTGTATTTTTCGGTTGTTTTTTCTAAACCTTGTTTTTCCTTTAAATCTAGGCTGTCTAAGGTTTTTAAGGTCTCAGAAGACGATGACGGGTTCGTATCCTGATTTTTTGAGCGTTTCAGCTCTGTTCACTATTTTCTTTGTGGCTTTGTTTAGGATGTCGTTTACTTTTCTTTTCTCCTTGTTTCCTACGCGTGTTTTGATCCAGTTGGCTGCGTGTTTTATCTTCTTTCGGCCTACTCGCTTCTTTAGGTGGTTGTAATGCGCTCTGACGCGCCTCATCTCTCCTCCTAGAAACTGGGCGTTTTTCCGCTTTCTTCCTTGATCCCATAACTCTACAGAGACCAACGGTTTTGCTTCTCTGATATCACAGGCTGTTACAACGGTAGTTTTTTTTAGTTAGTTCTGGTTTAGGAACTTCCACCTCTTTTTGAACGGTTATATGGAGGTAGAACTCTCCGTTCCTTTTGAAAAGTTTGGATTCGCAGGGCGCCATGTCCACTTCTATTGGATAGTGAGGTTTAAAGGCGACCCATACTCCTCCTCTTCTTCCAGCCACAGGAATCCTTGTCCAATATTGCGCTATCTTCGTGTTTTGTTTTTCCACTTTTAAAAGGTTTTTCCTGGCGGATATGGGATACTCTTTGTCTGGTTTAATCTTTTTGTAGAAACGTTTGGCTTGCTGTTTGTTAGCCGATTATAGTTTCACCGGTTCACCGTGCAGAAAACGTTGGAGATTATCGTATTCTTCTTCTAGAAGTCTTTGTTTAACTTTAGTTAGATGCATGATTTTTGCTTTGATAGTTTTCTTAACTTTCAAAGGTCACAGACCTCAAACCTTTAATAGTTCAAATATTAGTTTAAGCTCATCACAATTCATCTCCACCCTCTCAGATGGAAACTTCCCTCTAAGATAAAATTTTTTAGAAGTTTTTGCTTTTAATTGGACAAAAAGAGATCTGTGGTATCTTTTTTTTCTATCTCTTTTTCAGTAGGTTGAACTTTTAGACGTAATCCAAGCAATATGCCGCCTATAATTGCTAAGATCCAGATCGCGATTAGTGCGAGGGTTATTGTAGCAACGAGGGAAGATTCTCCGCTTACATCAAACTGGGACAGTATAAGATATACCGTAGCATCCCTTGTGCCTAAACCCCCGAAAGTTACAGGGACAAGAACTGCTAAAGAACCTAAAGAAAAAGCAAAAACAACAGCAAAGAATGGGACATTGTCTACATTAAGACCTCGAAGGAGTAAATAAGCTTGTATGTAAAATATTGTCCAAGTAATTAAGGCGATTGAAAAAGCTAAAACCAAAGCTTTACTATTTTTTCGAATTCTTCCTACCGCTTTATAAAAATCGTCGATAGAGGCATTAAGTCCATCTCGGGACTGGTTTAAGATAGAGATTCTTTTACAGGCAACATCTATTAGTTTTTCCCAAATACGTCTACTTAGTCTTTCAGACATTAAAAATAAAACACCGCCGACTACAAATAGCGCGAACAAAAACACTATTAAAAGCACAACTGAATCCAAATTAATTGATATAAGCATTAAGGAAAAAACGAATATACTAATTAATGCTAAGATATCTAAAAGCCTATCAAATACAACGGAAAAAAAGCTGACACCTAAACTTACCCTTGATTTTTCTTTCGAAAGATATACAGCCCGGAGTACATCGCCTATTTTTGCTGGAGTGATTACTCCTCCATAGACGCCATATAAGTTCAGGCGAAGAAAATTGGAAAAGGGAATAAGAGTTTCGGTGTCATTACAACTTTTAACGATTAATTTCCAACGAAAAGTGCGTAAACTGAAAGAGAGAGGGGTTAAAGCTAAAGCTAGAAGAAGATATAAAGGGTCAATTTGCGAAACTTCATGGAAGGTACTCCGTACTCCGATGTACCAAAGTAGGAAGGATAGTAGACCAACTGAAACCAATAGAGCCAATATTAATTGTAGACGCCCTTTTTTCATCGAAAGTTCAACCTGAATAAAAATTTCATATTTTGAAGTAGGGTCTTGATAAAGTCATATTTTGACGATTTGTCTTGATAAAGTTATCTATTGAGATTTTGTTTCTTTAAGAGGTTGAGTGAAGGATAGTTTTAGTGTAAAGGATATGAGGAGAAGAATCGTTAGAATGGAGAATATTAGCGCAAAATAAGCGTAAGAATATTTGAGTTCATGGGCGGCATAAATTGTGAACGTTACTGCATAAAACATTGATTTATCTCGATGGTTGTGGATGAAAAAGGAGAGGGGGCCGAAGAGGTATATGAAGTATTCGTATTGGAGTTTAGTAAATGATGCTAAAAATGCGATAGTTATGATAGTACTTGTGGCTAAGGGATTTAGGTTTTTTTTGTAAGTGTAGATATATGCAGCGATTAAGATTAGAAAAACGCTTTTTCTTATTAATGGAGGTATTGAAAGGCTAAATGCGAGGCTTAAAATGTTTAATAAGCTGTCTCCTTCTGTTTTTTGAGTGCCCACATAGCGATCTAGGGGTCCCCAGAAATCGTCAGGTGCAAGAAAATAAAAGGGTAAAAATCCCACTATAATAACGATTATAAAGAGGAGAGAAGCTTGGATTCTTTCTCTATTTTTTTTCGCTTTATAGAGGCATATAGGGAAAAAAATACCAGGAATCCATTTTATGATCACGCCTAAACCTGAAGATAAAGCGGCTAAATTAATGTTTGTCTTAAGAAGAAAGTAAATTGGTATGAGGAAAAATAGGACGCAAACTGGTTCATCTGTGCATTTTATTGTAGCAGCTAAGAGGGTTATAGGGTTTGTTATAAAAAGAATTGCAGCACGGAATTCCAGTATTTTATTTTTACTTAAGGGAAAGTGATACAAAAACAAGGCGGAAAGAATGTTAAAAAGCGTGAAGTAGAGCATGTAAACAGTCAGACTGTTGCCAAGAAGGTAAGCTGGGAGAAGGAGGTAACATATACCTGGAGGGACCTCCGTATAAACATCGCGATAAAGAACACCGCCTTCTAGTATTGTTCGAGATCGTTCGGTATAAACATCTACATCTTGGGCTCGTTCAGCTTCTAAGGGATGATTGGGATACATATGGTCGAAAAATATTAAAGATAAGTGTAAAATAAGGCCGATAATAATTATCCAGAAAATGTGCCGTTTTCTACAGTTTACTTCTACGTCTTTTTCTTTCTGCATTTCTCTTCCTTCATTTTTTAGGAAAATGGATTTCCGATTTTATATTTTTAAAATGCGATTATTCGAACGGTTTTAAGTTTTTCTGTTGGTTTAGACATCTAATTTAAATACGATTAATAACAAATAATTAGTAGGATATTCGGAAAAGGGGGTAATTTTACGAGTCTGCTAAAAAGGAATGAAAAGCGGACAGAGGGTAGTATTTCATGTAGTGATACGAAGAAAAAAAAATCCGGGGAATATCCTGTGGTTTATGTGTCTCATAGATTGATGTTTATTGAAAGTTTATTAGAGAACCCTAATTTTAGAAATAATCTTTACGCTAAAGGTGAAAGTTTAGGCGCTCGGATTGGTAAAAATTTGTATTTTCAAGGAAATGCGGATGTTTTGTTTGCTTTGAGTATGTTTCAGCTCATGACGGAGCGTGCTAAGATAGGAATGATCGATTTTGATATTGATAATTTGAAGGTTGAGATTTCTGATTGTGCAGCTTGTTCCGGGTTGCCTAAAGTGGATTCTTCTCTTTGTTATTTTGAAGCAGGGCTCCTAGCAGGTTTCTTATCTGAAGCTTTAGGTAAGAAAATAAAGGTGATTGAGGAGAAATGCTGGGGGCTAGGGGATAGCTTTTGTGAATTTACCATGATTGATGAGAAGGATGATTTAAAAGAAGTTGCTTCAAAAATCGTTGAAGAATTGATTAAAAGCGAACCTGTAATTTTGTCTTTAGCCTATTCTAATTGGATTGAAGATGATGAGAAAAAAACGTATACTAAAGAATTTTTAAGAGATGTCCTTGAAAAAAGAGGCATTTTATCGTCTAAGGTAAGAAAAGAAGCGCTTCAGATCATTATGCAAAAGCTGGCAGAACTTCTCTGAGATAGTTTTTGGGAAGGGAGAAAATTAAAAAAAGATATGAAAAAATTGGGATTATTAGGTCATAGGTATCCATATGGGTTGTTTGGATACCTCTTTTGGGTATGGGAGAAATATTTTGGGTTTGTTTTTTCTAGATTTTTCTACGAATTCTATTAATTGGTCTAAAGTCATTTTTAGCTCTTTTCTTTCTTTTCGGATTCTTACAGAAAGAATGTTGTTTTCCACTTCTTTCCCACCTATAACCACTATTAGGGGTATCCAGTTTACTTCCGCGTCTCTTATCTTTTTTCCTACGGTTAGTTCTCTATCGTCTAAATCGGTGCGGATAAAGAGGTTGTTTAATTTGTTTGAGAGTTCCATACATTTTTCGCTGAATCGTTCGCTTACGGGAATAATTCGGACTTGGATGGGGGATACCCACAAAGGTAGTTCAGGAACATTTCCTTTTTGTTGTTCCATATATGCTTTTTCTAACATGGCATAAAGACATCTTTCAATGGCTCCACTTATAGAACAGTGGAGGATTAAGGGGGTTTTTTCTTTTCCAGCTCGATCAATAAAGGTTATGTCGAAGCGTTGAGCGTTTTCTACGTCTATTTGGACTGTTGCAAGGGCTGCTGCTTTGTTTTGTGAATCTACGAAGTTGAACTCCATTTTTGTTATAAAGTAAGCGTATCTTTTTTTAAACATCTCAATTAGTGCTGGTTTTCCTGTTTGTTTTATCATGTCTATTATCCATTCTTTGTTTTCTTCCCAGAAATCTTCAGCTACTCTAAACGCTACTTCGAGTTCAGGATCAACTTCTATAGCCTGCATTATTTCCCTTGAAAGATTAAACTGTTCAGTAAACACTTTTTTAGCTTCATTTATATCTTTACATATCGTATGCATATCGGGCATTGTGAACGCTCTTAAGCGTCTTAAACCTGCAAGTTCTCCCCTCTGTTCACGTCTGAAGGCATATCTGGTTAACTCAAACATTTTTAATGGGAGGTTCTTATAGCTGATTGTTGAATCATGTTTTATCAAAAATTGCCCAAAACATGCAGAAAAACGGAGGAAATACCTTTTTGTGCCGCTTCTAACGACGTATTGCCTTGCTGGGAATCTTTTTAAATAGCTTTCAAGGGCTGGATGTTGGTAGTCATACATTTCAGGAGTCTCTACAGGGAGAGCGCCGTATTCATAAGATTTTTCTGCAACGAAGGTTTCGAGAAGGTTTTTGACGATGAATCCTTTTGGCAACCATCTTAGGTTTCCAGCATCACTTCCAGGAGCATAATCGACTAACTCTAACTTTCGCATTAGATAGGTGTGGGGGGGAGGAGTTTCTGAAACTCGTTTTTTAGCCATTTCATATAGAGCTAACTTTTGAAGATTTTCATAGCCATTGAAATCGTATTCTTCTGCTGGTATAAGGACGCCTTGGGGGGTAAGAATATAGAAGGTGGATTTTGTTTCTTCCTCTGCTTTAAGGGCAGTAACATCCTCTTCCTTTGTGATAACGTCAGTAATATCCATGCTTTCTGAGGAAGCAGCTTCTTTTTCCACTTCCTCAGAGATTATATGCCGACTTAATTCTGAGAGAGGATGACCTTTACAGGCGATATTGAAAGCTTTATACCAACCAAAGGGGGCCCTATATACTGTTAATCCCAGGTTTTGAAGTATTTTTTCGGTTTCCCGAAGCACATTTAATGCCGTATCGGGTCTTGAGGGATTCTCAGTTAAGTGGACAAAAGGGTAAATTATGATAGTTTTTTCTTTTAATTGTTCTGCTACATTTTTGATTTCCATAGCTGTTTTTTCAGCAATTTTTTCAATGTTTATTTCATCTTCTTGTTCTACTGCAGAAAAGGCTACCAAGCAATCGTCAAATTTTTTGACGGTTTTTTCCACGGTTTCTGAAGCTTTTATAGCGCGTTTTTTTGGCTCAAATTCAAAGAAATCCGCATGAATAAGCAATATTTTCAAGCAATAAGCCTCCATCAAATATAATATTTGGAGAGAACTGATTAATATTTATACGAGTTTGCTAAGTTTTTTGCAAAACTTGTTTAGGTTTTAGGTTTATTATAGTTTTTCGTGGTCTATATTATCCTTTTCAAATCTTCTGATTTTTAGCCCCCGGAACTGTTACTAGTGAACAAACCTTTTTACCTTTAATTACTTTCATGTAAAATCTCCAAATAGCGATAAAACTCTGTTAACCTGATTTATAAAACATATTGGTTTGAACAATTTAAAAAGAATTTCAGGGAAACTAAGTGATTTCGAAATATTTAGAAGAATGATGGAAAAACATTCCGATACAACGGGTATTTTTTTGAAAGATGAAGCACTTGATTTAGAAATGAGGAAGGTTTTTACAAAGGTTTAATTAAGTGAATATAAAATTTAGGTTGTAAATTTTTAAGCATAATCATCAAGTGGCTAAAAGGTGGAAGACTTATTTTGAGGATAGCGGTTATAAGTGATATCCATTCCAATCTTCATGCTCTTTGTGCTGTTTTAACGGAGATGAGAAAGGCGAAAGTGGATGCAGTATTATGTTGTGGAGATATTGTGGGATACGGAGCATACCCTAATGAATGTATTGAGATGATTGAAAATATTACTGTGGAAGCGTGTCAAGGAAATCACGATCGTGCGATAATAACATCAGATTATTATGGTTTTAATCCTATAGCCATGGAATCACTTTTATGGACTGAAAAAGTCCTTACAAAAGAATCGTTGGAGTGGTTGGAATCATTACCCTATGTCAGGGTAGAAGTAGAGATTGGAGGCATAAATTTTACAGTAGCTCATGGTTCACCCCTTGACCCTGATGAGTATATTTTTCCTAGTGTACATCCTCCAAGGCGTCTCGAACTATATCTTGCACAGATGGAATCAGATTTTATACTTATAGGACATACACATATACCCTATGTATGGGAGTGTGAACATGGGATTATTTTAAATCCTGGCGCGGTTGGGCAACCGAGGGATTTTGACCCTAGGGCAAGTTTTGCTTTAATCGACATAGAAGAAGAGCACAAAGTTAAAATCGAGATAGCGCGGGTTGATTACGATATTCAGGCTGCGGCAAGGGCAATAATTGAGAAAGATCTTCCAGAGTTTTTAGCCAAGCGCTTATTCCTAGGTGAATAAAAAGGGGATTTAAATGTTCTATTTAGAGAGTTTTCATGTGAAAACAACAAAAGAGGAAATATTAGATATTACACGAAATGTGGGGGAGATAGTTTCAAAATCAGGGGCTAAAAATGGGCTAGCTGTTGTGTATACACCACATACTACAGCTTCTGTGATTATTAATGAGAATGAAAAAGGTCTTGTTGAGGATATAAGAGAGACGCTTGCGAAAATAGTGCCAAGGTCAGCGGGATATAAACATGATAGAATTGATAATAATGCTCATAGCCATATTAAAGCTGTAATAGTCGGAAACAGCAGAGTTATCCCATTATTTGATAAGAAATTGGCTTTAGGTACGTGGGAACACATTTTTTTAACAGATTTCGATCCCCCAAGAACAAGAACTGTTAACGTCTTAATTTTTGGAGAATTATAATTGCAATATTAAGACTCTATATGTATTGATGATCCATTTCCTGTTTTTTCTACCGTTAGGATATATTCCGCCGCATTTGCGAATGTGGAGTCGTGAGTAACGACTATTAATTGGGGCATTGATTTTAGGTAAGATAAGACTTCTACAAGTTCTGTTCTGTGCTCTTGGTCTAGATGTACTGTTGGTTCATCTAATATCAAGAGGTCTTGTCGACCGATAACTTCTGCTATTCCTAATCTTAAAGCTAGACAAGCGATTATTTGTTCACCGCCACTGAGAAGACGAATGTCTGTAGGATTACCGTGTCGATAACATTGAATATCGTATTCGGATGTTAATTTTAATTGGTCAAATTCTGGATTATTTATTAGCTCTTTGAATGTTTTTGTTGCTTCTTCGCTTATACTTTCAACTAAGGCGTCCCTTATTACTGGTTGGATATCTCTGAAAAGGTTGCGCAAGATATCTGTTAATTGCAACTTTTCTTTTTCTACAGAAAGTTTTTCTTCTTTTTCTCTTAGTTCTTGCTCCTTTTTATTAATAGTTTCAAGCTGGTTTTCGAATTCTGGTATTAACTTGTTTTCAGAGAGATCAATTCTGGTTTCGAGTTTAGCTTTTTGGTTTTCTTGCTTTTTTACTTCATCTTCAAGATGTTTAAAAGTGGCAGTGGCGAAAGAGCTATTTAGCTCTTGGAACCGGGCATCTACCGATTTAAATAGATCTCCTTGCGATTTTAAATCTTTTAAAACGTTTTCTAATCGTTGCTGGAAAATCCTTCCCTTTTCAAGTCGTTGGTAAAGATTTCTCATATTTTTTAGATCTTCTGACAATTTTTGCTTGTCTTCTTTGAAATTTTTGTGCAAGTTTTCCTTTTTTTCTTTGAATTCTGCCTCTATTTTAGATACGGATTCTTCCAAATTTTTGGATACCATAGACTCTTTTTCTTTCAGTTTAAGAATACTGTTTTCAAGATTGTCTTTTTCAGCTTTTATTTCTGAAAATTTTCTCTCACTTTCCAAAAGGATCTTTTCGACATGTTGAGGGGTTAGTTTTTGTCGACATGTGGGACAAATAGTTTCTTCTTTTAGGGATGAAAAGGATTTTATTTGGTCTTTTAAAGGTTTTAAATTTCCTGTGAGTTCGCCGATTTTACGTTCAAGTAAATCTTTTTTTTCTCTTACTTCTTGTAAAGTTCTTTTAGTTTCTTCTTGTAAAGATTTAACAGATTTTTGTTTTTCATTTTCCATTTTTTCTATTTTAAGATTTAAATCGTTTTCAATGATTTCAAGTTGTTTTTCAAGATCGTTTATTTTTTCCTTTATCTCCTCTAATTTCATTATTTTTTCTGCCCATTTTTCTCCCAAATCTTTTTCTAACGTGGATTTAAGGCTTTTTTCTTCGCTATTTAAGTTTTTTAGAGATTCTTCAATCTTTTCTCTTTCCGTTCTTACTTTTATAAGTTCATCTTTAATCTTTTTTTTCTCCTCATAGTCTTTATTTAGGTGTTTAAGAGTTTTTTTTAAGTTTTGGAGAGTTTCCTTACTCTTTTTAACTTCAGTCTTTTCTTTTTGTAATTTTTCTTGGACGATGGTCTTTTTGCTAGCTTCTTCTTTTAGCGTTTTGATTTCATCTTCCAATTTGTTAATCCTATTTCCAATAGCTTTCATTATCTCTCTGGTCTTTTCCCAAGCATTCTCATAAATTTGGAGACCTAATAGGCGATCTAAAAGTTTTTTTCGCTCACTAGGCGCCTGGAAAGCTATTTGCGCGATCTCGCCTTGTCCCACATAAACAGCGTTCCTGAAAATGTTTTCTGTAGTAGAAAGTATTTTTTCCACTTCGGTAAGCACAGAAATAGGATTATTTGCGATAATGTTCCCTAAATCATCCTTCATTAGGGCTTCATGCTTTACATTATTTCTTTCTATTATAAGAGATCTTTCAATAGTATAATCTCCTTTTTGAGTACTGAAAGATACTTCGACAGTAGCTTTTTTTGCTCCCTGTCTTATAAGTTCTATATTTTTTCTATCACTTTTACCGAAAAGCCCGAAATGTATTGCTTGTAACAAGGTAGTTTTCCCTGCCCCGTTTTGCCCTAGAATCATTATTCTGCCCATAGGCAGTTCTACTTGTTGTTCGGCATAGGATTTAAAATCAACAAGTTTTATGTTTTTTATAGCCATTTTCTATCCCCCTTTTTAATCGGTGAAGAAGTCGTTAAGAACTCTTTTTTTAGCTGATTTTTTAGTAATGTTAGTGTTTTTTTCAGACGGGCGGGACTTTAAAGCTTCTTTTTCCTTAAAAGCCTTTGAAATTTCAACTTTTTCAGGGATTTGCTGAACTTTAAGTTTAATGTTTTCCTTTTTTTGGAAGAAATCATCGATGATTTTTAAAGAAGATTCAATGTCTCCTTCTTCACCAAGAACTCTTAAAAGAACTTGTACTAATTCGCTTTCAGGTAAGATTTCTTCTTCATTCTTTTTTCCAAGGAGTTTTAATAGAAGTTTTTTTATTGCCTCTTGAGGATCTGCTGCTTTTATTGGCATAGTTTTGCTTTCTAATGAATTTCGAATCTCTACAACGTAGAAAGCTTGCCTAACTAAACTTAGGAGTTGAGCGGTAGATATCTGTTCTTTCTTTCCTTGAGCTAAGTGTCCGGTAAATTCGAATCGAAGCATTGCATCCTTTATATCATTTTCTTTGATTATCGCTTCCATTTTTCTTTGGGCTTCATTTAAATCCACGGTTCCAAGATCTACTTTAATATCTTTTTTTAATCTTACAGGAATTTCAATAAACTCCGTGTTAAATTTTGAATTTTTAACTTCAACAAAGTAAAAACCTCGGGAGGATTTCCATTCCCGAGTATCCATGTGTTCTGTTGCTCCAGGACAGTATAAGTTATGTTTTGCCAACTCCCACCGATTGTGGTAGTGACCTAAGGCGATGTAATTAAATGACAGATTTGCCAAAGTGTAAAGATCGATTTCATGAAAAGGCATCTGTCCTTCGATTAGGGCGTGTAAGGCTAAAATTTCTAGCCGTTCTTCTCCGTCTTCTTTTTTTCGGTTTTCAAGTACTTCTAACAACCTTTTTTTAGCCCGTATACCATAGTAACCTACACCCCAGATTCTCAAAGGATCATGGTCGATATAAGAGTCTTTTATATACTGGAGGTATCTTAAGTCGGATAAGAAATCAAGGACATCTCCGCCGTATCTCTCGCTTCTTGCATAGGAAGCATCATGATTTCCACGAATAACGTAAAAGGGAATGCTAGCTTTTTTTGGCATTTCTAAAATTTTGATTGCTTGCCTTAAAGTGCCTGATGAGGGAGAGTGACAGTGAAAAAGATCTCCAGTAAAGAGGATAAAATCCACATTTCTTTCTAAAGCTTTTTCTATGCTTATGCGAGCAGCATTTCCGATATCAGTAAACCTTTTGGCGAGCCCGTATTGACAATACCCAAGGTGAAAATCACTAATGTGAGCAAATTTTATAGGGTTCACGCTATGACACCTTTAACAGGTACTTGATATTAAGTAAGGGCGTTTTAACCAAAAAGTTCGGAATCATCGGCCATAAAGTTTGGGATTTCGGTTTTTTTGCTTTGATTTTTTTCTTCTTCTTTGTTAGCTTTTTTCCACATGTTAATAATGTCGATGTCATCCCCGCCAAGTTTGCCTTCAAACTTATCTATTTTAATAACAGCTGGGATTTTAATTGCAGGGCCTATAACAACGGCTTCGCCAACGTTGAGACCAGGCAAGTTTTCAAAAAGGTCTTTACTTAGGGCTTCAGCGCTTTGTTCAAGGTTCTGTTGATCGAAGGGATTAACGATTTTCAGGATGATCATAGAGTTACACTGGCTTAGAATATCAGGATGAACTTTACCAGGCCTTTGACTTACTATACACAATCCTACACCAAATTTTCTACCTTCTGCCGCTATTTTCTTTAAAGTCGAAAGGGAGTAAGCATCACCTTTTGCTGGAGCAAAATTGTGTGCTTCTTCCACTACAATTAAAACTGGGGCAGGGATTTTTTCCCCTAGAAAACTTCTACGCCACGCGATACCTCCTCTAAAGATTCTTTTAAGTAAGCGTTGAACGATTAACTGTTGGGTTCCTAGGGATAAGCTTGAAACATTAACGATTGTTAATTGGTTAGGTCTTACAAGGCAAGGGTTGTCAGGATCATGTAGGGGGGTTTCAATTTCTGGGTCGAAGATGAGAGTATCTGTTATTTTATCCATTCGAGCGAGGAGACCTTCAGCAGATGTTGAAAACTCTTTTTTTCCTTCTTGTATTTCAATTATCGCATTTTTTAGATCGTTGAAATCCCAGTTCCCTCCCGCAGTTTTTAGGGTTTTAACTGCGCTTTTAAGGATAGAGTATTGTTTAGTTGCGCCTCTAGGGAGTTCAAATAAGCTTGCTAATTCTTCTGCATCAAGGTTTGATATTTTAAACCGTATAGGGCGGTATCGCTTTATTGAATCAGCTTCAGAAGCAAACACTAAAACTTTTTCATCACCAAAAACATTCCTAGTTTGCGGATATTCTTCATGGGGGTCAATAATGATCATAGACCCACCGAGAGATAGGATGCCTTTTGCAAGGATCGCAACTGTGTTCCCTTTGCCTCCGCCAGTGATCGCGAGAATTGCTAAATGCCGGCGCACAATTTCGCCTAAGTCTGTGGATACGGGTACTTCGGAATGAGCGAGAAGAGTGCCAATTTTTATCCCGTTATCTTGGGTGAAAAGCGGTTCAAGAACTTCTTTTGATGCTTTATAGACGTAGGATCCTGGGACAGGAGGATGTCTAGGAGCGATTATTTTTCCACTGTCGCCCATGTAACCAATGATTTTTGCTTCAGCAAATATTTGTTCTCCTTCTTCCAAACCGCCAATGAGGTTTATTTTTTCCATGTCTTGCGGGTCTCTTACTAATGTTTCTGGGATTAGGAGGTTTGATAGACCTAATTCGGTTATAACGGCTAAAACAGATTGTTTGATTGTAGGATATTGTAAGAGGATGAATTCTCCTCGTTGAAGGGGGTTATGTCGGATAGCACTCCGGTCAACGTTAATGAGTATTTTTGCCACCGTTGTAGTGCCGACTATTACACCCACTTTTTCTAAATGGTTTTCTTTATCCAAAAAAATCTCTCCTTCGGGGGCTTAACAATAAGTTATATGCTATTGGAGCTTTTGCAAGGATTTGGTGTTTAATATTTTCTGTTACGAGGGAAATTTCTTCTTGTGAAACTGTCGCTTGATTATGGACAAAGTGAGGGGGAAGTATGAATCCGTGTCCATCTTCAAGGGCAAGAAAGAGCTTCAGGGCATCTTCAGCTCGTTGTTCAGAATTAGGCAATAAGTCGAATCTGAAGGGTTTAGCGTGGGGTTTTAATTTCACGTAAAAGGTGAAGAATTTGTCGCGATTCAAAAGAACTTTTTCATTTCTAAGAAGATCAGTTATGCCAGGATCTCTTTTTATTGATACTTTTATTGGACCTATAAAACCTGTTTTATCTTTGAGGGCCAGTGACACTAAAGCACTATCGGTGAAGGAAGGGATTTCATCATTTATTTTGAGGTATTTTGCTCTGGAATCCTTAGAAACGCCGATCAAAAGGGTATTTCTTGATTCACACGTTTTAAATAATCGGTCTAAACTTTTAATAAATCTCTTATAAGGGATTATAAACTTCTTTTTATTTTCAGTTAAATCTATCTCGCCCTTTCTTTGAAGTGGAGCTAAAAAAGCCCAAGGTATTCCTCTTTCAGCTAAAGTTGCAAGGGAGCCATCTAAAAGGAGGTAATCTATGTTTTTTTTGGCAAGTTCTATAGCAGTTTCTATCTCTAAAATCTCCCTTAAAAGACGGACGTAGTTGTCGATATTTCTTGATAATGTTATAGCTTCAATGTGGGCACGTTTTATCCACTTAGGAGTAGAATTTTGGTTAAAAATCCCCCCAAAACTTTTTATTAGGATTATGGTGGTGGCGGTTAACTCTACTTTACCCATCCCCCCGTCTACAGCGCCAACTTCTAATTCGTTAAGAGAAAAGTCTTTATTGGAGGATGGTAGTTCATTTCCTTTAATTTCTTGAACTATTTCCTTGGCTTTTTTCATCTGTTTTATAACTTCTTCAGCGATCTCTTCCCCCTTAGATATTAGTTCTGTAACGATTTCAGATAGGCTCATGAAAAACCACTACCAAAAATAAAAATTTAAAGCCCTTCTACAAATGTTTTTCTCTTTAATCTAATTTAATTTAACACCGTTATCTAAAAATAAAAAACCTTTTTTAAAACTTTAACAAAAAAAATAAGTATAAATATTTGAAATATGGAGAAAATAGGAATTGATAAGAGCATATAAGCAAAATTGATGAATATAAACAAAGCGTATAAGTTTTATTTATATTGAGAGAAAACCCAGCATAAATAAAAGAGAGAAAAGATATAAGATATCATGGTGTTTTTATTGAGCTCAAAAGTTGAGGAGGAATTTCCAAGCATAAAAGCGAGTCCTACAGAAATTCCTGCAACATTAGTCACTATATTGGGAGAAAAACCACCATTAAACTTGAAAAAAATCAAACTTCCTAAGAAATATTTTGAATGTGAACAAGTTGTTTTGATTTTAATTGATAACTGGGGGCTTTTTGAGTGTACGTATTTTGGGGGTTTGGGGGCAGGCAAACAGCTTATTAAGCTTTTAGATGTTTTTGTCCTCTTTGAAACAAAGAATCCTTATGCAAAACTAATGACTGATGATATTTTCCACGGGGGGTTACCCGAAGGGGCCTTTAACATGATCGATTTTTTGAGATCAAGGGGTTTATCTGGGATAGCTATTGGAAGAAAGGGGGATCTAGATGCTTATTGTGGGAGGGCAGAAGCAGTTTATGTAAAAAATGACTCAGAAGCGTATACTGAAATAGTAAAGCGCCTTAATAAGTTTGATTTTATTTCGGTACAGTTTTCAGACTTTGATGAACTTTATGAAGAATATAAGCTTGCACCCCCTGAAGAAGTTTTAAAAAAGCTTATAACTAGAACTAGCACATGGATAAAACTTTTCCATGATCAAGTTAAAACGAAAACGATATTTTGTATTGTTGGCAATCACGGTAAAAAGGAGCTAAAAATAGGGTTTAAGGGGGTTGCGGCGAAATGGAAAAAAGCAAATGCGCCTATAGCTATCTTCATGAAAAAATAAAAAGAATATAGAAAAGGACAACTGAAAAGATTTTCTTCTTTAGAAAGAAGAGGTAAAAAGCTTTCTTTTCTTTTTAATTTTTAAAATCATTTCAAGTAGATTAAAAAAATGGCGGCGTATTTGGTCATAAATTTTGGGTTCTTCGTTCCAGAAAGATGTTCCTTTAATGCCGTTAATACATAGACCATCTTCAGGATAACTTATACAAATAACTGGTCGAACAAGATAAATAAGGCAAGTTTTAACGGGTTGATTTTTACCCCCTAAAAACGGGCAAAACTCGCCTGTTTATTTATTTTAAAATCAAATTTTTCAGGTATTTTTGGGTCTCCCCAAAGTTTAGAAAAAAGATTTTTTTCAGTAGTATTCAGATTTTTCGCGGCAACGGATCTTATTTTATCATTTTTTAATAAAAATTCTCCTATGATCGAAGCTTCCTCAGGGGTTAGAAATATGGGCAATTTACAACATTTTCCACAACGCTCACATTTAAAACGCCGGGGTTTCATCAAGCTCCCCGATTAAACATGGTTATTATTGCTTTAAAAAAGTTAACTCTGATTTTGACATATGTAAGGTTTCAAAAAGGCATAAACCTGATTTAGTTTTTATATGGGGTTATGTTTATATTTTGATTGTTTTAAGTTTAGTGAAGAATTAACGAGAAAATTATATGAGAAAGAGGAGATTGTAAAAAGATGGTGAAAATAGGAATAATGTTGAATGCAGCGCCGTTTCAAAATCAGAGCCATTATACTGCGGTAAAGATTACAGAAGCTGCCCTTGATAAAGGACATGAGGTCACAATTTTTCTCTATGATGAAGCAGTATATTCGCCCATGGAGGCGCAAGAATTTCCTGAATGGGAAAGATTGCCGAAAGACGACTTTAAAAGATTGATAGAAAAAGGGGCAGAAATTATAGCTTGTGGTCTTTGTGTTGATCTAAGGGGGTTGGAGGAAGGTAAAGGATATATAAAAGAGGTTACTGTAGGGGGGTTAGCGGATTTTGCAAATGTAGTTAGCCTTGTAGACAAAATAATAACCTTCTGGGGATAAAAATAGCGGAATGTGGATCAAGATGCCAGCGAAGAAGGTTGTAGTTTTTTTTAATAAGCCGCCTATAGGGTCGCTTCATTATGCTGAAGGGTTTCGAGCATCTGTAGGGCTTGGAGCAGGCATAGATGAACATGAGGTTATCGTTGTATGTTTAGGAGAGGGGGTTTATAATGTTTTGAAAAACGTGGAAAGAAAGGAAGTTTTTAGATACATAGATACTTTTTTAAACAGATTAGAAGTTCCAGGAAAACTTTTAGTGGAAGAGGAGTCGTTAAAAGAGAGAAAAATAGAAGCAGATGAAGTAGGGGACAAGTGGATAATTGTAAGTAGAGAAGAGATAGCTCGTATTGTAAGTGAAGCTGATGTTACTGTAGGAGCTTTTTGACTATGGGGATTTTATATTTGATTAATAAGCCGTATGGAGAAAATGGGTTAGAAATAGCGAAAATGCAGGCAAAAAAGGATGAAAACATCGCTATTGTGCTCATAATGAATGGAGTATATTACACGATAGAAGAAGATGCTTTGAGAGAATTAAAAGTTAAAGGGGTTAAAATATATGCGATAGAAGAAGATGTTAGAAGAAGAGGGTTGGAAGGTAAAATCAAGGATGTTGAAATGATAGATTACCCGCAGTTAATAGACCTTATTGTCGAAAATAAAGTGGTAAATTTTGCCTGATTAGAGTTTTGAGTACACCATATAAAAAAGTAAAAACCGTTCAGAAAGAGGTATAAAAACGCAGAAAAGTTTAATATTTGAGAATAAATAAAAGTTCAAAACGTTGATTTTTAAGGTTGTGTTTTCCATTGACGGATTCGGTAATAAAAGAAGAGGGAACCTTCGTACTTTTCGGTAAACCAGTAAAACACCTTGATTTGAAAGGACTTGTTTGCCCCTATGCTTTGCTCGACACAAAAAAAGCATTAAGGACCCTTGAAGTGGGAGAAATTTTAGAGTTAAGGACAGATAACAAAAGTACGGCTGAAACTAGTATACCTAATATGTGTCGAATAAAAAAGTGGAAATTTGTTGTGACTAAACGGGGAGAGAAAGAGTGGTTAGTTAAAATTCTAAAACTATAATTTTTTATAAAGGAGAAATCCGTCGTTATTAAAAAAATAATAGATCGTATATCATAAACAAAAAAAGGTTTCATTTTTTTGGATGTTTAGTAGGTGGTTTTATGGCAAGTTTAAAGGATGAAAAACCGGATAAAGAGCTGATTATTAGAGGAGTTCACTGTCCTTATGCTTTGCTAGAAGTAAAAAAAGCATTAAAAACCATGGATGATGGCAAAGTGCTTAAAGTAATATCAGATGAGCGTCATCCTGTTTTAAAGAGCATACCAAACTTTTGTCGACTGAAAAAATTAGAATACGAAATCGTCGACGTCGAAATAGAACTTTGGCACGTTTTTATAAGAAAAACATAATCTGCCTACAATAGTTACAAATTTATTGATCCTTTCTTTTCATTATTTTTAAAAAAAGGTGTAGATATGCAATGGTAAAAATTGACATATTTGATTTGCCAGAGGAATTTTATTACAAGCAGATTGATCATGTCTGGGTCAAAATTCTAGACCCTAAAAAAGTAGTTCTTGGCTTGGATGACTTTGGTCAGCAGTTAACGGGACGTATTCAAAATATTGATACATATCCTGCCGGTATGGAAATTAAGAAGGGAAAAACCTTTTGTACTATCGAATCGGGCAAATATGTAGGTCCTGTGAAATCGCCTATTTCGGGGAGAATCGTTGAAATTAATGAGGAAGTTATGAAAAAGCCTAGGTTGATTAATGAGTCTTGTTATGAGCATTGGATTCTTGTTGTGGAACCTTTTAATTTAGAAGAGGATTTAGCGGATCTTATCAAAGGGGGAAAAGCTATTAGAAGCTGGATTCAGGATGAGATACAAGATTATAAAGATAGAGGTTATCTTTAAAATTTGATTTTTTATTAATTTTTAAGTTATAAAAAATATGCTTTTATGCTTTAATTTTTATAATTTATAGAAAAAGGATAAATTTTTAAAGGTATTAACCATTTTTATTTTTAATAAAGTATTGATAAAACTCATATATTTTAGAACTTTTGGTNATTTTTACAAGAAAAANCGAAGTTAGAAGGGAATATATTTTGTCTTTTTCTTCAGATACAGCTGCTGGAAAGCGCATAGATTTTGATTTTATTAACGAAGTTATTTCTAGGNCGGGAGGAATAGGGATTATTAAGTGTATGAGTTGTGGTATNTGTTCTGCNAGTTGTATAATTAGAAAATTTGATGAAGATTTTAATCCCCGTAAAATCATTATAAAAGCGATATTAGGCGGTAAGGAAGAGATTTTGAAAGATGAAAAGATTTGGTTTTGTGCTACTTGTGGTTTGTGTTCAGAAAGGTGTGCAAAAAACGCGAAGCCTGAAGATGTTATTCAAGCGATTACTAATATAGCGGCAGAGGAAGGATTTATTCCAAAAAGTATTCAAGAAATTTGTAAGAAAGTTTTTGAAACTGGCATGATTTATGAACTGGATGATTTCACTAATTTTAAAAGGGCGAAAGTGGGGTTACCGGAGATAAAAAAGGCGGATCTGGAAGAGATTAGAGAATTATTTAAGGAAACAAAAATTTTTGCTAATTTTGGTGAAAAGCGGTCAAAATGACAGCCTATAGGAGGTTTATACTTGAAAATAAGCGAGAGTTATCTTTACTTTCCGGGGTGTACTATTCCTTGTAGAGAAAATAATTACGAGGTCTCTGCTAGGGCTGTCGCAAGAGTGCTTGGGATAGATCTTCAAATATTGGAAGGATATTCTTGTTGTGGTGCTTCTATAGAAGCAGTAGATAAGTTGGCTAGTTTCCTTTTAGGAGCAAGAAATCTTGCATTGACAGAAGAGCAACGGCAAAAAGAGATCCTTAAAGAAGGAAAAGCTTTGTCAACTGTAAATTTTGCAGATTTTGATACATGTTTGGTAACACTTTGTAATGGTTGTTATAGGGAACTTTCCATTGTTAATGGTGTTTTGAAAAGTGATTTTGAAATGTTAAAAAAAGTTAATAGTGCTCTATCAAAGATAGGGAAAAAATATAGGGGAACNGTTGTTATTAAACATTTTTTGGAGGTTTTATTGAGCGAAAAATATGCTGAAAAATTACGTTCAAAGATAGTAAAAAGGTTTGAAGGATTAAAAGTAGCTACGCAGGTGGGGTGTCATGCTACATCTCCTAGAGAGTTTGTAAATTTTGATGATTATGAAGCTCCTAAAAGGTTGGATGGTGTTTTAGAAATGACTGGGGCGGAAGCGGTTGATTACTTGGATCGTAATAAGTGTTGTGGTGCTCCTTTACTTACAGTCTCAGAGAAGACGGCTTTAACTTTAGCTCGTTATAAGCTTTTTAATATGAAAGATGCAGGAGCACAACTTGTAGTTACTATGTGTCCTTTTTGTCAGATTATGCTTGATGCGATGCAAGAACGTATAGAAGAAGAATTTGGCGAAAAATATGAGTTACCGGTACTTTATATTACGCAATTTTTGGGGTTAAGTTTTGGCTTGGATCCTGAAGAGCTTGATATGAAAAACAATAAGGTCCGATGGGAGGAAGTTTTAGACCCTTTTTTATAGGTGAGGCGATTAATGTTTTGAAAAGGGGGAATACTAATGGAAAAGGATAAGAGAGTTGGTGTATTTCTCTGCAGATGCGGTGGAACTATAGATGATATAGTCGATATAGATAGGGTGAAAGAGGAAGTAAAAACTCCTTCTGTTGTTTCAGTAATAGAGCATAATTTTCTTTGTAGTGATAGAGGGCAAAGTTTGATCTATAAAGAGATAAAAGAAAATGATTTAGAAAGTGTAGTAATAGCGGCATGCTCTCCTCATATTCATAAATACACGTTTAGGGTGTGTGTGGAGGAAGCGGGGTTAAACCCTTTTCTTTTAGAACAGATTAACCTTAGAGAGCAATGTGCATGGGCGCATACTGATGACAAAGAGGGGGCTACAAAAAAAGCGGTTAGCTTGGTTAAGGGGGGTATACTAAAAGTCAAAAATTTGTTGCCTTTAGAGCTAGAAAAGTTGCGTGTTGAGAAATCAGTGTTAGTTATTGGGGCGGGAATAGCGGGGGTAAATGTTGCTACAACATTGGGCAGGCAGGGTTATCATGTATATTTAGTTGAAAAAGAGCCATTTATTGGAGGCAGCATGGTTCGGCTTGTTAAAACTTTTCCTGAAGATGAATGTTCGATGTGTGCTATTTCTCCACTTATGCGGGAAGTGGGGCAAAATCCAAACATAGAACTTCTTACCTTGGCAGAAATAATTGGAATTGAAGGAACGATAGGGAGTTTTGAAGTTGCTATAAAGAAAGATCCAAGATATGTTTTAGAGGAGGTTTGCATGACTTGTGGCGATTGTATGGAGATTTGTCCCCAGACCGTTAAGGATGATTGGAATTTTGGGGTGGGAGAACGAAAAGCAATATTCTTTCCTTTTTCTGAGGTTATGCCTAGGGCAATGTTTATTGATCCAAAAAGTTGTAGGAATTTGAACGGAGAAGAGTGTAGAAGGTGTGAAGAAACTTGCAAAGTAGGAGCGATAAATTTTGATCAAAAACCAGAAATAATAAAAATTAAAGTGGGGGCGATTATAGTTGCTACAGGGCATAAAGAGTATGATCCGAGCATAAAACCGCAATTTGGATACGGTCGTTATCCTGATGTGCTAACTTTAATGCAATTGGCAAGATATTTAGATGTAGCTGGGCCAACGGGGGGGCAGTTGGTAAGGCCTAGCACGGGGCTTCTTCCAAAGAAGATAGTTTTTATTCAATGTGTAGGTTCACGGGATGAAAGACCTGGAGGGAAAAAATATTGCTCAAAAGTTTGTTGTATGGCCTCTCTTAAGTATTCTAATCTTATAAAACAAATGTATCCAAAGACGGAGATAGTTATATGTTATACTGATTTGATTACGCCAGGTTATTATGAGGAGTATTATCGTTCTGTTCAAGAAAAAGGGATAGTAATGTTGAGAGGGAGACCTGCAGAAGTTATAGAAGATAAGAAAACTGGGAAGCTGTTAGTTAGGGTGGAAGAAACTTTTTCTTCAGAATTGTTGGGATTGGAAGCGGATCTTGTGGTATTAGCTGCAGCCATAGAGCCTTCTGAAGGGACGCTGGAAATAGCTGAAACAGCTGGTTTGTTAGTAACTGAAGATGGTTTTATAAAAGAAGAACATCCAAAGCTTCGTCCTGTTGATACGAATATTAAGGGAATTTTTGCTTGTGGTACGGCTATGGGACCTATGGACATTACTGAGACGGTTTCAAGGTCTTTAGCTGTGGCCGGGAAAGCTAAAGCGCTTATAGATGAGAAAGAAGTTTTTCTTGAACCAAAATGGGTTAAGATAGATTATGAAGAGTGTGATCCTAATGAATGTGGTTATGCGTGCATAAAAGAGTGTCCTTATAGCGCGTTAACAGTTAGTGATGTGGATAGAAAACCTGTTGTTGAAAAGATGGTGTGTACAGGATGTGGGGCATGTATTCCAGTTTGTCCTTTTAATGTGATTGATTTGCCAGCATTGCCTGATAAAGCTTTAGAGGAACAGATTAAGGGAATATTAGAAACGGAAAATGGTTTAAAGCCAAAAATTATAGCGTTTAAAGAAGAGTTGATGGCTTATGCAGCTTCAGACCTGGCAGGCATGAAAAAAGTTACGTATCCTGCAAATATCCACACAATACAGGTACCATCAATAGCCAGATTAAAGATAGAGCATATAAAAATGGCTTTAGAAAAAGGAGCAGGTGCGATAATTTTATGCGAAGGACCTAAAAGTGGAAGAGAAAATGATCCGCTTTTAAAAATAGCAGAAAAAAGATTTAGAGAAATGATAGAAAGGCTTGAAAAAGAGGGGTTAGATTCAAGTAAAATATTTTTTGTAAAAGTGTTTATGCAACAATACGATCTATTAGTTCAAGCTTTTCGCATGATAACAAATGAAATAATTACAGAATATTAAATTCAACATTTTATAATTTATTGGTAACTAATTGTCTATTTTTTGAAAGAAGATATTTTTATTTTCTGGGGGAGGGGCATCTGCATAATAACTCTAAGACATATTCTAAGCAGGATTCAAGGGAGTTTATATATTTAGAGTATTTTGGGTCTATTATATTTTCATGAAAACTTTCGATCAGAGGCTCCAATAGAGAATCGCTTACATAGGCTAGTCATTCGATTAAAATTTTACCAATTTTTGATTGGTTTAAGGAACTATAACATTTGAGTATAAGTTCATAAGTTAGTTTTACTAAATCTTCTGGGGGGAGTCTAATTTTGTATGATTCGAGCTTTATTAGTAAATTTTGGTTCTTTTTTAACTTTGATAAGTGCTTTGCTACAATGCTTGGGTGTAGGTTCAAACAGATGGCTATTTGCTTAATAGTTAAGCCCTCGTTTCTTAATGCTATAATATCAGCGTCAATGGCTTTTTTTCGGGGCATTTTATACAGTCACTTTTTGGGAGGATTAAATTAGTAAAAAACAAGATTTACGTAAAAAAAAGAGGATTAATTTTATTAGGAGAAAAAACACTATTTTTCTTTCTTAGGAGTGGAAAGCTTTTCGAGGGGCGGCGAAATTTTATCTTCTTCCAAAAAAAGATCTTCTTCGGGGGGGGTTGGGGTAAATTTTGCCTTTTCTGAACATTTT
>JGI24422J19971_10000283_pt1 | contig 27178 bp, 32 predicted proteins | sample DeeMarSWOR152_54_FD_19971 | JGI IMG/M metagenome (IMG submission 19971) | reverse complement strand
CTGAGTAGCCGTTTGCCTAATAGCTCCTCCGCAACAATAACGGGGGCTCTCTCGTAAAATGCTCTTGGCAGGACTTCCAAAGGCAACAAGCATCACATCCTAGCTTTCAGCGTCTTATCCGCGCATTTTTCAAAAAAAGAGGAGATGTGGATTTTATTTCTTCTTCATGGTAGCAATGAATTCATCAATTGGGATTGCTGGAAGGCTTCTGATTTGGATCGTGCCGCGTGAGCCGAGTTCTACAGAAACCCGAGCAATGGTCTTGTTGTCTGGGGCCTCCACTATGTTGACGAAATCGTAGGGTCCCAGAACGGCGTATTGGTTAATCACTTTTGCTCCGAAGGCTTCGATCTCTTTGTTGACTTCTTTGATTCTTCCCGGTTTTGCTTTGACCGTCTTCCATCCTTCATCTGTCAGAGTCGAGAGTAGAATGTAGATAGGCATCTGCCTTCTCCTCACAACAATTACTGCAATTTTGATTTGTGTTTCTTTGTTTTTATGTTTTTGTGTAGCAGTATTTTCTGCCCAGTCTGTTAGATCACGTGTGCGCGCGTGGGGAGAAACCGCAACTTTAGCTAACTTGCGCGTGCACGTGTCTCCAGATATTTGTCCAAGCTCAAACCAGTCTTCTTAAAGCTGCGAATCCTTTAACAGCATCGTCAGGGTCATCCAGATTTGAATTGTTGCTAAAATGCTTCAAAGCATAGCTAAAACCATACACAGTTAATTCTTTGTAACGTCGTTCCTCAACTTTATCAATAGGTCAACGATAGTGTCATAGGGGCAGATAATCCATGAACGAAGGTGGGTGGTGCGTTTGGATCACAGGCCTTCCGGGAAGCGGAAAATCCCTGATAGCCCGAGTTTTACTTGAAAAACTAGAAAGTCGACAAATTCGCGCTCAGATCGTTTCTTCAGACATACTCAGAAAAGTGATAACCCCTGTCCCGAAGTATACAGAGGAGGAGCGGGATATGGTCTACAATGCCATTCTGTTTGTAGCCAAGCTTCTAACCCAAAACGGGGTAAACGTCATCATCGATGCCACAGCTAACCGCAGACGATACAGAGACCAAGCCAGAAAGGCGATTCCAAGATTCGTGGAAGCGTACATCCAGTGCCGGCTGGAAGTCTGTGTCAGGAGAGAAGCAGAGCGAAAGGCAGGTGCCTACTATGCGCCCAGAGATATATATGCGAAAGCTTTCACGGGCACAAGCAAGACAGTACCAGGAGTAGGCGTCTCCTATGAGAAACCCCTACACCCCGAAGTAACTGTTAACTCAGATAAGCTAGACCCCAGCCAATGCGCTCAAGAAATCCTTGAAGTCATAATCAGACTTGAAGAAACATAGACGTCTTGATACTAGCCGCGCGCTGCCATCTTTCCTAAAGAACCAAGAATAGATGGAAACGATGGGGAAGCGAGAAGGATTCTTGAGCTGTCACAGTCGCGTTCGCAATCAGTAGGCTTCTGATTCGGGATACTGTCGGCGCCGAAAAATGCCACCTTCGAGATCTTTGGGGCGCTGCGCCAAGACGGAGTTTTGTACACATTTACGTGATTGCTTATGCTGTTATGGCGCTTTCCACGATCTTATAGACACTCGATTCCATGAGAAGATGTAATAAAGCCAGAGGCGTAGGATTACTGCAAAAGGTTAGTTTGCTGCATGTATGTTTTAGCAATTCGAACTCCAATCTTCAGACAAGGGGACGATGCAATAGCTATTATTCTGAAATCCTTAAGAGAGCACAAAGTAGAGCTGGAAGATGGTGATATCTTAGCTATATCCTCGAAGATGCTGGCAACTACAGAAATGCGCATCACTCCATTAAAGGGAGTCATTCCTTCCGAACAGGCAAAGGAGCTGGCTGATAAGTATTTGCTGGAACCTGAATTCGCGGAAGTAGTACTAAGGGAGTCAGAGAAAATTTATGGCGGGGTTTACAAATCAGTCCTTACGTTGAAGAATGGCATCCTCACGGTCAACGCTGGTGTTGATAATAAGAATGCCCCAAAAGATTCTGTTGCCTTGTGGCCTTCAAATCTTCAAGGACTAGCAGATCGGATTCGTAGAGAGATTAAGCGGCGCAGTGGAACAAGCGTGGGCATAGTAATTGTCGACAGTCAAGTGGCGCCTCTTAGAATGGGCACGCGAGGTCTAGCATTAGCGGTGTCCGGTTTCAAGCCCACAGAAGACTGCAGAGGCAAAAGAGACCTTTTCCAGAAACCTTTAGTGATTACTCACCACTCAATTGCGGATGACTTAGCCTCAGCAGCTCATTTATTAATGGGTGAGACTAGTGAGCAAACTCCCGTCGTTATCTTCAAAAACGCACCAATTACTTTCACCGAAAGTGTTGATGAGGGAGAAATGAAGATTTCTCCGGAAGAATGCGTATTCATGAATACCCTTCTGTTTAGCAACCAAACTTAAGAATCAATTCTAACAAAACCTGTTTTGAGTCCACACTTTTCCAGAGCTTTCAACATCGGAGTTCCAACGGCAACTGCAACTAGAGTGATCAATCCTCTTTCGATAGGATATACAAATGTAACGCCTTGCCATGTGGTTCTCCAGAAATCTACATTCGAATTCCAATAGATCGCTTCGAATAGAATGATTCCAGCGACATGCCCAAAAAGCGTTGCCGTAAAACAAGTCGTTGCGAGGCCAAAGACAAGTCTCCAAGAATCAGGTGTTTCATTTATGGCTTTCGTGGCTTTGGATTGCGCGGGAGAGGCTAAAACAACCAGGCCGATTAAGTCAAGCCATATCATAGAGGGCCATAGCCAGACAGGTCCAACTACGGGGAAAAACGTAAGAAGAAACAGAAAGAGCGCATAGGTGACTACGCAAATATGCTGTTTCTCACTTGTTGTCATGCCTGAACAAAATGCTGCAGCCGCATGAGGAACAAAACTTAACGCCCCAAACGGGCCAATGGGTTGAAAAAGTGATCCTGCTAGACCACCTATTGTTATCGCTAAGACTCCGAGATGTGACCCAAGAATTACACCGAAGAGAGGTGCCATTACAACTGCAGCATTGAGCCACTTTCCCTCCGCACCAATAATGGGGAATAGGGTCCAAAAGGACAGGATCACATATAAAGCTGCAAAACAGACTGTCGAAGCTATTTCTCTAGTTGATAAGGAGAAGTTCATAGCAAACTCCTTTTGTTTACGTTAAACCATTGCACTGCACTACATTGTTCCTTTGAACAAGTCTTCTTCCTTTGAGATGTTCAGACTCTCAGCGGAAAAAGTCCCATCGAGTTCTGCCCGTCTGACGTTCTTAACTATAGCGACGGGAATTCCTTCGGCACCCTGCCCCATGACGAGTTCTGCGGCCGACGCAATCTCATCTGCTAAGGCAACATTCTTCACCCTCAATATATAGTTGAACAAGTCTCTTTGACCACGATAATCCTTGAAAGGGTGAATGCCTGCTAATCCTATTGCGAACCCAACTTGTCCTTTCCGAAAAGGGCGACTGTATGTGTCGGATATTATCACAGCAACCTTCTTTCCCGTAAGTTTCATGATTTGTGCTCTTATTTTCCGAGCTGATTCATCGGAGTCTTCCGGTAAAAGCGTAAAGGAGTCTTCTCCAGAGACGTTTGATTTGTCGATTCCCGAGTTTATGCAGATGAGACCGCTCTTGTTTTCAACAATGAGTATCTCTTGGGATGCTTTCACAATTCTCTTTGCTTCTTTCAACACGAGCTCTACAAATCGCGCGTCTTTCGAAGTGATTTCAGCCACCTTTTCTGCTCTGTCCGAAGGCTTTGCAGTTTTTGGTTGCACCACTCTGCCATTTGCCTTTGAAACGACCTTTTGGGCAATGACTATGATGTCTCCATTGTTTATGCTTATGTTCTCTTTGTCTGTGGTTTCAACAATCAGTATTGCCAAGTTGTCTCCGGTCTTCACGAAGGGGAAGCCCTCCAAGCCTATAATGCTGATTTCTTGCACAGTCCGATCGCGTCCTTTCATTCTTTATATCTAACAGAGATCGTTGCTTTTAAGATGCAGATATCGCGCGCTCTTCATCAGTCTGGCGTGCAAGTCTTCAGTCCTTTTCTGGCAAGCTTTCCTGCATTTGATGCAGAATGTAGCATCCTTGCGTTATTCATACTGCAGACATGGTATTCAGCATATTTCGAAGGTTTGTCTGAAATCCGACATTGCTGGAGCTGAGTAACCCAGACCCAAGGAGAGTGCAATCCCGATGAGATAAGGGTTCCAAAGTCTTCATAATCGAAGATTACAACACAAACTATTATGCCAGCTACTCCTAGAGCCAACTGGAGGCGAAGTAATTGAGCCAATTAGTCCCTAGATGTATTAGGAAGAAACTTTGCGACTGACGACTTCGTAACCCTGTTGCATCCTGTAATCTTCATAGATTCTAACAAAATGCACCTCGTCTGTCGTCTGTAGATATGTTTTTGTTCCGTTTTAGAGTCATGCAGCACAATATCCTATGGAACATTGCTACATCAAATTTTTATATTCATATGAGAGATTTTGAATCGGTGCGGGCAGAGAACTTACTGCTAACAAGAAGCTTTCCTCTCACTCTCTCACCTCTGAACCCCGCGCCACTTCAAGAACCGATGTCCAATTCTGCTAGTTCTTTGAATATCTCGATGTTATCATTTCTCATAATCCGCAGTCGCTACAGACAAGTTGAAAACAGGTTATCGACTTTTACACCACATGGAAACCAAACAGAGCCCCAAATGCTGTCTGCGTCAGAATCAGAGTAGTAAACGCAGAGATTTTCTCCACAATTGATGAAAGACCACCAGATTTTTTGACGTTTTCGACAGCGATGGGCGCTTTGAAACGACAACCCTAAACTCAACTCTACCTCGTTTTCTTCCACAGAAACACTGCAACGGACGCGTGTAAGTAAATAACAAAACATATAAACAACCATTCTCCAGTTGAATCAGCACAAATAATGGACGGATAAAAATGCCAAAATGGGGATACTCAACGACGCCAACTAACCCAGACATAACGGTAAAAGCCAGTGCAAGAGAGGCCAGAGTATCCCCAAAACATGCCACAGAAGTATGCAAAACAATAAAAGGAATGAAACTCCAACAAGCAAAGACCTATCTTCAACAAGTAATCACAAAAGAGCAACCAGTACCTATCCGTAGACACAAGAAGAAAATCCCTCATAGAAAGGGAATACAAAAAGCCTATGCAGGAAGATACCCCGTCAAAGCCACGCAGAAAATACTCCAGGTACTAGAAAACGCCGAAGCCAACGCAGAATACAAGGGACTCGACACGGAAAGATTGAAAATAATTTACGCATCAGCCCATCCAGGAATGAAGATTGAGCGCTACATCCCCCGAGCCTTCGGAAGGTCAACACCACGCTTCAAGACCCTGTGCCACATAGAGCTAATCCTAGAACAAATTGAGGAGAAATAAGTGTCAGCAGTCAAACACTTCATAGAAGAGTCGGTCAAAAAAGCCGAAATCGACGAATTCTTGAGCAACGAGTTTGAAAGGGCGGGATACGGCGGAGTAACTGTCACAAAAACGCCGTTGGGCGCCCACATAGTAATCTATGTAATGCGTCCAGGAATAGTCATCGGGCGAGGCGGAGAGACCATAAGAGAACTCGCAACGATCCTAGAGGAGAAATTCGGGCTGCCAAACCCACAGATTTCTGTGGCTGAAATCGAGATTCCAGAATTAAACGCGCATGTCGTAGCCTCTCGTGTCACCTCAGCCCTGAAAAGAGGCGTACACTTCCGGAGAGCGGGTTACTGGGCGTTGAACCAAGTCATGGAGGCGGGAGCATTAGGCGCAGAAGTCATCATAAGTGGTAAGTTGAGGACAGATCGAGCTCGATACGAGAAGTTTCGAGCGGGGTATATACCGAAAAGCGGTGACCCAGCAAGGAGATACATCAGAAGAGCAGAGTTACATGCTCAGCTAAAACCCGGCATCCTTGGAGTGAAGGTAAGGATAATACCCCCAGACGCGAAGTTTCCAGATCAGATGCCTATAATGAAAGAGTCTCTAGAAGCACTAGAAACCGAAGAGGCGGAAGCTGCAAAAACCGAAGAACCAGAAGAAGCAGAGGTTGCTGAAACCGGAACTGTGGAGGCCAAAGAATAGCATGCCTATCCTACGGAAAAAGGACATCCGCGACATGTCTTCTGAAGACCGGAGAAAAAAGGTTGTCGAACTACGGACCGAACTTGTAAGATTGAAAACAATGGTCAAAGCAGGAGGAGCTATCGACAATCCTTCTCGTATTCGAGAGCTCCGCAAGACGATTGCGCGCATCCTAACAATGGACAACGAAGAAAGACTAGTGAAGGAGAAGAAAGGATGAAAGGCATGTTAGCCATACTTCAGCACGACCTTATAGGGCTCAACGCAAAAGTTGCGAGAAGCTCAAATTCCGAGTACGTAAACATCACCGGCAGGGTGCTTGAAGAAACGCGCAACACCATCACTATAATACATAGAAACAAGAAAAAGATCGTCGTCAAAAACACAACCGTTTTCCACTTTACACTGTCTGATGGAACGATAGTGGAGGTTGACGGAGAAGTAATCGTCGGTCGACCTGAAGATAGAATCAAAAGACACATTAAGAGGCGGTGGTGATGGCCCTATCCTTTAAGAAGCCGAAGAAAACTTGCAGCGACCGCAACTGTCCATTCCACGGAACACTTTCAATCAGGGGGCACACGTTAGATGGCGTGGTGGTCAGCGCCAAAATGGATAAGACTGTTGTTGTGCGGCGTGATTACTTGAGATACGTTCCAAAGTTCAAGCGATACGAGAGGAGGCATGGTCACATTTCTGCTCATAACCCTCCATGCATAAACGCGGAAGAGGGTGACCAGGTAAAGGTGGCAGAATGCCGCCCACTCAGCAAAACGGTCTCCTCCGTGGTTGTTGAGAAACTAGAGGGTCCGTGAAATGGCCGCTAGAGCGAAGGCCCGCGCCTTGATGGCCAGAGGAATCATGGGTCAAAGACCTAAGATTTCTAGGGGTTTGCCAACAGGTTCCACTGTCAAATGCACCGACAACACAGGTGCAAAGGAACTTAGAATGATCCAAGTAATGGGATATAAGGGACGACTAGGACGACTTCCTTCAGCCGCAGTCGGGGACATGATCGTTGTTTCAGTAAGGAAGGGAACCCCCGACATGAGAAAGAAGATCTTTCGAGCAGTTGTTGTTCGACAAAGGAAGCCATACCGACGTGCAGAGGGAGACTGGGTTCAGTTTGAAGACAACGCGGGAGTTATAATGACTCCTGAAGGGGAAATGAGAGGTTCTGAAATCAGGGGGCCAGTGGCCAAAGAGGCGGCTGAGCGTTGGCCCAGGATAGCGAGTGCTGCAAGCATAATTGTGTAGGAGAAGGATGCTACGAAGACGATCAAACCTCGGAAACAGCGGAAAAGATTGTTCCAAGCCCCTCATCACCAGAGATACAAAGGATTCTCTGCCCCTCTCTCGACTGAGCTAAAGAAAGCTCATAACACTAACTCTCTTCCTGTAAGGGCAGGTGATTCTGTCCGGATTATGAGAGGCGACCGCAAAGGATTCGAAGGTAAAGTTACCAGTGCTGACCGCGCCAAATACAGATTATTCGTCGAGGGCGTCACCCGTGAGAAGGTAGACGGAACCACGATACAAGTTCCAATTCATCCCTCAAAGGTCATGATTACTCGCCTCAACCTTGAAGACAAATGGCGCAGAGAAATGCTAAAACGAAAGAGCAAGGAAGCCAAGCAGCCTAAAGGAAAAGTCACCAAAGAAAAGAAGATAAAACCTCCGAAAAAGGAAGTGAAAAAGAAGAAGACAAAGCGAGAAGTCGCTGAGAAATCTGGAGAGTCCTAAATTTGGGAAAAAAAGGTGGAAAAAAACACTTAAAGCGGAGTCCAGCGCCGAGACTCTGGCCTATTCATCGAAAAGAAGCTGTTTGGACGGTTAGACCCAAGCCTGGGGCTCATCCGATTTCGTCATGTATCCCGCTAACCCTCGTTGTGCGTGACATGTTAGGATTTGCAAAGACGCGGAAGGAAGCTAAAACGATAGTTTCCAAAGAAAGAGTGAAGGTTGATGGCAAAGTTCAGCGGGAGGAGCTATTTCCCATAGGCTTAATGGATATTGTCTCTATACCGGATATTAAAGAAGACTATCGCGTCTTGCCTTCTGGAAAAGGACTAACTCTACATTCGATAGAGGAAGATGAAGCAAAGTTCAAACTTTGTCGAATCGAGAATAAAACCGTTGTCAAAGGCGGACACACACAACTGAATCTTCACGATGGAACGAATATACTGATTCCCGTAAAGGATCCCAAAAAACCTGAAGAAGACATCTACCGGACTCTAGATGTCTTAACGTTAGGCGTTCCCAATCGAGAGCTTCTGGACCACATAAGGTTAAACGTAGGCAACGCAGCGATGATCATCGGAGGAAAAAACGTAGGGAAGCATGGCAAAATTACTGAGATTGAGGAAAAACTAGGGCAGAAGCGTAGAGAATTGCTTGTCACCATAAAGGATAAGGACGGCAACATCTTCAAGACAATTCTCAATTATGTTTTCATTGTTGGCAAGGCTGAACCTCGTATATCTTTGCCGGAGGTTGATTGAATTGTCTGAGGAAGAAATCCAAAAGAAGTGGCTTGAGAATTCTATGCTCAAACCCAGAATAGAAAAGGTGACCGTCAACATTTCTGTAGGGAAATCTGGGGAGCCACTTGAAAAGGCTGCAAAGGTTCTTGAGCAGCTAACAGATCAGCAACCCTGTAAGCGAAAAGCCAGAAAGACGATTCGAGATTTCGGCATCAGGAAGGGAGAACCCATCGCTTGTGTCGTGACCCTACGGAAGGAAAAGGCAAGAGCTTTCCTTGAGAAAAGCCTTCAAGCAGTAGGCAATAAGCTCTCGAAGAGCTGTTTTGACCGCTATGGAAACTTCTCTTTCGGCATAAAAGAGCATATAGAAATCCCTGGCACCAAGTATAGGCCAGAGCTTGGAATATATGGTATGGATGTATCCATTGTTCTAAGCAGACTTGGAAGTCGTGTTAAACATAGACACCGAGCTAAGTCAAAGATAGGGACGAGTCACCTGCTGACGATTGACGAAGCACTGTCTTTTATCAAAGGTGAGTTTAACGTTGAGATCATGTGATGTCTTGGTGACATAGATGGGAAAGCAAAGACCCAAGAAAGAACGAAAATACGGCAAAGGAAGTCGACCATGCAGAAGGTGCGGGTCTTACGGCCCGATTGTTCGTCGATACGAGTTGAATCTTTGTCGTCAATGCTTCAGGGAAATCGCCAAAGAATTGGGATTTAAAAAGTACGAATGATGGAGGGATAACGATTTGACTACGATGGACACTCTTTCAAGTGGTCTAAAAACCGTCGTCAACAACGAACTACGGAACAAGCGTGAATGCGTTATAAGCCCAGCGTCCAAGCTTATAGGACGAGTCTTAAGGGTGATGCAGTTGAACGGTTACATTGGGGAATTCGAATTCGTGGACGACGGGCGTTCTGGGAAATTTAGGGTGCAACTTCTTGGGCGTGTGAACAATTGTGGCTCGATAAAGCCACGGTTTCCCGTACGTTATGATAAAATCGAAACTTGGGAGAAGCGTTTTCTACCATCCAGAGATGTCGGAGTCATTGTGATTTCAACTCCTAAAGGGGTATTGTCTCACAAGGAGGCCAAAGAGAAAAAAATCGGTGGGCGTCTTTTAGCGTTTGTCTATTAGGAGACTAGGACATGCGTTCTATTGAGGCAGTCAGATCAATCGAAATTCCTGACGGAGTTGGAGTCAAGGTTGACGGGAGAGTCGTCACAGTTGATGGTGAGAAGGGAGAACTGACCCGAGACTTCTCCCATGCCCCTATGTCTATCGTGTCAGAGGGGAAGACCATTAGGAGTTCAGACGAACTGGCCCCGCAAGAAGGAGGCGGCAATTGTAGGTACAGTCTGTTCTCACATCCAAAATATGATAACGGGAGTGACGAAAGGGTTCACTTACAAATTGAAAGTTGTGTATTCCCACTTTCCAATATCCGTCAAAGTCAGAGAGAACACCGTAGCTATAGAAAACTTCACTGGAGAGCGAAGCTCACGCATAGCCAAAATAATGGGCGACACGCAAGTCATAGCAAAAGGTGAAGACATAGTCGTGCAAGGAATCGACATCGAAAAAGTCAGCCAGACCGCCGCCAACATCGAAAAGGCAACCAAGGTCAAGAAAAAGGATCCACGAGTCTTCCTCGACGGCATCTACGTCTATGAAAAACACGAGGGAGTGGAAGAATGACAAGCAAAGAAAAACCAGAAGCCTCCTCGACGCAGGAAATACCTCCCAAAAAGAGAGAATATGTCAAGCGAAGGAAGCCCAATTTCAACCGTCAGGAATGCTGGCGATACAAACGACTGAAAGAGAGTTGGAGAAAACCCAAAGGCATAGACAGCAAGATGCGCAAGAAGGTGAAGGGATGGCCATCATCTCCAATGGCCGGTTATCGCAGCCCTAAGAAAACGAGGGGACTGCATCCTTCAGGATATGAAGAGGTTCGCGTTCACAACTTGGACGATCTTGAAAAGATTGATCCTGAGACGCAAGCCATAAGAATCGCTCACACAGTTGGAACCCGAAAGAGGATCGATATCTCCACGCAGGCGAGAGAAAAGGGAATCCACATCCTGAATCCAAAAGGAGTTAGAGAGTTCGAGGAAGTCGAAGAAGAGTTGAAAGAAGAACCTGAAGGGGAAAAGGAAGTGCCCACGACAAAGCCAGAAGGAGCGAAAAAGTGAATTGAGCCTCAAAAGTCAACGCCGCTTGGCAGCCGAAATTCTTAAGGTAGGCGAGAACCGAGTTTGGATCGATCCAGAACGAATAGTAGACGTAGATGTGGCAATCACCCGCGAGGAGATTAGAAGATTAATTCATGAAGGTGCGATCAAACCCTCGCCGAAGAAGGGGATTAGTCGTGCCAGAGCAAGAGATTTGCAGCAAAAGAGAAAGAAGGGCTTGAGAAGGGGGCCTGGCCGTAGGACTGGGTCTGCCGGGGCAATAGTCTCCAAGAAGCAGGCATGGATGAAAAGGATTCGAACATTACGAAGAAAACTACGTGAACTAAAGCAGAGTCGTGCGATTACGGAAGGCGCCTATCGGAAGTTGTATAACATGGCTGGCAGCGGCGTCTTTGAATCCACAGCAGATTTGGAGCGTTACATACAGACGCATGGGTTAGGAAGGAAGCGTTGATGGCAAAGGGTCCAAGTTACCGGCTTTCCTTCCGTAGAAGAAGGGAGGGCAAAACAGACTACATGGCAAGGAGGGCGCTCGTTCTTTCAAGACTGCCACGGTTGGTTGTTCGAGGCTCACTAAATCACATGGTCGCCCAAATAGTCAAAGCTGAGGTGACTGGTGACCGTGTCATGGTCTCGGCCCACTCCCATGAATTAGCCAAAAGATATGATTGGCAAGGTGACTGTGGGAACATCCCAGCTGCATATTGCACTGGATTCCTGTGCGGCCTTAAAGCGGTCAATAATGGCGTGAAGCAGGCTGTCTTAGACATAGGTCTCCAGTCTTCCTCACGTGGTGCACGAGCCTTCGCTGCATTGAAAGGGACCATTGACGCAGGCGTTAAAATCCCACATGACGAGAGCATGCTCCCAGATGAAATGAGAGTGCGTGGGCAACACATTGCTGACTACGCTAATCAACTGGCTTCCTCAAACCCAGAAGATTATCAACGTAAATTTTCTGGCTATCTAGCAAGAGGGTTGCGCCCAGAGCAACTTTCAGAACACTTTTCCGTCACAAAGAAGAAGATAGAAGCATCGTTCAAGAAGGGAGGGAAAGAAGCGTGACAACCAGAGAGGAAGGAATCGAAGAGTGGATACCCCGTACAAGGCTTGGAAAAATGATCCATGAAGGACGCATATCCTCCATGGAAGAAATCTTCATGGAAGGCCTAAGGATACGCGAGCCCGAAATAGTGGATGTTCTCCTTCCAGATCTGCAAGAGGAAGTTCTCAACATAAATTTGGTGCAGAAACAAACGGACGCTGGTGAAAAGTCTCAATTCAAGGCTATAGTTGCTGTTGGTAACCGTGACGGTTACGTAGGCTTAGGTTCAGGAAAGGCTAAGCAGGTACGCACAGCCATTGAAAAGGGCGCAGTTGATGCGCGCCTAAATGTCACCCTTGTTCGTCGAGGCTGTGGAAGTTGGGAGTGCGGCTGCGGGAAACCTCATTCGCTCCCTTTTAAGGTTCAGGGTAAATGCGGCGGAGTGGAGATCGTCTTAGTTCCTGGTCCTCGCGGCTTAGGCATTGTCGCGAATGAGGTAGGCAAGATAATCCTTGGGCTCGCAGGAGTAAACGATTGCTGGACGAAAAGTTATGGGTCCACCAAAACCATTCCCTCCTTTGCCTACGCTGTTTTTAACGCCCTTCGAGAAACGTATAGCTTGGTAACGCCAAAGGACTGGGTGTGATAGAAACGAGCGAAACACGAAAATGTCTAGTGGCTATCCGGGTTCGCGGCCTGAGTGACGTTTCCCGAGAAATGAAAGAGACACTCCAGATACTTCGTCTGAACCAGAATTGTCACGCGGTATTGATTGATGATCGCCCCTCAAACATGGGAATGCTACGCAAAGTGCGGAATTATGCAACTTGGGGGGAAATTTCGAAGGAAAATGTAGCCCTACTTCTCAGGAAGAGGGGGAGACTCGTAGGCGACAAGAAACTGACAGATGAACATGTTAAAGAGATTGGCTACAAGTCGGTAGATGACTTGGCGGAAGCAGTGTACGAATTGGAGGTCAGTTATAACGACCTTCCAAAGGTAAAGCCTGTCTTTCGCCTCCATCCACCCAGAAAAGGTTTCAAACGAAAGACTAAGAAAAGTTATGCGGCTGGCGGCGTCACGGGATACAGCGGCGACGCTATCAACAATCTTATAAAAAGAATGATATAGCCTACCACATCGATAAGCTTTATAATCACGGTCTCATGCACACTCCTTGTCAGAAGTGGTTTCATTGAGCGAACGTTGGTGGAGACGGAAGAGACGGCCGTGGTCTGACATCTTCGAGGAATTTGACAGACTTGAAGAGGTGATGGACGAGATGATGCGTAAAGCCTTTGAAGTACCATCCAAAGAGAGGTCTTCCCACCCCTATGTATATGGTTTTTCAATGTCAGTAGGACCCGAAGGAAAGCCCGTGATTCGGGAATTTGGAAACGTTCAACGGGGTCGTGTGGGACCCAAGATTCGAGAGGAACGGGAGCCGTTAGTCGACGTTATGGAAGAGGCGAAGGACCTAGTCATTGTAGCTGAATTACCCGGTGTGGAGAAGGAAGACATAAACCTTCACGCAACCGAGAATCATCTAACCGTCTCCGTTGACACGCCTGAACGTAAATATCATAAAGAACTGAGGCTTCCAACGGAGGTTGACTCCAAATCTGCGCGAGCTTCGCATAAGAATGGGGTACTGGAGGTACGCCTCAAAAAATCTTGAAAAAGACACTTGAGGGTGAGAAGATAGTCTTAGAATAGCTTGGGGTTGAGTCTTGCCACACAAATTCAGAAAAATCAGGAAGCAACGTGGTTCTAGAACCCACGGAGCAGGTCCCGTTGGACAGCACCGAAAAGGGTCAAAAGGGAGAAGGAAGGCTGGTCGCCACAAAGAAGGTTGGACCTATGTGATAAAACATGAGCCGGACTACTTCGGAAAGAAAGGCTTCACACCTAAAAAAAGCCTAGGTCGAAAACTGAACGTAGTTAATGTCGGAGAACTAGAGAAACTAGCTGATAGACAAGCCGCGGAGGAGATGATAGAGAAGAAGGAAGGAAAAGTCTTGTTAGATCTGAACAAACTCGGTTACGACAAACTCCTGGGCAAGGGTAAAATAGCTACTCCTATCCTTATCGGAGTCGCCTCGTATTCCGAGGTGGCGGCTAAGAAAATCGAGACCTCTGGCGGACGCATTCTTGAAGAACCCGTGGTGTCCAGCTAGGAAAATTAATTACGCTGTGAATTAGTATTTTCTTATCGTTGAGACTGAGGGAAGAAGCATGGCTGGTAGGTTCCTCGGGTTGTTCAAGCCCCTATCTAGATTTATGCCCGAGGTTGGTTCGCCTGAGCGTAAGGTAGGCTTTAACGAAAAGCTTTTCTGGACTGGAATAGCCCTTGCGCTCTATTTAATCATGGTAGAAGTGCCCCTTTATGGGATTACAGCTACGTCCCTTGGGGAGCTGACTTATCTTAGAGTGATCTTTGCCTCGAACAGAGGCTCTTTGATGGAGCTGGGAATAGGTCCCATAGTAACTGCGGGGCTCATTCTACAACTACTCGCCGGATCGGGTATGATAGCCTGCGACTTCACCAATCCTGAAGATAGAGCAGCATTCACCACTGCAAGCAAAGTCTTTTCCATAATCATGACTGGCGTTCAGGCTTCTGCGTATCTTATCGGAGGAGTATATGGCGATCAGCCCCCGTTTACAGCAACCGCAATCTTTGTACAGCTTCTGTTTGCTGGGATAATCCTCATGCTTTTGGACGAAATGCTTCAGAAAGGATGGGGCTTTGGGAGTGGAATCAGCCTTTTCATTCTAGCTGGAGTGACGAAGGGCATCTTGTGGGACAGCTTAGCTCCGACACCTCCTGTGGCCGATGGATTAAGTTATGGAGCTTTCGTTGCGTCGTTTCAAACACTCTCGAGCGGACAATCCTTATGGAATGTTTTTCTGAGAAGTGGCAATCTCCCGTCTCTTGTGGGTTTCATTACAACAATTTCTGTTTTCATTATTGTGATCTACGTTGAGGGTGTTAGAGTTGAACTCCCAGTCTCCTACGCTCGTTATCGTGGTTTCAGGGGTAGGTACCCGATTAAACTCCTCTACGTGTCTAACCTGCCTGTAATCTTTGCTTCAGCTCTCTTCGCAAACGTATATTTCTTCTCCCAACTGTTATGGAATAGCTATAATCGGGACGGAACGAACTTCTGGCTTAACCTTCTAGGTCAATTCACAGTAGGGGAGAGTGGTCAGCCTCAACCGAGTGGCGGTCTAGTCTACTTTGTGACTCCTCCTCGAACTCTTCAAGACATGATGGTCGACCCTGCTCGAGCGGCTATCTACGCAGGCATTTTGATTGCATTCTGCATCGTGTTTTCACTTACGTGGCTTGAAGTAGGTGGTTTGGGTCCTAGAACCGTTGCAAAGCAGCTAGTCGACTCAGGGATGCAGATTCCAGGATTCCGAAGATCTGGTAGACCTATCGAACTAATCCTCAAACGGTACATCCCAGTAGTTGCGGTGCTTGGAGGATTCATAGTTGGCCTGATTGCTTCGACAGCGGATTTCTTCGGAGTCTTCGGAACTGGAATGGGTGTTCTGCTCTCCGTGGGGATCATATACCAGTACTACCAGATTCTGGTGCAAGAACGCGCTGCAGAGATGTATCCAGCCTTTCGTCGTGTCTTCGGAGAGTGATAGGAAAGCAGGATTGCAGATTGATCGGAACTTAGGAGAGAAGTAGCTGCAAACCCTCCTTCAGGGCTCATAACAACCTCGCGGTTGGGCTTCCTTACGTGTTAGTGAAAATAGTTAAAAGCCCCTATTGAAACAGATTGACAGAAAGATTATTGCAGAGTTGGAGGGCAGGTGAGAAGAGCGGTGTCGCCTTTGGACTGGTTGCTTACACCCAGCGCGCCTGGGGCAGCAATTGGTGTCATCCTTATATCTATGGGCATCTCATTCCTCACGTCTTCAGCTAATCGCCTTCTCACCAACAGGGAGCAACTCAACGCTTGGAGACAAGAGATCTCCCAGTGGACTTCGGATTTCAATGAGGCAAGGCGCTCTGGTGACAAGAAGTTGATGGCAAAGGTTAAGAGACAGCAACCCCGAATAACGCAGCTTCAATCGAAGATGATGTGGCAGTCAATGAAAGTGTCTCTCCTCTTTATGATCCCCTTCTTTATCATCTGGCAGTTGCTCATCGGCTTCTATGGCGGCAACATTGTCGCATACCTTCCATGGTTTGGTGGAGAATGGGGACTGCAAATCTTCTATTGGTATCTCATCTGCTCCTTCTTCTTCAGCACCCTCTTCTCACGTGTATTCGGCTTAGCTTTTGTGGGGACTGAATAGGTGCCCAGACCCTCTCTGCGGACGAGAAGTAAGAAGCGCCACGAGTTGCGATTGCCAGGAGGACGCACTACAACTCACTATGAGAAAGAGAAACCAACCGTTCCACTTTGTGCACAGTGCGGTCAAGTTCTTTCAGGTATTCCGCGTGCAGTTCCGTCAAAGCTTCGCAAGCTTCCTGCAAGTCGAAAGAAAGTTCAACGTATATACGGCGGTCAATTGTGCCACAACTGTCTACGGGACTTATTAAAGCAGACGGTAAGAAGCACTTGACATGCGGGAAAAGGCGGAAAAACCGAACCATGGAAAACAGCAAGAGAAGAAACACAAAGGCCATAATATGTATTAGTGGGATGAGCGGGTGTGGAAAGAGCACTGTAGCCAAACAGCTCGCAAAACGGTATGATTTTACGTACGTTTCAGGTGGAGACGCTTTGAAGGCTCTGGCAGTTGAAGCGGGGTACGAGCCAGCTGAAAAAGGTTGGTGGGAGTCAGATGAAGGGATGCGGTTTCTTCAGCAAAGAATGGGCGATGCTGATTTTGATAGAAAGGTTGACCGAAAGCTGATGGAATGGGCGAAGAGGGGAGATGTTGTTCTTGACAGTTGGACAATGCCTTGGCTGTTAAATGAAGGTTTCAAGATTTGGCTTGAAGCTTCGCCGGATGTCAGAGCGAAGAGACTTGCAGAAAGGGATGGTATCGACGTCAGGAAGGCTTCAAAAGCTATGAAGGAAAAGGATGAGAAGACGAGGGCCATTTATAGAAGCGTTTATGGATTTAATTTGGGAGAAGATCTCTCTCCCTTTAGTTTGATACTTGACACAGATTTGCTGGACGCTGATGAAGTTTTGCGTGCTCTTCGTGTGGTCGTAGACCGCCTAGTGTTGAGTAGATGTTAGGCTGTTTCGGGGGGACAGTCAATCTATAAATACGAGTATGTAGTTCCATGTGGATCGTGGAGGAGTCATTTTGCCTGCGATTGAGATTGGGAGAATTTGTGTGAAGATAGCAGGTCGTGAAGCTGGCAGAAGATGCGTTATAGTTGATGTTATTGACAAGAATTTTGTGCTGGCAACTGGACCGTTGAAGGTGTCAGGCGTGAAGCGGAGGCGAGTCAATGCGGGTCATATTGAACCAACGGAAGCCAAGATTGACATTAAGCGTGGAGCAACTGACGAAGAAGTGACTGAAGTATTAAAGGCAACTGGCAGGCTTGAGGAGATGGCTACCGTATTGAAGCCTACTCTTTCTTGATTTTGTGTTCTTTCATGGCCCACAAAGCGAAAATATAGGCTGCTTCTGTGAGTTATCTTTCGTCAAAGCAAAATCAAGAAATTGACCTATTACTGGAATAATGGTCCCAACCTCTTTCTACACCAACTGGGCTTCCAAATGTGCGCAATTTATTTGAGCACAAGAGAATATGTCTATCTCCAGCGGGAATGCCCGATGAAAAGGAAACCCTCGGGAGAAGAAATACGTCGCAGAATTCCGAGACTGACAATGAGCCTAATAATGGCGATCATCTTCTGGATAATAGGCATCATCGTGCCTCCAATGGTCAGCGAGGTAGGCCTGCCAGGACTCAACGTAGACGCTGACTTTTTGTTGGCATCTGTGACAATGCTGATTACAGCGATTTTTCTAATACGCGCCTTGGCAGACGCCTTGACACTAGCAGACATCATCACTGACATCATCGTGAAACGACTAGGCATAAAGGAAGAGAGGTCTTCCAGAAGAGCAGCAAGAGACCTTCTATACATAATCATCGTTATTCTGATTGTGACAGCTTTGTCACCAGTCTTGGGCACACTCGGCGATTTAGGAGAACTCCTAACAACCATTACCACCCTTATCGGCCTCGGGCTAATCATTATACTTGTTTACGACATGGGAAGAATTCTCTACCGCATAATTGAACAAAGAGCCGAATCAGTGGCTGATCGTCTCGTCAGGATGGCAGAAAAAGACCAGCAAAGTGAATAACATGGATTCGACCTCAATAATCTTCATTCTCATCTTCCTGCTGACAATTCTTCTTTCAGCAACTGAAACGGTTCCCATGTCCATAGCAGCCCTAATTGGAGCCCTGCTGACTGGCTGGTTTGGACTGCAATATGGTGTCTTTAGTTATGATGATGCCCTAAGCTTCATAGACATGAGGCTAATTGCCCTAATAGTGGGAACCTTAATCGTCGTAGAAGTGGCTGAAAAGAGCGGTTTGTTTCGCTTCGGCGCTTTGTATGCAGTTAAACTTTCTGGAGGGAATCCGGGTCGACTTTTTGTGTCTATTTGTGTAATTTCTGCTGCCGTTTCCATGTTTCTCAGCGACCCGACGGCAATACTACTGGTAGCTGCTGCCACAGTGACTGTAGCCAAGGTTCTCAATTATGATCCCATGCCTTACATCCTTTCAGGAGCCATAATGATAAACCTCGGGGGCACAAGCACGCTAATTGGTTCAGCAAGCAACATGATAATTGGCGTCAAAGCAGGACTCAACTTTACAGACTTCATTGCCTATCTAGCGATATGTGAATTTGCTCTGTGGGGATTAACGATCTTCGCTCTGTACATGCTTTTTAGGGGGAGGCTCGGGCAGAAAAGGGCTCTTCCAAGCTATAACCCTTGGGAAAGCATAGAAGACAGAAAGCTATTCTTTCGTTCAGCAATCATACTTGTTCTTCTAGTAGTCCTCTTCTTAGTGTTAGAGAACTTAGGAGTTGGCCCCGAAGCCGTCGCCCTCGGCTGTGCCATCCTCGCATTGGTTCTAAGCAGCTCAGATCCAGCGGAGATTTTCAAGAGACTTGACTGGGAGACCGTGTTCTTTATCGCAGGCTTTTTATTTGTGGTCGGTGGTCTAGGGAAGACCGGAATCTTGAACGATATATCCACGCAACTTCTTCGGCTGACTGGAGGTAGTCCATTCAAAGCTACTCTGGTGACTCTGTGGTCCAGCGGTGTTATCAGTATGGTGGTAAGTAATATGGCTGTGGCACTAACGTTTACACCGATAATCGGTGTTTCTACCTTAAACTCGCCGCCAGTATGGTCAGCTCTCGTTCTCGGTACAAATCTTGGAGGTGCGGCTACACCTTTGAGTGGCTCTGTCTGCATGATGGCCATAGGTGCTCTTAAACGTGAGAATATCTCAATAAGCTTTAGAGAGTTCACCAAGATAGGTTTGGCAACAACATTGCTGCAACTGGGCTTCGCCAGCTTTTACCTCATCGCATGGTTTGGATTAGGAGTGTAACAATTTGGCTAAAGTAAAGAAGTGGATCAAGTCCAGAACAAGAAAGCCCGAAGCCGAGTACGACGAGGCTAAGAAGGAATTTGAAAAGGCTATAGGGCGACCATTTGTATCCCTAAAGATCGAGTTGCCTACAGGATTCGAAGATCTTCGTGCCGAATTTCTACGTTTAGAGAGGGATGCCGAGTTCCACGAGGAAGTTCGAGATCTTATTAAGAAGCGACTTATGCTTGAAAAGCGGTTTCGTGGTGGAAAGCAGAGCCCCTGATGATAGGTCCACGCTTATCCCAACCCTTTTAACTATCACCCTTTCCATTGTAGATGATCAGCATGGATACAACTGCCGTTCCTTGGGAGACCAAGCGAGAGATTGTAGTCAAGGCCGAGGAGGAGACTAACCCACGTTTCGGGCATAAGCCAGATGAAAGGCCAATTGAAGAGCACATCAGATTCGGGGTGATCAACCTGGACAAACCAAGTGGGCCTTCAAGTCATGAAGTGACGGCGTGGGTTAAGCGAATCCTAGACCTCAAACATGCCGGTCACGGCGGGACCCTAGAGGCGTCATAAGCCAGGGAGATCCCAAAGTAACCGGCATTCTACCAGTTGCACTAGAAGAAGCCACAAAGGTTGTTCAAGCCCTCCTCCTGACTGGAAAGGAATACATCTGCGTGACAAGGCTACATTCCCAAGTGGCAGAAGACCGCGTGAAGGCTGTTCTGAACGAGTTTCAAGGAACTATATATCAACGGCCCCCTGTCCGAGCGTCAGTCAAACGGAGACTACGAACAAGAAAAATCTACTATCTGAACTGCCTTGAGATTGATGGACAAAATGTTCTTTTCAAGGTTGGATGCGAGGCTGGAACCTACATAAGGAAACTCTCCCATGACATTGGAGAGGCGCTAGGATGTGGCGCCCACATGCGCGAACTCCGCAGAACCCGGGTAGGACCCTTCGTGGAAGATGAAGGTCTAGTCACCCTGCACGACGTCTCATACCTATATTCGCAGTGGCAAGAGATAGAAGATGAAAGCCTGCTTCGAAAATTCATCCAACCCATGGAAAACTCCTTGGAACTTCTGCCAAAAGTCTACGTACGAGACTCAGCTGTAGACGCTGTGTGCCACGGAGCAAACTTGGCTGCCCCAGGAGTCTTGGCGTTGGAGACTGAAATAGAATCAGGCGATATGGTGGTGGTGTCGACCCAGAAGGGAGAAGCAGTTGCATTATCCCGAGTGCTAGCCTCAACAAAGGCGATTCTACACATGAATCACGGACTGGTGGCAAAAACCCAACGAGTGCTTATGCCTCGTGGCGCCTATCCCAGAATGTGGAGTGGCCGCTCATAGGGCTTCACTTTTTTGGCTTGGGCACATGCAATGAGCTCAAAAATGGGCAATGGTTGTGAAGAATGCCTTAACAAGGGTATGACGTCAAGAAGCTTCCGATTGCCCAACAGATTGCACCGCAACGCTTATCGAATTAATACAACCGTCAAGATTTATAGAGCAGAACGGACTACAAGACACTTCAAGAGAGCCGGGGTCTCCTAGGGCACATTATTGCGGGAAATCCGGTAGGGAGCAGATTCTTTCAAGCTCAAGCCTGGAGTTCTCTGGACAGCCTGTGACCCCTCGGGGTCGCGTGGGTTCAAATCCCACCCCCGGCGCCAAATTCTACGAACTGCATTTGAATCCTTTCTCAGCCTGCGGTTGGCAGATTGGACTTAGTCCGTGCAGGAGGGCGGATATACAGTTTAACCTATAGTCAGTGCGTCTAAGGTTCTCGGGTAATAGGTGATTATCTCTGCGCCCTCTTCTGTAACCAGAACGGTGTCGGAGTGACGAAATCCTGCGAATCCGGTTTCGTAAATGCCTGGTTCGCAACTCACAACCATTCCGGCACGTAAGGGCTTCTCATTACCTATGTCTAGCCATGGTGGTTCGTGACCTTCCAAGCCCAAGCCATGGCCTGTGTGGTGCTTCACCAAATGGCTTAGACCAGCTTTCTTGAACACTTTAATAGTTGCTTTGTCAACCTCGCTGCATTTGACCCCAGCCTTAATCGATCCGAATGCGGCTTCTTGAGCGCTAACCATTACGTTGAAATACCGCCTTTGTTTGGCGGTCGGTTTTCCGACAATCATTGTTCGTTCCAGTTCACAACTATAGCCACCTATGTCTGCGCCAGCGCCTGTAACGACAACTTCGCCCTTCCCGATTTTGCGCTTGGTTGCAATAGAATGTGGGATGGCACTCATGTCAGCTATCTGCCCTCTGAAGCCGACGCCGACGGGGGAACTTCTGCGCATGGGTTCATATTCGGGTCCAAGAGCCTTTTTCATGATTTTGGATGCTTCGTACGAAGCCGCTAACGCAACTTCCACATCCCATAAGCCTTCAGCAGTACACTCCTGCAACAAGGCATGTGCTAGATTCGCCCATTTGGCACTCTCTTTCATGAGTGCAATTTCCTCTTCTGATTTCACTAGACGCATGGAAGGTATCAGATTCTTCGTGTTCACAAATTTTGCTTCGCGTAACCTTTTCGTGATCGGTGGGCCCTCATACCCCCATTTTCCAGCGGCCCCAGCTTTGTTGTCAATGGCTATCCTCTTCTTGGCCAACCCCATGTCCTTCAAAAATTCAGCGAAAAGCTCGATCGGGTGTTTTTCTCCAGGATAATCCACGTANGTCTTTACATCTTCAATAATTCTGGTTTTTAGCGGAATATGGTCTTCTTCCAGAAGAGGGCCCATAAATGTAATCTTTCCGTCGATTGGTATNATCAANGCCGCTGGTCGCTCGGTGGCGATGAAGGGGTAGCCTGTTAGGTAGAATATGCTTGTGCCGTTTGTCAAATACAACGCGTCAAGCCTGCGCTTTCTCAAAGATCTTTCAACGTGTTTTATGCGTCGTCTGTATTCTGCGTCACTGATTGAGAATCTTGCCATATAGATCCTCCAACGATGTGGTTCAATCGTATAATGGAAAACGCATAAATGCTTTTAATTGGTGAGTAACGAACCCCTGCATCAGCGGATGTGAGGCGCTTCCCACCAGAGAAAAGAATGGGAAGCTTGCGGGAGATGCGGTTGCTTTATTGTCTTTGTCCCAATTTTTTTGGGACAAGGACAAAGAAACGACTTTCAGTCACAGGGAGTATGCCAGCAGAGGTTGATGTCATCACCACGGATTCCTGTAGATTCATTACGACGTGGAGGATGTCTGTGCAACAAAAACCTCATTAACGGTGATGGCTGTAGTCTCGGGAGGTAGCGATGGATATTCGGATTCGGGGTGCAAGCGAGCACAATCTCAAGAGTATTGATGTGCAATTCGGTGATGGGCTCACCGTTGTGACCGGGGTGTCTGGTTCTGGGAAGACCTCTTTGGTATTTGATACGTTGCACCATGAAGCTCATCGACGATTTCTAGACGTCTTTTTGTATGGTCGGTCTGGGCAGCGGCTAAATCCTGCGAAAGTAGACGCACTCACTGGGTTGGGACCGACGATTGCTGTCGGGCAGAATCTACTCAACCGTAATCCGCTTTCAACTCTAGCGTCTGCATCGGGGCTGCACCCCTTCCTCAGGCTACTCTACTCAAATTATGGAGTGCGTCATTGTCTTCAATGTGATAGTCCTCTGAGCGTGTTAACAGAGGACGAGATTGTTGAACGACTCGTTTCTTTGTCGAAGCACGAGCAGCTCAACCTGTTTGCGCCATTACTACATCAGGTAAAAGGAAGCCACACGACGCTGTTGCAGGTGCTAGCTGACAAGTTTGGGAAAGCGCGGCTGTTGGTTGATGGAGAATTATGGGATGCCGGGCCGCTTGATTCGATGAGGGCGCATGATATCGAGGTCGAAATCGGGCGCATCGATAAGTCGATGTCAGCGGGGAAGATTCGCGAAGTTGTTCAGAAGGTGGTGGCGTTGGGCGTGGGCGCGATCAAGGTATGTGGAAAGAAGACCAAGGTGACGTTGGCCACGATACCCATCTGTAACGTGTGTGGGGCCGGATTCAGAGAGTTAGAGCCGACCCACTTCAACCAGTCCTGTCCGTATTGCAAGGGAGAAGGCTGTGAACGGTGCGATCAAACTGGTATGCATCCGCAGGCAGCGTCAGTGCGGCGGGAGGGCATGCGCCTACCAGAACTGCTGGCACTCTCCGTTGATGAGGTGCGGCAACTGTTTCTCAAGGCGGAGCTGCCCTCGACAGCGAATCGGTTGCGCTCTGAGATCCAACGACGCCTTGATGCCTTGGAGAGGGTGGGGTTAGGGTATGTTGCATTAGATCGGTCGGCCCCAAGTTTGTCTCGGGGTGAATCTCAACGGGTGCGCCTCGCGATTTCGTTGTCCAGCCGCTTGGAAGATGTACTTCATGTTCTCGATGAACCAACGATTGGTCAGCATCTCGCGGATGTGGTGCGATTCCTTCCTGCTTTTCAAGATCTACTTGGACCTGTGATTTATGTTGAACATGACCGGGTAGCAGCTGCCCAGGCAGATCAGGTCATTGATCTAGGTCCTGGGGCTGGAAAAGAAGGCGGAGAAGTAATCTTCGCTGGGTCACCAGCAGAATTGTGGAGAGCAGATACACCGACGGGACGCTACTTTGGTCTCCGAGACCGAGTAATTACACCAAACCCTCGGTCTCTCTCTGACCGGTTCCTCCTTGTGCGGGGAGCGTATCAACACAATCTGAAACACATTGATGTTAAGCTGCCCCTTAGTCGTCTCACTGTCATTACAGGTGTGTCGGGGTCTGGGAAGAGCACGCTTGTTGAACATGTGCTCGTGCCGACATTGAAAGAGAAAAAGCTAGTCGGCTGCGAGGGAATCGAAGGTCCCAGTATTAGGCCAGTGATGGTCGACCAGAGCCCTATTGGGAAAAATCCGCGTTCGAATCCTGCCACGTACACAAAGCTTTCTGACATGATACGTGACCTTTACGCTGAGGCCACTGGCCTGTCGAAGTCTCATTTCTCCTTTAATCGCCCCGAAGGAGCGTGCCCTACATGTAAGGGAATAGGAGCGACGGAGATCAAGATGCGGTATTTGCCGTCACTCTGGATTGCGTGCGCCGATTGTGCTGGACAACGGTTCAACGAAGAAGTCCTGGCTGCAACCGTCATGTTCGGTGACCGAGAGCTATCTATCGCAGATTTCTACTCACTCCCGATTCAAGAGGTGGGGGACCTTTTTTTGAAGTCACCGTGGTTGTCACCAGCTCGGCGTAGAGCAGCCCACCGGATTCTTCAAGCTCTCGTCGATATTGGTCTAGGTTATCTGGAGCTTGGTCAACCGTCACCTACGCTCTCCGGTGGTGAGGCTCAACGTGTCAAGCTAACCAAATACCTCGGACGGGACAACCTTAGCAATCAACTAATCGTTCTTGACGAACCCTCGACGGGGCTTCATCCACAGGACCTTAATGGACTGCTAAAAGTTCTGGATCGCCTAGTGCGAAGCGGCGCAACGATCGTTGTCGTTGAACATAATGCGGACATTATCCGCGCAGCTGATTGGATTATTGATCTAGGACCCGGAGCTGGGTCTAAAGGCGGCGAACTCCTTTATGCGGGGCCGTTAGGGGGGCTCTATGAGGTGAAGGAATCAGTCACCGGAAACGCAATAAAAGATGAGAGTGCTGTTCGACCACGAAGACTATCTAGGAAAACCGAAGGTCGGACAACACCTGTCATCTCGATTCGGAATGCGCGAGCAAACAACCTCAAAGGTGTTGATGTGGACATTCCGAAGGGAACCCTAACCGTTGTCACTGGTGTTTCTGGGTCCGGGAAGTCAAGTTTGATTCGGGACGTGCTCCAAACTGAAGCACGACGACGTTACCTCGAATCGCTTTCGATGTATGAACGCCAAGGTATCCGGGAAGGTGCAGAAGCCCCAGTCGACGCTGTAACCGGTCTAGGGGTTACCTTGACTGTGGCTCCGCATCGTGCCCATTTATGGAGCCATATCCCCCAGTTTACTCGCCGAAACAGTGTTGGAGCGATTTCTGAGCTGAGTTTTCATGTTGCGAATTTGCTTGCTTCAATTGGCGAACGCCAATGCCTGAAATGCGGAGCGAAGATGAAACGGGAAAAATTGTGGGTTTGTCCGGAATGCAATGCCACAGCATCTGTAGCTAAAGCTCGGCATTTCTCGGGAACACACTTTATCAGTTCATGTGGTAAGTGTAGTGGGCTTGGTACTCTTCAAGCTCCGCAACCTGATAAACTCATCATTCACCCAGAAAAGCCGTTGTGCGCAGGAGCTATGTGGTCACCAGGATATTGGCCCAAGACCTATCTGTGCAAAGATCAGCCTATCATTCCAGCACTTGGCGAGCGATACGGGTTTGACCCGTTCAAGACACCCTGGAATGAGATGTCAGAAGAGGCGCAGAATGCCTTTCTGTTCGGTGATGATGAAACCTATGCATTTGCCTATAAGAGTAAATCAACTGGACCGATGAAAGGAAAGCTGCGAACTAGCAAGTGGAGATGGCGGGGATTCTTTAGTAAGGATAGCTGGTTGTGGGACTGGGATATTCACGGAACGTACACCAAAACTGTGATTTGCCCGGAGTGTGACGGAAAGGGTCTACTTCCTGAATTTCTGGCTGTCACACTACAAGGACGCGACATGTATGAATTGAGTGAAATGCCCCTGAATGAGCTGGAAGAACTGTTGAAAGCAGTTCCTGCCCCACCGTCAGAAATCCCATTGGTCAAAACCAGCCTTAATATTGCTCTAAGACGACTACGATTCTTGCGTCAGGTCGGACTAGGATACCTGCACTTGAATCGACCCACGGGGACCTTGTCGGCTGGTGAAGCCCAACGAATTCAACTAGCCAGCCTACTAGGTAGCGGGTTGACTTCTCTAACCATCTTATTTGATGAACCCTCAAGGGGTATGCATCCCTCCGAACTGGAAGCGCTTCGTGACGCTCTACAGGAACTGCGAGATGAAGGGAACACGGTGATCGTCGTAGAACACGACTTATTACTCGTTCGAGCAGCCGATCATGTGATTGATCTAGGACCCGGAGCAGGTGCTTTAGGCGGAAAGATTGTCGCGCAGGGGAAACCCAATGAGATTATCAAGGCAAACACTGCTACAGGCAAATGGCTTCTGGATGACACCTTGAGGTTAACTTCTAAACGGAGAAGCCTTCAAGATTGGGTCTGGCCGAATCAACGGCGAAAGCCACAGGGCTGGATGAAGATTAGCGGTGCCCGCGCGAATAATCTGTGTGGAGAGAACGTTCAATTGCCGCTAGGAATGTTTACAGGGGTCTGTGGCGTTTCGGGGTCGGGTAAAAGCACGCTGTTAATCGATACCCTAGGTAGGGCGCTAGTGAGGAAATTACATACTTCATCGTTCGCTCGCGAACCTATTGAGCCTGGTGAACATGAGTCCATCGAAAACGCTCCAAAACGCGCTTTCATAGTGGACCAGTCTCGAAGAGGAATCCGAAGCCCAGCGGTTTTTCTTGGACTAACAAAGCCTGTGCAGAGTATTTACGCTGACTGTGATGATGCTCAAGCCCTAGGATTAGATGAACGGGCATTGAGCAAGCGGTGCTCAGCCTGCAAAGGACGTGGTCTAATCCGAATTGACATGGGCTTTTTGCCAGATGAGTACGTGGAATGTGAAACCTGTAAGGGTACTGGTTATCGGCCAGAGGCTTGGGATGTTCGC
>JGI24422J19971_10000281_pt1 | contig 27261 bp, 26 predicted proteins | sample DeeMarSWOR152_54_FD_19971 | JGI IMG/M metagenome (IMG submission 19971) | reverse complement strand
CTTGCCGACACCGGCAACACAGCAAATTCCCTTAACTCTCCCCTGATACCATCTCCTCGATGATTGCCTTCACCGGCTTTATCTCATTAATGAGGGCACTCACCTGTCCCCCACCCGCGGGGAACAGATCAAAATCCCCTGTCATCCAAGCCTTGGAGGACTTGCTAAAGTCATACTCCTGAGAAAGATCAACATTCGGGGTATCGAGCTTCTCTTGAAGCTTGGGGTTAATGATAACCCGGGTTCTTATATTTCCTCGCGGGATGAGCGTGGTACCACCGTCACTGCAGTTGACTATAGCCCGCTTCCATTCATCAGGCGCAGGACCCTCCTCGGAGGCTATAAATCGCGTTCCCATTTGCACTCCCTGGGCACCCAGCGCTAGGGCTGCACGGTAGCCTCGGGAGTCGGCAATGCCTCCAGCGGCAACCATTGGAATGGTCACATGGTCCGCCACCAGGGGGACGAGCACCATGGTGGAAGATTCAGGATTCGCTGAGCGCAGACCACCTGACTCTAATCCTGAGGCGATCACCCCATCAGCACCGGCTTCCTCTGCCCTTAGAGCCTGAGGCAGGGAAAGGGCAACATGAAGCCCCCTCATCCCGAGGGCGTGTATTTTCGGATAGATCTTTTTCGGAGAGCCAGCAGATGTGGTAACGGTTTTTATCCCCGCCTCTGCAACCACATCGAGGATCTTTTCATGGATGGGGTTCATAATCATGATGTTTGTCCCGAATGGTCTATCAGTTAACGCTTGCACCTCGGCTACCAGGCTTTTTGCCTCCTCTACCTTTCCGGTAAACCCCAAGGCCAGCATCCCGAACGCCCCGGCCTGGCACACGGCTGCAACTAGCCTTGGACTGTTAATGTGCCCGATGGGCCCCTGAATAATCGGGTAGCGACTCCCCAACACATCCAGTAGATCAGACATTTTACAAGCCTCCCATTCGTAACGGTTTTTCAATGCTCACATATCTCATTTGTGGAGTCAAACCGAAAGGAGGCCTCCAAACAAAGGCCGATCATGACCTAGAACTTAATTTCCCTTGGCGGTCTCAGTGTAAAGCTTTCGCCTTACTTCTTATCGATTCTTTGCTATACTGCAATCCAGGTGTTAGCCTTACAGAAGAACACCTCAAACTATACCTGCCCATAGAGATTGTCCGTTCCATAGGTGAGAATTCTGAAATGCCACCAAAGGATAAATCCCTAAAAGCCTGGCAAACGCAGGTGCAAAGGATTGGGTTTCGTGAAACGGCGATTACGTTTCTCCGAGACCGGCTGTGCCGGGAGGAACGTAAAGACNGGGTGGATCGCCTTATTCGCCAGCTGAGCAAATACGATCCACAGGTGGAAATTATGGAGCTTCTGCGCATGAATCCTATCTGGGGGNCGCGCATTGCACAACTCATAAGCGAGGTTCCCGAAGTGACCCTGGATCCTGAGGTTCATTTCATCTTTGAGGCTCGCGGCAATGTTCCCAATATCCCGGCACTGGCAGAAAACACCTTATACTTTGGTTGTGGTCAAACCTTGTACGCCCTTGACGCCGAAACAGGAGCTATCCTCTGGCAGTTACAAAACCCTGGAAAAACCTGGTCGATAGCGTGGGTTTCCAATGATTCCCTCTATACCAGTTCCGCCGGCGGGCTCTATGCGATCTCTCCCTCGGATGGTTCTAAACGGTGGTGCTTTGAGGTGAGTAAGGAACTCACGTCACCTTGCGCGAACGGCGAGAAGGTCTTTGTGGGCTCTGAGAACGGCACGCTCTATGCGGTAGATGCTGGGAGGGGTTCCCGACTTTGGACCTTCAATGTGGCCAAAGCGATTTTTGTTGCTCGCGAATTCTGGCAGGATAAGGTCTTTGCCGCCTCGAAGGATCACTCTCTTTATGCCATCTCGATGGATGATGGCGAATGCTTGTGGCACTTCACTACTGGCGGGGAGATCTATGCGCCGCCTTACATTCACCAGGGTGTTATCTATCTAGGCTCCGCTGACGACAAGATCTACGCGCTCAATGCCACGACCGGCCGGCTCCTCTGGTCTTTCACCACTGGAGGTGAGGTGCGTACCTCCCCGTTCGAGAAAAACGGCACGGTTTATGTGAGCTCTCGGGACAGGCACCTCTATGTGCTCCGCGCTCAAGATGGCAAGGAGCTTTGGCGTTACAAAACGCTCGGATATCCCTCCTCCCCAACCGCTACCCGAGGAATGGTTTATTTTTCCACCCCGGGCCGCCTCTATGGGCTTAACGTCACGGACCACAAAATGCGTTGGTGCTTCCCGGTTGGATCTCCCATTGCCACATCTCCCGTGGTCTGCTATAAACGGATCTATACGGGAACAAGCGGGGGAAGGCTCATCTGCCTGAAGCTTAAGGTCCAACTTGAGGAGAGGGCAGCTACCTTGGTGCTCAAGCAGTTCATGGACACAGAATCCCAACGGCCTTAAGACCAGAAATGAGAAATGGGGATGGGATAGGGGAAAGCCTGTAGGAAAGAGATGACGGCTGCTGGATATATGGGCAAAGTCCTTCACGTGGACCTCACCTCGGCACAGTCTGAGGTGAAAATACTCGATCCCGATGCCGCTCGGGCCTGTGTAGGTGGCCTCGGCATCAATGCCTGGTTGATGGAACAGACCCATGAAACAGGTACCCACCCTTTGTCACCCGATAACCCCATCATACTTGGCACAGGTCCGCTCGTGGGAACCGGGGTTCCCGGTGCAGCCAAGATCGTCGCCACCACGCGCTTCCCGCTCAACTTCACTATATCCGAGTCCGTGGGCTCAATGCGTTTTGCCCGAAACCTCAAAGGTGCCGGTTTTGATCACGTGATCATCACCGGTCGTTCAAAAAATCCCGCGGTCCTCACCATTGACCATGGCCAGGCCTCGCTGATCGATGCAGGGCATTTATGGGGCTCTGATATCTTTGAAGCCACGGATACACTAAAGAAATCCCGCGGGGGATCAAAAAGCGGTGTGATCGCTATCGGCCCTAGTGGGGAGAACAGGGTAATGTCCTCTCTGGCTCTGGTAGACAAGGCATCAACTATAGGTCGTGGAGGATTGGGCGCGGTGATGGGCTCAAAAAACCTGAAGGCCATTGTCGCAGCCGGCACTGATCGCCCTCGGGTGTACGATGAAAAGAAACTTAAGGAACTTCTCAGCGGAATCCGTGAACGACTCAAAAGGTTCGAGAATTACCCCCGCGTGCTGGAACTGGGTATCATGGAGAACTGGGACAATTATGTTCAGCAGCTATCTGCTTGCAGAAACTTCAGCCAGGTCTTCTCACCAGAAAAGGCCAACGAGCTCTATGGACCTGATGTCTACCGTAGCTTTAAAAGGAAGCGCCTGGGATGCCCCTCCTGCTTTACGCCCGACAAAGATCATCTCGAGCTGACGGATGGCCCTCATAAGGGATTCAAAACTACCTCAACCTCCTATCTCAACAGTGCTCTATTCGGGCCCGTTTTCGATTTGAATCAGCCCTCCGATAAAACGGCCAGTCTCCGATTGACGGACAAACTGGATCGCCTGGGTCTGGACATGTTCACGTTTGGCGGCATGCTGGATTTCCTCATCACCCTGTCTGAAGATGGCATGTGTGATCCGGCCAGATTCGAACTCCCGCTAACACGGAACTTTGAGACACTGAATGTATGGGCCGATGCAATCAGCGCAAGGGAGGGGTCTGCCGATATCCTTGCCGGAGGGTGGCGGTCACTTCTCGAGGAGTTAGGGAAGGGGTATGAATCTCATGCCCCGATCATAAAAGACTGTGAGGTTATTTGGGATCCGCGTCTTGTAGGGCTTGGGACAATGGAATTTGAACAGATAGTCTCCTTAAAAGGCCCGCGATCAGCAAGCGGGGGCTCACCCACCTATATCCCGGGCCAAACAGAGGACAGTATTCCCCTATTCCGTCGTCATCTGGACCGGATGGGGGCTGATGGTAAGGCCATCGATCGAATCATGGATTCCCCCTTGGGCTTCAATGTTGGACGAATGACTCGTTATTCAGAGGATTGGTACACGATCCTCAGCAGTTTAGGCATCTGTAACAGGCACTTCATTAACCGATTCTATAGTTATGAACTCTGTCAGGAGCTTTTCTCAGTTATTACCGGGTTTCAGGTGGATGAAGATCATCTAAGAGAGTCTGCCAGAGGAACCTGGGATACCCTCAAAAGACTCAACCAAAAGGAGGGATTTGGGCCTGCTGATGACCAAGCCCCAGAGATCTGGTTCAGGCCAATGAGGGACTCAGAAGGTCAAACTCTTGTGCTCAGAGACTACTTCGGTAAGACCCAACTTAACCCAGGGGATATTCTAGAGCTGGTTGAGGATTACTACGATGAAAGGGGCTGGAAAGAGGCTGCTCCTCAATGACAGTTGGATGAGGGAGGTCGCACTGGTGTTGGAGGAGCTCTTGCCCAGTTTAACTATTCAGGGTAGCGGCCAAGGAGGGCCCTCTTATAAATCCCCCGATTGAATCTTCGTATCGCATCATCCTCATAAAAGATATTCTCCTTATGCTCTTCCAAGGAGTTATTTATCTGAGCTAGCCTGTTGTTCTCCTTTGCGCTTTGCTTCAACATCTCGTATATGCCCACACCTGGAGGAACAATTATCGAAGGAATCATCACTAAGGGATGCAACCCTGCCATAATTAACAGATAGCCTAAAACCGCGCCGCCTAAGGCGCTGCTTCCAACCGTGATAGCTGTACCTATCATTGAAACACCTGTCTTGATTCTTTCCTTTTTTTCGAGTAGCTCCCTGATTTCCATGTATGACTGGTTTGTTATATTGTCCAAATAGATAATCGTGCGACCTATTTTCATTACATAGGATTTGTCGTACCGGTAAGTGTATCTGTCTTCGAATCTGAAACCATGCTCCGAAGCTAGAGCTTCCAGCAGGGCCCAGCGCTTTTGGCCCTTTGCAGAAAGCGTTTCTGCTAGATTTCTCTTAAACTCCTCACGGATTGTGTTTTCCCGTTCTTTTGAGCCCTTATTCATGGAAAAGAGATTCCTGTGGACTAATAGGGTTGTTGAACACGCTGCACAGACCCTCGCACTTTCAGGCCTAACCGCATCATTGGTGCAAACATGGAAACTTTTGAACCAGTGCTCCTTAGACCACGGGGTTGGAACTTCCGGTTTCTCTCATACCAAGCAGGACGATCCCTACCGGAAGGCCTAAAGCCTCACCTGCTTATCGTCTATTTTCCTCCTGCAAATGCTATCATCCATGCCCCGAGCAAGACGAAGAGCACTCCTGCTCCGATTCTGATATAACTTGCTGGAACTAGCCTACTTATCGCAGCACCGAGCACCACCGCAAGCAAAGATGTCAGCACCAGGGCACTTGCAGAACCGAGGAACACCGAAAGCCGCGATTTACTCTCGGCGGCAAAGGCGAAGGTAGCCAGTTGGGTCTTATCTCCCAATTCGGCAAGGAATATCATTCCAAAAGTTGTCAGCAGTAGCTTGAGATCCATCTCTTTATCTCCTAATCGAAGTTAAATAGCCTCAGACCGTATTTCGTGTTCTCTGATCTATGAAACATCACCGACAAAAATATCACCCTGTCGGCCCGTATGTAAATAGGTGGTATGACCCCCAAGGAGTAGCGTTACGGAGTCAGCTGCGTCCACTTCGATTCCTTTTTGTGACGAGCGGAACCATAAACACGATACAGGCAACTAGAAAGATTACACTTCCCACGAGGCTGAGCACGCTCCTGCTTTCTACGCTTGAAGCAATGAAGAAACCGGCGCACACGGTAAAGAGAATCCAGCCCCAGAGCTGGAATCTGCTTTCTCGTCCTCTCTGTTCACTAGACATACTGCTCTCCTCCCCGGATTCGCGGCATTAGAAGCCCTCGAAAACCCCCGTTATTCGCACTGGGAGTTTTAACGGGTTTTGAATAAGAGGTTTATCGCCCGCTCAATTACCCTCGCTATTCTGTCTGCTCCCACTTCAAATAGTCTACTGCAGAACCGTAGCTCCCCATTACACCTCTCCGGGAACGGGGTTGCAAGTATCCTATGATTACATGATGCCGTCCACAATACAAACGCAAGCCCTGAATGCATTGCTCTTGGCAAGAAGCCTCTGCTCTTAGATAGCCGAAATCAACCTCAATGTGGTGTACACTTATTCTATAAGTGGCATTTTCACCATGTCTCTCATGATCTCGTATTGTCTTTCCCTGATATACCTGCTGGGCTTCGTGGGCGACCATTTAGTGGGATTTGGAAGTATGGCTGCCAGCAGTGCTGCTTGAGAGGCAGTGATATAGGCAGAGCTCGTGAAAAAGTATCTTCTTGCAGCAGCCTCGGCTCCCATGATTCCCTTTCCCCAGTGAACCGTGTTAAGATACACCTCAAGGATTCTCTCCTTACTCCACATGAGTTCAATAAGAATCGTGTAATACGCCTCAGCGGTTTTTCTCAGCCAACTTCTGCCGGGCCACAGGAAAACTGTCCTGGCTACCTGCATGCTAATGGTGCTTGCCCCCCTTTTCCTTTGGGCCGTAACGAGCTCCCAGAAGGCCTGACTTAGTTCAGTAAAGTCAAACCCATGGTGGGATAAGAACTTCTGGTCCTCACCGGCAAGAACAGCCCTTTTGAGGTAAGGGGAGATCTCCTCCAGTTCCCTCCAGTAACAGGAGGGCTTCTCGTAATGTTTCCCGGTGATCTTGTGGCGCATAAAATGCCAGGCCATGCTACCAGTAACGGGAGGGTCCAAGTGCCTGAAAATGAAGACCTCAATCACTGTCAGAAGAAAGAGGATAAGAGCTGCCCTTAGGAGCAATCTCCGACTCCATCGTACGATCCTCCTGAAACTCTCTTGTTTCCTAAATTGGAACATTTCCTGCTCTGCCGCCCTTATATCTCTCCACTCTTATAGCCCGGTGGTTTACTACAAGTCACGCAGCATACCGGTTCAAGTTACGCTTGGCAACCTTCAAAAACTGATGTGTTTAAACCACCTGAATATGGAATAAGTCTATGATTATCCTAAAAAATTGCTCCTTACACCAACGACCAGATCGGATTTCTATTGACTTGAGGCTCGAATTAGTGTTCAATGCAATGAAAAATAACCCTCCATTTATTTAATGTTTTCGGTTTGTTTGCAGGTCAGGTTCACTCTCGGGATTCCAACCCTTGGTGAGAGTGGCATCGTAAGGTCTGCCGCCGTAGTAAAGAGGAGATCGATCAATAATGGCAGAGGGAACCGTAAAGTGGTTTAGTGAGAAGAAGGGATTTGGTTTCATCAGTCAAGACGATGGTGGGGATGTATTTGTACATTACTCCTCCATCGATATGACTGGATTTAAGAAACTTGGCGAGGGCGACCGGGTGAGCTTCGAGGTAGAAGAGGACCATCGGGGGCCCAAGGCAAAGAACGTCCGTAAATTGTAGCTCGCCAAAACAAGGGTTGGTGGGGGTATCTCGTCGAGTGGAAGACGGGTCCCTTTTTTCTTGTCCTTAAGGAGGAGAGTGATTAGGGGGTGCGCTTAATCACTGAGGGGTGTGGAGGCCTGCCGTCTCACGGATAAGCGCCGAGATCCGCTAAAGAGATGTCAAAAAAATACCCTGAATGCCCGCTTCAAAATCACGCAAATTGTAGAGATTGCTTCAATCCCAAGCTCTGTGCTATTGTTAGAGAAGACAAGGTCTGTCTTAAAAAGAGAGCGAAATCCGGCTCAAAGCAACTGAAAACCAAGACACAGCCATATCCGACAAAAGAACCAAAACCTCAGGATGCTATCTGAAATCCTGACAAAGCTGGCATAGACTCCGCCATATCGATCAAAGCAAGTCCCCACCACCTGGCTCCCCTTGCTTCAGCCCCGCCCTGGGGAGAGCTTCAATTATGCGCTCGAGTGCGGGTCTATCTTTAAATGAAAATGGGGTCGAGTCCGCTCTTGACTCTTATGCAGCATTGTACCTGGTTTGCAGGACACATCTTGAATTGCCGAGTTTCTTAATGCCGCAAATCCAAATCATCTCGAAATCGCCAGGGCTTTTCCAGCTGCCGCCTCGCTAATACCAGCTCTTACCTCTCCTTTCGATCCCCTAATAGAGCAAGGGTTCTGATTTCCAAACCTATCCTGGATTTTGTGTGGATCGCAGCTTTTCGCAGTTCGCTCAATGAATACCGGCGCGGTTGAAACGAAACGTTCATTTGGGTAGTTTGCTGATTTCCCAAGTGCGCCAAAATGGCCGCTCATACGTCATTCTAATAATTGGGCCCTAACTAATTGAAATCTCGTTAGATTATCCAAGACTTATCAGTTATTGGTGCGTCATAATGGCGCAATGTATATAGCCTTCACCAAACCCCCTTCTCCGCTTAAAGCTCTCTAACCCATTGTAATTTATGCATAATTTAAGTGCCGTTGTGATGCGGGTCGACTGGCATGCTTTATGCTCTTTGAGAGAAGGGGATTTCCCTCTCCAGGGTCCTAGGGCCCTTGTTACTGGGATAGACGCCTCTCCCCAAGGCGTCGGGGGGCACTTATAACACGGCAAAAGCCTTGATAAGGGCAAACCACACGAATGCGTGGTGGGGCAATGCCGCAGCTATCTGAGCTCGAAAGGAGGGCTTAGACGATGACCGCACGAAAAACCCCCTTGCAGGTAATATCGATTTTTTTGACCTTCATTGTTTCGGGCCTGTTTTTTCCAAGCGTCACGAACGGTTCTGTCAACGTGGAGAGTGCCGACTTCGGGGATGTGGCGGTGGGTTCTACAAGTGTAATTCCTCTGGCGATTACCAACACTGGATCAAGTACGCTCATTCTTTACTTCAAATACGAGAACTACAGCTGTGACTTTTCACGCCCACCACAGGAGTTGGTTCTTCAGCCTGGGGAAACCGTAGATGCGAAAATTAGCTGGACGCCAACGGAGGGATCGGAGGGGACTACCTGCTCAGACACCCTCAAGGTTTTCAATGGCGGGGAGTTGTTAGAAACAGTCCTTGTAACAGGCAGAGCGGTTGAGGCGGGCGGGGCTAAGGGAAATCCGAATGGTACCATTGTTATCGGTGAGCGTGACACGGGAGTGGTGGACCGGCTTCACGATGGTAAGCTCATTTCGCAGCGGATCGATGACTGTGCGGCCGAGGCGAAGAACCACGGCCAGTTTGTGAGGTGCGTTTCCGCGTTAGCCAATGAGTTAAAAAAGGCCGGGAGTATCTCAGGTAAAGACAGGTGGGCTCTCCAGATATGTGCCGCACTGGAGAAGTTCCCCCATAGGCCACGCTCGAAGGTGCATTGGTATCGTTTGGATAAAAGGCGGCCTCATCATGGACACTGGCTTAAATGAAAAACCCGGTGTCACCACAAGTGCAGCCCGCAGCATCTGCGGTGAGACATGGGTCGGATTCGCTTTGACTGCCTCTAGGTTGATCGGTGCTGATGTTGGTCAAATGCCTCGGGCGCTGTTACCGGTAGCCTCGAGAAAAGGCGACATGAGTTCTCCTGGCTCTTAGTTGTTGAGCACTGCCCCGCCTTTGCGTTCGACATCCTTCGGCAGCCAACCTATCCCTTTCGACAATCACCTTCCATCTCCCCAGAGTCTTAGCTATCTCTTCCAACCACGCACCTGCAAAGGGGGCACCCATCAAAGGGCGAGTCAAGAGAAAAACGCCTCCCCTCGGGAAAAAGCCCGCCTTTTCCCTCTTTGGCTCGTGGATTTTAAGAAGAAATCGTGATATTTTTTATATGTTGGAGTTTTTTCAAAAATTGCTCAATATTTTGTAAAAGCTTCTAGCATCCAACATGAGGCTCTTCTAACCCGGACGACTGGAGGGCGCGCACATGTCACGGAATAAGACGCGAACAGAGACCGACAGGTTGAATCAGAGGATTGCCGAGGCTCGGCGTGAACGAGCACGTCGGGAGAAGACCTATCGGGAGCGAGCGCTCAAGATGTTCCCATGGATCTGTGCGCGGTGCGGGCGCGAATTCTCAGGCAAGAGGCTTCGTGAGCTCACAGTCCATCACAAGGATCACAACCACGATAACAATCCGCCTGACGGCAGCAACTGGGAGCTGCTGTGCATTTATTGTCACGATAATGAGCACTCGCGGTATTTGGATGAGCAATGGTATGACGAGGCGACGCCAGGTACCGAGCAAAAGCCAGCCTCTACCCACAGGCCGTTCTCTGGTCTCGACGAGTTACTGAAGGACAAAAAGTAGCTGATCAATTTCTCATGTTGGTCTCATAGACTTGCCAAGCTCCGGCACGGTCGCGGGCAGTTTTGCCGGAACCGACACGGAGCGCCGGGTTTGCAAACCACCAGCTGCGATTGAATCTGACATCGTAGGTGTGCATGGCCTGAGCTACACCCCCAAATAAGGAGCATGGAACTCCTACCTCGCTTAGAAATTACTCCTAAGAAACTCGCTATAGTGAAGCTCCCCGTGATTCTGCACGGGGCATCCTGGCGAAAACGAGTAAAGAGCATGGAGATGTCTTTTTTTGACTATGCCCTCTAAATAAGGCCCCGTACAGGGCCGTTTCAAACCGGCGCACCGCCCCATAAGCCTTAGCACTAAGGTACCAGCCTGTGTGCGCCGTTTTGAAACGCCCATTGCTCTGAGCGATGGGAGGGCATGGCAAAAAAAGACATCTCCATGCTCAGCAGAGCGTTTCTTTCATGGATAACCCTGAAGAGAAACTCAGGGTCATGTGCTAAGGAGAGCAATATATTGTTTACATTTCTACTGGTCATAGGATTTTTTTCGTTCCGAACAGTAGCTGCTCGCACATTGCTGATGTGCGGCAGGAATTGTTCAAGGCTTAGATCAGTCGACCTCAGAGTGGAAATACATACTTGTCAGACGTATAACATTATTCGTCGAGGAAAGCCTCTTCCGTGCTACCAAATGGGTTGTATTCGAACCTAACGATGTTGAAGCTGGGGTCCGGCCTTGAGATTGGAGAGGAAATGGGGTCACCCATCAGGTTTAAGGTCGTGTATTAAAGGATGCTGGGCGCGCAGATCTCGTACACCTCCTTGCGGATATCCCGTGAGGATCACTGAAAGGCGGGGCATTCTGTAAGTTGGGCGCTATTTATGACTCTTACCCTGTTTGGGCCCGTCGGGCAAAGCCCTCAAACCGCCTGGCTTCCGTATTATTGCCCTGGGCAGCGTAGATCCGGCTTATCTTTTGGTAATAGTCCGCCCTCCGTGAGGGGTCCTCCTGCACCAGTGAAAGATAAAGCTCTAGCACATTTGAGGAATGGTCCCCTAGTTCAAGGCTCAAATCCGCAAATCTCTGCTTTGCGAGGGTATCCCCTGCAGATCCGCACGTTCGGCACGCCGCCAGGAGCTCTCCGAAAATATCGCGGGCCTCCTCTTTCTTTCCTTGAGCATCGTAGGTTCTTGCAAGCGATCGTGCGATATCCGGCTGCCAGCCGCCGGAGTTCAACTCTTTCTCATAGAGGCGCTCCGCCTCCTCAAATCGTTGGGCCCTGAGGAGGGTTTCGCCCCGAAGGAGCAGGAATGGGAGGGTTTCGGCCAATATATTCGGGCAGGAGTCCAGCCATGCCAGTGCCTCATCGAAATATTCCATGGTCCACAGGATCTCGCACAGGACCTGGTATCCCCCAGGCGAATCGGGCTGAGCCGTGAGGAATCTCTCTGCCAGGGCACGTGCCTCATCGTACCTTCCGATGTTTAGATAGGCGGTTGCGAGTTCTATGGCAATGAACCCGCCCTCGGGGTTCTCCTCCATCGCCTGCTCGAGCTTGTCTGCGGCAAGCTCAAAGTTCCCCTCGTTAAGGGCCAGATATCCCTGTTTGAAAGCCGCTCCATAGTGGTAGAATTCACTTCGAACCGGCTCTGGGAGATCGCCGCACAGAGCCGCGAAGTACTCATCCTCTGTTGCCTCCAGCTCGGTCCTTTCGGGCCCCGCTTGCTCTGAAACATGGGCGTCATAGTTAGGTACCGCCTGCTCCTCGCCAGAACGATGCCCGATCTCGTCAAGCAAGCCACGTAGCTCCTGGATCAACTCGGGATTTTCGGTAAGCTCCAGGGCGAGCCGGAAACAACCCTCGGCTGCCTCATAGTACTCGGAGCTCATGATTTCCAGTCCCTCCCGTTTGTTCTGCTGGGCCAGGATCTCCCTGGTCTTGCTCAGCTTCTCCTTAAGGCGTTCTTCCAATGCCCCGCCTACCCGTGATCCCTTTCTACACTTTTCCAGTCCGTTCTCATACTCCATTTTCGCAAGGCCATATTGCCGGGCCTCAAAAAGGGTGTCGCCTTTTTTCTCTGCATCCTCGGCGGAGTTTCTACCGAACGGCTTAAAAAATCCCATGGGTTTCCCTTGTTTGTACTCCGCGATTCACTTCTCGATAACCTTACGCCCTGAAGTCCTGGCTATCGGGAGTCTCAAGTTGAAGTGACACTCTTCCCTTGTTTAGATCTTTCGGCATCAATCCATATCAATTTTCACAAATTCTGCCAAAAAATCAAGGATTCGATTGTGCGCTTTTCATTTTCTGTAAGTGTAAAAGCGGGTCTCGGCGAGGACCATATCTGACACACCCACATGCTACAAGCAATGATGAGCCTCCGTCCGGCGGCCTCGCCGTTGACGCACAGAACACTTTCTCGTATACTCCCTTTCAGGAAAAGCGAGGTCTTGACAATGCAAATATGGACTCTGGTCCTGCTAGCCCAGCCGTTTCTCCTGGCGCTGACAGTTCACGAATATGCGCATGCTTACCTCGCAAACAATTATGGAGATGATACGGCAAACCAAGGCGGCGATGGATTCTCTTGATACGCCCGCTCTACAGCCGCATATCTGGAGGACAACGTGGAATTCGATTTCTTGAACAAAAATGTTCTGGTTACCGGAGCTTCAAGAGGGATAGGGCGCGCAATTGCCCAGAGATTTGCAGAGTCGGGTGCGCGGGTAGCTATTCATTATCATATAAACCGCCAGGCCGCTGAAGGAACTTTGGCTGATCTTCCTGGCGGCCCACATCTGCTCGTGCAAGCCGACGTGTCCGACCCCGAGTCCGTTCGACGGATGGTTGATACCGCAGTCAATACCATGGAAAAAATTCATGTGTTAGTAAATAGTGCGGGTATATTCGATGAATATCCAATACTTGACGTGACCTATGAACAGTGGCAGGAAAAATGGGAGCGTACGATTCGTACAAACCTTTTAGGTCCCGCCAATACGTGCTTCTGCCTTATCAAGCACATGAAGCGGCAGGGCGGAGGGAAAATCGTGAATGTTTCATCAAGGGGAGCGTTTCGAGGCGAACCACGTGCTCCCGACTACGGAGCGAGCAAGGCGGGCCTCAATTCGCTGAGCCAATCAATGGCGCTTGCACTGGCGTCTCATAACGTTTTTGTATATGTAGTTGCGCCAGGTTTCGTAGATACGGATATGACAGCTGAAATGCTTTCCGGACCGAGAGGAGATGCAATTAGAGGTGAAAGCCCTCTTGGGCGGGTAGCGCTGCCAGACGAAGTGGCGCGCGCGGTCGCATTTCTGGCTTCTGAGGGAACAGAATACCTGACCGGATGCATTGTCGATGTAAATGGTGCATCTTATCTGCGATCCTAAGCCCTCTTAACCCTGGGCCTGCGCTGTCTAAATGCTATTTGGGAGCGACAAATCATTCTGGGAGACTAGGCGAAATGAACTGGAACACTCTTTACTCAAGTCGCATCGATTCGATGGGACATTCAGATGTCGTTGAACTTCTGAAACTGGCCGAGCGGCCTGAGGTAATCTCCTTTGCCGGAGGACTTCCCGATCCGGAGACTTTTCTCTTGGAGGAAATCAAACAGGCCTTTGAAGAGGCCCTGAGTCAAAGGGGAGGAGCCGTTTTGGGGTATGGACCGACAGCCGGCATAGCGCCTTTCAGGGAATGGCTGGCAGAACATATGACAGGGCTAGGAAGACCCTCGAAAGCTGAAGAATGCTTGGTGACAACGGGAGGCATTGCAGCTTTGGATCTGATTTGCAAGGTTTTGCTGGATCCTGGCGACGTTGTCATTGTGGGCGAGCCAGCTTACGTAGCTGCCCTGCAGGTCATAAGAAGTTATCAGGGTCGCTTTGCCGGTGTGCCATTAGATGATAAGGGAATGCAGCCAGATGCGATGAAATCGGCGCTTGAGGATTTGAAGCGTCAATCATTGCGTCCCAAGTTTATCTATATGGTCCCTTCATTTCAGAATCCATCCGGTGTTACGCTTTCAGAAAAGCGCCGAAAAAGAATTATTGAAATAGCCCTTCAATATAATGTGCCAATTATAGAGGATGCGGCATACCATGCCCTGCGATTTGAGGGGCAGGCCCCACCACTGCTCGCGTCTCTGGATACACAGAGGGTTATACATATTAACACCTTATCAAAAGTCTTTAACCCCGGCGTGCGCATAGGTTGGGTGACCGCATCGAAAGAGGTAATCGATACTCTTGCACTGGCCAAGCAAGGTCAAGATCAATGCTCTACAACCATCGGTCAGTACTTAGCTCTTGCCTTCGCTTCAAGGGGTTTACTTGAGCGGCAGACGTCCTCGGCAGTCAGGATTTACCGCCGGAAAAGAGACGCTTTGTTGGCTGCCTTAGAGCATTACTTCCCAGAAAGGGCTCACTGGACAAAACCGCAAGGAGGTTTCTATACGTGGGTTACCTTACCAAAGGAAATTGACACTGAGGCGCTTTTGCCACGGGCAATCGAGGAAGCCTCAGTTGCGTATGTAGCCGGCCCAGCGTTTTACCACGATCGGAGCGGAAAAGAACACATGCGGCTGTGCTACAGTTACATGCCTGAATCACAGATTGAGGAAGGTGTTCGTAGGCTTCGACAGCTCTTCTCTGAGATCAAGGTTGATACTAAATAGAATTACCTTAATCTAAATCTGAGCTATGAAGCACAGGCCGTCGATGAAATCATAAATTTCTTTTCCGCAAAAAGCATCAGGCCCAATTTACCTGCGACACTTTTGGCGAGCAAAGCCTTCCTTGTGCGGCAAAACCCCGCGAAAAAAATCACGCCAAACCGTAATCTGTTGACAGGTTAACCGAAAACTGGTTGTAGTGGCCTGACCCGCCGCTGAGTCATGTAAGAGGATTTAGGTCTATACAGAAATTCCACTACGTAGTAATTGTCAGGCCGGAAGATTGAAATTCCATACTGGAGACAGCGCACGATACCATGGATAAGGAAAAAATCAAAAAGCTGGCAGGGAGCAAACAGTTTATCACCGGAATCTATAACTACTGTGATCAATGGTGTGAACGGTGTCCATTTACTTCCCGCTGCTTGAATTTCGCCCTTGGCGAAGAGCAATTTGCCGATCCTCAAAGTCGTGAAATAGCGAACGAAGTATTCTGGCAAAAACTAGCAGAGACGTTCCAAGGGAGCCTTGATCTGTTGGGAGAAACGGCAGAGCGAGAGGGAATCGACCTCGATGCTCTCGACACTGACGAGCTGGCCGAGGAACAGAGGGCTAATGAGGAAGTTGCCGAAAACCACGAATGTTGCCGGGCGGCCAGGACTTATGGCGAGATGGTAGATGATTGGTTTGATTCAGCAACAGACCTCTTTGGGCAAAAGGAAGAGGAGACGAACCTGAACGTTTTGCACGATATACCGAATGTCAGTCCGTTTGGAGAGGGCGCCGGCTTTGAAGAAGCAGTGCAAGTGGTTCGCTGGTATCAACAGCTGATCTATGCCAAACTCATGAGGGCGATGCGTGGGCAGCTGGAAGAAAAACCAGAGATCCATGATGAATTTGCCAGTGACTGGGATGGCTCAGCAAAAGTCGCATTAATTGCTATAGACCGTTCGATAGCTGCCTGGGGAGAAATACGTAACCATTATCCGCTCGATGATAGTGACATCCTGGACCTTATGGTACACCTTGCCCGGTTACGCAGGAGAGTTGAAAAGGTATTCCCTGGTGCGAGGGGATTTATCAGACCCGGATTTGACAAAGTGCGCCTGCACAGCTAATGAAATCGGGATGCGCTTGACTTAGGACACACCCAGGAAGGAGACATAGACGGGATGTCCCGATTCAAGTCCTGACGCTTCTGTGAAACACGATACTCTTTAGTTGAATCAACTATTTCCTTACCAAAAACAAATCACTGCCCTCGTATCCGGCATAAGGAGATGCTCATACTCTAATCCGCAGAGGATGGGTATTCACACCTGGATGATTCCCAAAAAAAGCTTATGAAAGCGGCCAGAATTGCCGAAGAAAAATAGGACGATCCTTCACTAAAGATTGAGTTACTCAGAGCCGCGGACAAGATCATCCCGACTCGAAAAACTCAGAGATCAGAGGGATTGACACGGAAACCCAACAGGACTGCAGCTTCACTTCCGCATTGAGTTAGCAGCTATGAATTTCAAAATTTCCAGGCTCCCCAACAACCAGATGCCATTGGCCGACAAGCAGATCTATATTGTCGGCCCAAAGGGTTTTCAGAATGACTTGATCGCCGCATTCTTGGCGCAGGAAACTGGCGCCCATTGCGTTGCCAACTCAAGCTTCCGGCAGATGTCGAACACCGATAATGGGCAGGTTGGCACGCAGAGGTTGGTATTGTGCGATTGCCTTGGTGAGGATCCCCAAGCGCATATGCTTGAAATTGAAACCCACGGCAAGAGATTACTAACCCAGGATTTTGTGACCTTCTTTAATGTGCAGCAGGGTCTTGAAATTGAGGAGAGAGCAGTGATGCTCGGGGTGCGAGGGTTCTTCTACCAACAAGACTCAGTGGATGTATTTCTGAAGGGTATCCGGGCGATTTTCAATGGAGAACTTTGGCTTCCCCGGAAGATCATGACAAGATGCATTCTGAAGAATAAGAGCCGAGAACCTCACCCCGGTAGGGACGCACCGACCTTGACCCGGAGAGAGCGTGAGGTACTGGCAATGGTTGCCGTGGGGGCCACCAATGAGGAGATTGCTGACAGGCTTTGCATCAGCCCTCATACAGTCAAGACCCATGTGTATAATATCTTCAAGAAAATCAATGTACCCAACCGCCTACAAGCTGCCTTTTGGGCCGCCAAGAATCTGTAGTTCCACTTCGTTCTCATCGGGAGTCTTCCCCATACCCTCCACTGACCCTTCTCCCATCTCACAGCCTCACTAATACCTTTTTCTTAGGTATTTCGTAGCCGTATCGGCAGAAAAATACGAAAAANATCATACCCACTGCCGATTGTAAAATTGCCGTTATTCACGTACAACTGGCCAGAAGGATCTGATCAATCGAGTCACACTGCTTCTTTGCCACAGCATGCATGTAGCGAGTCAAATAGGGATGAAAGAGCGAAGGAAATTGGAGAGATTCAAGTTAAAGCTCCTAGGGGAGATCACTGAACAAACTGCGGATCAGATGAAGAGAGTACTTCACCTCAGCACCAGAGATATATCGTCTGGGGGCGCATTCTTTTACGCTGTGAATCCTCTGCCCGAGGGTACATCGGTAAAAGTGGATCTGAGCATGTCTACAGATAGGTTGAAAAGGCTCACAGGTACTCAGGCACAACTGCAGATGAGCGGAATCGTAAAGCGGTCCGAGCCATCAGGAATGGCTATCCGTTTCAATAAAGCTTATAAGATGGTGACCACAAAGGGTACAAGAAACCACCGGAAGGGAACCTTAATTAAATGGGACCTTTTCCGTGAAAGGAGACGAGTATGATGGAAAGAAGCTCAATGCCTATAGCTCTTTTGGCGGGGATATGCTGCGTACTATTCTGTTCCAATGGTTATATTCCCTCGAGTGCTGAAGGGGCCCTAGCTAATGAGAAAGGTTGGATGACCGCCCGTATTCGGCTGGAAGGGCGTCATCTCCATAGCGGTGCTCTGGTAAGCGTCGATGGTTGGCAGCAAGTGACTGGAACCGATGGTTACGTTTTCTTCCTATTGCCGGACGGGTACCATACCATCACGGTGTCTATGAACGGATACCTATGCGCCCAAAGAAGATTTGAAATAAGGCATAACAGACCGATCGATTTATTTACGGTGACCCTTTTGGCGGGCGATGCCGATGGTAACCGCATCATAGACTTCTTAGACCTCGTAATCGTGCAAGCAGCCTTTGGTAGCGCCCCTCCCAGTGATTCACGAGCAGATATCAACGGTGATGGCAGGGTGGATATACTGGATGCCTTGCTCGTAGGTGGGAACCTTGGAAAAGAGGCACCGAGCTTCTGGCCTGGTGGCTGGGCTTCTCCGTTTGATGATCCAGATTCTACTGCTGAATGGAGGGATGACCAAACCCCCTCGGTGGCAGCGGCTTGGATTCGAGCTTAAGCGAACGAGTTCACCTTGTCTCACACCATCGATGCACACTGTATTGTCAGACCTGGATCTTCAACGTCTGGATGTTGTTCGTACGGGTGAGGAGATGTGTCAGATGGATAAGAGATTACGGGCAGTAGCGTTTTCGCGTTTACTGGATATTCCTTAACCTCTTCGGTAACTCCCAACATTCCTTTTCAATCCTTTTAGCCTTATCACGGCGGGCTTCAGGATGAAAAACATCGCATAATGTGTCTATCAAGGGGCTGGAACATCGGTTCTAAGGCAATTTAGCAAGTTGTCTCAGAATTGACCACCCCTTCCCACAGGAAATGTGATTTTCTGCATTTTTTTTACTTAACTTCTATTCAAATCCTGACGAAGAAAATGTATACGGTTCATCCCCACGTCCCCCAGGTTTCCTGGGCTCGCGCGCTTCATATGGCACGGTTTTTTTGCCTGATGATCCTATGATGAGCGCTATCCACGGGGCACATCGGTTCTAAGGCAATTTAGCAAATTGTCTCAGAATCGACGATCTTTTCGCATGTTATATCAAGCTGAAGTTTGGTGCTAACTGATCCGTTTGGAGCCAATGCAAATCTATCGCTCTGGAGATTCCTGCCATATGCCAATAAAAGATCGAAATTATCGTGCTACTAGTAATGCACTCTGGCGGGTTTTGGCCGTAATTGTTTCGTCGCTTCTCACGGCCGGATGTGCTGCCACAACGAGCAATATGCTCGAGAATGTTGAGAGCGTCCAGGTCTGCCTGAATGGCAAGTGCGGCCCGGCTGCAGGCCGGTTCACCAGAGATGAACTGGTTGGCGGTCTTCTTGTGATGTTGAAGGCTAACGAGAACTCAGAAATCGTGTTATGTTCTTCGGATGAGGGCTTCGAGAAATGTGAATCGGAGGGTCTGCGGTGGTATGTCCAGGGAGGTCCGATACCGGGTCATGCATCATTTGAAAAGCCATACTTGATCCAGGTTGGACTGGATAAGCAGACCTCGCAGATTAAGTTCAAAGTTGATGCCACGGTGAAGTGGATTGGGACCCCGGTTTTCTGTCAAGACGCCTACACGGAGCTCACGGTTTCCTCGACCGATCAGATTGTTGTTGAGAGTAAATTCGCCTGCACCTGGGCAATCTTTCCGCATGGCTGGAACATGAAGTACTCTGTCGGTTTCATCGATTTCGACAATAGCATTATAGCTGGCAATTTTGCAGTCTCAGGCGGCGGGTTACTAACCGCTGGCGCGGGCAGTGGTAGCTTTATCATGCGGTTTGCACGAAAACGTACCTTGTTAGCAGAGACAACAGGAGATAGGGCCACGGAGGCTGTACTCATTCCCGTGGGGCAGTTGCCGCCGCAGATACTGGCCGCCCGAGCGCCCGCGCGCGACGATGTGAAGAAGAGCAAGGGTGGTCCCAGCCTGGTCGAACGCACCCTCTGGGAGTCCGTTTCCAAAGAGAATAGGGCAGATGGCTATCGGCAATACCTTGCACGCTACCCTGAAGGTCGATTTGCCAGCACTGCCAGGGCCAATCTTCAGGCAATTGAGCAGAGAGAAGCTCAGAATAGTGAACTAGCCCTCTGGAGCAAAATAAAGGACAGCACCGATCCACATGATTTCGAATCGTATATCGCCCAGTATCCCAAGGGGCTCTTTGTCGATCTTGCCTCGGTTCGGGCACAACGGTTCAGGACTGCCGCCAAAGAGGCTGCTATGATAGACGCCGAACTAGCATTATGGGATCAGGTTAAGGGCAGTACGGATGTTGATGAAATACGGATCTATCTCAAACGCTACCCCAGCGGCCAGTTTGCAGGGATTGCTCGAAATCGCATAAGGAAGTTGACCGCTGCCTCTAAAGAGGTCCCACGACCTTGAAATGGAAATGTGGAACAAGGTTAAGAGTAGTCGTAAAATTGACGATTTTCAGAGCTTTCTCGAGGCATTTCCAAACGGTATTTTTAGCGGTATCGCGAAGTCGCGAATCGAAAATCTAATTGGGCTTGAGGCACAGACCGAGGAAATAACCTTTTGGAACAGCATTAAAGACAGCGCAAATCCAAACGATTTTGAGGAGTATCTCCGCCGCTATCCCACAGGGCAATATGCGGATCATGCCCGGCGATTATCGCGGCACTTGGCCTCACTTAAGGCAGAACGTGAGGAGCTGGAACTCTGGGAGTCTATCAAGGATAGCAAGAACCCCGATGACTTCGATCTATATCTTGCAAAATACCCTGAGGGGCGCTTTACCCAGGTCGCGCGTGATCGGCGGAAGGCAGCGGCACGGGCAAAATCTATGACCGACATTGACTTTGGGCATTACCATGCACTTGTCATCGGAAACGGTGATTACCGCCATTTTAAAGACCTGGCAACGGCAATAAACGATGCAGAGGCGGTTGCATCCCTTCTTGAACAGGCCTATGGATTTGAGGTGACGTGCCTCACCAATGCTAGCCGCAAGCAGATCATTGACTCGCTGAGTCGATTCCGGCATACCCTCACGAAAGGAGACAACCTTCTCATTTATTTTGCTGGGCATGGCTGGCTGGATAAAGCGGCCGGACGCGGTTACTGGCTGCCCGTTGATTCGGACCGTGATAGCCCGGCCAACTGGATTTCGACTGGCGATATTTCAGATATGTTGAAGGCTATGGCAGCCAAACATGTAATGGTCGTTGCAGATAGCTGTTACTCAGGCACGCTCACACGATCTATCAAGGTAAGTATTCCAAACTCAGAGTATTACCGCCGCATGGCAAATAAGCGAACAAGGGTCGCTTTGTCATCAGGTGGGCTCGAGCCTGTGTTGGACGATGGAGGTTGCGGACATTCGGTCTTTGCAAAGGCTTTTCTTGAGGTGCTTGAAAAAAACGCGGGCGTTCTTGAAGGCACCCGCCTGTTCAACGAACTTCGGCGCCCCGTGATCTTGAACGCTCCGCAAACCCCGGAGTATGCGGATATCCTCTATGCCGGGCACGAGGGGGGTGACTTCTTCTTCGTACGTAAGTAGTGCATCTAACCCACCAGCATGATGCTTCATGGAAGCGCCAAGTCTTATCTCAATAAGATCTAACCCCTTTGCCTTTATTTCATAAGAAATACACAGGATTGGCACTACTTCCATGGGGCAGGATTTGAATCATTAATTCATGAGCTGCGGAACATCGTTACCTTTGCCAACTTTCGGGATCCAACCTCCCCTCTTGCTAACACCTCCTCCCCCCAGAAAGGCCTCACATACACGTGCAGCATTGACACAGCGTCTTAAACCGGTTCTAATAGACGAAAACACTGAAACCGGTTAGGTCTTGACATGAGATTAGCCTAGAGCCTGCCGGAGACTTGATCTTAATCCCATGAACTCGAAAAAGACCCCCGTGCTCTCTAAAACACGGTACTTGGCGGGGCTGAAATGCCCGCTGCGCCTCTGGCACCAGTGCTACAATCGAAACGTGTCGGTGGTTTCGCCTGTAACACAAGCTGCTTTCGACACCGGGCACTCCGTGGGAGATCTGGCGACTCGGCTCTATCCCGGGGGCATTCGTATGGACACGGACCCCCTGCGCCACGGAGCGGCTGTGCGGAGTACAAGGGAAGCACTCAATAATCCCAACCCACCGGCAATATATGAGGCGGCCTTCCTGTTCGATGCCGTGCAAGTCAAGGTGGACATTCTTGAAAGGGCGGGCAATGACAAGTGGAACATCATTGAGGTGAAATCCTCAACAAAGGTGAAAGACGAGCATGTTCCAGACGTAGGGATTCAGTGCTATGTCCTGAAGGGTGCTGGATTAAACATCGGTCGGGCGTACCTCATGCATGTGAACAATCAATACGTCTATGATGGAGAGCAGCTTCAGCTTGAGCATTTCTTTTCTTTTTCGGACGTGACGGATCAAGCACTTTCGTACCAAGCGGAGATTCCAGGGAGGCTGGCTCAGCTGAGGGATATGCTGAGCAGGGATTATCCGCCCGATGCCCTTCCCTACCGGGGATGCAATTCCCCGACCCCATGTGAGTTCTGGGAATACTGCACCCGGGAAATGCCCGAGCAGGCAGTTATGGCACTGCCGGGAATATCGCGGAAAAAAATGGATGAACTGGCCACCATGGGCATAAGGGAAATCGGTGATATCCCTGAATCCTTTCCCTTGAGCATAAAACAGAAGCGCGCCAGAGATTGTGTGAGAAACGGTGAGGAATATATCGAACGGGAGCTGGATCATGAGTTGAAAGATGTGGAATATCCAATTCACTTTCTTGATTTCGAGACATTGGGTCTCGCTATTCCCCGCTATGCTGGAACGAGACCGTATCAAACAGTTCCCTTCCAATGGTCAGATCACGTACTCCATGAGGACGGTACCGTTGAACATCGGGACTACCTTTGCGAGGAAGACAGGGACCCTCGCGAGGAATTTGCTTCGACGCTCCTGGATGCNCTGGGCACCAAGGGGTCCATTTTCATGTACACGACCTATGAAGAAGCAGTCTTGAAGGAACTTGCCGAAAACCTGCCGGAACACCGAGAGCACGTACTCGCTCTTTTGGATCGATTGAAAGACCTCTATAGCATTATCAGCGCCCACTTCTATCATCCTAAATTTCACGGCTCTTTCTCGCTTAAGTCCGTGTTGCCGGCTCTCTTGCCTGAGATGAGCTACGAAACCCTCTCCATTCAAGAGGGCCAAGAGGCTGGCCTGAAATACCTGCGGATGATTGACCCCACTACGGGGCCACAGGAGAAAGAAACGGTAAAGAAAGATCTCCTGACATACTGTGGGCATGATACGCTGGCCATGGTAAGAATCAGAGAGGAATTGCTGAAGCGATTTGGCTGAAGGAAGCGGGAGTAAACTAGACTATTCTTCAGAGGCAATTCGGACCCCAATTTCGTAGAATGGCCTTGACAATCTCCAGCATACAGCTTACATCGTCACCTAGGTGCGGCGCTGTGTGGCCATGTTTCACCAATGCTAGATACCGGGAGAGAGTGCTATGAGACGCGAAGCAGAAATCCAGCAATCAGACGATAAACTGGGAATCCTTATCCCCGGCCTAGGAGGTGCGGTGAGCACCACGTTTTTGGCTGGGGTGGAGGCCATTCGGCAAGGGTTGGCCCTTCCCATTGGTTCACTGACCCAAATGGGAACCATCAGGCTGGGCAAAAGATTCGAATACCGTATTCCGCTTATTAGGGATTTTGTGCCGCTCTGCTCCTTGGATGACCTAGTTTTTGGTGGATGGGATATCTTTTCGGAGGATTGCTACCAGGCGGCTCTCCAAGCCAGAGTTCTGAAGGCAGAGGATTTAGAACGAGTACGGGGCTTTCTTGCGGAATTACGGCCTTGGCCGGCTGTTTTCAGCAAGAGATTTGTCAAAAATCTCGATGGACCCAACGTAAAGGGGGAAGGCTCTCATCGAGAACTCATTGAGGCCATCAGAACCGATATCAACGCCTTCAGACAGCATCGTGGGGTATCTCGTTGCATCATGATCTGGTGTGCTAGCACCGAGGCCTACCTGGAACCTGCGGAAGTTCACGCCTCGCTGAGCAGTTTCGAGGAGGGCCTTGAAAGAGACGATCCCAAGATCTCGCCAAGTATGCTTTACGCCTATGCTGCAATAACCAGCGGGATCCCCTTCATAAATGGTGCCCCCAACCTTACCGTGGATATTCCTGCTATGGTGGAGCTTGCGGAGAAGCACCAGGTTGCCATCGCCGGAAAGGATTTCAAGTCAGGCCAGACCCTGATGAAGACGATTCTGGCACCGGGATTGAAAGCCCGCTCGCTCGGTCTCACCGGTTGGTATTCCACAAATATTCTCGGTAACCGTGATGGCCTCGTTTTGGAAGATCCAGATTCCTTTAAGACCAAGGAGAGAAGCAAACTCTCCGCCCTCGAGACGATATTGCAACCGGCTGTCTACCCAGATCTGTACGGCGACTTTCACCACAAGGTCATGATCAGTTACTACCCGCCACGGGGGGACGAAAAAGAAGGTTGGGACTGCATTGATATTTTCGGCTGGCTCAGGTATCCAATGCAGATTCGGGTGAATTTTCTGTGTCGAGACAGCATCTTGGCAGCCCCGCTTGTGCTGGATCTGGTGCTTTTCGTGGACCTTGCCCAGCGCTCCGCGATGCCCGGTGTACAGGAGTGGCTCTCCTTCTATTTCAAGAGCCCTCAATGCGCCGCAAACCTTTACCCTGAGCACGATCTGTTTATCCAGTTGATGAAGCTGAAAAATACCCTCCGGTACCTTATGGGGGAGGATCAGATCACACACTTGGGGCTGGATTACTACTATGATCTGTGAGAGACCGGGCGACACGGATCAAGTCTTCCTTTCCAGATCCCCTTGAGATTAACCCTCCTCTTGCAGCCGAAGCTAGCACTGTCTCATTTTTCCCTTCGCCATGCTCAAGCACGTGTGTGAAAGAAGGTAAAGGTGTATCAAAAGATTCAGTTTTTTGTTTTGAAAAATTCGTGTAATGCCGACAAAATTAGGCACAATATCTAAAATCAGATATTGGTGAGGGATGACGGAATGAGCCGCTATCACTATCGAATGAGGAGATTTAACGACTGGTATTTTGCTTGGATCAACGCTCATTTAGACGGACTTTCAAGAATCTATGCCGACAAAAACACGATCGTCCAGCACTGCCTCTCCAAGGTGTACGAGGGGGAGTTTGACAAGGGAAATGAGGATGCGATTTTTGAATTTGTCAGAAGTGATGGTCGGGCTGTCGAGGCTAGATGGGTGGGAAGGCAGATCACGAAGTGCAAAACGAGGGGAAGCCCGAATGACGTGAAAAAACTTAGGAAACTGTTTTTCAGCATACGCAGATGATAGAGGTGAATTAAAGGATTTGAAGTCAGCCATAAGTAAGGTATCAACAAATCTACAGAACAATAAAGGAACTAGAGAAAGAGGCAAAGCCGCATAGAACCTCAAAGTCAGGCCATAGTTTTATTGGAATTATAACGGATGAATTTGATATCGAAGAGGGAGATATCAAAGATGCCTATGATGCTTAAGGAACAATATTTGCGCATAGAAGGAGTAATTGCCTCAGATGATGACTTCTTTGAGTGGTTAGCAGAGTGCTGCGGAAGGCTCTAAGGCGTTTATTCCGTGTGATTTACCGAAGGGCAAATCTTTACTTTTCATGATCTTCGGTATGAGACCTTTTCTTTTCCCCAATTACCACCTCACCCTGGGTCAGAGGAGTAAGAAATGAAACACCGACAAGAAATCGTGGAAGCACTGAAAACACTTCACGGCAGAAATGGAATCACCGTCACTGCTACCCCCTCCCTGGCACATGTAACCGTAACCCATGAAAAGCTGAGATCATTAGATTTCACGTTCATATGGTCATCTAACCACTTTATCGGCTACTTCATGGATTGGAAAGGAAATAGAAGCCAGGCTGTGCTCTCTCTCTGGCTCCCCCGCGATGGAAACCAATTTGCCGAATCATATCTGTCACTTCTCAGGCTGCGAGCTGGCCGGCGCGGTACCTACTACTGGTTCGGAACACGGTTGGTACGATAAACAGTGATTGTGTCGGTAGCAGTCAAATCGCTGCTTTTGATACCTTCAGACTCCGATTCCTTTTGTTGCCCCGGCAACCTCACCAATGAACGCTCAGAGTATTTTGAAACAACCGTGACAATGTTCCCGCCACTGTGAGGATCGAGGTATTCACCTTGCCTGGAAATATCAGTAGAAAAGATGCTGAAAGGAACTCGGTAAACATGAAACGTACCGAGGTAAAAAACAAGCAAGAAGAACAAGCAGAGCAAGATAGAAGAGGGTTGCGGTATTCTTTGAGTGGGGTAGAAAAAATGGGTTGTGCGAGCATAGAGACCCCTATTTCTTATTATTTTATGCTCGGTACTTGCTGTTGTTAATGGAAAAGAGGCCCAACTCGCAGACCTAATGACGTCGCCGTTCATGCCCTCAATGCGATTCGGCTCGGCACTCTTATAGCCTGTCAATTGATTCAGAATATGCCCTGGGAATTGACTCTGGCCAAACCATTGTACCCGCGCTCGAGGGCCTGAACGGCAAGGAGTTGAAGGAACGCAAAGTAATAGAAAGCTTGATGAACATCCGGGACAAGTGTATACATAGGCAGGGGCCACTATCGGAAGATTAAAGTGGGAGTTTTGGGTCGAAGTTGGTCAAGTCTACCTTTGACTCTTCGGCGCGAGCACGAAACCGCGATAACAGCTAAGAAGCATCTTAGCGGAAAGTACAGCACATTCGATTTTACTCCGTTTGCCAAAAGCGGGGATTCGAAGAGGGGTGAGGCAATGCGTCTCTTTGAGATTCGAGACAGATATCAAAGCAAACGGAACCCCTTTGATTTGACTATCGAGAAATGGATTTGCATCCGGCAATTTGTTGACACTACCTTCACTCTGAGTGACTACAAAACGCTGTTCCAAGCAGGTAATCTCACCGTGCCCTTTTGCTTTGCATATCAAGGAAAAAACTGCCTCGGGTGACCATTGGAAAGAATCTGTGGCCTAGGTGAAGAGGAAAAACCTCTGAAAGTGATGAAACTCATCCAGACCCCTTTTTTGGCTATTCCAGCCGGCAATAAGCTTCCTTTCCTGAAGAGCCACTCCACTCATCCCAGACATAGGAAGCCTGTCAGTGGAACTGGAGATGCTCACGCTTGATTCCAAAGAACCAGATCACAAGGGAAATCATGTAGGAATTGAGAATGAGTTTGTCGCTTTCAAAAAAAGGCATGCAAAAGGAGGACAGCATGAAAATACTTCTCGTTTATCCAAAGTACCCCGATACCTTCTGGAGCCTCAAACACGCCCTACGATTTATCTCAAAGAAGGCAACGCATCCACCCCTGGG